>Ga0307514_10000487_pt1 | contig 80860 bp, 94 predicted proteins | sample 16_EM_MG_FD_203088 | JGI IMG/M metagenome (GOLD analysis project Ga0307514, IMG submission 203088) | Populus trichocarpa ectomycorrhiza microbial communities from riparian zone in the Pacific Northwest, United States - 16_EM | ecosystem: Host-associated > Plants > Roots > Unclassified | place... | reverse complement strand
AGCCCAATGCCGAGTACCAGTGCCGAGCCGTCCTCCTCGCCATGGGGGCAGGCGAGGCCGACAGGGGCAAGCGAGGCCGACAGGGGCAAGCGAGGCCGATGGGGGCAAGCGAGGCTGGTGGGGGCAAGCGAGGCTGGTGGGGGCAGGCGAGGCCAATGGGGGCCGTAAGCCGCCGGGCCAAATCCCTAGTCAACACCAGCCATCTGCAAAAAATCGTCTGACTTGATGGCGCACGCAATTTTTAAGGTGCCACACATACAAAAAATTTGAATATTCCGACTGTGTTTTGGGAAGAGCCCCATTCAATTTGCGGTCATTCTAATAAAAATTGGTGGAGAGAAAAGAGTGTTTGTTAAAAAAAGTGTGTAGATACAAAAAAGCGAGAGACTGTGCGTTCTTATATGTCCACCTCTTTCTCATCAGCCATTTCCTTCATGGGTGAATATCACCATAGAGAACGAGCCGGGCGCAAAGAATTCACTTATGCTGATGGTATGTGATGGTATATGATGGTATATGATGGTATAAGAAACATACCCCTCCTGCAATTGTAAGTCATATAATAAACCCATTTTCTCTACAACTGGCTTTTGGAGAACAACTAGCAGTTGCAGTTGCGGACCACCTTTGTTTTTGTTCTCTTCAAATATATGCCAAAAAGCGCGTTGACTAAAGTCCTATGTAAAGTACAGCCACTTTCAATCTAATGTTTTGCCTCTGACGGCAAAAAACCGTGCGAAACTGGCGAACAATAATAATGTACATACAGTACACGAGAACAACCCACGCACGCGAACTTTAAGCAAAACCCCATTCAGAGAATAGCAACAGCTGAAGCGCACCCGCTCCGTCTCATGATCCTTGATAGACTCCACTGCTCTCACAATCCACTTCGTTATCAGAAGAGCTTCCTCGCTGCCGATCATTTGCCGCGCAACCACTAATCGTTTTTTTAAGCGCTCACACCATCTCCAGTTGTCTCAAAGTGTATTAAAATCCAAAGTAATAGAGAACGTGGGCCCAGGACAAATCTAAGTAAGAATTCTCACTCTTGCCGCACAACTGCTGGTAAATATACAGTCGATCACTGTGTTGATTGGCTAATGGGTGAGAATTCTCATGCGAAATTTGGATTTGCCTGAGGCAACCACCAAGTGAAATCAACAGACCAAAATCCACTCGCATGGGTCCGCAAAGAGAGGTTTAATATTAGTGCTCCCAGGCGGTGATGGGGTGTATGTAGAGACCTACAGCATTATGGTACTATGGCTATGCGACAAGATTAGACAGTTATCAAAGCATCCCACTTGTCAAATGCCACACTGATCGTATTCCACGATCTCTCCCAATCAAACACTAATTAATCGTTGGTTTGGGAAAAGCAGTCGAACTAGTCTGCACTGCTACAAACTCCATAGCTCTGCAGGTGCGAAGGAATGAGATGTAACTAGATTAGATCAAATCAGATTAGATGTAATAAATCGCTGCCCATCTAGTTGGTTACTCGTTCTCATGGTCGAATTCATGAATGACTCTCTATCTAGCACACAATATACTCATGCAATTCCCTCCACGCATCATTTTTAGCAAGAGTCACTCCACCCCGACTACATAAAGTTGTTACCGAGCCTTTATTCAAACATAATCTATTCTTTCACGGCTCGTTGTTCTCTCGTTGCAGCACCCCACCATGAGTTGAAGGTAGAACATATACACTTGCTAGGAATCTAAAACAGGAGCAATACAAAAGGAAAACCAAAGATATGAGAATGCCATTGGCCTACAAACTTTGAGAACCTTCCACTTGCCCAGAACCCCACAAACCCTCAACCTAGAACCGTGACCCAAGCAAAAAGTTCACCGCCCAGCGCCCCGGTAGCCCCCGCCCCTCCGCTTCCGTCGCAGCCGCAATCCCCTCCAATCTAGCCACGTATCTCTCAAGATCCACTATCCTTTGCTGTTTCGCCGCCGCATCTTCTCGTAGCTTCAGGATCTCGCTCACATCTTTCTCTTGCTCTCTCTTATTCCGCTCCAGTTCGGCCCTATTCCTCTCAAGTTCGCTCCTATTCCGCTCTAAGTCGGCCATGTTTCTCTCAAGCTCGCTCCTATTCCTTTCCAGCTCACTCTTATTCCTCCCAATCTCGCTCTCGAGCTCTCTCTTATTCCTGTCCAGCTCTTCCGTAATCCTTTCAATCTCCCTCTTATTCCTCTCCAACTCCGTCAATAGAGAGTCAACATCATTATGTAGTTCCTCGATCGCATCAACGCCTTGTTGGCGATCGTCGTACAGCTTCCCTATGAGGATCTCAAGCTCGTCGATTCTATTGATCTTCTTGTCGAGGATTTTCTGGACGTTGTCGGGGTTTGCGTAGGAGTCGATGAAGCGCTGAAGATCGGTGATTTGGTCGTTTTGGAGATCGATGTATTGCTTGAAGTTGGCGATTCGCTGATCTATGCCCGCGTGCGGGGTGTCGGACGGTAGGGAGTGGGTGGAGGGCATTTTGTTGCGTAGGGCGTTGCGGTCGGGGTGGAGGAAGGAATGGTTGGTAGTGTAGCACACGGTATAAATGCAGTTTTATGACTCATTTGAGATCAGCCGGGGTATTCCGTACACGTCACCACCCGCGCGAGTTCCGTTCTGACACATTATCTCAAACTTTGAATGAGTAGAACGACTTGGAAGACACCGCCCATCTCTGAGCCTTACGCCGGTCGAACGTTTGGGTGGTATGGGTCTCGCACCGCAGAATGGGGACTTCCTCGCTGATGCCTACTTATCCCGCAGCGGTTATTGTTGGACACATTGCGTTGATGGATGCGCAGCCGGGATCCGAAGTGGGGAAGTCCGGATCATTTTCGGAAGTTGCGGGACATCCGCATGAATATTTCGGGGCCTGTGTAGAGCCAAATACCAAGACCAAGCGGGAAAGCATTGCACGGCATGCAATTATCGGCTGAGAAAGCTTTCGCTTAGCAACCCGCTTGATAGCAGACATATCGCATTCCTTTTCTTCTAATCCCCACTCACACCGCCACAACTGTGGATTTTCTTAGCCGCCTACTGCATCCCCACGGAGTGTTGAAGTTGATCGGGCCCCCCAAACCAGCCAAATCAAGTCCCATAACTAACGAGTCTGCCGCGTGCAATGTTACTGACGGTACCACTGCAGCTGGAGATACCAGCCACAGGTAATTGTGATCGAATTTCGGTGCGTTAACGAGTGTTCGAGGAGATTCTAACGAGGCCTGTTAAGTGAGGTTTGGGGGAATATTTTTATGGCATTGGGCTAGAAGTAGTGAAGGTGTTTATTGTGTACTCATGTGATAGTGAAAAAGCTTTCATTAAGAGCCCTTCCGAAGGAAATAGAAAGACATCATCCAGAAACACAACAAATACGATTTGGGAAAGAGGGGAAATTTGTTATTCGGCAAAACAAATTTGAATAGCAGGAGGGAGAGTTAGTATTATATGTTTATTGAGTAATGTTTGGAATCTTAGAATACTAGTGCTTTGCGTAGGTACCATAATAAATTGATATTGAAATTAATATTGCCGTTCCAAACGAGTGAGATCTAATGACCACTACTAGCCCTCTACCCGATAGCAGAAACTTTGTCTTGTGATTAGCCATCCCCACTCCTATACAAAGTAATAATTCACCGGATGCTCCCGCTTGAAAAGGGTGACTATTCTATTACCGGTCAGAAATAGCCCCAGTGATGATCATATTCGATACTACTACGAGTGGGGAGATCTAAGGACTTTGTAATATTTGGTTCTGGGCTCATAGAATTTGAGTACAATCACGGGCTAGGGCTTGCTGCGGGTGTCTCAAATCTCTATTGGCATTGCGGGAATCTTTAGCTTTTAGGTCAACTCTATGAAGGCAAACGGAATAGAAATACCCTTCAGTCGCCTATATGCTACAGTATTGGCCGGACTTGACCGATGGCAGCAACGTTTGACAATTGTTTTACCTAGTGGTTTTCTGCTTGACCTTGGGCTCCCATGCCACAATACTGCTACTTATTTTCCCCCTAGCTAGCCCTCAGCTGATGCTTTGTCCTAGCAACTGGGAGGAACATGCCGGGCCCACAGAACAAAGAAAGAGGAAGAAGAAATTATTATGCTTCGTTGCTTGTTTTGAATTTATGCCGTCCTGGGCATCGCTAAGTAGGCCAACCACAGCCGTACTTAAATCTAGGCAACTACGATCGATATCTCGATAGCCAGCTACATACGCACCTTTGCATCTAAATATAAAAGCATTCGGTACAGAGGGAAATTATCGCAACGAGAAGTGCACTTTGAAGTACCCTACCGCTGCCAGGCTCACTAAAAGATACGTAAACGGCAACGGCATTGCTATACTTTCCCCCGAATCGAGCGCAGGCATTTGCTGCCACGTGCAGCAAAACCCGCAACATACAGCTTCTTGCTATTCTACTTCCTAGGTATCACAAAGACTCTGGCCTCTACGGCGAACAGTCTGAACAGAAGCAATCGTACTTAAAACCGACGTTAAGACCGATGTTCGCGGATGGCTGGTTTGCCCGAAATGGAGATTATTCCCTGGGAATTACTATTTTCGGGAGGTATCAGATAATTGCAAACTGAGAAATGCTGACCCTTAGCTTTATCTCTTGTTTCGAAGAATTAGCTGCAATAGTTCTTCGCCACTATAGTACCAGTTCATTGACTCGCACTCATTTTCTTGATCGCGGCTGAAAGTTTATTGAAAATGTACCCGCTGGTACACATTGTTGGGCATCAGAATTGAGCAAGAAAAGCAATCAAAGACAAAACTGCGCACGCCCACTCAACATGCACGATAACCGGCCATCCGCGAGCCTTATGTGTAAATCAACTGAGGCATATATGGTTGTCCGTTTCGGGGATCTACAATCCGCGGTTGGTAATACAGACCCAAGTCAGAGCCTCCAACATTGGATTTGATCTAATAAAGGCCTTTAGTTCCCTCTCCTTTTGTCTGTCTACGGTCGTGGTAGCCTTTCCATCTGTCGAGGCATAACACCAGCCAGATTCTTCAAGTTTACATACCGTTGTACAGAACACCACGTTGCGACTACACCCAACTCCCGTCCAACACATATATATCTAAATTTTCGAATTGTTGGATTCTAGCGCACAGCCATGGCAGGTTAGTGTCCGACTGGGTGTTATTATAAGATGAAAACGCTGATTTCTAGGAGTAGAGTTCAAACGACAGTCAAAATTAAGGTTGTTTACGAACCGCTTTGGCTGGTACGATTCGCTTTTCATCCCGGTCGGAACATTGATCATGCTCAGCGTGGCGGTATTTCTTGCGAGTTTTTGGGAGTGGGGCAACAGAAGTGCCATTGAGGATCGTGTTGGCTTCTGGTCAATGGTTGTCATACATGGGTGGGGAAATAGAGTCATCACACTCAGCACCGCTCTCATCAGAATCTGCATGGCCACCCAAGTACTAATTTGTTGCTACATGGTGGCTTCCATGGCACTGGAATACGATCAGGTTCGCAAAAAGGATAAAGACAAAATGTCAATATACCAGCGCGGGACGGACGGCCCATCCAGCATCTTATTGATGTTCCTGAAGGCTCGCTGGAGCTCACAAAAACGAAACACAACAGGAGTATTGCTTCTCACTTTCATGGTGTTGACGGGCTTCGCATCGCAGCTATTTTCGACAACTCTTCTGTCAGACTTTGCAAGCGAGGTGTTACCTGGAACGTTAGTCTCACGACAAATCCCCTATGGCTCGCAAAATCCCGACGAGTACACTGCGTTCACCTCGAAACCAAGAGAATACCCATTATTTGCGGAAAACCCGTGGAGCGTAAGTTCATAGACGGACACGGTTCTTCACCGGGCTTTTTCGATTCGGGACCTGTACGCAGGGCCTTTGTGCCACTCCCAGCATCGGAACGAGTAGCCTTGGCATCTTATGATGGCCCAGTAAACGTTCTCGAAATGCAGTACTTATGCTTCCCTATCCCGCTAAATTACATATGGAATAGCACTAAAATGACTGGGACATTCGCACAACCATCGGCACGGGTTTTACAGTTTATAGCTGAAAGGGGAGGACCCTTCAATTTGACCTCGACCACCGATTGGTCCAAGATCGAATTCACCTGCGAACCCAACATGGGAGATCTTAGCGTCTGCGAAGGTCAAAGTATCGGATCTTGGAGCATGATTTTCGGAAAGGCCGATAACCCAACAGCGACTACTTTACCGGACGAATATCAAGGCGAATGGGTCACCAGTACATTCGTTAACATTGATAATTTATATCCTAATATTAGGATGAAGTATACCGTTTGTGCCAAGCATGTGAAGTCGGGTGACGGACATGCACGAATTGAAAGCAAGTCAAACTTGACCGAACCGGTTCTTTTGAATGGCACCAAAGATTCGGGCCGTGAAGCGAAATGGGACACATCCGCAATCCAGCGAGTACTGGGCGTACAGTCTATGGAACGGCGATCCAGTCAGCAGCGAGGAATATTCCAACTTCTCTCCCATAAGGTTATAGAGTATGGTGTAACTGGGATCTATGGCAACGGGCTGAATTATGTGCCTGTCTGGGTTTGGTGTATAGGGCCCCATCACACGGCTCTTTCCGTAGATAAATATGGGAGATCGACATGCGGTGATATAGACAAGCAACTGAATCTCGCACTTCTTGATATATTCAACAACACTCTCATCGACACCGGCAGGATCGGGTTAGCCCTTGAAGCAGTCACTAGCATCCTCCACGCCGATACTTACTACCAAAATATGCCACGTTTCGAGAAGGTGGCAGCAGGCACGATTAAGGACTTTGTTAGTGGACAGGCTCCGCGTAGGTGGTTGGGATTTGGCATCGTCGTCGGATTTATGATTCTCCATTTAGTACTAGTTACATCGGTAATAATCGTCTTTGTTCGCAGCCGATCCTTCGACAATATTTGGAAACCCGACGAACCGATGTACGTTGCTTTGATCTCTTCAAAAGCCGAAAGTCAGAATACGGTAAGCTATGCATATTCGAGAGCATGATAGTTCTGAGGCTACTAACTCTTCGCCCCAGATAATGAGTGGCGGGCAGGCTAGTCCACGGACGAGGTATATGACAGACGAGTAATGGTTATATCACGGGGCTGGATAGGACCTATTATTATCCTTACTATTACAGAGCGTGAAAGTATTTTTTGTTGAAATATCGCAAGTTTTGCATTGGTGTGATGCAGAGTTATCTTTCTGCTCGGAGGTGGCATGATGAGTTAGGGCTGTTGCACAAGATATCACCGATACATGACGTCTCTTCGCAAGCGATTGAATACATTATCGATTATACCGCTGAATGGCATGCGAAACCCCTCCGCTGCAATCATCCTAAATCTAGAGTGAATGCAGAATGATTAAAACAAAACAATCATCTTAAATCGATATCCAACATTTCTTCCTGACGAAGCCTCCACCATTTCACCTGCTCGACTTCTTAGCAATCACCATATGCCACTCGAAGAGATGCCGTAGAGTAGGAACCTACCCTATCCCTTATACGCCACCTCCAACCCCTCCACATCAATTTTCACCATCTTCATCATCGCCTCATGAACCCTCTTTCTCTTCTCCGCATCCGGATCCTTTAAATACTTCAACAGCACCTCAGGAATGATCTGCCATGAGAGCCCATATTTATCCTTCAACCACCCACATTCCTGCGTCTTCCCGCCCTCAACAAGACGGTCCCAGTAGTAATCGACTTCTTTCTGGTCCACACAGTTGACAAAGAACGATACCGCTTCAGTAAATGGGAACATATCGGGCCCGTTGAGACCCATGAATTGTTGTCCCTGGAGGATGAAGGTGGCGAAAGAGACCTTTCCTTCGGGGTCGCGGAGGAGGTCGACGGTGGAGCTGGATTGGAAGATGGAACTGTAGTAGGTGATTGCTTCTTCAAGTTGGCCAGGGAACCAGAGGACGGGGGTGATTTTGCTCATGATTGCTGGAGGGAGGTATGAAAGGATTGAGAGTCTGTAATGTGCGGATGGATGGTTTGGTGGATTTGAGGGAGCTTCGGAGGAGAGAAGACGATGTTTTATAATGTTGATTCTTGCTATCTACAACTTATGTTTGCTGTGTTCAATACTAACACTCTGTCAGTCGTAACCATGAAAGATACCCCCATGGTGGCGTCTGCATTAATGTTCGTATCCGTATTTGTGCATGCGCCAACAACCATAACGGCAAACATTAAGCATAGATCGTCATGACTCAACGCAACTAATCGACCAACCAGACAAACCTTGATCAAGATCCCTCACACAGCCCACAGATTGTGAATCATCATATCCCTGTCAACTCAATGATTCACGCGTTTTTGCTTTTGCTGGGGAGACGCGTATTGGCGGGCTAATGACACGAGATCAGGTGCCTCCTTCCCATCTTCACGCAAACAGTTTGCTTCTCATAGAGTAGTATCTTACCATTTGCATTTGAAGTGACGGCATGCTTCACAACATCCTACAGAGTCAGTGGGGGCTGATTGTTATGACCAACTACGCCCACCCGTACAAGTACAGGTTGCGATGGACATACCCGGACTAGAATGTTGCGTATACTAACGAATGTAATTTTCTCAAGATATTTATTAGGGTTACAAGAGTGAAGATCTCGAGATTATGTGAATAGAATAAATCACATCTCACTGACGGCGAATGAAGACAACACGCTCCATGAGAAAAAACTTGCGGTATGGATTAAGGTCTGATCTCGGGAACCCTAACTACACCTGCGCCCGAGGGACATCATTTTTGCTTCACATTTACAGTAGCAATGGAACGTAGAGAGTGAGAGGAGCTGGAGCGCTCGATATGTAGAATCCACTGCGGGTCTCAGTTTGACCACCGCTAAACGATCGCAATTGCGTTCCGAATCCAGTACTAAACCCTTCACCCCTTACCCTCCAGAACAGCCTCTAATAACTCGGACTCATGGCTTTTGCAATATAATCCCACGCCTTGACCTTTTCATACTTCTTCTCCCTCCCCTCCCCCCAACAACCGTCCAAACACTCCACCACAACGTCCCTATCCACCGCCACAAAGTAGGGAATCGAAAACCTCCGTCCCACCATCCCCCCCTGCTCTTCTCTCGGCGCAACAACCCTATGCCTCGTACTCTTTAGCACATCATTACTCCACATCTGCAGCAAATCCCCGATATTCACCAGCACCGAACCGGGCACCACCGGTGCCGCCACGAAACCCCCGGAAGCATCGCCAACCTCTAATCCGGCAACCCCATCATCTTCTTGTAGCAACAGAGTGATAGTTCCTTTATCCGTATGCGCCACGATCCTGGCCGTGCTCCCATCACGCAACACAGACTCCTCGATGGCGGGATAGTGGAGGAGTCGCAGCTGATGACACGGTTCAGTGGCGGAATGATAGGCGTCGAAGAAGCGTTCCTCCAGCCCCAGCCCCAGTGCTAGCGCATGGAGGATTTCTATTGCCGTCTTTTGCAGTGTGTGAAACACCGCGACATTAGTGTCTCGGAACCCAGGCAGGATGTCTTCGGGCGGCCAGATGTTGGGCGTCAATGGATCTTGTTCGCGACCAATGTCGAAGGATTCTTTTGCTTCGAAGGTGGGTGCGGAGGTGGAGTCGGGGTAGAGGGAGACCTTTTCGAGGCCGAGGGAGGAGTAGCCACGGTGGTGGAAGGCGGAGGGAGGGTGGGGGGCAAGTTGTTTGGAGGGGAGGGGGAGGTCGAAGAAGGCACGGCTCTGCGGGGGTTAGATGGGTGTTAAGGGGTGGGAGGGAACAGACCATGGAGAAGGCTTGGGTGATCGTGTCTGACGGGATGCCGTGGTTGGTGAGGTAGACGAAGCCGACGTCGCGGAAGGCGGTGAAGATTGCGGTACCGGTGCGGAGGCGGTCAGCGGTGGTGCCATGGAGGAAGGGGGAGAAGTCGACGATTGGGACGATGCCGCTGGTGGCAGTGGTGGTTGGAGGGGTGGAGTCGGCCATGGTGGTTGAAGGAAGGTGGGAGAGGAGGCGTTGATATTTGAAGGAGGTACATACTAATCATGGGCGGGGTAAGCGACGGTTACTAAACGAGAATGACGTCGCGCATATCACGATAGGTACCGTAAATCTAGGTGTATCCGGTTTTGTTTGTAACGCCGCAGGTGGCATATACAACCCCAATGGCGGTCTTTTATTCGCCCGAGAGTTGGGAAGTTATATGGAACCCGACACAGAGGATGGGCAAATAAACGGGATACACCCAGGGTTTACGGTATTGAAGCTGACAACATCAGTAAACATGTGACACGGCTCTGCGGATGATCCCAGGCCCGCATATGCAGGTCATGGAGTTATCGGCCGGTGTCGCATCGGTCAAGCACTTAAGTACCGATTATAAATGGTAGCGGGGCTAGCTACAACGAAGTCGTACCCGAATGTGTCTAGCATGGACCCGAGCAGCGGGCGCTCATAGACAATCACTCGTGAATGGTGGCTGACGTTTTGCACAGCTCCATAGTTCTGCAGTTGTGGCATCTTGATAAAGTCTGTTGTACCCCATACGCAGAATCTGGATTACTTGTTGCCATTTAGACAGGCTGCCACACAAAATCTACTCTTTCAGTAACATAAAAGAGCTGCCGTAAAAGAGCCCTTCAGCCATCCACAGAACGCTACAGCAATCGCATCCGAACCCAATTCCATCCCCTCTCATTGTCCTCAGCACCCCACATATTTTTCTTTCTTCCAAAAGAACCCGCGGAAATGTCCTGGAGTACGGACCCATCGTCATTTCATGATCCCCGGCGGTACGTCTATGAAAACGGGACTGTCATTTACATAAACAGTTCCTATCCTGTGAACTTCCACTGCAATGCGACTTTCAGAGGTGACCCAGACATCGCTTGGTGGGGAGTAAGCCATTCATGCCATTAAACGAAAAACTGGTAGTTGAGAGCTAAAATATTACCGGAAGGTCCTCGCATCGTTCATTATCACAGCACGGTTCACTTAGTCAATAAGAAAATATGTTCGGCCACGATTCGTGGCCGAACTGCTACCCACGAGGAGATAGCTTCAATCCTAACTACCAATATTCCCGCTCCAAATCTCAAATGAAAAAAGTCAAAGTCCAAGAATAAAAAATCGATATATAGATAGATAAGGTAGTTACACGTAAGAATAAGGTGCTGTGGGGTTTCTCTAAAGGTGGTGGTTGTAAAGGTGGAGTGGAAGCGGTAGTGAACACTCACCCGCCACACCCCATTTGCTACACCCCGCCCATCACACCCTGCCTGGCACCTACTACTCGGTGAGTGCATCTAAGTGCACTTGATAACCTGTACTCCAAAGTACTTCTTGGGAGCGTATAATCGAGCGTATAATCGAAGGTACTTGGGAGGGTACAGTTAAGTAAGTGGAAGCATACTTCGGAGCTCCAAATGACCGTTCGATGGTCACTTTCCATCACTTCACGTTTCCATAGTTCCATAATTCTGCAATTGTGATATCTTGATAAGGTCCGTCAGACTGCAAAGTGCAGTACGTACTACAGTACGTACGAGGAGTTGTTGGTAGATACATCTATTTCTATTGCGTCCACTCCACACTTTTAGATCTTGAAGACTATTCCTCCTAAGATTAGAATGTATCTAATTTATTTCTAGAGCTCTCTTGTGTTCTCTCCGTTTCTTATTGTGGAGCAATATCATTTTGTGCGGTGGTTATACAATGTACCAGCGATTTTTGTTGGGTGTAGCACTAGCGGCAACAAGCGCAGAGCACGATGATAATTTTCTCGCGCCTAAATTGACAAATTAAAATTTGTGCAACGCTTGCGAGTGGGAGAAGTCTGGGCACGAGAAAACGATGATAAACTAGCTACCTACATTTAGCCTACTCGGTCTAAGCCCTGCCAAAAAGCTCTAATCAGTTAGACGCAACGATTCAATTTTCATGATTTTCTCCAATACAACTTGAATGCAACTTGTAGAAAATATCCTTATCTTTCACATACCCAAACACTATCATAATCATAGTGAGTTCATTCTCCAGGTCTGCCTCCTCGGCGCCCTTGACCAAACAGTTCTGCCAAAAGCTTTTGAGGCTCTCCCGGGCAGGCATTATCTAAGGATTGTACAAACTTTGCTTCCCCCTCGAAAGTGGTATTGACAAGATCTTGGTACTGAGTGCGCACCTCCAGCAGAGCATCGACATACACCTTTGCTATCTTGTGCATGACAGCCCGTCGTACATGCTCTTCAAACTCGGCGGGCAGGGGACCCAAACCATCGGGGATGCGGGAGAGTAGGTTATACATGCGCTGAAGACTTTGACGGTCATTGTCTAGTAGAAACTGGAATTCCTCTCGCAACCGCGGCGCATGCTTCTGAATAAGAGCTTTCTCGCATGTCTTCACCAGAGGTTCGCAGCTGTCAGGGTGGAGATACATCAAAGCCCGAGTTTGCTCCTCGGTTAGCCAGTCTTCGGCCTTCAACACGTTAACCCCTAATGATATCACTCACAGCACGGGTGTTTACGCACCTTCTTCATGTATTCCGCAACGTTATTTCGTGCCATCAACTTCTTAGACTCAATCACGTAGTATGCTGACGTCGCTTCCAGGAAGGGGAGCTCAAAGTACTTCCGGTAAACGTCAAGAGTGGACTTCGTAGAGTCGTTCTCGTCTCTGCCCAGTAATCTGAAAGAGTCTGAGATGCTCTTAACCACTGTAGTGTTTATCGTTTCGCCATTCCTTTGCTTCTCCACAAGTTGCAGAACGCTATCCATGACACCCACATGGACATCTTCAAGGAACTCCTTTTTCCACCGCACCAAGTGAAGCTACAAATCGTTAGTTGTAATCAAGGTACTTGTTGGATATATGTACCGTGTAAACATCATAGATGTCCTTCCTACCCTTACCTATCAACATCTTGATCCAGTACTGGTTAAGAAATCTGAACAGGTGATTGATATATTTTGCAGCAGTGGAATACCGATCCCATTGTTCAGCGTAGAATACCGATAGCGCTTCACCCGCACACTTTTGCGCTTCCTATAGAAAACCCATCTATCAACATCCGCGCCCCTGGCCTAGAGGTACACGGAAAATGAGCTTTACTAGCTTTAGCTGGGTAAGGTGGCGATTGAGGTAGCCAATGAGATTATTGTAAAGCTCCTCGCTGAGAAGATGGGCTGTGGTGGGAGTTCAGCTGTTGATGCAAGGCCTCGGATGGGAACAATAAGGAAATCTAACGAACCACCTCGATGAACACCAGCAGCTTGTTGTAGTGATGGATTTGCACTCACCGCCCGCTGTGATGTACAGAAGTTGTGCACAGCACTACAGACGCCGTCAGCAGTTCCCCAGGGCGCATAGCACAAATCCGTACGTGTAGACACCCATATACTGTACACGCTATTAGTAGTTATCTACAGTGCAAGACACCAAGGCTCGCACATACAGTAGTCATATCCATTCCGCTGTTCAAGTCCCACATAATCTTCTCTAAACCTTTCTCTAGGTAGGCCCACCTACGCATAGCTGTTAGTGATCCCGCATGGAATTAGAGATAGCAGAGGTTGCTCTCACGTTGCGTTCAAGTCTTCTCGGTTTGGAGTATTCATTGCAGCAGCTGCCGCCTTTGACAACTGGCGAAAGGCGAAAGGCGAAAGCTTGACCCGACGTAGGATTGTCCAGAATCTCTCACGGTTCGGATTCGACACGATGGTGAAGGCGCCAGTCGTAGCAAAATCGAGATAGGGCTGGAGAGGGCGGGTAGCAGATGTTGAGGGATCGTGTGTCTGAACTGGCGGGGTAACGGAGCTGAGAGCGAAAGGCTCGGCGATTCGATCGTACCAAAACTTCTGAGTGGCTGACTTACTTGATATGGAAATTACTCATTTTTGAATTGCTGGTTCTGGTAACTGCTTACGTGTTCTGGTTTCGAACGCCGGTCCTGAGTAACACACATGCATCCACATGTAAACATCAGTATCCGTTGTAGCTGCAACGGACGCAGCGAAACGAAGAGCCAAACGCAGGAATTCAAAGTTCGGCCGGTGAGAAAGATAAAACTTGGAAAAGAGCTCGCCCATACAGGCGTGTACGTTGTACAGACAGAAGGTCATCATATATCACTCAGAGCCCCGGGCCGAACAGAACCAGGCCCGGGATCTCTCGTCTCTTGGAGCCTCAAGTCTGGTCGGTGTCGGCTTTTAGCTGCCGAGACAGTTCGCCCCGTGTGTAACAGTTGCATGGCAGGCTTGTATGCACTAACGCAGATCCCTGACTTGATCCGGTTCAGTGCATCGCATTGAGTCACAGCTGCATGTGAGCGCCCGTATTCATGCATGAAAGACTCATCGAGAGTCACGGGAATACGAGACGCGTCGTCGATAAATACGCGAACTCCTCACCGTGCCTCCGTCGTCGCGTCTCCCCAGCACTTCCCTCACTTTATTGATACACCAAGTACTTCTACTCTTATCTCAACCACCACTACATCCACCACCAACACCACTATTACTACTACTACAATGTCCGTCCCCGAAGGCTTCACCTCTGGCTACGTCCCCGTCAACGGGCTCAAAATCTACTACGAAGAGCGCGGTACCGGAGGAACCCCACTGCTGAGTGCGTCCTATCCCTCACCTTTATCCCACCACCTCCGCTCCCCTTGATTCCTCCCCTCCGCAATCTGTCTCAGTCTCCTCCCTCCACTCCACTCCACTCCACTCCATCCCACCTCCTCCGTACTGCGCCCATTCCCTCCTACTAACCCTCCTTCAGTGCTCCACGGCGCCTTCTGCACCATTTCCGACCTCCGCGCGCAAATGACCGTCCTCTCCTCCAAGCGCCGCGTAATCGCCCTCGAATACCAAGGCCACGGCCGCACCGCCGACATCGACCGTGCCCTCTCCTACACGCAACTCGCAGACGACTGTGCCGCCTTTCTATCCGCGCTTTCCATCCCCGTCGCTGACATCTATGGCTACTCCCTCGGCGGCGCTATCGCGCTGCACCTCGCCATCCGCCATCCGGAGGTCGTGCGGAAACTTGTGCTCGCGTCTACTTCATATAGTATGGCTGGTTTCCCGCCGGATATGTTGGCCGGATTGAAGGAGATGAAGGTGGAGCATATGGCGGGGAGTAAGTACGAGACCGAGTACAAGCGTGTCGCACCGAATCCCGACGGTTTCGAGGGACTGGTAGGGAGGATAAAGGAGTTGAATACTGGAATGAAGGATATTCCTGAGGAGGACGTTAAGGCGATCAAAGCGCCAACATTTGTGTTGGTAGGCGATGCAGATATAATTAGGGCTGAACATGTGGTGGAGATGTTTAAGTTGCGTGGAGGAGGGCAGGTGGGGGATATGGTGGGACTGCCGAAGGCTCAGCTTGCGGTTGTGCCGGGGACGAGTCATGTTGGGATGATGGAGAGGCGGTGGGTGGCGGAGATGGTGGAGGAGTTTTTGGAGAGGGAGGATTAGTTGTGGGTTTGCGGGGTTTGCGGCAGTTGTTAGGCTTGAAAAGAATACCAATCAATCACGAATCTTCATTGATCATATGCAGATGGCCCCGTTTGAGAGTATATAATTGGAAACTTCCCGGTGATGCCAATGAGCCGAGCTGCTCAAGTAGTTTATACTACCGCGAGTTGCTTCCACCTCGATCTCCCGACTTGGCAGTTAGTTCGAATTAATTTCTACTTCCAGTGCAGCGGCCTAGGGTTGTAAAAAATACAACGCAAAACTACAGTACCCGGGATTCCCGCATAGTCACCCACTGCAGTACTAACCAGGCGATAATGTGCTTGAATATGGCTGAGCGGACGGGAAGCCTTATATTCACGTTTCTATGACCGTAGCTGCAAATCGTATGATATAGAAATCAATGTAGTTACTGTACCGAGTGCGATGTTTCGGACGTAGCGCATCACAGGGCACCTATATGGTAAGTAAAAACAAGGATCTCGTCAGTTACAAGGAGGCCCACCTGAAGACTCCTGCGTCCGAAAAATCTTGGTCACATCACAATTCAGGCGGTGGAATTACCAAATAGATATGGGAAACTGCTAGATACAGAGTTTGGCTCTCGTATATAAGTAAACAGCTGCCAAGAAGCTTAACCTTCTATCACCGCCTTTCACCTCCAAACGCAACCAAACCACTCTCGGCATGTGATTAACTATATGGGAAACCCCGACAACTGATGAAGAGGACCAACAACCCTATTGTAAAACCCCCTTAGCGCAGTGTCCTCATCCACGCCCCCGGAGCCAAAACTACATTCAAGACAGGCGAGGGTAGCATCTCTGTACGTATCGCCCATTGTGTAGCTTAGCCGCGGTACGTACTTCTCGATCAATAGGTCGCGAAATGCCGCGGGGCCCTTCGATTCTCTAGGGGTTTTCCGTAGGATATATTCCAACTGCGCCCAGCTACCAAGTTCTAGTAGGACTATACCGATGCTGTAATAATCGTAGATTTCTCGGAAATGTTGGTCGTTGGCGGAATAATCCGGATGTTGAGAGTATTGTAGAATGCTTCCTTTCGCGTGTGGTTTCGTGTGCCATTCTTCCTCGGAAGGCCTCGAGTCACGGAAACCGACTATGTAAGGATTCTTCAACTCCTCGGCAAGAGCTGAGCTACCTTCCTGGAAGAAAATCACATTTGTCGAGCAGATGTTTTTGTGCACCCACCTTGAAGTGTGTAACGCCCAGACGCAATTGACGAGCTTGTGTGCCAGCTGAAAACTTTCTCTGAGTGAAAGATTGACGTCCTTTCTAGGTTTCTCCAAAATTTTGGAAAGACTTGTCGGAACAGTGGGTTTGGGTACCGTTGGAGATTCCGATTGAGGGGTAGGGAAGGCGTAAACGAAGTCATAATGCTTTTGATCAGGTATCGCAAAAAGACAATCTAATACGCAAAATCCAGTGGGCTTTGGAGTCAAGCTTCGCACTTCAGCCAGTCGTTGTATGCGCAATCGCCTCTTTAATTCGGGCATTGCCTCAAATTCCGGTGGGTCGAACACTCGTTCAATCCATACTTGTTTACCCTCGTACCGACCGACTTGGTAGTCGCCAAAGGATTTCTCAACATGAACACCCGAGTCCAGTAGCAAGCTCTCACGCTCAGTTCCTTGGATATCGGGGGACTTCAAAAGTAGATTTTCCCTCTTTGCTAACGTGAAAGCGCTCAGTTCCGTATATTGATGTGTAAACGACTGCGCGCCAGACTGGATCTCGCGGAGTGTCTCGGGACTATCTGTATCTAGGGAGTCCTGTAACCATTCATGTTCGAGCTTGTCGAGCTGTTGAGTTGGAACTGAATTCCACAGTGCGGTTGTAAGCTCTCGAAGCCCCTCGTGAAGCGGTTTGTGAATCGGAAAAGCAAATGCTGGGGGTGATGGCCCTGCTCCGCCCGCCTTAGCGATAGTCTTGTATTCATCCAGTTTTTTGAGCGAGCTGATGAGAAGACCACGAAAGCAATCGCCGTTTTGGCTGACAGTTCTTACCACGTCGACGTCGACATCGGCCAGTGGACTGTTTCTGGAAAGTTGTAAGACCTTTCCCCAAGCATTGAGACGTCTAATTTCTAGTTGAATTGCTGTCATCGATGTCCGTTTATCACTTTGTTGCAGTTTCGCTTTGCCAAGGTATTCAGTAAACGTTTCTTGTACGGCGTCGAAGAGAGCCTTAACACTCAAAAATGCCAATTTCTCATGGACCTCTGATGCCTTAGGTCTGTTCCTCGGTTCGATTTTGAGCATGAGAGTTGCTACCTCCAGCAAACCGCTGAGCACCCCACTTTTTGATTGATCGTGAGCTTTCGACTTTTCAAACCAGGTAATAACCGACTCTCTCAACTTGCCCCCTGCAAAAAAGTACGTATCCGACATCCCGCGTCTTGCAGCAGGACCTTCTCGTATTTTTCGAAATTTTTCCACACCGTCGGCGCCGCCCTTAATATTCGCTGCAACTTCGGACAACATGCAACCAAATGACCATATATCTAGTGGACGACCCACTCTGCTACGCTGCAGGTCTTGCTCATTTCTACACTCCGGTCCGACATAGTCTCCTAGACCAGTTATCCAATCCGTTTCGGATTTTGCATCTCCTGGCTTCATCTTTGCTAGCCCGAAATCTGCTAAATAGAAGGTCCGGGAATCAACCAAGATATTGGCTGGTCGTATATCGTGGTGGTACCCAATCCGCTCAAGCTCCGTATCGTGGTCCCTTGTATTGAGGTTTAGGGAGTGAACCTTTACAAGCGCTGAAGACAGACCTTGGAGGGCCGTGTAGAATGTGAAATCTTTCTCGAAATCCCCGAATCGTTGCTTTAGTTGTAGGAATCTTGCTAGGTCCATGTCGAACAGTGGGAACAGAAAGCAGTGATTACCGCGGTGTGTATAAGAGCTCAAGAGCCGGACAATGTTAGGGTGCCTGAGGTGATCCAATGTCCTTAGACATTCTTTCTCCCGTTCCATATACATTTCTGCATCCTCTGCATCTTGCTTTAGTCTTTTCTTGACTATATAGACTTCGGACCTCTGTCGAGTTGTACATTACTTAGAAGCTTACCAATTAAATGCTAGGGAGGAAGTTTCATACTGATTTTGGAAAAATTGTTTGCAGCGAAGGCATTACTGATATCTTGGTAACTTCGCCAAACGTTCCTTCACCCAACTCAGTCTCAGCGACAAATGGTAAAACCTCTTCATCACGAAAGTGACAATGATAACCACTCATTTCTTTTGTCAATATTCGAGGTAGAAATTCCCACTGGGCTTTTCTTGCGAATTCCAGACCGAAACCCGAGGTACCTGCGATCGCCTTCGCTTGTTCCTCGTCCAATGGTAGTTGTTTATCCAGAGTATTATGCTCGATAAAGCTCTGCAATTTGCGGTGCCATTTCCTCCAAATGAGGATCCCGAATATAACCTTTCCTTCCGTGAATATGCGATTTGCAACGGTCGGTTGCTCATAGTCCTTGACATTACATTCCTTGATGGCCTCCGCAATGATCTCTCTTGTGAAAAGAGTCTTGAGGGCTTCGATGTTAACGAAATAGCGGCGTTCCGGGTGATCCGTGGATCCGGATTTATCCAGGGACTCTCTGTATAGCTTCTCAATCTCTGCTCGTAGATTATCTATGACTTGTCCCATCGTGCCTGGATAACTGAGGAGGGTAAGTGACAGCCCGTTTCCTTTGATACTCGGAGGCAAGGATTAAATACCGAGATATGTATATCGAAGCTGCCGCTTTTATGTTGAATCCCTCGATATGGGTTTAATTTGTGGCAGATATTATTCAGAGAATGCGAACATCCACCCTGAGCCAACGCCGGGGAATAGCACAGTTTAAAGCAACTGGGTGATCATCGAACTCATCACTTCCGGCAAAGGAAATAAATATACAAGATTTACAGAATAATAACTGTAGCACACATATCTGGTGCACGTGTAAATAGGAGCGGGAATTTAGGGTGGAGCGTATCGGACCTTGTCAGAATTTTGTTCGCGTAGCATAGGTAGCTATTTCCAGGAATAATGTGATCGATCTGACCCAGTTCCAATAATATTATGCTTACTGTTCTTTCGGCGGGATTCGCCGCGGGAATAAGAAATGGCATCGTAGTAGCCGCCTAGAGCTGTCTATCTCGGCCTTTTGAGGACCAATAGAACGAACTGTGCTCTCACTACCTGCGTAAAACACAACCACTAAAGAGCAAATGGGGCCGGGTTCAATGGAGGGGTCACTAGAAGACAACTGCATATGTACTGGAAATAAGGTTTAGAAGTAGTTAAGAACCGCACACAGCAAAAGTAATATACTTTGCTTCGACTGAGCCAGGCCGCGGGGCCCCGCTATCGATATCTGCTCTCCCTCCACCGCTTACATATATATTTGGTACATACTTCGGAAACTAGCGTGAGCACCCAATGAAATTTGAGTACTGCACTGGGAGCTTACATTCGGTTCGATTCTAAGTACAGGCATCAATCTCAAGCCCCATTGTATTGCTTCTCAACCTTGTAGAGGTAGTTATCCCCTCCCATCCTCACCACTTCCCTAGTCATCCTAGTCGGACTTACATGATATAACAATTCTAGTTATGTAGCACTGCCTATGGTACCGTGCAAGAATGAAAATACTCATGGTGTATAGCTATGTAAGTATCTTCATCAGAGAATACCCTTTTAACACGAGATATATGACTTGCGGGTGTTGTGGGTGTGTCGGCCAATTTAAGTACTGTGAAATTTGTCCAGTCTGATTGGTAGACAACTGCCCTAGAGGCCTCAGAATTTCTGGGGCCACTTGCAACGGAAACCAGGCAGCAATTCGTCCATTGGAGCTCTAAGTAATGATTGGTTATTACCCTCTTGTGCAGCAAGCTCCACGCTTTTGATAAGATTCAGTGGTGGTGTATATGTGGTAATTTGAGCGGGGTAGGCAAGAAGGCTTGAGGTGTTGGAGCAAATTTACAAAGAGGGATGATGTGGGGCAATTACAAACAGAGTTCGGCAGTGCAAGTTGAGCTGTTGAAGGTGTTGCAAATCGCAGCGGCCATTCAGAGATACAATACTTTTTTGCAGCCAGGCCGTTTAATTAAGAAACCCCTCTCCCATATACCCGCTGCGCTGACCTCCACCAACCTACTGTTTACCTATCCTTTTACGCTAATACTATCGGTGCATCTGAGATTATGGCTCCTTCTCCTAATCAGTCCTTTAAGTCCTGAAATAACTTTATTTCATCCTTTCAATAATTAGTTAGAGTAGAGCGCTCAATTTAGTGTTTCGTGATATACCGTCGTTAGCAATCTTGGTGCTTTGATCCTGACAAGTTCGCTAGTGGTCTAGAAATATGAGTCAATCGACCAATCCTGGTACGTAAAATAGATAGTTACATACCGTTATGTGCCACATGTTGTCTCCTGGCCATATCGACTCCAGAAGATCCACAAGCTTATCGTATATGATATAACGATTTACTATAATGGTCTCTTCCTGCATGCTTCAACAATTCTTAAGGACTTGTTCGACTGGGATAGAGTATGTGCTTAAGGATGAGCCCATAAAAGATTTGTTAGTCCGAGAATTGGAGGATTTCTTTTGAGGCTTTATAAATGCGCAAACCAGTTTCAAAGCCCTCAGATCCCCGCAGAACTCGAAAAGTAGCCAATTGCAAGCTACAGGTCGAAGCGGCTAAGATAACGTATTCGGGGTGGATGCCTAGGTAGCTGTGATTGGCAGATAAGGATCTGCATCAAACATGCGTTGTGTTTCGTATTCAAAAGGTCATCTGCTTTAGGACCCAGGTTTGGATGGGTTATACGTAATCTGTGTCACTCTACACTATCTGCAAGTCAATCTGTCAACGGTACTGTACAGGAATTTCTGACCAGACTACGCGCACGTCCAATTAAATGGCCTATCAAAGAGCTCATATAATATTTAGTTTTGCTCGACTTTGGTCAGCTGCCTGGCGTCCAGTTTCATTGCACATCATCCGGCTGTGAACTTTTACAAAGTTTCACAGAAGTGCTGAAAGAATAAATGAATATACACCAAATCTCAACACAGCACATCACAATTCCGCCATCATCACAACTGACTTCAACTTTCGCGCCGCGCTATGCTTTCTTCGCAATGCGAATCCGATTCCCAGGCGGAGAGTTCAGCCCATAATCCGTTCTTCACCAAAGATGTGCTCGAAAGCTTCGACAACGACGAAAATAACTGCGCCCAAAAAGATGATAAATATGGCGATAACCCCCAACAGGGTGACGCCTCTCAACACGACGCCCCCAAAAACGACGACGGCAAGGATGGCGATGACGGCAACGCCGACCACAATGACCACGACGACAGTGATGAGGGAAACGACAGCTACAACGATGTTCCAAGGGATCTAATTGCGTTTCTTGCAATGGTCCAGAAATATAAAATTGATTTCCTCCCTACCATGTGGCAGTCTGCTCTGGGCGTTCTTGGTAAAGGTGGGTTTGGCACGGTAAATCAGGCACCTATCAGCACTACAATGAACTTTGCGTTCAAGCGATTTCATGGCACCACAGATTCCGGAGAATACCTTTTACCGCTGATATCGGAGGTGTCGATTTTGAGCCAGCCCCTCATCCAGGATCACCCAAATATAGTGGACCTCGAGGGAGTTTGTTGGGAGATTAAGCCTAGTACACAAGAAGCCGTTCCAGTTTTAGTCTTTGAAAAAGGCTCATGCGGGGACCTGAAGCAATTCATGAAGGCAGGTGAGGGCATGAACATGTCGTTTGATGACCGGATCAAGATTTGTGCCGATATCGGAGGTGCCATTATGACTCTGCATACCTGTGGTATGTAATCTTTGAATATTTTGTTAAACCCTCTAACGCTGATGCAGGCGTGATCTATGGCGATATCAAGCCATCAAATGTACTAGTATTCAGGAGTCCTACTACGGGTACGGCTACAATTAAAGTGGCCGATTTCGGACATTCTACGCTTATCTCTAGTGAGGCACAAAAGGTTACGCTGCCAAAATCCAGACCATGGAATGCTCCTGAGCATCGCTACAAAGGGTTCCCAGTTCCTAAGGCCAAATTGATGGATGTGTACTCTTTCGGTTTGCTGTGTCTTTGGGTTTTGTTTGGGAACAGGTTGTCAGATCTTCCGAAAGTTACTATCGGTGAGAGGACTGGGTTGGTTTCGTTCGAAGAACCACCCCGACGCCATCTGTTGACAATGATTGAGCTGTTAAAGGAAAATAAAGGTGGAATCGAAATGGAAGATATTGCCAACAAGCTCATCGACATAGCGGAGGATCTGGGCGGGCAGCGTAAAACTCGACTAAGAGATTTTTTCGGCCTAACTATTGCCCGCGATCCCGAAAAGAGGACCTGTGACATCGGAAAGTTAGTAGAGATCCTAAGTCAGGAGCGGTGAGTTTGCAAACGTTACTGAGACGTGGGCTTTACTAAGAGATGTAGAATTGTTTTGCAGCTCACTTCTATTGGACAACCTGAGGCCACTGGAGCTCTCTCAATGAATGCAGGATTCCGGGTATTTATCATCGCTACTTGTTTTAGGAGATATGGCTGATTAGTGGTATTACAGATCGTCAAAAACCTTACTGATTTCGTAAATGCTGATTATCGGGTGCGGAAACACATCCGGTTGTGTCTCGAAAACAGCTTTTTTAGGAATCAAACGCAACCCTCTGCTCTAAATATCGCGTTCCAAATCGCCTTTTGCTATAAAATTGGATTTGGCGTCGAGTCCGACAAAACTAAATGTGATATATGGCTCAGACGGAGCAAGAGAATAGCCGATGATTTGGACGCCGAAAAGCAAGATATACAGCAAAGAGATTGGAGGAATGAAAGGTTGCGAAGTGAGGGGTTTCTGACAGAACTGGACCTTATAAGTGAATATCGAGCACGTGGATTGGAAGAGGCCCGAAATGAGTACGAACAAGAGATTGACGACATGGTGCGTGAGTTCGGCCGGCTACATTTGATACCTTTGATTCTCCAAAGAATTCTCGGGGATATATTGGATGGGCTCGGAAACAGTCAGGAATCAAAAGCACGAAGAATGAGCATACAAGATCAGATAGAAAAGTCGCACGAAATTGATCATCCATATTACCTTCGAGCAATTGAGGAAGTGATCAAGGCGCATATGAGGCTGGAAGAGTGGAAAGAAGCACAGGAATTGCTGGAAGCGCTTGCAAAGATAATAGACAACACTGTTGGGGCGCAGAACCTCTTCGCGGTAGTGACAGCAGGCAACCTTGCATATATCTGTAGGAACCAGGGCCGGTTGAAGGAGGCAGAGAAGCTCGAGATCCAGGCTGTCAAAACTACCGAGAGACTGCTCGGTCCGGAGCATCCACACACTTTGAGCATCCGAAGCAACCTCGCAACAACATTGCTACAACAAGGGCGGCTAAAAGAGGCAGAGGAAATGCATACGCAGATAAATGAAACTAGGAAGAGAGTACTCGGCCGGGGGCATCCAGACACCTTGATTAGCATGATAGAACTCGCATCAACATATAGCAAGCAGGGGTTGTATACAGATGCCGAAGAGCTGGAAATGCAGGCCGTCGAGATCAGTGCAAGTGTACTCGGCTCCGAGCATCCACACACTTTGACCATCAAAGATAATCGTGCAATCACCTTTTGGAAGCAGAAGCGGTGGGAGGAGGCAGAGGACCTGCATAAGGAGGTGATAGAGACTAGAAAGAGAGTGCTCGGTCAGGAGCACCCTGAAACCTTGACTAGCATGGTCAACTTCGCATCGGAAATCTCGGAGAAGGGGCAGTGGAAAGAGGCGGAGGAGTTGCAGACCCAGGTGCTACAAACATTCGAAAAAATCCTCGGCCACGAGCATCCGTGCACGTTAGCCGTCATGTCCAATCTCGCTACGACGCTTTTGAAGCAAGGGCCTCCACGGTGGAAGGACGCCGAAGTACGGCTAGTATACGTCATGGATGCTAGAAAGCGAGTGCTCGGGCACGAACATCCTGAAACTTTGGCCGCCATTTTCAACTTTGCACTTGCACTGCGGAACCAGGAGCGATTAACTGAGGCTGAGAGGCTGTTCACTCACGTTATAAAGTTGAGGGAGAAGGTTCTCGGCTCGCAGCATCCAGACACCTTGGCCGCCACTTTCTGCCTTGCGTCGATGTTGTGGGGCCGGGGGTGCCAACAGACCGCCGGGGAGCTGTTTCAGCGCATCGCTATGTTGAGGGAGGCGATTCTCAATCAGGGGCGTCCAGACCCCATGGACGCCCTGTGTGCCCAATTCGGCTGATAGTGATACAAGAGTAATTGTAAGTAATACTATCTTGACTAGACAAAGTAGTCGTTGACTGGACTCAGTAAAATGTATATATATGAACGCTCTAGCCACTAGGGTGCAGCGGGCGATTCCATATACCCTGACAAAATGATATAGTACAAGGCTTTCCAGTTAGGTGCACGTATGTCTGACCGAGCAATGAGGCTGTGTTCTGTGGTGGCTATTGGTGCTTACTCCAAAAATGGAAATGTTATGTATCACTACGAAAAGGGCATATCTTTTCACTCATTTCGTTAATCGGTATATATACCTAGAACCTCTCTTTGTCTTCTGGGAGTGGCTACAGGGATAATAGGCCCGTTTTTATGCTATTTTTAAGTGATTATCTGAGCCGTACGGAATTTAGAGTGTCGAGATTCACTTCCTTACCTTCTCTTTACCAGCGTTACTGATATTAGTACTGGTGTGGTGGCCTAGTGAAGACTTTAGCCGTATCACGTGTAGACCGCTAATAGCGACGAGGCCGGTCATCCAGGGTAAAGCGACAAACTAGAACTACCAACATATTAACATAGGGAAACCACGGGGTGTGTAAAATAGTAGGGCCATTAGGTGGCGGGGAGGTTTCGGACATCCAATTAAGTATGAAGTCCAGGTCCCGAACTCTGAGGTTTTGGTGCCTCCAATTCATTGGCATCTAGGACACTAAGCCTCCAGGAGTATTGAAAGTAGAGCACATACAATCTACTAGTAGCCATAATACCCAAAGTTGGAGCAAGAAACTGAACCAGGCGCAAATATTGTTAGTAGAACTTATATATAGTCGATTGTCTATCCATCGCAGGAGATCCAGTTTAAAAAACTCAGACACGAAGCACATCACAATCCAAACCCAAAAGCCGACCCTCCTTCCATGTTCAAACATAAGATAGCAAGAAGAAATGTTAACACGGACAGCTGATTACTACGTTGAGCTGTTAAAGAGCCTCATTCCCTACTGGGTTAGGGGTAGCGGCAGTATCTGAGGGTAGAGCTTACGAGTGGTGGTAGTGGTAACAACGCAGGGTTTGCGAACGTAGGGAGGTGCTACAGGACTATTGTGATTCTATCGCAGCTGGGGTGTGCGGGGTGCGGGTCGTGGACCGGGGCATAGTTAGCCGGCGGAGGCGTGGGTTAGTCGGGGGTCTGGGGTATATAAACATAAGGTCTCGGTACCAGGTAGGTGTTTCGGTGATGGGTAGACCCTCATTAGCGGTTGCGAGGCGTAAGGTTGTTGGCGGCTGATTGCAAGTGGCACACTCAGTTATTGCTAGATTCGTGTGGCTACTGCCAGAATAGGTGCCTACAAATCTACATTGCCTGCCCCGAGAAGTATGTACTTATCAAGTACTTAAGTAAGTACCTAAGTAAGTGTCACTACTCAAAACGATTGATGCGAATCATCTCTATATACCCTCCGCAAACCCCATCCACCCATCCATCTCTATTCCTTGCTTCCCACAATAACCCTCGGAAACCCACTAATCGGCCACTGCCCCTCCCAATTCTCCATCAACAACTCAATCACAACTTTTCTATCCTTCATTTCCTTGCCCACCACCTCAAAACAAACATCCATCCTAAAGTACCCTTGCGTCAGCGAATCCCCGCTACTTCCAACTGAAATCTCCTTCTCCGTCATCTCCGTACTATCCTCCATCCTCACCACAAACTTCAGCCCCCTATCCAAAAATCCTTTCAACTCCTCCCATCGATCAAGGGGTAATCTCGAGCCTAGGGTTCCCCGACAAACCCACACTCCCCCCCTCTCCGTCGCCGCATCCCATCGTTCATCGCCAAAGAAGAAGCAGCTAGCCACCAGACATCTCGCAATCCTTTCCATCTCCTTCCTAGTCGCAGCCTGGAGACAATAACTACTAGCCAACTTCCTTAACCTCTCAAACTCCTCATCATCAGTCTTGTCTATCGGGGTCTTTCCCTTTCCATCGTCGATATCCACATTCAACCTCCGATACCTTTCCGCGTGCTCCCTCGAATGAATGGAGGAAACAAACGTCTGGTATTGTTTCTGTGCGTTCATCCCGTATCTAACAAACTCCCTTGCGATGCCGGCCATTACTCCCAGGCCGGTGTGGATGGTTGGTGGACGCCAGGGGGAGTTATTGGGTTCGGGAAAGAAGCCGGTACCGAGGGAGAGATGGAGATCGAGGGGGCAGTGGTCGCCCCAGAGGGCGTAGCGCTCTTGGTCCGCTATAGAGATAGGGTTGTCGTAGCGCAGAGCACCATCTTCAAGGATTTGGGAGGTGTGGGGGTGGGTGAAGGGTTTGAAGAAGAGGGGCGCTGCGGAAGTGGCTCGGGCGCTGCGAGAGGAAGAGAGGTTAGTTGAAGAAGGAAGGAGGAGGGAAGAAAGTGAGAACGTACGCTTCCCAGGTCTTGAGTTCTTGCCCGGAACTGTCAGCGCGGAGTAGGCGGTCCCTCCACTCTATGAATAGAAGAAAGAAGTTTAGTGATATGAGCCATGAGCAAGAAAGCAGAGAATTCAATCATACTTGACGAGAACGGTCGGCTGTAGTTGGCGAGTAGATACGTCCGGAAACCATCTCTCTTTCGCTCCACAGCCGTCACCGCAACTTTGACACGGGTAGGTGTAGGACTTCCAAACAAATCGTCGCCATCTCCAAAGGCAACCTTGTACGCGTTCTCAACGCCTTCAGTCCGATAGATGTAGCTGTAGGCATATTTGAGGACCCCACGGATGCCTGGAACCTTCATCCCAGGACGGAGCTCAAAGGCTTTTTTAGCGAGGTCAGTGAACTTTTCTCTGCACTCTTCGGTGGTCCATCGACGATGGGCGAGACCTAAAGCTACAACGCCACCTGAAGATACATTTAGCTGGTAACCTGAGTAGAAGAGTTGGGAGTAAGTGGCCTACCTGTGCTTGTACCGACCACGAGATCAAACATTTCGATAACGGGAATTTTGAGCCCTAGGTTGTGTATTACGCCCTCCAGACACTCCAGTACCATAATTTCAAAGATACCTCGTACTCCGCCACCATCTAGGGTTAGGACGCGAACCCCAGCTGAAGGGGGCTTGATGAAAGTCTTCCAAGGCCAATTGAGACTATATTCAGGCGATGAGCAACCGAACGGACAAGATGCAATCCAGAGCTGAGCTAGATCTTTGCGATCGTTTAAATCAAACTGCACAGCACATTCATGACACAAAATGTGTTTACAGGGAAGAACATGTTGAGGAGTTCTCCATAAGCATGACAAGCATGTTCTCTGCGTCTTAATTTTGCCTAACCAGGGTCCCAGCTCATGGAGACTATGCATGTGCGCGGCAGGGGTGTAGTTCTGTGGCAGTTTTCTGATCCTGGCGAGAATTTTCTCAGTAAAATACTCATAGCACTTTAGGTGAGCGCCGTTTGCTTCAAATTCCCCGTCTCGGAACCGTATCCCGTAGATCTCGTCAGGACTGACTTCGTACTGGTGGCCCTTCGAATGCCCCTTCTTTATGTTGGTGCAGCGCTTTTCATGATGCACATCCTCGCAACGCCAGTGGTCCTCAAGGAAAGTGTTGTAGAGTATTTTGCACTGATCCGCAATTTCTGAATCGTTGTAATGCTTGATTTTGTCTTCAAAATATTAGTAATACTTTAACATAAAAAGGATTATTAAGGCAGACCATTTTCGTTCCTCTGATAGGCCAGGAACCCAACAGCGGCAGCAATCAGGTCAGCAACCTTCCCGAAGAGCCTCTTCTCTTCCTGTATTCGCGTCTCCTCTTTTAGCAATAAAAGCACCGCGATGACGTACTCTCGAAAAACCACGGGCGCTGGCCGCACTAATCCAGCAGCCGCTTCCAGATCAAAGGCAGCAAGCTCTTTCATCGCAAAGTGGCTCAGTGCTTTTTTAGTGTACACTTGGAATGTAGCAGTACTAAGGAGTAGGTTTGCCGTAGCTTTCAACTTGTGATTTGTTTTGGCAGCAGATCTAATTTCGCCATGCAGTTTTTGAAGTTGAGAGTAGATCTCCGCATGGGGCTGATGTAACTCTTTCCCTGTCGCCGTGTTGTGAGGAATCCAGACTAGCTTAATGCTGGAATAGTATCGCTTCAGTATCTCCGAGGGTTTCGAAATTTCCATGCCTTTTTGGAACAACTCTTTTCGGAGCTCAACAAACTCGTGAACGTCTTGATTCCTATCGAGCTCCTTGAACCAGAAATCGATGGCGGCGTCCGGATTTTTCCATTCGGAATTATCAGGTACGTGGCGCGGTTGATTCATGACAATGATCAGAGCTGGCGGTGTTCGCTGGTTCAGGGTACGTTCGTATCCGGTAGAAGCCCACCTGAGCAACGCCGTGGCTTCTTTGGTGATTTCTCTGTACAGGCCCCTGTCAATATTCGCCAAACGTAGAGCAATTAGAGGAGAATGAACCTGGACTTCTCAGTAACAAAACAGATGACGTCGGAGAAGGTGTAGAGAAATCTGGGATATAGATGGCCGATTATGTACGATCTGTCTCTTTTATGCCCGGTCGCCCAGTCAATGTTCCCCAGCTTGTAATTGCGTAGTATGGCTGCGGCCGGTTCCTCATCGTCTTGTCTCATCTCTTCCCCATCTAATGCTCGTAGAGATATGGGATCACCACCGTCAAGGCCCTCGGAGTCGGCCAATAGTAAAGGTTCCTCATCGCCTGCTGTCAACGGATCGAGATACAAATGTATGTCACTGCTAGTAGAGCTGAGGGCAGCTGTTGTGGCCTGACTCGAGGGAATGGGCTCCATTGCTAGTCCCGACGTAACATGATTACTGCCATCGAGTCGGATCAAACTCTTGATCAGTGTACTCTTCCCACTACCCGTGCCGCCAATAAAAGCTACCAGGCTTGGATACTGGGGAGATGGATTCCCGCTACCGCTAGAGCTTTTTGAAGCCTGACGCAAAAGATCCGCCATACGCTGCGAGCTCCAAACAGTGGGAAGAAGGTCACTTCCTGATCCCGGCCTTGCACGAGGTGGAATTTCAACACCGACCCAGCGAGCGAACAAATCTTCGACAAACATATTTTGTCGCTTGGCACTATCTTCTTCTGTAGTAAGGATATCCAGTACCTTGGTGTAGACGGTGAATGGTGTTGCATATGTCTTATGATAGCCCATCGTATGTTTTGCTTGATGTTCGGCGCAGTAGGTCAACACTGGAAGCCCAAACTCCTCTGGCGCCCCACATTTTTCGCAGCAGAAAAGCTTCTCTGCTGCTATCTCACACTCGCATAACACACAAATAGGCATGCTTGAAGGGGAACAATGGCCAATCTTCGAGAGGGCGAGTAGGATCGAGTGAGAATTCCGAACTGGAATGGGAGCTCGAAAAGCAGACAGTAAACCTAATAGACTCGCGCGTTTGCGAGCAGATGGCTGACGAATGGTTTATTTACAGAAGTTGTAGCTCGGAGCCGAGTCGGAATGTTTTGTGGAACTTAGTTGGCACCGCATGCATAGTTGAGATGTGTTTGGTGAGGCCTCGAGGGCCTAGCGGATACAAGAAAAAAAGCAAAAAGTCGAAAGAGGGGCAACACTGCACCTCATGTGGGAAGCGAGCGGTGCGCAGACAGTTATCATGTTGGATGTTGGACAGATGGACAGCTCTTGGCAACAAACCTAGCTCCGGGTTACGCCATTCAGCTGAGATCCTCCAAGCGAAACATGCATCTGTCGACAAGGGAAACAATCAGCCCCTGCCGCTGCGCACATGCGGCAATTCTTAAGGGTCTCGGCTATGAGTCATCTGCTTTTTGAGCTCCGCTATCTTGGTAGAGCTCTTCATATGTGCATGCTTCCTTCATACAAGATCTAGGCTAGCAGGAAACAAGCATTTCGCACTCAGAGATCTCCCCCGACGATCGTCAAATTGCTGGACTTCTCTTGACTACCTTCTACTCTATACCAATCTTACCACCTGCTTAGTACTTATGGACTTGATAGAAAGGAGGAACGGATATCAGCAGAGCCCTTCCACATCTACCTCTTCCTCCATCTCTCCTATAGCTGGGTCTCGCCGTTCATCGTCTGCAACATCCATACCACCCTCCATCTGCAACACATGCGCAATCATTTTAGACGACTTGCAGGAGCTAACAAAGCTATGTAAGCGCTGCCTGGTTGTTAAGGAAAAGGTGCAGTAAACTGATCCTCTCATAGCAGCAGTTCCAGAGAACGCAGTGGGAACAGTCTCGACGAGCGCCTCCTCTCTCGCTGGCGATAGCAACTCTCTAAGTGTCAAACTACAAAACCTTATAGACCGATACCGACCCCCTCCCCTATCGACTCGAAGCAGTGTAGAGTCGGCCACTGTAAGCGCCCTTTCCAGCATGGGCAGCACAGGCTCAACAGGAAACTTTCAGCGTGCTATCAGAAGGGCCTCGACATTCTCGCTCCGAAAGGAACCCAAAGTGAACGATATCTACAACTTAGTCGCGCTTTCTCCAAGCGGCCAAGTTGTAGCTGCGACGGCGGATCTAAAAAACTCCAGGTCGCCACCGACAACTAAATTAATAATCACCAAAGTCGAAGACCTTGAACACCAGAACGAGTTCTCTACATTCACCGGAATGCGCCAGGTACCTAGAGATCAGCAGATCAAAGCTCTTGCAGCATCGGATTCTTTTGTAGCAGTTGGTTCAGACGCAGGATTCGAGCTATACAAAGTTGGTGATGCATCGCGGAGTTTCTCTGAGCCCTTCCAGCAGATGGTGAAGGCTGTTGCCTTGTTCGACCATCCAAATTCGGAACATTCCGTATGCATAGGAACAAGAGACGGGACTGTGTACCATTCCCGCATCGTGAGGAACAATAATCCAAGGGGGACTGAAGAGGCATATAAGTTGGCAATTGACGATGAGAGGAAATGGATTCCAATGACGCTGAAGGGCCACGTTGCAATTGTTGCCTACAGTCATAACGGTCAGCATATATGTGTTGGATCGACCAATGGAAAAATCTACATTTTCAACACTGATGGCACTCGTGCTTGGACCTCCTCCTATCAGTTAAATGTTTCATTTGTGAGTCCCTCCATGTTACATATATCTAGATGCCTGCGTCCCGACTAACGATTGTGTAGGGAGACAATGAAGCCTTTGCGTTCACAGCTCTCCACTTCATCGACACAGACCGCATCATTTCTGGCATTCTTACCGACACCGGCAGCGGTGGTGACTTCCCAGCCATAATTGATTTCAATCACTCCCCACGCTCCCAGACCGCACTCCGAACTGATCCCAAAAATTCCAAACATCGGGCTAATATCCATGCACTCTGTGTTTTCCAGGGAGATGTTCCCCAGATCGCCTTTGTGGAGCGAGATGAGGTGAAAGTTTACCAGCGCTATGTAGAAAACTGGAAGGAGGTACGGATAGAAAATGCTAAAGTTCCAGGTCATAGGAAAGATGACGGAGTAGCCTTGGCCTTCCGTTCCAGCTCGGAACTAGTTGTTTTGGATAAGAAATGTAGGGTCAAAACCTTATTGATTCCCGCACATTGATAGACTAGCTTTTTCTTTACTCAATCCTATTAAGCGTTCTGTTTAATATCTATGTATGAGTTTTTTACTTCACTGTACGTATATGTAGCATGATAGCTGAACCGGTGTTCCTATGGTATTCAAGAGTACGTACTGTTCTACCCCGTTGTTGGAATCACCCCGTCCCCGGAAACGCTCCGTCCGCGGGGCGGGTCCTCGTAGTGTAGTGGTTAACATGCTGATGATTGTATAAGAAGCTGTGCCACTATACTACTGTGCTATGGGTTCCAATCCCGGCACCTGCTCCACAAATAACCTCAATACGCCTCCTGCGCTTTCAATCGAACATGCTGGTCAGTCAACGAAGACCTAGTAAGGGGGTGGGGCGGAACGGATGGGGATTGGCCAGTTGGGGTATTCCACTGCAATGACATCAATGAGACCCTTCATGGGAGAGGGGGAGAGTAGGAGGGGTGGTGGGGTGGATAAATGGGGGGAAGGAGAAAGGGATGGTACAATCTGACCGAGAGGAGGGCTTGGCGGACACGTCGGGGTCACACCGCGGAGTATCGGGGAAAAATGGATTCTGTCATACTCTAAGTAGAGTGAATACAGTATGAATAACACACACACACACAACGCTCCGTCCGCAGATAGAATAGCCTTGTCCGTAGAATAGGCACCCATTCATAGTTCTGGTGGTTGCGGTGACACAAAGTACCAACCTGTTAGCGGATTCTGTGAATGTATGCACCAATAGCTAAAAGCCACCCATTCCGCGGACAAGGCTCCGTGGACGGGGCGTTTCCGTCAACGAGGCGGAATAGTGGGCTAATTTGTATGAGTGGTAATGGTGCTGTGGGGTGACAACCGAAGTTACCACACAAATTCCGCAGATGGGGCGTCCATTCCATGGACAGGGCTACCCATCTACAGGCGGGGCGTTTCCGTCAACGGGGTGGAACAGCACTGGGGCCTTGTAGGAACTGGTGGGCTGGATGGGCTGTTTGCATTCCTGCCAGCATTAGCTCGTTGCGCAGTGCGCAGTGCGCGCACAGTTAGCTCGCTGCACACAATGCTTCACATGCTAGTGTCTTATCTGCCAGCTAGGCAGGTAGAACAAACTCACAGCTAAGTAAGTGTTCGGGGTGGGGAAGCAGTTTCGAGTGAACACCATGATTTGCTTTTTCCCTTTTATAGGAAATGCTGCAAAATTTGCCTCGTCTCTTTTTTTCTTTTTGGCAGATGTATCTCAAAAATACCTCCCGGGACCCCTGTCCCGAGTACAGTGCAGCTGACCAGTAAACACTTTCTCGCCTACTGATATCAGTTAAAGCCAACACCGTACTTGCTTGGCTGCATTCTGTATGCGTCATACTATCGTCTCTGATGAATTGAGGAGATATTTGTGGCTAACACCAACACAGCCCCCCTAGTTCTAGACGTTTGTAGAGGCAGATAAGCCTAAAACTCGGTAAAACCACGCGTGGCTGCAACTGTGTGGAGAGTATTGAGAGGCAAAAGATGGAAAATACAATTTTGTTGGTGGTCAAAGTTCCCGTACGGATCCTTTCAGCCAATTGCACCCATTCCTATAATTTAAACTCGTTCCACATCCTTTTCGTATTTTTAAGCCCATAACTGAATCATTGGTAATGCATAAGCAGGCTGCCTGACAAGGCTGCGCTGGGCATGTGCGTGTTGAGTTGGTTATATGGAAGATATTTCTGTACTCACCAACGTTAAAAGAGCACCTGTGCTTCTTCAGATTCAGTTCAGTCGAGTACGAGCATTCAAAAGACGCAATTCAAAATGCCAGCTGCCGTTGAACAAAATTTTGGCCCAGGCCTTACGTAAGTACCCCCGCCCTTTTTTTTGAGTAGAAGCTGATCACTGTTGGTGGTGATAGACGGGCGCTAGCGCAAGAGCATATTTCTGTAGGAATTCCTGTTTATTACTATGTGCTTTATGGTCCTTGTATGCTAAGAGGTGATGGATTGTAGATGATTGCTTTCTCGGCAAACGTAGGCTTCGGTATGGATTTGGCTTCACGATGTCTCCATGTATTCACGGACATATATTTACAATAGCCGTTTAGGATTCACCATCAACAGCGGCCGAATCTTGCGTATGGTGGGACCTGGAGGTGCCACACTAGCTTATATTATCGCCTCTCTTATAGTAGTTCTATTAATCTCGCCATTCGTTGAAATGGCATCTGTGGTTAATCTGGTTGGGCCTTTGTGGGAGTTACCGACGGGCCTAGTAGACTCAGTTTTAGGACCAACACTCGGCTATATGTTCATGTAGGACACTTCCCTGGACATAAGAAGTGTGAAATACTAATTAGCAGCCGCTTCTTCCAGGTTTACGTTCCTCACGACCTATCCAGAAGAGCTAGCCATGACCTCCCGGTTGATAGCCTTCAACTATACTAGTACACCAGACCCACCGGGGCTTCCCTCGCATGATGTTATTCCCACCGTTAAATGGGGGGGGGTTCTTGGAGTCGACTCTGGGGTCTGGATTGCTATAGCTTTAGTGACTTCTGCGGGTGTTAACCTGCTCAAGGTTAAGGTACGGAGATATTTTACTTTCGCAAATTTGTTGTATCTGAGGTTGACAGTGAGGGCGGTGTATCAGTGGTACGGAAGATGTGAATATCTCTTCGGCGTGTTCAAGCTTATTAGTTTGGTTATTCTTATCCTGGCACAAATCCCTATCAACACTGTCGGGAAAGGTATGTTCTTCGAGTTTGTCTTCATGAATGATCACTGACTGGTTCACAAAGTCGGAGAGGGTCATTCGATCGGAACTAGATGTGAGTTTATAACTCCTTAATGAGGAATTTCTTGTCCTAATTGTAGTACTCTTAGACTGGTGGGGCTGTGTAGCCGGCAACTGCACAACATCTACCGGTTTCACGACAAAGACTCTCCAGATTGGCGAAGTCGGCTCGAGTAACAGCTACACGAACCACAGTAGTGCCGCCCCCTTCCTCGCCATGTGGTATGTGTCTCCCTATCCCCACCTCTTCTGTACTGACCCGGGAACCACAATAGGACGGCCATAATCTACAGCTTCTTTGGCTTCCTAGGATCCGCCCTCGTCCCAATAGCAGCACGAGAAGCCGAAGATCCCCGCCGCGGTCTCAAATCTGCCAACCGCAAGTCTCTCTTCCGGGTGTGCGTGTTGTACTGCATCGGAATTTTTGCAGTAGGGTTCAACGTTCCCTACGATCATCCGCAGCTACGTCCCTTCCGGTCCCACGAGCTCTCGGCTTCCGCAAACTCCCCCATCATGATCGCCATTGTTGAGTCGGGTTATACCGGTCTGGCCCATTTTGCCAACTTCTTTTTTGTGTTTGCAACGTGGAGCTGTGCAACGAGCGCTTTGTTTATCACGTCTAGAGTGTTGTACTCGCTGGCACTGAATGATAGGCTGCCATTTGAGCGGCTAAATAATCGCTTGAAGACTACTACGGCGGAGGGCGTGCCTAGGAATGCGGTATTTGCTTCGGCGCTTTGGGGGGCCCTAGGATTCTTAGGCTCGGGAAATAAACCGCAAATGGCAAGTTATTTGATCTCATCTGTATACCTTAAGCAAGCTAATTAAATATGGTTAGGCCCTCGATTGCTTGACAGCTATCGGAACGAATTGCTGGTTGATTGTCTTTGCATTCTTAAGCGTCACATTCTACCATTACTACCAACAGTAAGTACTTTTCCTTGACCGGTAGTCAACGGGGCGCTGATATATTTTTCAGCTTGCGAATACGAAACGCTGCGTTCCAAGGTACCGAAGCAGCCTTTAACCGTGACTCTGGCCGCCAAAAGACTCTACCACTACAAGATATGTCTCACTCTCCATCAATCCAGAGCATCCAGAGCGAAGAACCTCAAGAGCCACCTGCAAACCCAGACCAAGTCTATCCCTACCGAACGTACGGCCAACCCGAACGTGCGTACGTAGGAACCTTTATCTGCCTCCTTATGTTGGTTTTCGGGGGTTGGTGGGTCTGGTTAAATCCCCGTCGGCTTGCAGAGGAAATTATCTCGAATTACTTTGCGCACGCATTCTTCCTGTTCTTGTATGCTGCAATTAGGATACATAGGCGTAAGCTTCAGGGATCTGGGATATTCGGCTTTGTACCAGACAGGAATCTGTTGTTGAATGTTGATAGGCGGTTTGTGGCGGCTGGGAGGGAGGCGGAGAAGGCGGAGAGTTGGTGGTTGAAGGTACCGAGGGTAGTGTTTCAGTGGTTTTTCTGGTAAGCTGTTGGAGTGGAGTTGTTGGGATTGTTTGTACCTTAGGTGATCATTTCGGTTTGCGAACTGTAGCCGTCGGTTCGCAATATTTACATTCCATCTCAACAACAAGTGAGCGTTCGCAAACCGTCTCCCATCCCTGATCACATTAGTATGTTCTATGGACAAAGGCTTCCGACCTTGTTCACCCTCTCCGTCAATATCCCCTACACCGCATGAGCGTAGTATTGACTACCAGACGGGATAGAACGATAGGTACTTTCCATAGAAGCCTCAATACAGCTCAAAACTTGTCTAGTCCCTAGACTCTCGTTGCCTTCGCTCGCTCGGCAACCGAGGTAGGAGTGGTAACATCACTGGAGGCTGGGCACGAGACAACTCAAGACCGATCATAGATAAGATAATCACTCCACTACCGACTCTTTGGTGGAAGGTCGGTAACTAGATTCGTACCAACTTTACCGCAGTACCCTTCTTTGCGTCCAAACGAGCTAGATTACTATTATAATTCGCAACATAAGAAAAAGTGGGAACTACAGTACCTGAGATCCGCATTGTCAACACCCACTGCGGGTGCTTATCGTGCTTAATATAGCTAGGCAGGCGGGATCTTTGCGTTCACTTGTATGACCGTGTCTTATCTTTCATATTGCACCGTCGTATAACCACTTCTACCCAAAACTTCCTTCAAACAAAAAAAATAAGAGCAATCGATACACCGAAGTTACAACGAAGTTACACACGTGAAAGTGGTGGGACGGTTGTGGTACAACGGAATATAGTTCGCCGATCTCATGAGGAACGCAAATGGATAGGTGGAGAAATGAGTTGTAAAGGTGTTATTTGTCTCTCTACGACATGAATAAGAGGCGTTGGAGGCGCGGGTCACAGCAGGGTGAGCTGGGCGGGACTGTGCACCCGTAACAAGCCGCAAGTTGAAGTTTAGCACCCAATCACCGATTAGGGGATTTCAGCGGTGTTAAGTTAGAAACATTTTGGTAAGATATCAGTGCTAGTCTCAGCATAGAGCTTTCTGAGAACGTCGACGGTTACTTCTATCACCTGCGGAAACTTTTTTCCAGTTAACAACAGACAATAGCTTTCCGGCAGTTTCGCGCACTCATTCCTGGAAGAGCTCTAGCTAATGGTGTGGAGACGGATTTTAAGACTATTGGAATGTATTGAGGAAGGGGTTAGAACCGGCACCGTGATGCTACATGTCATGACAGGGGTGGTGATGAGGACTGTTATGGAGACAAAAGCGCAAGTGTATAGAGGCATGGTGGCGTAGTAGCATTAGTTAACAAGATTGTGAAGGAACATGGATTCTGGTACCAGATTCATGTGCTCCATTTTCAAAGAGTCCGACATTCCGGCAATTTCGAAGTTCTCACAATTCTCATTCATGGTTAATCACCCGTCATCGCGAAAACTGTAAGGAGACATGGCATGATCTATTACTCTTGCAGCTGGAATCCCTCTCTTACCAATGGGCGTGTAGCGTCGTCACTGTTACTGGAAACTCTGATTCACCACTTCCTACCACGCGCGGGATCGTAGGCCACAGAACCGATTTGATCAAACACTGCATCTCTGCGAATAGTGCGGTGTATACGAGGTCGAAATAATATGACCTACTGTTGGCCACAGGTTGAAAGAAATGCAAAAAGCGTTGACTACAGGATTCCAGCCCATTGTTTGTGTTTATTGCACCGATGGAACACCGCAAGTTTCGAACCTGCATGCTTGTATTTCTACAACCATTCTCGACGCAGTACGCCAAGAGCACTTAACCATCACCATGCAAAACTAATACTACTGTGAAAAAGCTCCCGGGTGGATGTGAGGATGTTTTCTCGCTGTCATACATTCCCCAACTGCGGATACCAAATGTCGAGTGACATCCCATGCTACCAATCACGGCTCCTTGCAATTCAAATTCGGTGCAGACTGCGATATTTGTACGATCTCGGTAGTCTCCGCGATATCCAGAACTTGGCGTGAGAGGAAGCTGTCTTAGAGTGCCACTATCAGATGATTCGGTAGCGCGGGTGCAGATACGCTAAGAAATAAGCATGCCCACGTGCCAGGTGAAGAATATAGTGAGTGCGGGGTAAGTATCAACGGTACAAACTTCTCCTGGCCACGAGACTGAGGGTTTCGCAGCCATTATTCGAGTGTAATGCTTGCACACTTGATTCATCGCGTGCGGCGGAGGAGAGAGAGATGGTGGAACTCAAGAATGCTTCCTAGCATCCGACTTCAAGTGGATGCAAGTAAGAGTTAGCGTGCCCACGCCACCTACCGATCTTAAGGCACAGATATCTCGGTAATCCCGACGCCGGCTTTCGGCATGACTAGTGGCTTCTCTCCATCGCCGGCATGGCGCAAAGCTTGATTACGTCGTGGCGCCGTCGGTAGCAGCCGAACTTGTGCTTTCCCGCTTATGCAGATCTGATAACGATCCGGCCGAACCGTGCAGCCCCTTTTATCCTCTTGGTAAAAATATAGTACTATTAAACATAGAAGAACTCTTACCTCCCATCGCGCACATCTGCAGTGCGACAAAGAAAAGCGTCCGTGCGTCATTCGAAAATTCCCGACGAATCCAGAAACTTCGAGGCAAAAGAAAAGAACCTGTCTCGATGAAAAAGAAAAAGAAAAGTAATCATAACGTTGTCGGTGCGCCCGACTGGGGCAAATGAGTGTGTCGTGCCGCATCTTGTTATGCCTCGGCTCACTGCCTTACTGCTGCCACAGGCATTCCGGAGGATATTATTTCGAGCACCCCGGTTGGCGTCTGTACGGAGCTTGCAACAGCAAAACCAGATCGACAAACTGATAGATTGCATAGTGCATGCAACCTGCTTAAGCTTCAATCGAAGCTATGGTATCCATGCTTGTCTTTTATCTCTCGCGCCTTATTCAAAGAATCGTCCCCTCGAAGCAGCTGTTTACTCTGAGCTTATCAACCGCCCAACCCGGGCGTGGCCTCCACAATAGGAAACCTGCGCCGCTAAATTATGGCGCATCGGTTTGCAGGCATACCCTCGGACGCCCGGTGGGCTGGAGACGCGGAGAGGAGCATCACATGTCCCTATCATTGGCTTGCAAAGGGAATTGTTTCGCTCGTCGGGAAGCAACATGCCTCGGCCAGATGTGTCTTGTGTTCCTGCGTACGTGATATCGGAGCCCCTGGCCTCAGAGCGAGAATGTGACCGCCCGAAACATGACGCGACTCGCCGGATGAATGGCAAGCGATTGGAAGGGAGGTGGCATCGCCAACCCCTCCATCTTATCTCAACCTCAGTCCCGGGCAGAAATAGAGTTAATATCACTAGCATTCCTTGACACCACCATGTGTCGACTCCAAACGGCACTCTTGGCAACGGTTGGGAGCGTCGTCCAATAGCCTCTTCCTCCTGCCGTGCCACCGGGAGAAGGGGGACAAGTTATCAACGCCGTAGCCAGTCGCAGCGATACCGGAGCCGCCGCGCACTGCAACGGGTACATACCTGCGCTCGAAAACAAATTTTGCACACCCACCCTGGGTGGCAACGACACCTGCCATTCGGAGGCAATGTCGCGCGAGCTTTGCATCCCTATATTGATTCGATCCGTGGCATAATCTACCGGGGTGGGGTGGTTGTAAGTTAAAATCTCGAGGGTGTCCCCAATTTTCTCTCCTCCCAAACCCCAAACGCAACGATGAATAGCGGCGCCGCCCTGGAAGATCTCGAGCTTGCGAAAGCGCACGAGCCAAAGCTCCACGAGGAGTTGATGAAGAGCGAAAGGATTGATACTCTACCCGAGTACCGCAAGGGCGAAATCGATGAATCTGCGATTGCTGATGGCGAACAACCTACCGATGAGGAGCTCCTCACCCTCCGAAGGGTGTCCGGACAGGTGCCGTGGACCGCGTATACCGTCGCTGTGGTCGAGCTGTGCGAAAGGTTCTCGTATTATGGAACAACTGCTGTTTGTATGGCACCCCGCATTCCTAGTGTGCTTGGGAGGTGCTGATAGGTGCGTTGCAGTCGTGAACTTTATCCAACAGGATCTTCCCCCCGGATCCCGCACTGGCGCCGGATTCTCAGGACAGTCGGGAGCGCTGGGGATGGGGCAGCGGGCGTCGACCGGATTAACAACCTGTATTCCCTCATTTCCATAACCCTTATTATTTCCCTACTAAGTTACCTCAAGTCAACAACTTCTGGGCGTACGTGATGCCGCTTCTCGGAGCCTACATGGCCGACGAGTATTGGGGCCGCTATAACACGATCATGGTCGCGATTGGAGTAGCAATCGTGGGGCATGTCATCCTGATCGTCTCCGCAATCCCGCAGGTCATCACGAACCCCCACGGATCGATCGTGTGTTTCTCCATCGGCTTAGTGATCATGGGCATCGGCGTCGGCGGGTTCAAATCAAACATCTCGCCACTGATCGCAGAGCAGTATAAGCAGGTCTCACTTGAGGTGAAGACACTGCCGACCGGGGAGAGGGTGATTATGGATCCCACCCTCACGGTGTCGAGGATCTATATGTATTTCTACATGATGATTAACGTTGGCTCGCTGTGTGGGTCTATTGCGATGGTGTACTCTGAGGTACGCACTCACCCCCTTGAACTGCTCGAGTAGAGTAGCTGCTGATGTGGGAAAACAGAAATACGTCGGATTCTGGCTGGCGTATACTCTCCCAACTGTCATGTTCCTGTTCTGTCCCTTGATCATGCTCGCCTGTCGCAACCAGTACGCGCGGAGCCCGCCGACAGGAAGTGTCACAACGAAAGCCTTCAAGGTCTGGATACTCGCCATGAAAGGCCGGTGGTCTCTGAATCCCGTCGCCACCTACAAAAGCCTGCACGCCGCCGATTTCTGGGAGCGCGTGAAGCCCAGCAACATCGATCCCGCCGCGCGGCCGCAATGGATGACCTTTGACGACGAGTGGGTGGACGAAGTCCGGCGCGGGATGCTCGCTTGCAAAGTCTTCCTCTGGTACCCAATCTACTGTTCGTTCCCTCCCCTCCGGTTTATGACAAACACTAACCACCGCAGGGCTGTCGTACAACCAAATGACCAACAACCTCACCTCGCAAGCCGCGACAATGGAACTTCACGGGATCCCGAACGACATCCTCTCCAACCTCAACCCGCTTTCCCTCGTCATCTTCATCCCCATCGCCGACCAGTGGATCTACCCCGCGCTTCGTAAGGCAAAGATCCATTTCACGCCGCTGAAGCGGATAACAATGGGCTTCATAATGGGTACCTGCGCCATGATCTGGTCCGCCGTCACCCAGTACTACATATACAAGCTGAACCCGTGCGGGGACCACGCAAATGACTGCAAAACGCAAGTGGCTCCGATCAATGTCTGGGTGCAGACTGGCGCTTATGGTAACTCTCCCCCCCCTTCCCCTCTCCTACCCCCGCTAACTTGGCAGTGTTTATCGCCTTCTCGGAGATCTTTGCGTCCATCACCGGATTGGAGTATGCGTTCACTAAGGCGCCGCGGAATATGCGCTCCCTCGTGATGGCGATGTTTCTGTTTATGTCTGCGATTTCGTCGGCGCTGGGACAGGCGCTTGTTGCGCTTGCTGCGGACCCGTTGCTGATCTGGAATTACGGGACGGTTGCGGTGGTGGCGTTTTTTGGGGGTGTGTTGTTCTGGCTGCAGAATAGACGGCTGGATAAGGAGGAGGACAAGCTGAATATGTTGCCCAAGAGTGCGTTTCAGGGGAAGGTTAAGGAGGAGCCCGTGGGAAGTGCGTAATGGTGTTAGATGGAGGTGTATGTAATTTATGATATTTCTACCGGATTGTTAGCGTAATCAAAGTCAAGGAGAAAACTCTTCATATATTATGAATGTGCCTAGTGAGTCATGATCAGCACGAATGAGTTGTTCGTATTTGCCCCACTGCGCTAACCGCGTGAATAAATTACTCGTTCCGAACCTTGAGTTGAGTGGGGGTACATCCCGCGAATGGTTAGTTTGTTCATGTGGGAGCTGGGATGGTCGAATTTGCAGACAAGAGCTTTCTACCGCCACGCGAGGAGTATTATTATTGATTGAACAGATGGCAATTTGTATTGTCATTAAATCTCATTCGCTCCAAAGACGTACCAGTTTGTTGAAATGTACTGATTGCTAGAAGCTAATATTCTCAAGTACAGGTACATTCGTGCTCTTATATATACGGTATTCGGAGTATGTCCTGTACGCATGCATGCACACTCAGCTGGCATCTCCAGCTGAGTCTGGAATGACCATCATCTTAGAGAGATTATGCATCAGCCCAACTGAAGCCATACGTCAGGGAGATAAACCATATATGCAACACAGTTGTTGCAATATGGGAGAGCCGTGTGAATAGGCTTAGATACAGAGAAGAGAGAAGGAGAAAGACTCGAGCTATATATGAGAGAAGTGTGCCTTACCATCAGCCTCGCCTACGGTCAGCTCGGTCAGGTCTATATAATGCAACACTAGTCTGACTTCAAGTACCGAGTCCTACTCAACATATCCCACTTATCAAAGATCGAAGTACAGAACATCTTCCCTACTTAGTGTCTCCTCGTTATACCCCTCCAGTATACTCCACCTGAGTGGTTGCCTTTCACGTTCTTCATCAATCCCTCTTTGCTGTTGGCATATCCGTCTTCAGAATCTCCGGCGCCTTCCCATGACACAGAACTACAACTAAAATGGATTCATACTCCTCTTTCTATACGATCCGTGCGCAATTGAATCTCCTCGGGGTATTGCACAACTTACGGGTCACCACCCCCTTCGGTCCGCAAATCATCAGGCTTATAAATTCATCGGTGTATGACCACCGGTATCCGCCACCCCCATGCCACATGTACCACTCTTCCATATTCCACGTCGTAGGCCGTGTCTCAAAAAACGATCCATTCAGTTCGCGGTGGGCATTCGGGATACTGAGCTCCTGACAAACTGCAGAGCCATCAACAATCTCGCTATACGCGTACGCCGTACCATTATCATCGTTGCAAAACTTGAGGTCCTTCTGACCGACAATGCCTGGATAGATATCAGAGAAAATCGTTTTGGCAACAGTTTGGAGAGTTGGAGGCACCACGTTTTGCATACCGCCATCTTGGAAAGATGCTTTGGACGTATTTGTCGTCGACATGTTTCCACTCAAGGGTTTTAGGATCCGTATCTCTCGTCGCAGGTAACCGTGCGATGAAATACCCTTGGTCCCAGTATTTGCTGATGTCGTCGGTAGGTGATACTGGATCCGGAAACCACCAACAAACGTGTACAATAAGAAACTCCTCTGAAGGATGAATCGCGCACGTTGTCCGGTAGTGTTTCGCATTTTCCGCTATCCATGGACCATCGGAGATATTGCATGATAGGTCTCTGCCATCTTATGGCCGGAGATGACTCTCGTATGGCCGGAGGCGAGTCTCGTATGACCGGAGATTGCTGTCGGCCTGAAGGGTCTATACATAGATGCGTACGCACGCATTCACACTTGTACTCGTATATATATGGCCTTGTGGCACTCTTAGATAATATACAATCAAGCGTCTCTAGCATCACTATTTCAACAGGAGATCTTGAAAATCCCCGACGGATGGCCATCAACGAATTGCGTTCTGAATACCAAAAGATCTACCAACACATTGTTCCGTTTTGTGGTTTCGGGGGTCCCGCCGGAAGCCACTACGGTGAAATTCTTACTGAACCATGCATTGATGACATCCTTAGGAGTTGAGGTCTACGACCCTCGGTGCTCTGCGTTGATTTTCCCCGACAGTCACAGTATCCAGGACAAATACAAAAACTTTCCATCCAATTGTGGTAAGATCTAGCCGTGGAGAAAAGCAAATCGCTTGGCTGGCGTCGGCTAATGTGATTTCACTCGAGTATTCAAAGAGAAACCAGGATTCATCCTGTGAGAACTGCCAGAATTCAAAGTGACAGAGCACTTGATCCTCATCTTTTGACACCGACGATAACCTGTGAGAATTTAGAGTGGTTAGTATCTGAGTTAAAGGTAAGGGTATATCGACGACACTCACATGGAATTCACCATTGTCAAAGAACACAGATGAGTCTCACAATCTGAAATACCTTGTTTACTTCGCGAAAAACTGCTCCTGACAAGGGAGCCCTTCTCTCGATCCTGTTGAGATATGGAATCGCCATCGATATCTCTTTCGGGAATTTCAAATTCGTATAAGTGACGATCCATAGCAGTGAATGTCCAAGTGCGTTTGTCACTAGCTACAACAAATCCCGTAATATCGTGTTCTCGGATATATGAATAAAGTTCGGTCGGTGGTTCATTTTTTGCGAAATCCCAGGCATACAGAACCTCAACGGATTCTTTCCAGTAATCATTGCTGTACGACTGAAGGCCGATGTTCTGGCTGATAGCGTAATCAAATCTTTTTGCCCATATGAACAGCACCCCGTGGGAATATCTGCTTAACAGCGCTCCGTCGATACATAGGCTAAGGGTGCGAACATCGTCTTTTATTTCTGCGATGAACGTGCCGTCCGGGATTTTATGGTTTTGGCTGGGCCTGAACCGATCCCATGGGATTGTGCGCAGAATAGTGCCACCAGAACAAAACGTTATCGCTTCGGCACCCATGGAAAAGAACGTCCCAAGCTCATCCTCAAAGCGTGGCAGACGCCATAATACTTGGCCGTCTAAAGCAAGGACCTCCGTTGCACCATCATTGTCGTCGGGGTTGCGTGAGTATCGAAGAAGCTGACCGTTAGGCGCCACGTACATAGCCTGTGTCTCAACATCAAATAGTCCCCTATCCCAATCGGTTGATCGCTTCCCATCAATTACATTATGGATTCCACATGGCGATAGCAGCGTTCCGTTCGGACCGAAGGAAACACAAAATTCATTCCATGGATAAGTTTTATCTGCTTAAGGTTGATTTCGAATGTGATAAAGTCCGAAAAGTGTTTCCTGCAAACGGCGCATTGGAGATTTCCCAACTAGTAAGTAGTATGTCAATTCCATATTGTCCTTCGAATTGTTGGACTTTTCATATTTGTATACCGCAGCCACGTAATTCACGTCGGAACGCACACTTGAAGCACACGGTCGTAGTAGTCCCCCTCGATGGTTCTTATTTTCAAAAGGTATTTCAGTGTCGAAGGCCGGTGGTAGTCTTGCCCCAGTTCTTATCCGCCGACATATAATCCTGGGAGATTGTGTATTGTCTTCATCGTTCAAAGGAACCATTATATAGGTGCCCCGTGTTTCATCGCGGTAAAATTGTATATATCCGCTGTAGGGCTCGTCCTTCGATATCGAGTAGGTTTGCCTAGTTTGCTTCTGAAAACTTGACTGTAGAACATGGTTCCGCTGGAGAGGTATTGAACGAAATGATTCTTCGAAATTTTGTATGCATGTAGTTTTGTCACCTACAGGAACGCCGCTCTTGTCTAAGTAGAATATCTCGCACGGATGGCATTCTAGAGAGGTAGGATACTCCTTTACTAGCCTACAGTAGTCGAAAGCCTAGGTTTTGATAAGCTCAAGTACCTCGTTTGTTCCTGTCGGGAGATTTAGAGAATCCATTGCCAAAATACTCTCAGCCCAGTTGCGGATCGCGGCTAATACGCTCAGAAGTGTGTCGGGGTCCTTGAAATTCATCACCGCTACCATCCAAGTCAGGCTGCTTGCCGAGAAGCAGTGCGCTGAAACCGAATAAATTATGGATATAATAGAGGCTGGCTGAGACCGTATATAGGAGAGGTGGAATGTCCAATTTAAGGAGGCGTAGTTGAAATATGCAAACTTTTCACATGCTTCATCCATGTTTACGTTAGAGAAACGATACTTAGATAGTTGCTTCTCGAGGCCCTGACGCTGATTGTATTCCAAGCAACACCTTGCAATACGGGTGTTTGCTTTTTCAGGATCAACCAAAAAGCTTCGAACAGCTTGTTCACTATCCTTTCTGTTGGCTTCGGTAGATTGACATGTGAGGTACTCCTTCGTCATTTGGTGTATCAACTGGATCATATTTCGCTGAGTGTTGACCGAAACAAGCGATCCACAAACCAAATAAGGTCCTTTGTGGAGTAATCTTTAGCGTGGGTTCTTCGAAGATTGTTTGTTCATGTTCGGTAAGATGCAATGGCCATGTCGCATGAAGTATCCAAAGCAGAATTTGCTGGCAAAGCTACCGCGGTGATGGAAGAAGATTGTCTGCAAGGCGTCGAAAGATACGACTGTACGCCGCTTCAAGCCCTACTGGTAGATCTTCTAGTGTCTCCTGTATTTCCCGTGTGCTAGTTGCGGACTTCAGCTCTTTGATCTTCACAGATTCAGCGTTAGCAACAGACAGTGTAGCGACCTCGATGACATTACCATGAGATCGACCCATAGGAAAATTCCTCTATTCCGGCTCATCAATGCATTGATTACCATTTCCTTCAGATGCGGCTGTGACAGACGACCGCCATGAAGGACTTTCCATGTCACGAATGGCCTAATGTCATCAGTCACATCTGCTTCTGTCACGATGATCTAGCTGGCAGTATCAAGCTCCTCAATGATGTTTTGATCTCTCCGGCTAGTTGCAAAAAGTTTCACTTTGGTCTCTCTACCCAGTTTAACCAGTGATCGCAGCAGCATTTCCAGAGACGCAAGTCGTCAAGTGCGTCAAGTACAACAATAGTACCAGTCTTTCGCAGCACAATATCATGGAAAAAGGATATGTTACTTTGGATGCTTGTAAGACTTGTTGATTGACTTGACTCGAGGGCCGAAGGCTCCTATATATACAGACTTGATCCCTATATCCATATCCATATTCGTCTCCATATTTATATTTGTTTGCGTATTTGTTTGCACTGATATGAGCCGCTCTCTTGAGGCATATCCTCATACACTAACTGCATGTTAAACGGATCTCAAGCTCACACATGCAACAGAATATGTTGAAATATGGAAGGGGAGAACCGTGTGAATAGACTTAAGATACAGAGACTGAAGAGCAGGAGAAAGACTCGAGATATATACAAGGTAGTTGGGTGCCTTATGCCCTACCGGCTGTGTGCCTTGACATCAGCTCAGCTGAAGCTCAGCTCGGTCAGGTTCATGCAACAGAATATGTTACGATATGGAAGTTGGGGAGAACCGTGTGCGTGTATTCTATGGTACAGAGAAGAGAGAAGGAGAAAGACTCGAGATATATACAGGAGGCATCAGCCCCTGCAGCCGTGACCGTGTATCAGACCTGTAACATCATGTACATCTGTAACAGAATATGTTGCATGTGTACTTGGATCGTGAGTCTCAGCACTGTCTGATGTCTTGTATGAGAATGAAGACTTGTATGAAGATGGTGGCTGTATCAGGATATGCATCAGGACCAGGGTAATGCGTCTCAGAGCATACACGTACGCATATGGGAGATTGTACATATACGGGCCTTTGGCCCTCGAGATAGAGCGAACCAATCAAGCCAATCAAGAAGTCACCGAACCATCCAAAGTAACAGAATACAGAGCGACATACTCGAGTGATTGGTCATGACGGTGTTTACTTAAATAAAGGGCTAATCTAGAATAAAGCTCTTCGTCCTGAACAGAAGTTGATTTCTTGTATGCTTGATAAACCAGAGATTTTAATACCGCAATCAGCGTATTTTTGTCTTCGTCTTGCTTGTTGATGAAAAAGTACAGAGCATGATGATCTTCATCCGAGTTATAATGGTCCTGGAGGAAGTTAACGACCCAGCTGGCCAAGAGGATTTTCCCATTCCTGGAGATGCCGACACCCAGAGAAATTCTGAATCTTTTGATGAGTGCTAATCCCGGAATTCCTGCTTATCCAAAATCCAAAGGCAAGTACCTGGATGGCATAGGTTGTAATTTCTCTGAAAACTATCTATATAGTACGACGGTTCATAATTGGCTGGTGTGAGCGATTTAAGCTCGAGATCGTAATTAATCCAGGCAGTTTGGGGTATGCTCCCTGAGACGTATTAGCCGGAGGGTACCTGTATCTGGATTATAAACCAACATAGCTGCTGTTGTCGGTAAAATTTCGCCGCCTTCACCCAGAACAATAGAATAGATGTATATGCGGCGGATAACGATTGCTGAACCAAATTCGACTCCAAAAACGTTTGTCCATACTGTTCGATGTGGGGAAGATAATCAACGATGGTAACCAGTCTTGGGTTTCACATCCTCATGGACCGGACCATTTTGAGCATCCTGCTGGGAAAATAGATGGAGGGGGTTTCATTTATGGACGATTAGGGGTGCGGTTATGCAGAGGCGAATCAATCAAGGCAGCAGCCAGATGGGCACATCATGATACATTGTGAAGAAAAGAAGTTGCAAAGTTCCTGAATTTGTATTATGCGATCTTATGCCTCATTATGAGAGGAATTCCTTCCTGCTACTTCTGTTTAGCTTGAGAATAGTATAAATCCTTCAGCCCAGTATGGGTGTAGGGAAGTAGGGAAGTATGCCAGGGGTGCACGACTCCGGGGTAGTCATTCTACTGGACACTAACTTAACTATTCGCCCAAGACAACTTACTGTTGTGATACGTAGGAAGATACATTAGTGAGATAAGGATAGCTTGTGAGGCTGCTCGATATGCTGACCGCGGTGGCAGTGCATTCGACAAACACTTCGAAGTGAAATCGTAGGTGAATGATGTCGTGGTGTCATGAAAATCCGATGAGAAGTAATTTCAGCAGCAAGCCGAGCCTGCTGCTCTGCCTTAGCATTGCGCCCTGCTGCTTTGCCTTAGCACTGTGCCCTGCTGCTCTGCACGTTGCAGATATGATGGTGTACACACTCTTGGCGTTACCACTTAATGGCTTTTATACGCCTCTGCGCTACTGCCAGTTCCTATCGCACCACCTATTTTACAACGTCCCCACCGCCATGTCGAGTGTTCAACTACCTGAAATTCCAGCAGATATTGACCGATCGTTGTCTCGCTTTCGGAATTCTCTGGACTCCGAAGAGAAAAAGTTCTTCAGTCAAGTCGCAACAAAGGACGATGTGATTAAGTACATTCAAACATTGCAAACAGAGCAGGCCTCCTGGGCTGTGTTGCGGAACATGGATCGGATTAAGCCATTTATCGACGGTCTATCTCAATATACAAGAGTAATTGAGATATATGCGGCAGTCAGGCCAGAAGTCGTATCGTATATTTGGGTAAGTTCACTCGCACGAAGGTTAGGTTTTTTCTAACCGAAATCAAAGGGACCCTTAAACTTGCTGCTCCAGGTAGATAGCATACTCTCGGCTCCCAATATCAATTCCTAATGAGATATCAGCTATCTAGCAAGTTTACGGAGAGTTTCGACCAGATTTTGAGTGCTTTCCAACAGATTGGAGAAAGCCTACCTCGGTTCCGTCGTTTTTCAAATATCTTTGAATACAGCGAGCGAATCCGGAATGCTATCGGATTATTATATAGCGACATTTTGGATTTTTATCGCCGAAGTTTGAAATTCTTCCGTCGCAGAGGTGAGGCCAATAAATTTCTAATGTTCGCGGAGACGGTATGGCGACACTGGGAGCGACACATAGGAAAGAACATAGGGCTGCGATAAGATCTCGTTGTTAGATGAGGGAAATATCTCACAGTAACCCACTAATTCTTTCTACTAACCACTCACGCTCAACCGTCCTGGTGTGACCATTATGCTCTTCTTGGCTCTAATCTAATACACAATACTGATTCTATAGGTTGGAAAACATTATTCATTGTCTTATGGAGAGACTTCGAGACTCGATTTGGAAACATTGTGGACAACGTCAGAAGGCATCAACAGCTCATCGATAATGATACTAATATTGAGGAGTCACAAAAAGACCAAGAACGTGTCCAGGAACAGCAGTTCGAAGTTTCCATCGAAGAGATACAAAGGAAGCGCAAGAAGGAATGCGCAAAATGGTTATCACCGACAGATATTGACACCACGAAAAACTTTGCATTGTGTGCCAAAACACCAGGAACATGCGAATGGATTTTAAACACCCGTAAACTCCAGGCCTAGCTAGATGGAAGTAACGACGTGAAAAACATCTGGCTATGCGGAATTCCTGGTGCTGGTACGTATACATGTAGTGATCTATTTGTAGTCTCTTACAATACGCTAAAAACCTCTAACTTTAGGGAAAACCGTTCTTTCGTCAGCGGTAATAGAACATCTGGCGACATTGCGACAAGTCCAAAGTTCAGCTATTTCACAGATTATCTATTTTTCTGCAGCTACAAGAATCCTAATATGAACACCTGCCTATCGGTACTCCGAACACTGATCTATCAGATAATTTGCCAAGATGAACAACTCTTATTGTTCGTGTACGAGCAATGTATAGCAAGTCTGGGTCCTATTACTATCCCGAGATGCAAGAAGATATTGAACGACTTGCTTGAATTGTGCCTACCAGATAGAGCAGGCAAGGTGTTCATACTTATCGATGGACTTGATGAACTTCCGGAAGCTGACCGAGCCCAACTCATACCGGTTTTGAAGAGGATAAAACCGAAGTGCGGCACGTGGCCTTATTTATCGCCAGTCAAGATTTGCCAGACATTTCGAAACTTCTTTCCAATGACTATACTCGAATTTGGATCGGAGATAAAAACAAGAATGACATACGCAAATACGTTGAGTCAGCTACAGAAGCTCTTGAAGAAGATCTTGGTATTGAAGAAGTTCCAGGGATTGGAGGTCGCATAATCGGGTCTATTTTACCACGCGTTGGAGGTTAGATGATGCCGCATCCTGGTTTTCCATGAATAACTGACATGGTAGTCAGGGATGTTTCTGTGGGCTCGACTCGTCTTCAGGAGGTTACTCAGCGCCGCTAGCGTCCAACAAATTGAAGATGCACTTAAAGATACCCCCATAGGTTTGGAGCAAACGTTGTTATCATATCACCAATTTCTCATCAATTACTAAAAGCCAGAATAGATATGAAAGAACTCTGGACAGAATTCGTTCGCTTCCACATGAAGAGCGAAATCTGGCCATGAAGGTGCTTCAATGGGTGATATTTTCAGCTCGAACGATGACCCTCGGTGAGCTTGAGTTGGCTGTCGGTATTCAGCCAGGTGATATCTCTGCTGTCAAGCTCCGTCGGTCTCTTCCGACAAGGCTGCAATGTGTGTGTGGGCCAATTATGGAGGTCGTTGAGGGGAACACCACGATGTTCGCACATTTTTCTGCCAGAGTGTTAGTGGCGAATATAATGGGATCTTAGCGAATAAGATTGCTGATCGACGCGTTGTAGATATCTTTTGAGCAAGGATAGCGGGCCTTTTATTGACCGTGCCTCTGCTCGGTTCAACATCGCGACAGTTTGCTTGACATACATGGGGTTCAAGTGCTTTGAGCGAGATCTTAATCAATAGGAAGCTGTGAGGTTGGTCCTTGACGGCGACATCGGGCTGCTGGACTACGTCTAGTCAAATTGGGCCGTGCACGTGATTGAGGCAGCGTACACATTTGAGGCATACAAATCTTTGGAGAATGCCTCCCGACTCGATCAATTATCAAACCTTCTGCGCCAGAATGTTCTCGAAAAGCATTTGACAATACAGAATTATGAAACAGTTAACATGGATGCGAAAAAGAACGTTTCAGTTTCAGACATTAAGTGTATGTCGGCAGATATAAAGTCTAGGTTAACTAGAATACTAGAATACGAAGCAAAATTGCATGAGGCACCCAGTTCTCAAGGCTTGGAAGGTAAAACGTGTGCACCAGCTCAAACGGGGCCGCTTCTAACAGTACCGGCGTTATAGCCTTCAACGAGTGGTGTGACAAGAACGACCCTCTAGATATTCGGAGAATTAGTGGAAAGCTTCATCAAATCTTGGAAGACATTCTTGAAGGAAGCATTGAGGTGCCTGATGAGTCTGATGTCGCTGAGAAGCTACGTAATATATATGGCCCAAAGCTCTTCAAATGCCGCTACTGCAGTCCGGTATTCCATGAGCAGTGGTTCGAAACCGCAACACGACGGCTATTGCATGAGGACAAGCACTCTAGACCATACAAATGCGATCGCGAAGGATGCATTTATTTCGAAGTTGGATTTGTAACTAAAACTGGCTTACAGCGTCATCTAAGACAGAGTCATGACAGCAGGGGCTGGCGCCAGCCGAGGAACTTGGATGTAGGTTACCCCTCTATTTGGGGATGTAGTTACTGACTTCACTAGATACCAGGTAAAGATATAATACGGCGTCGAACAGAAAATGACGGCCCAGAGAGTACTTTTTCGATACAGCCAGAAGTTCGTAGTATACAATTTGGATCTAGTGGTTTATTCTCTGGGCTGCCTTCGGATACTTTCTCTAATTCCGATAACTACTTTGCGGCTGGAGATAGTGATTTTATATCTAATGTAGTTTTGGAATCCCATCATAGAAACTTTCGTGAACAGGATGTTCAGGTGCAGAACATAGATGTAACCATCTCGCTATATTTGGGAGTATAGATGCTGACTTCGCTAGGTACCCGAGCTTGAGGAGCGGTCTGACATAGAAAATGATGACCTCGAGAGTATTATTTCGATAGAATCTGGAGGTCACAGTACACTCTCGGGGGATAGTGGTTATTACTCGAGCGGATCCGGGATGTCTTCTGTGTTGCTTTCCGACGCCGTTAACTGCTTTGCAGCTGTACTGGGTGACCATGATGAATTATCGAAATCACTACGTGGAGCATACGGCACACTGGGTAGGTTTGTTGTCAACCGCCGCTTGGAAAATATATTGCGTCTGTATTTTAGGGACCTCCGGATATACTGCACCCAATCATTAGAGTCAGGGACACATGACACCAATGGAGAATTCGACGTGAATATGAAAGACCGATTCAGGATTCTGGGGGATATTTCAAAGTTGCTTGGGAAGAACGCTGGGAAAGTTTCCGCCGCTGTTGCATCCCGGATCCAGCCTCTAAACTCGTTCCGTGATCGTGAGTATGAGATTACAGAAGAAAGACTCGAGAACCACATGAAAGCTATGTTCACTTTAGGCGAGAGAATTGCTCTACTGTCTCGCACCGGCGATTCTAGTTGCGTGGATGAGGCTGCAGCCGAGTCTTCTCGGTATGAAGCGCAGGTGTTAGCCAATAATGGCGACGCCCAAGCTACTATGGAATCTTATGATGATGACCAAGAGTCTGATGATTCGGACACTGACAACATGGGTCCTCTCCGACCCGGTCTGGTCACGCGTATAAAACAATCATTAATTTCGACCCCCGCATTTCGGAAGTTGTTGAATGTGGCCGAATTTTTGGCAATACCTGAAAAGGATGCATGGAGAGCAAAGGCAAGTCCTAAAAATTTGACCACATGAAATGAGCCACTAATAGGTTTGTACATAGAGGCAGCTGATATGGTCTGAAAAAAACACTCATATACCCGACTTGGATGTAATTATGGAAGAAAACCTACCAGAAACAGTTAGCAGCACGCACTGTGCACAATCTGATAAAAAGCGCCAGAGACCCCCAGAGTGGGCGGACAGCGACACGAAGAGGGGATGTGTACGTCGGTCAAGTAACCCTAGAGTGGAACCACCCGTAAGTGTTTCCATCCAACTCTGGACAAGCCTAACATGCTATAGGGCCAGAGCTACAGCGCTGGGCCCAATTTGCAGTCCACAGAACCTACGGCGGCTACGGCGGCGTCTCTAGAGAGCCCGGCAGATTTTCTAGTGTCGGGTGAGCTGGTGGGTAACAATTATCGAGATGCAACAACCGAAATCCAAAGGAAGCGATCCGCATCGCCACATCCGGAAGCCGATTCTACTTCTCCGAAAAAGGCTCGCATTGAAGAGGACGTTTCTGCTACGGAAGCGGTTGCAGGATCTCAATCGCTTTCGACTTTCAAAGATGAAGACGACAGACACCCCTCAACACAGGCCGGTTCTGTCCATCTTACTTCCAATAATGAAGTTTCTATCGGCTTAGATTCACCTAGAGAACCCATGATGTGGAACAGAGCTTTCCGCCGGATCAGGTGTATGAGGGACTTCCTAGTGCTTAGATTGCCCTCGTAAGAATTTCTGCGGTGGTTGGGATTGGATATTGGTATTCTGTCGATGAAGCAGCAGGAGTCGGAAGGGTATTAGCGGAGACGGACCTGGTGGTGTGGGGAGTCCTCGGCCAATATTAAACAGAAGTAGCAGTGTTCATTGCATATTGCATTGCGGATATGAACGGATGAAGTTCGACTTCAGGCATCTGGGGGTGCAAGTGGAGTAAAGGCATAATGGTAATAATTTGGATTTAAAGGCCTCTTGAAATTCAACAGAAAACACCCCAAACGCTCCATACCGATGCAAAGCCCAAGCATACAAGTAATGCATAGCTTCCTGAATCGATCTAAGTCATGATTTAACTCCCTTCTAGTCTTAAAATATGCATAGCCACACAAAACAACACCATTTTGTGTACCACTGTTCCTATCTCACTCCAACGATGAAGATTATTTCGATTGCATCCAATTTTCGAAATCCTGTCACCCGCAAAATTCTCCTGGCTGCTTTTTATCCCCCTCAACTCTTTGCCGGATCCTTCTTTGCGTCTAGCTCTACTACCGCCCCCCTTTATCTTCTCAGACGTATATTTTCTTTACGGCCACCACCGCCCGGTCCTGTATCTTATCACTAGCAGGTATAGGAATTAAAGACGCACCCACAACTCCTTCCACGATAGTCTTTTTGTCTTTGTTATTCCAGAATGTCCACTACCGTCGCAGATGAATTACTGGTATCTGATCGTGGATCTGGCTGCGATATGTTAACCGCTTTGGTGCGTAGACGGAAACGATGTTTTGGATTTCTGCGCTCTCGGTCCATACTGCTTGCTGTCCTACGGTGGTAGCCGGTTTGAAGGGAGCTTGATGCTGTCAGTTAAAGGGCATGAAGCAGGGTGTTTTTGTGTTTTATTATGAGGCACTAGCTGGTCGAGAGGTAGAATCTAATTAAGGTCGAGAACTGACTACAGGTTTCGGAACCATTGGTAGCAGGGAGAACACGCGTATTGGGCGTTCGGTTCGTTGCCGATGTGGATCGTAAATCGGGACCAGTTTCCGTCGTTTCCATCGTTTCCATCCTTGAACGCATCAGCCGTTGTTGACACATACGTTGAAGAGGCGCCTATACAAAGGTACTTCCCGCGGCCCGTCGGCAGCGATAGAAACGAATCTGCTCACCGTAACGAGCACCCGAACTGGCCGCAATAGGTGGAACAGCATCGTTACGTACCTACGTATGTAGTCAAGCGAGAAGCGAGTCAGCCCGGCCATTAGTAAAGGGCTGCTGTGCTCCCACTGTCCTGGTACGTGCAGTACAATGGTACCTGGGCAGCCTTTACAACGTCTGTGTCGTAATGACAAAAATACGAGCAAAGCGAATGGTAAGACCTTGCACTAGCTGAAAGCTGGTTAGCGTTACAGCCGTGGATCACGTGTTTACGGCCCCTCCAGACGACGGCTTCCGAAGTGTAATAACAGTCATTTGCGGACGAGTGGCCTTAGTGCCGAAAGAAACTAGGTTCATCAGGATGAGTGAATCTCTGGCTAACCGACCCCAAAAGACAATCATTAAGCTGCATTTAAAAAGCGTTTCAAAAGACGACGTACAGACTTCATCTGTCCATGCAGTATAGTATATTAAACGTCGATACCGGATGCTGCAATACGAACAGTACTCTATTCAACTGTCTAATCTCCCACGCTTCGGTATACAAAATCAAAATCAAATTTCTCGCTCTCTCGCCTCCAGCTAGCTACGTACACAAACTGCAACAACCAATACCCGCACGCCCTCACATCACGCCTTGTAGCAATTGTACCACCATCACCAACAAAGTCAATACAGCGGCACAAAATGCAGCTGTAGCCGCTGCGTCTTGCCGGCTATTCCATGCAGCCATTAAGATACTATATAATATCAAGCTTAAAGCCGCCAGAAACCCTCCTGCAATGATTAACCGAATTATGCAAAGGCCTTCGACAATATGCAGTCCCCAACCATCGACATACTCTGGCCGAGATTGCAGCGGGGGATCCAGCTTCTTTGGTATCTTGGGGAGAATCCCGCTGGAGAACTGATAAGCACGGTGCCAACTTGAAATCCGATGGATGGGTAAACTCACTTGGAGTGGGCAAACATATGCGGTTCATCGAAATTGTGGAGAAGAATTCCTTTAGAAACTGGGCCATGAGGAGGTAACGACTTTTCGGGGCATGGGCGCGGGAAATAATCATACTCTTTCACATCGTCCGGTGGAATTTCTTCGTATCTAATCCCTACCAAATCCTTCAGATAAAGCTCAAACTTCAAAAGACACCACAATTAGCAAGTACATTTGATAACAAGCAGGAATTGCGGTTTCAACCTTGACAAATCGGAGACTTTCTACTGTGCGTAAAGTCAAAACTGATCTCCATCCTCTCACACGGAAGTAGTGGGACCGAAGTTTCTCAAAAACATTCCCGTCTCTCGAATCGGTGGAAACAGGTATCTGCACAAGGCGCGCGCGATGTCGCTTGGTGTTGATACAGGCCAGGAGGTACATTGGTAACTGGGCAGAGGCTCTCGGTTGAGGATTCGATCCAGCGCTGGAAGGCAAAGAAGAAGAGTATGAGCAGCCTGTTTGGGACAGCGGATGTTTGCTTTGCCAGGATCGGATGACCCAGCTAGTCAAACGACCAAATACGTTCCATACTGATCGACTCATGGAGACCAGAGACTCAACAAATCTCGCTGGGCGGGTCTGACTTGTCTGTCCCATGCCCGGGTCATCGTGTAAAGGCTCGTCGTCAAAAAGTTCAGCTCCGCATTCCTAGGAACAGATACGTTTAAATGAGTACAAAAATCGAACCACAGGATATCAATGCACATACGCAATTCCAATATATACGACGTCTGCCGTGTGCAAGTGGTGGCTCCCAAGGCCACCAGATAATTGGGTTCTGGAAACAGCTCACAAATGCAAACTTGAAGAATTCCATTGTTGCTGGTAAGTAGGTCACTCCATATACAAGAAATAAACAGAGAAAATCTACACTTGAAAGGAAGAAAGAAGCCTCGTCAATGGTCCAGAAAACGATTGATGGCAAACAGCGGAAAATACAACTTGCAGATATATCGACAACGCGCCTTTCGCCAATCGTCTTTGAGCCGTATTTAACCTTTAGTTGAGAGTCGTCAAGGTACCTCGTCAACTGTTTCCCTGTCTCCAGACTCCTGCCTTCCACCTTAGTCATGATCGTATTCAGCAGCTTAGCGGTAGATAAATAGCTGTTGTCTCTAATAAATACACTCCGACAGTACAAGAGTACTACCATGATCGATAAAAGCTGTCCGACGACAATAGCGCCAATAGTAGCGCCAACCTTTCGCCACTGGACCTCCAATGATGTTTCAGCGTATTGCTTTGCCGTCGCATTTGGATTGTCCCTGTTTGACCGAAATAGCTGACTATCCGCCACCGCGATTGCCAAAAGCGGCATCCGGGCGACCAACGCAGAAATGTATAGCCTTGAACCGATTGCAGTTGCAGATTGCGGGTCTTTGAAGTTGTCGTTCCCTTGAACGTATGGCCCAGAGATCGTGGTTAGGCCGGTGGCTGCTGTTTCTCGGGTGCTGAGGGAAGGATACATCGTGTGCAGGAATACAGTCGTGTTGGAGTTATCCATATATACCATCCTTTCGTTCAGTGCAGTTGTGAACAGAGAATTGGTGACAAAATAGGCATTGGCGCCTGGTACCCCGGAACCGCTAACAGTTCCGGGCTTCTTTTGGTCATCCATCAGGTATGACCGGCAACTCCAAAGGACGCCGATGCGGTTGAATTGGCTGACAACTTGAGCTTCGTAGTAGAGATCTGTCCTGGATTTGTTAGTGACTGATCAAGTAACCGCCGCATAAGGTTTGCTCACACGTCCAAATATATTCAGGGTCAGGACCAGGCTGTAATTCATCGCTATAGTAATCATTGTAAGAAAGGGGTGCCGCCATCATATTATCTACGATCCATGTGGGATATGTGAGATAGGTTCTGCGCAACACCATTAAGGGTGATTCATTAAAAGTTCCATTCGCGAAGTCTACACAACTTCTTAGACTTCAATCCAGCTTTCATGACCAGATGTGGGAAACTCACCGATATTTTCCGTCCGTCCGTCAGCCCAGTAATAAACCTCATTACCGTTCACCGAGAGCGCATTGCAACTTGCGTTAGAATATATCCTTTTGTATGATCCTATCACTACAGATCCTTGATATTCACCAAGCGCATAGGAATACTCGATCGAGTCACCATCGAACCTTCGGGTCATATTTTTGATATCGAGGTTTTTCCCCAGTGCTTCGAGAAGATTCGGTACATCTCTGATCGCGATTTCAGGTTCGAGTTTCGTCGCGAAATCTAGAATTCCTGTCTGAGCGTAATTGCGCAGGCGATCCACTGAGACACATTAGCAATTATATTAAACCTATCTCGTATGTGATGAGGATAGCTCTTACCACTAGACAGCTCGGACCAATTCGAGCGTTGGATCGGATATTCAATCCTCAGCATCTCCACCAAATTGTACGTCAGCCCAAGGATTGCCACGCTGAGTGGACTGGATATAATGACGACGAAGTACAGTGCTACTATGGATGTAGTACGTGTCCATTTCCCCTCTTTTACATGCTGCCATACCAATCGCAATGCGCCCTGTGGTGGTGTCATGTCCAAGATGAGGTTGACCTATGCGCTCGTGAGTCCATTTCCGGACATGAAAGAGACGCCCTGCACTAACATCCCGCAAGCTGTAAGTCGCCCTGGCAAGCAGCGGCCATCTTATCATAGAACCCATGTAACCAACAAGCGATATCAGACCCAAATGCATGATACTAGTAAACAGGATCGCGAGAGAATTGAAGCCTCTCTGCTCCCATTTATCTAGATGTCCAACTTTGGAGAATCCAAAGAGACTGGCCACGAGGAATACAATCGCAAGGCCGATTGCCGAGGATCGTTTGACAAGCGCAGAAGTGTGGTCGTGGTTATTGGGGACGACTCCGGGTGACTCCTGGATTGCCGAGGATCGTTTGACAAGCGCAGAAGTGTGGTCGTGGTTATTGGGGACGACTCCGGGTGACTCCTGGATTGCCGAGGATCGTTTGACAAGCGCAGAAGTGTGGTCGTGGTTATTGGGGACGACTCCGGGTGACTCCTGGATTGCCGCCGACTTTTCGCCGCCCGCGTTAGGGGATTGCTGTAGAGATTCCGTGATGCTTAACATTGACCGTTGGTAGTTTAGAGACGGTAATGATGGGGTTGGAAATGAAGAGAGCTTGTGCTAGAGAAGCAAACTGTACCTATCTCATAGCCACAGATAAGTTATGGGTGGGGTGACAGCTCCAACATGCAGTGCTTGGAGTGATCCTAAAAGCACAACTTTCAAGTGAGACAATTGCTGTGTTAAGATAACCCACGTAGGTCCCTAGGTCTAATGCCCAAGATGTCTCAAACTTCTGAACAAACGCCTGCACTAACAATAGCCCCGATCAGGTATTGCTCTTTTGCTTGCCACGTCAGAGTAATAGTGAGCGTGTGTCCGAGAGGCTCTTGACTAGGCCGAAAGAAACTGACAGCTCACAGCTTCCTAATCGCATAGCAATTATCCCTCATACATTTTCAAAGCCTGGTTTTCCTGCTTGACTGAGTTATTGTGAGGCTTCGCGGCTGGAGGGCGTGTTGCATGAACCTGACCGAGCTGAGCTTCAGCTGAGCTGATGTCAAGGCACACAGCCGGTAGGGCATAAGGCACCCAACTACCTTGTATATATCTCGAGTCTTTCTCCTGCTCTTCAGTCTCTGTACCTTAAGTCTATTCACACGGTTCTCCCCTTCCATATTTCAGCAGGGCGGATAGAAATTGCTGCTGGGGTCGGGTAATCATGCTGCACGAGCTTCAAAAGATGGATTAATCCAAACTTTACGGCAGTCATCTTTACAGCTTTATCGATCGTGTATACTGTGTTGTTGCAACACGCACCTATACATACCCTAGGTAGCTGTTGGCACGGGATTGGCCCGATGGCTTGCGGCCCCCATGCCGAAGAGTCGGTCCAGCCCCGTCATCGGTCTCCGGATGTGATACTCGGCTTCGCCGAGTATGCTCTCTCCTTTCCCATATATTTGCCTGTCTTTCTCTCTCTCTTTGCTCTTTAAACTTGCATCTGCGGTGGGGGAACAGGGAGCAGCGTCAGAAACCACACATTCTCGGTTATCGTGATCGCCCCTTAGCGAGACGCTATGACAGATCGAGAACGCCATCCCCGGCAAACTTTATGCGGCTACTTGTTTAGTCAATATCCGCTATTCGATTGCAAAACCCTTCCTTATCGTACAACGTCCCCTCTGCCAAGTCAGTCTTTTGTTGGAGCCAAATATTTGCCCTAGCTCACGCGGAGTCGGTAAGGTACGCGGTTGGCTGAAACTTACTCACCCTAGTACGTAACTCGAAGCGAGTACATACACCCGCACGAGGAGGGCCTGACTATGATTGATTGGTGCAAGACTTCGTTGACCAGGCACCTGCCCCATAGTTAATACTCTACGCAGGTGTTTGAAATAGCACGGGGTGGGAATGAAATCGCTAATGGACAGTTTGCGTCATCGACCTAAGTCGACATCCAGTCATTCATTCAGTTCGGAGTCTGAAGATTGGAATTTAGGAAGCGTGAGCTAAATTTAGAGCAGGCCAATCAGAGTGGAATTTAAAAGATCCCCAAAGGTCAAATTCCATGCCGACCCCCGCAGGACTCTCATTCAGATGGAAGCATGGTGCGGGAGTCGTCTTTGAATTCCGTGATGCATCAGGAAACCAAGGATCGCGCAACGCATTTACAAATTACGTCCAGGTACCCCAACGCCTTGTCAACGCGGAGAAAATGGCGTCCGCTGCATCATACTATGTCTGCCGGCTAGCACCGCGTTGTGATTTCGGGATGCGGCCCCGAACGCCGGGCCTGGAACGCTTCCCGGGTGGTTTTCACTACTTTGCACTGTATTTGGTCCGATGCTATGCTGTGGAGTCATTCAGTCTTCGGCAAGCTTTCTGGAACCATACTTCAACTCAGCATCATCGTCAGTCACTCAACGGTCCAGTTGCAATCATAAAAAATGACCCAGGATGTCTCGTCTCGCACTCTAGCCTCCTGTAACTTCTCTAGGACAGAATCATTATCTTGTAGTGCATGTCATCTTTGCTGCCACAGCCCTTAGCCCTAAGCCCTAAGCTCTCAGCAATGTACACGTGATTCCAATTGCATCACAACTCGTCACCCGCACGCAACGGTATAACTATACTTCGACTTCTTTAAGATATCTCTAGGGTGCCTCCACGATCCCTGGTTTTGCCGAGACCATGTTCTTTAGTCACTAGGATTCACTGACCACGTGTGCATCATGTGTTAGGTCGATAGCAGTAGAAGAGAGATGAAGTTAAATCTGACCATATGCCCATAGTTGTCTTGTTTGTACTAGTGGATTGTAATGAGTATTGGGCGTTATGGTTGCCGGAACTATTACTGGATGAACCCTGGAATAACAGTTTTAGGCGCAGAGGTGCGAAGAATAAGCATTGCTAGGCCCAAGCAAGAGACCGCAACGCGGAGTTGGGATGGAAGTTACTAAGTTTTCATTTCCCGTGTAGGAAATGCATTCATGCTGGCTTCAGTAACTCCGGGCCTTGGCTGCACTAGTTCTGAGGTCATCACTGTATTTCCCGTTGCAGTGGTAACATAATAGGCGGTGGTTTGAGAAGAATACCGGCGGGAGTGGATGGCGATATCAGTCAAATCTTTCTGTTCACAGCCGGAGCAGGAGACTATTTGTATTCAATATCACGCGGATTGAAAGACTACTTAGCATTGGGCTCGAAAATTCACGAGACCTCGGCCAGTGCTTGAAGAAAAAATAGTGTAGTTACAGAGGGAAACTCAGGGACAGAAAAATGCTGGTCGACAGCACGTATCGCTGCCCAAACTCCCCACAAAATCGAAACTTAGTAAAGCGCCCCGAGTAACTTCCTCACCCAATATCCAACTCCGCCCGACTTCTGCGGCGACATAGGCTTCTCGGCCACCACTTCTCTCTCTGCTGCAGTCTTCTCCAACCTAACCACGTCGCGTCCAAGATCCACCAACACCTGATGTCTCACCTCCGCATCGTCTCGTAGCTCCTCCATTTCTATCTTCTTCCTCCCCAGCTCGCTTTCTAGGGACTCAATATCTCTCCGGAGTTCTGTGGTAACATCTGCGCCGATCCGGTTTTGAGATAGTAGATCTTCGATGATGCGTTCAAGCTCGTAAATCTTGTCGTCCTTTTCGTCGAGTCTCTGTTGAAGGTTGGCAGGAAGCGTGTAGTTTGTAATGTACCGTTTTAGATGAGATATTTGAGCGTCTTTAGCGGCGATGAGGCTAGCTCTCGATGTTCGAGGAGGAGAGGGCATTTTGGTGATGGATGGCAAACGTTGTTGTGATGCTGGGGGATGGTGTTAACGGCGGAGCTAGCAAGGAAATATCGAGGTCATGGAGAAATTGCGGGGTAATGCAAGAGGACAAGTGCACATCATGTTTGTTAGTCCCCGACGAATCCGAGATGCAGTGCTGTCTTATCAACACGTCACCCGTGTTGCCCAATGATCGACTAGCTGCAGCGAATTGGAAGACACCATCAGCATCCTAGGCCCTCACAGCCAATCGACGCTTTAAATTCCTATTTGCTGCAATTGCTGCATTTGCTTGGAGATTACAGATCGGCTCGGCTGGTAATCGTGGAGCCTGTCATTCACTTTGATCTCAATTTACTTGGGGGATACCGGAACATTATTCCGATGACTCCGATCTTGCAATACCGTAGCCGTTCTTTGTGTTACACCAAAAACTGCGAGACACATGACCCACTGCATGTGTAGAGTACCATGTTCAGCAAATGGCACCAAAATTAAGCTTGGCAACGTTGCAACGCGGATATATGCTATCCATAATGCGTTACGATGGGTGCAACTTATTGTCGGACCTTGAGCATCCAAAGATGCATGAATATGCTGCGATTTTTTTATCGCCGCGAGTGACATGTGATGCAGATTCCTATGACACCGTCTATTACCATCCTAGCTTATAACCGTATTCGGACATTCCATATCACTATATATATCAGCCAGTCCTGGCCATGCATCCCTCGAGCTCCCAAAATGCGGCACACGTGGGGGAAATCAGACAGGATGAAATTAATGGGATATAAAGGGTGGCTGTGTTGGTAATGGGAGGTGTGGCTGGGGTAGCGCGCAATCAAAAAAGTACTAGTGAATACAGCTCAAAATTCGTATTCACTAATGACTCTACCCAAGACCCGTGTACTCACTCCTCCAAACCCGTTTCAACCGAGAACAAAGGCCCGTTAATTCATTAACAATACAAAAAAAGGAAAACACATGACCTGATGTAATTCGTCCAATATCCCGCCGCCTGAGACCCCAGCAAAACTCCATATATATTCATAATCTACGTAGTGATGCAGCTCAAAATACAAATTCTTCTATACGATCGTCAGCAAAGGCAGCACTCAGTAAGCATCAACCAGGTAAGAAGTAGTTGTTAGAAGGCGAAAGGAGCTATTTCACAGATATTCATTCTATGTGTGTTTCCTGTAGCGTGGTAGACACTAGATGTAAACTCTCACAGCTGATGGAATGTAATGGATGGATTCGGGTTATTGGCGTCTATCGTTTCTTGAATCCATAGGATGCTGGATTGCACGGAACATCTGTGTTTCTGCCGACGGCAGAAATAACTTCGCTCGATATGATGGAGCAAAATCGGTTGCCGTAGGAATTGAAGATTGAAATGTGACCCGGTACGATTTCATCCTTGCATGGAATCCCCGTGCTAAATGGTTCAGATTGCCGACAGTACGCCGGCATATGCGCCAACGAATATATTCAATGTAGTCCTTGGCCAACCAATCTTCTTGAAAATACTCGAGGAAGCCCTCCGTAAGAGTAGCGCGGCCCGTTCATACATCGCTCCCATAAGGACTAGGATGACATCGGAATCGGTCTGGTCGTTTCTTTCCAAGGCTACTTCCCTTGCTTGAACGCAGTACTTCCATGCTAGGCTGTAGCGGTGCAGCTGGTAAAGAATTAGGCCAATCCGAAGGAGGATATCCCCTTGCCCGTTTTCTCGAGCATAAAAAAATTGACTGGGAAAGCTTTGTTGGCAATATTGGCGACCTCGTTGGGAATATTGTGTCAGTGAATCCTATAGACGGACAATCAGATGTGTAGCTTGGTTTGTTGCAGTTTCTGGTTGATTCAACACTCGAAACAGAACCTCTAAGGCTTCTTCGGAGTGTCCCTGCTCGGAAAGTATTGCCCAAATCTTGGCCAGTGTGACGTAAACGCCCCTATGTCTCGGAACCATCTTTTCATACATGTCCAATGCTATTCGATAATACCTCAAGGCGTCCTTGATCCTCCGGTGTTGATCTAATATTAAGCCCACCTGATAGAGTCTATCTGCGGTTTCGTTACAATCTATGCTGTGTGCCCTGCCAAAACACTCGATGGCCGTGGTATATTCTTTTAGGTTGCAATACTATTGCCATGTTGTGTAGAGTGAGCTTCACGGCGTTTTCGCTACTTCGCTTGTTTCTCACGCTATCGGAAGTGTATAAGTTTAGAGCAATGTTATAATACTCCAACGCCTTTTGATGGTTCCTTTGCATGCCATGCACAACCCCGATATTGTGGAAAAGGTACGGGGTAGTTCCATAAAAATCCCGAAGATACGTGGAATTTTTCCGCCGTTGAACTCCACTTGGTGTTCATTTTGCACTCGGTTAATATTTCCAGTGCCCTCTGATAATGTCCTTGGCTTGATATTGATAGCATGGCGCCGATGATATTAAGGATATATAGTTTATCAGAATAAGTGTCATCAACCATTGCTCTCTCTAAAACCTCCATAGCTCTGTTATAATAATTCTATTTTAGCAGCTTTACTCCTTCGTGCAGTGGATCGTTTGCAATCGCGGTGTGTATTAAACTTCCGATGGCACGCTTTTCGCTCGCTCCGCGCAATGGTGTACCTAACACTAATGAAAAACTGGTTGACCATCCCCCGCTGAGCGGTCGTGAGTTTGGGCTTAGACACTGATAACTCTCTGCAGGTGTGTAATCTCCCGGTAGGCTTATGCCACTCTTAACCCCTTGCGCATCCCCAGTGTAATGATCGAGTTCCGCCCTATCGTCCAATATTGCTTGAACGGATAAAAGGCGACAAAAGGCATCTGTTCTGGCTTCATGTGCTTCGTTGGCTCGAGCAGGCTATCGGTGCTACCCATCGTGGGAGCCGTTGGCGTTCCCTCGGGCGCTCCCGCAGTACCAGGACAGCTTTCTTCCGTGGGGTATTTTTCTCGACTCCCCATGACCTTAGTTTCATCTTATATAGTGCAGGACTGAATTGAATAAGAGACGTTAGTAGATTTCAATAGAGTGGTTGCTATTGAGATTTGGTGCATACGTTGAACGGGAATTGAAATCTTGTTCCATTCTTCCCAAATCTTCCAGAGTATGCCCTTCGTCAATGTTTATTCGTCCGAAGGTCCTGTAATGATCATCCAAGCCTTCTTGTCCGATGTCCCCTCTTGAGTCGCGTCTCGGAGGATCGAAGTGTAGACTGTTTAGGTAGTAGACTTGAAAGATACCGGATGAATGTCTTGCGATCGAGTGCTTCGGTTGCTCAATTGTACACGGAGAGACGTAGAGCTCGAAGATGTCTCGACATTTATGTTAACAATCGGGCTGAGGAGGTGTTGTGTAACCAGCTACGATTGGCTACAAAGTACCTTGCTGGGCACATTAAAAAGTGGTGGGGAATACAAGTAATGGAAACATGTAAACCAGCCATTCGCTGGGCTTCACGCACCACGTTAGATCCCACCAAACCTCTCACGAATGATAATTACTCTATTTCTTATGCGCATATGCACCGACCTGCATTGCATTACAGAAAAAGTGGACGAATGTATTTTCATAACAGGCTGGTGTTCTGCATAGTTCGATTACTCACTTATGTAAGTACGCATAATTCTGCATACTTGGTATTTATGTAGAACACATTGCGATCGGAGCATAACTCATGGGCTGAATTGGTCAGACGGATTTTGAGTTTTGGGTCTGGAAGTTTGCCTCGCAGCGGCTCAACATGAATTTTGCCTGACGCACTGCCAACGAATTTTCCGGGCCATTGAGCTCAATTGATCGACTCCGTAGAACAGAAAATACCAACAACGACGGTTTGTGAGGGACAGGCAAAGTGCCTGGAGGTTACAAAGGGTGCTGCTTTCGCGACTTTGCCAAGGGGCTGAAAACCCTGAGGAAGCGATTGGGATTTGGGGGGGGGCGGTGGAAAAAATGTATGTCATGGCCGCTAGCGGCCGAATACATTATGATTACAAACAAACAAACAACAACGGTTTGTATATCTTATAATGCACAGCCAAAACTGGCCTGGGACTCCGAGTGGGTGAAGATCCTGTTTTCTGTTGGATTCGATTCGGATAAATTCTTTGTATAACAGTATCTAGTTCAGCCTGTTTCTATCTGAAGAGCTACTGGTATTGCATAGCATTCGAGTCTAAAGTTTCACGAGGCGCAATGAGAGCACAGTTTGTAAAGAGTCTCGAATGTTTAGAATCCCAACATCGCCGCCTAACGCGCAATCGCATTCATTACTTAGACGCTCACTTCAAAGGACCAGCAACCTAACCAAGCATTTAAGGTGACTGAGGGCTTCTTGTTTGAGTGAGAGAAGTAGTAATTTATGGAGCTGAATGTATCCATCTGATATGTATACAAGCGTTGGTTAAAAGGAATCCCAAAAGGTTTAAATCCGAAATGCCAAGGCCACTCCCCGAACTGACAAAAGCTCATGTTTCGGCTTCTCCGAGCTAGTGCTCGGGGACTGCCTTCGGGATCCGGCTTTGTGTGCATTCCAGCATCCACTCGGGGAGCCTTGGCATCCATATTTGGATTTTTTGGTGCGTCTCGGGAGTGGCTTTTGACATTCAGATAGAACCCATCACTTCCGCGAGAGCGTATTGCACAACGTTCAAGCTAACTGACCCCTCAACCCCGAGAGAGTATCCATCAAATCTATACTATATAGAACCTGAAATCGAACTAAAGAAGATGCACTAATTATTGCCAAAGAGTGCAGCGAGAGCGGGGTGCTTGCAGAGGGTGATTGGTGAAGGCTACAAAGCGGGGGAGACCCCCGGGCCCGAATACTAATTCGATCAGTGCACCTAGGTATCTTAAGGGTTTGCACTACCGTACCTCAAAGAGCAAGGGTGTCGAAGAGCTGGTGTTTGTTCAGCAACGACGCCGGCGTTGAGTGAATGTGATGCATAATAAGTTCTATCCATCCAATCTAATTACGATATTAGACATGGACATGCATAATATGCGAATTCTCTACCACCAGTGACATGTGATGCTTCCGCCAACGTGCCATAACGAATTTACCACATTTCAATATATATATTCCATACAGCGGTATACTCTATTACAGACATTCCGGACCGTAAGTCCTCTAGAGTGAGTCTCAAGAGGGAAAGCGGACAAGATGGGATAGGGATAAAGGTGTGGCTGATGTGGCCTTGCTAGCCACAGTTCCAGCTGGATTGCTCTCGCCTCCAACTCAGCGTCCAGGTATCGATAGATCTACTCTATAAATAGACAAAGCACCAACGAAGGAATGCCAAGGCTTCACTCCGGCTCGGGTAGCAACTTTCCGGGGGTCCGGGAAATCCCTGCAGCGGCTGCATCCGAGAATCACTGCGGCCAATCCTGTTATCTCGGCATTCAGATTCGACTTTTGACGTATCGACAATATGTGTATGACCCACTTGTGGCGAAATTTAATCTAGAGACCAGTTGAAATTATTCACAACCTCCGAACTCGAGCATATCTTAGCCCTGCATTATACAGAGCCTGAATCGAGCCGAGGGGATGCGACACAGAAAATCGCCAAATTTAAAGGGGTGCTTCGTATATCCGAAAAGATGTTGACGGGGAATGCTCAATTTCAGCTTCGGCAATATGAAAGAGTATCTCGGGTCCGAATACAAGTTCGTGGTTCTGAGTATCTCTGTTCTCCAGGGCTTTCACTCGGTTTGCACTGCAGGAGCCCAAGGAGCAGGAGCACCATAACGAAGAAAGGATAGGAAGCATCTAGCCTACTTCTTCTACTGGGATACCATGAGGCTGAATGAAGTTCAGGCTTTTTGAATCGACTCAGCGACCTGATAATACAGAAAGTTCGATATCCACCCCCCACCCCCACACTACATCAAAGGAACCCATGCCGTGCGACTTTCATATACTTCCGGTTTCAGTAAGGCAACATAAAACCAATTCCCAAAACCAAACCAATAAAAGTCTCGTATAGACCCAAACGCCAAACCGAAAGAACAATTGAACAACCAGACATTAACCCTAACCGGACGAATATACAGGTCATTACCGACTACGTAATCAACAGCTTACATAGTTTTGATATCTGCACCCTTCTCAAGAAGAAGTCGGACCGTAGCTTCGTGCCCTCTATCAGCCGCAAGTTGAAGCGCCTGCAGCCCCACCTGGTCACGCGCATCGATTTCGACACCCTTCTCGAGTAGCAGTCGGACTGTGGTTTCATGCCCGCTCAATGCCGCAAGGTGCAACGCCGTCAACTGTTGTGAAGTTCTGGAATTAACATCTGCATCCTTCTCGAGCAATAATCGGACTGTAGATTCGTGCCCGTTCGCAGCCGCAAGATGCAGCGCCGTCGCCTCTTCTCCCCATTTCTTGGATTCGACATCGGCACCGTTCTCGAGAAGAAGTCGTACCATAGCCTCATACCCTTTCAAAGCCGCAACATGCAGCACTTTCATCCCTTTCGAGCCAATCGTATCGATGTGGGCGCCGTTCCCTAACAGCACTCGGACCACATCCCTGTGCCCCCCTTCAACAGCAAGGTGCAGCGCAGTCCAACCGCTGAGGGTGTCGTCTTTTGCTTCGATATCAGCACCTTTCTCGAGCAGTAGTCGTACCATGGCGTCGTGCCCGTTCGAAGCCGCAAAGTGCAGTGCTGTCTGCTCATCCCTGTTTCTAGTCTCGATGTTGGCACCGTTCTTCAGCAGCAGTCGGACTGTGGACTGATGCCCGCTCGCAGCCGCAATATGTAACGCCGTCGTCTCTTCCCCCCATTTCTTGGATTCGACGTCGGCACCATTCTCGAGCAGCAGTTGGATCGTAGCCGCATGGTCACTCGCTGCCGCAAGGTGTAATGCTGTCTGCTCCTCGTCGTCGAGAACATCAGGTTCAGCCCCTTTTTTGAGTAGCAGCCGGATCGTGTCTTCGCGCCCGCTCGCTGCCGCAATGTGCAGTGCAGTCTGTCCGCTTGCGTCGATGGCCTCGATTTCCGCCCCCTTCTCGAGTAGCAGCCGGATCGTGGCTTCGTTCCCCCTCGCAGCTGCATAGTGTAGTGGTGTCTTATTGTCCTTGTCACAGGCCTCGATTCTGGCACCCTTCTCAAGCAGGAGTCGTACCATGGTCTCGAGTCCGCTCGCAGCCGCGAGATGCAGTGCTGTCTGCCTATCTTTGTCTTTAGCGTCGACGTTGACACCTTCCTCGAGCAGCAGCCGGACTGTAGCCTCTTTACCCCTCATAACCGCATCGCGCAGTGCAGTAGTCTCATCTTCATTCTTCGTAGTCCCTTCAGTCGCTACGACCATATCAGATTGCTGTTCCGGTTGGGGTTTTGAATCGGTTTCTTTAGATACAAAGTTTTCTGATGGCATGTGTTCTTCGCTATCGATATCGCTATGTCGGGATGGGTTTGACGCAAATTCTAGGTCGCTACTGCTTCGACTTTCGCTCTCACATTGGCCAACCTGTGCTCCAACCGACTCTGAATCGCTGTCTGGTTCAGGTCCAAACGATTTCGCGACAAACAGGGCAATTTGTTGCATATGGCCTCCAAGATGACGCTGCAGGCGACTAGGAAGGTGCTTTCCCCCGCATAATGGACATATCTGCTCCAATGCTACTGGTCTCTCACATCTGTCGATGACAGTCTGAATCTGAGCGGATAAAAATAGAGAAGAGTGGATCTTTTCTAGGTGATTCTGAAAGAATTGGCGTGAAGAATATGTCTTCTGTAGGTCGTCAGACCTATCACAAGCATTGCAGAACCATTCCTTTCTATGTATATCAAGCTCATGCTGAAACCAGTCGTGTTGGTTGTCAAAAAGGTGTTCAGACTTTTGGCACCCTTGAAATGTGCAGAGGTACGGCCGGAAGTCCCTGAACACATGTCTCCTGAAAGGAATTAGCTTTTACATGAAAACATTGAAGACGGTCCATACTTCCAGGACTGTCGTCCCGACACAGATATAATGACAAAGCAGAATGGGCATTGAAAAGGCTCTCCATCAAAAGCACTTTCTTGTTTTGGTGGAAGTGGCACCTGAAGATTAGCAGGTCCGCCACTGGTAGATGATGCATAGGAAGTCTGTGACTGATCGTCTGTTTCTGAATATGCATTAGCATGGCTTACATCTGGTGCTACATAAACCGAAACAGTAGTTTGTGTTGGCCTCGTGGCGATAGTTGCCGGACCTTCACTAGGTGTAGGTCTCTCAATGGCTTCCGCCGTTCCTCCTAGCCCACCATCGAGATCGTTGCCAGTCGCCGCTCTCAATACAGGATCTGGTAACGGTCCGTCGATTTGTGCCCCGTAATGTCCGGCTATTTTTTCATGGTGCATTTCATAATACTTCAGTAGTTGCCGACGTTTGGTATTGGCCTTGCCAAGCCGCTCAATCAAATATCGTTGGGCATCGGGGAACTTGTGAGATAGGTGTCGAATATCAAATTCCTCGAAGTGGGAAACAGGAATTGAAGAACATTTTGCAAGACGGTCCCGCGGAGCAGGATTTTGGATTGTGATTGAGAATTTGTAGAGACAGGTAATGACATGAGTTATATCTGTAACACACTCTTCCAACCTGCTTTTTGTGTTTATATCGGCGGCAGGTTCCGATTGTGAGGTAGCCCCTTCATCTTCTAAGGATGACTGGGAAGAGTCTGAATCAGACAGCAACTCGGCGTCCTCATCGGGCTGTTCAAATAGCGTCTCCCCCGAAACGATAGCAATAGCTAAAAAACAAGTGAGTTCATCTAAAATCTTATCGAGGTATTCTGCAATATATATTCCCATACCGTGTTTCAAGTCGCTATTCAAGTCATCTTGGAGTTCAAGCACCATTTGCTTGACATCGGCTGCCTCCCGGAGGCGGTGATCCAGGGACACACGGCCATGTCGATGGGCCCCGCAGTTCTCTCCCCACACCTTGAAGCGTCCGAGGTTATCATCAAGCTGCATTTCTTGCAGCCTGGAGTACTCTAATTTTTCACCTTCGCTTAGATCTGGATCAAGATTCTGCGATATAACCCCTAATTGTCGGCTATGTTCAAGTATCTCAAAGAGTCTATCGAACGATAGCATGCAATCTTGATACGACGAAGCGATCGCATGACGGTTGGCAAGTAGATGTGACATGGCTCTAAACTGTAGGTGATGGATTGCGATGTTGCATAGGAGTATAATGGCGAGTATGATACTGGGAGGCTGGATGAAAGGGTTGAGGGAGCGATTGGGGTACCCCACTTCAGCATTCAAAACCCTAACCCATTCCACACTTTAACCGTAAGCCAATACGAGTTACAGATTTCATCCCCAAGTCAGCACACACCGTAGAACACCCCCGCATCACCCAAAAAAAGCGAGAGTCGACTTCGTTGCGAAGTAACGGCCGCGAACGCCACGGCCTACCTCCGCTCCGCAATTTGCGATTCAACACCATGGTCACCGGGTTCGAAGCTACAGGATTAGCTCTCGCGATTTTCCCAATCGTCCTTCAGGGCATAGCTAAAGCTAAGGGCCTTAAGGATCAAGATGGGGCCTCGAAGCGTTTAGTAAGAGAGCTCAAGATGGAAAAGTGCAAGTTCGTCAACACCAGCCACACCCTTCTTGGTGGTATGTCAGTCTCGGAGGAACGAATACAGGTTCTGGTTAGTGGGAAGGGTTGGGAAGATTCCGATTTTCAAGTACAACTGGAGCAGCATCTAGGACAAGAGTTAGCCAACGCTTTTACCGAATCTGTGGAAGCATTACATTCGTCTCTTAAAGATCTGAGCAAGGATATAGGGCTCGATAGGCATCGCAAAGTGAGTGTGACCGGAGATACCCGTGAATATCATTTGTTGGTATGCTATAGAATTCTTGCTAACGTTTACTCTGGCAGCCTAGATGGAAAAAGCTTAAAGCCGTCCTTCAGCTAAACGACTACGATGCCGTTCTTCAAAAGATTGACAAGATAAACAGGGACCTTGCTCAACTGACGATGCAAAGGCAGAGAACATCCACGATTCACACACACGCTCGACCGTCAGCAGTGGTCCAACACTACAATCATATACGGAGCCATGCAACGAGGCTTTATGAAGTCTTCCAGGACAAATTCAATACGTGTAGAGCTTCTCACAATGGAACGCACAGTGCAAGTTTAAGATTATCAAGGGCTATTCCACATCGGACGGGGGAAAGCGATCTCTCACTGACGGTGTTATTTGACTTCGACGAGGCGTCCAGGACCCTACCATGGGATTGGCGCGAAATTTATTTCATGCCGATAGACCGCAGGCGGCACGGGCGGAGGGTATCCGAGGAAGTTCGTGGGAGGGGAGGTGGTTTTGCATCCGGGTTGGATTCAGTGAACGAGCGCGTCAGCCCGGCGGGTCGACGGAGCCGGATTGGGAAAGCAATTGTCACGGCCGACGTTGGCCTGATAGGAGGCTCAGAAACGGGGCGCATAACGTAAGGGTTCTCACGACGCCTGTCTGCCCAACGAACTGACCATTGCTCCCCTGTAGTGACACAACAAAATCGAAAAAAACAGTCGGTTTCCAAGTGCCAATACAAAAAGAAACCCGTCCGCCTACCTCTTTTGACGAGTCCGATTTGGAAGCAACCCAAGGCATTGAGGACTTTTGTTCGGCGATTGCGGGTACGACAGGCGAAAGTCTAAGTGTTTGCATTGGAACTCTCGCTGATGAGTGGCACTGTATTCGTCCTCCGCGCCCAGCATCCTCGTCTCCCTACCTGCAAAAAACCGTGTCACTTCATGACCTTCTGATACCCGGGTGCCTTGAGAAGAAAGTTCGACTGCAACTGGGAGTGGAACTTGCGTTGGCTGTCATGCAATTTCACACGACCGAATGGCTGAACGAGAGCTGGAGCAATCAAGACATATCTTTCCTTCAAAAGTCACGAAATCTGCCGGGCGGTATCGAAATTTCAGAACCGGTTGCTGACAAACCCATCGTTCGCCGAATATTTGGACAGCCGAAGTCTGCTCCATTAGCCGAACCAGAGCTGTTCCAATACGACAAAAGTCTCTTTTCATTGGGCATTGTTCTAATAGAGCTTTGGTGTGAAAGGCGCATCGATGAGCTCAGAGAACCTTCACAAACCAGCATCCCCTTCAATGATAGTGCTGTCTATGCCACCGCTCAGCGTTTGGTCGGTGATATATTTTCCACCGCGGGTGACCTTTACGGCCTTGCTGTATCGCGCTGTCTCAACGGCCTCAATCGACCAATCGAATCCACACAAGCCGAAAGACGAAACTTGGAAAACTCGAAGTTCAAGAATGAAGTTCAAGCAGATATTATTAGTCTTCTAGAACGAAACCTAGAGGTAAATCTATCGATCCGAAACTTAGAGCCAATGCTGATGGTTAATTAGGTATATACGGCAGGCATATGATGTGAATATTCCTCTTGCTCCTAACGCGGTGGAGTCGGAACGCGGCCAACTTTCATAATCACCTGAAAACAAGTTGGGGCATCGGGTAGGCAGGCATATACTGCAGACAACCAGCTATCGGCCGCATTTTATGTACAACGCACAAGAGTTGTTGGCTACATCGAATAATGTATACATGGCAGGATCAATACACGGGAATTTGGTTAGGGAAACGATGAGGGTTCTGTTCACTCTCTCTGCTCTCACAGGTGCCACACATACATATAGCACGTTATCTAATCGTCAACATCTAATCTTATTACCAACAATCTCCAGCACCCATTATCATAGTTTCATGTCAATAAACATACAACTTCTGTGCCTTGTTAAAAAACGTCAGAGTCGTCGAAATCAATAATTACGAACGCAAATGTTACACATTCTCATTCGTACCAAACTCTTCTAGCTGCAGTTGTCCTTTCTGTGTTCGGCTCTGAAAAGCAACTACCATAGAATTACCATATTCTTTAGTGGAAAACTGTGAGATTCCCATTCTATGCTGGGAAAGACACACCCAGCGTTCACCAACACTTTGTTTACTTTGCAATGTGAATTTCCACAATTTGGTCGGCACCCTTATACATCCCTATTCCAATTTCCATAAACATTCTGTGATTGGAAGATAAATATGAGTTTCCATTTCCGCGGCAGTGTCCATGCTACCTTATTCCCGATAATGCCTGCCTCCGGACGAACCCTCCGCCCAAGGAACCCCATCCCGTACCAACTACTCCCGCGGAACGCCTTGAAGTTTATTGAATGAGCTTCAGGGTTTGTATCTCAACTGCTATCCTCTGTATTCACCGACACTCACTCGCATGATTGCAGTTTTTGCTTGGGAATGTTGGTAATCTCATTTCGAGATGAGCATATTATTGGGGCAGATTATTGCCCTCACAGTCATACTGTTATCCCGCCCACAAAAAGCGAGACTATCCAGCCACCTCCGGAACGGCCGGCGAGATGGCGAGAAACCAGGGTACGGGGACTACTAAACTCACATCAGTGAACCTTCTGGTAATAATGGAGCAAGTCTATTACCCAACCTAATCCGTAGCCCCTAGCATTCACCCTCCCACCATCTCTTGCATCAAACTTTCGCTTCCCAAGCTTCATTAGTGCGAAAGTTTAATACTGCGAATGCAAGTCATAAGAACAATGTGAGTGTGCAATAGTACGGTACCATGGTGTAGTGGCCTAGCACCTTCGCCTGTCGAGGCGTCTGACTCCAGTTCGAGTCTGGGTGGGACCATTCTTTTGTTTCCTCTAGCGTTGGGATTGTTGCAGAATTGTACACGCGCCTTCATTATCTCTTAATCCTATCCCACCGTATTCTAACAGACGGCTTCCTTCATCTATCTTTACACTCTTCATTCCTTCCCTCCCTTCCTTTCCGCAAACCCACTCCCCTGCGCCAGATAATAGCCCAAATAGATCAAAGTAATCACGTCTATATCCCCAAAAACATCACCTTCAGAACACTTCCGATAACTACTATATTAAAAGTGAGGATGTATCGCTCATGTCAGACGCAAAAATCTTGCTTTGTGACGCTGGATTGTGATTCCGGTCCGTGGTCGCGAGTGGGATGGACGTATGGTTTCCATGATCATAGCCGTAGATACAGGGAGTGTGGTGGAGGAGGCGAATATGACTAGATGACTTAGCGTAGTTCGAGGTATAGAACCGGAAGTGTGGGTGGAATGGTATGGGAGTGAGTGACAGCCACGAGCGGAAGTTAAAATCACGAAAGGCTTAAAAAGGGAGGGAGTGAGGGGGAGAGATTCATGACGACTCCAGTGCTGTAACGAATGTCCTAATCCGCTGTCATCTAATGGAATAAATAACATCAACAAACCCCCCTCCTATCACTTCCTCAAGCATCCTTTCTAGATCAAACCCAGCCCAAATTCCCATACTCCTCCACAGTACTTCTTTGACACAGAATGTACATAGTAACAAAAAACAGGGTTCCCAATACTGCACCGCCCCCGATAATGGCAGAAATGATGAAGCACTGGTCGTGTCTTGGACACAGGCGATGTGTTTTGGCCGGCTGCAGAGGCGCAGGGTACGGATCGGTCTGGTTGTAGGCTGGTGGAAGGGTGAAGTAGAGGGGTGAGGGAGTTGCCATAGTGATGGGGTTTAAGAGGAGATATTGCGCTCGAAAACCGGCGTGGGAGCGGCGAGGGGATTTAGGAGTGGGAGATGAGGCAGATGAAAGAGGAAGTTTGGTGGGGTGGGGGAAATAAAGTGGTGGTGAGGAGCCGCATGTTTGACGGGAGTTTATTTTGTAAGCGTTTGTTGGGAAGTAGTTATGGGGGTGAAAGTGCGTGATCACAACCTGAGACGGCTTGTGCTTCCTATGTCCTTCTGCACCACCACCTCTTCCTTTCTAGACATCACCACACCATTCCCACCACCCTGCTCGACTTCACTCTCACCTCACCCCACAAAATCAAAACCCCCATCTTCACGCATCGCCAGCTGCCGTTCTTCATCGTTTCGCTCGAGAACACTCTCAAAGCCCCCAGTCCCTCGCCTGCAGCTTACCATCCCACGGATGAACCCGCATCAACATCGACGGCAACCGGGGGGGTTGGCGGAGAAGCTATGACTTGAACTTTCCCTGTTGGATTGGAGTAGCGAGGAATTAGGAAGATGTATGTCATATCCGCAAGCGGGTGAATACAATATGATTACAGATTACAAACAAACATTGCCGGTAACCCAGTACGACTTCGACTGCGTAAGCAACAAGCTCGCGTACTACAGCTTCTACTTTTACTAATTCGTGAGGTTTAGATAGCCGCTCGCTGCTGACATCAATGTCAACAGCGGAAACCGAGACGAGACGAGGCCGGGAATAACTACTGCCGACATCAATAACGTCAATAATGCAATTATCGAGACGATACCGGGAACATCCACCGCCGGATGCACCTGAGGGCCCCACCCCGCCGCCTCTCACCGCAGTACCAGAGGAGATATAGAACTGTCGGAAGCTTTGAGCAAGCCGTCAGTAAGCTGGGGTAGTAGGGGCGATTGATTGTATATCTATCGAGGCCACAAAGACCGTATATATACGGTCTCCCATATGTGTATGCATACGCACTTATCTGGCTGAGACTCATCACCCCATATCCTATCAAAAACTTTTCTGATTCCAATACTAGTTTTCACAATTTTGGGGTTTTCTTGCTGAAGATCTTGCTCTCTACCGAGCTACTTGTCTTGTTCCCCACTTTTTTGTTCTTCGCGCTGGTATGGCGTCCGGTATGGCTCGCTCCAACGGCTCGGGAGTTTCTCAGGTTATTGCCGACCCCGCTGTAGAGACTCACAACGACAACAACCATAATAACAACACATCAACTACTTCGGCCCGGTCAGCAATTAATGTTGCTGCTATTCAGCAGCAGGTTATCGCAACAATTCAGACTACTGACATCCAAAGCGGCAATCCAAGCCGTCATCTATCGTCCGGTCCAACAGTCATTTAACCAACTCAATACAGCCATTTTCGACCATCTCCAGGGCGCAATTACCCCTGAACTCCGCCGCTTCCGACTGCAACACCCTCCCGCACTAACTCATCAGCTACAGCCTCCTTCCACCGTCGTCCCTCCACAACCAAGAGCACCCACCCCCTCCTTCCCGAAGATCGGGGCTCTATCCCCTTTAGCAATCTTTGGTATTACCAGGGGTGGGAGCTTCCCTCCCTCACCCTCACTACCATGGGAGTTTTGACCTAACGCTATATACAAGTAAGCAGGTGCGCGTTGCCGAGTTTTCTTTTTTTAGATATATCAATACCCGGAATTCGTTGTTTACAATTTTTCTTTTCGTGTTTGTTTCAATATAATGGTTTTCGATTTCTGACCCCTATCTCACGCTTTAAGCTGCATTCCTATTGTAGTATGTATCGCCTTCAGCGAGTGACAAAGATTCTGTGAAGAAATCATAGTTGCAATGTAGAAACTTTTTGACACTCTCCCAGTTCCCATAAAACACCACCGGCTAGCGAACCAGAGCTATTCACCGCGTTCAAATGCCAACCCGGGTGTACCATAGTAGGATTTCACATCCACAAGAAGCATTAGATAGACTTTGTATTTAATTTTTAGAACTTCTTAGCTATTATTTCGAGACAGAACATTATTTATTCTATAGTTCCTTCGCCGTTCAACAGTAGAACAGGTTTAAAGCCCGAGCCGTATTGCACTAGATAGCCGCCCATGTCAATAGTTAATGCTTATCAAACCCTACCAAAATCATCCGGGACAAAAATGCAGAGAACTAATATTGGGAAGCTACGCTGTATACGTAGAACATAGACATAACAGGACCTCCGATAAGTAAAACAGGCACAATACATCTTCCCCAAGAACTTTTACGTTCCACACTAAGTGTACGGTCGAAACCTATACCGACTTCGGAAGGTTCAAAGCTCTAGCCGTGAAAGGTTGTGGTAGAGTTCTGATGACCGTCCGAGTTTGCCTTGTGATTTCACACTCATATGATGGAGATAAGGACCGGCTCTAGAGTACGGCGTGTCGCACTTGTGCCGTTACCTTGGAGTAAGAGACCCTGGTCAAAATGACAAACGTCAAGCCCCAAGCCCCAAGCCCCAAGCCCCAACATCGACTCAGTCGACTAACCCCAAGCCCTAGGTCCCAATGTCTGCTAAAATTCCGTCATTACATTGTCTAGATTCCCATATAAATCCTGTCCCCTCTTCTTTTCTTCTTCTTTAACCCCTTTGATACGTTCTTTTCTTTCCTGACTATCGTATCATCATTCCTATAGTAATATATTTCGTACAAACCTTTTGGTATAAATCAGTATCTATTCTTTTCAATTTAATATCTGAAATGTCACTATATGTAGCTTCTTATATTAATTATATTTGCCTTTAGAGAGCTGGTCTCCGTGCTTGCGCATGCTAGTTCCCACTGTGTCACTGGTATTTCAATGCCTCCAGTTGATGACACCTGGTGATGACGAGGTATGTCATTAAGGGGTGGATGAGTGCGGTCGGTGGTGCTATAGGCGTCGAGGAATGTTGAACAGATTCTCCAGGTGCATTTGGTCGGCTGAAAGATCGGTGGTGGCGGGAAGTAAGATGCTCAGTGACTTTCAGTACGATTGATATTGGGCAAAGAAGCTTGTTATTAACTGCTTCAAAGAAAAAGAAGCGGTACTCGCGGGCGCCATGTCCGTCAGCCCGCAGAAAAGGTAAAAGAAAAAGCTATGTCGCTCACTGAACCACGAGCATCGACCTGTACCAGCCATGTCCGTTAGCAGGATCATAACCTGCTCATCTGGCTTGGCATTCTCCGTGGTTTCTACGACAGATGCCAGGAATTCCTTCTTCAGGGAACGTTTGCGAACCCCTGTACTCCATCGGGCCTTTTGACAAATTTGTCTGCATTAGAGTGACCATGAAGTTTTATCATATCCCTATGGCGGCGTTCGCCAGTGTTCCTAAGCGGTTCGGCCCGGCTGGCCTGCATGAAGCCGAGCCGGATTTGTGGGTGGCGTTAGATAACTGAAAGCCTGCAGGCTATTTGCAGTGTATGCTTTTAATACAGCAGCCCAACCCAAGATATCTAAAAGGCCGGGCCACTTAGGAACACTAGGGTTCGTCAAGGGAGTTTAGGCATACCTACATTTCATTCCAGGCGCGCGGTAGCAGTGACCGGAGTAAGATATAGCCATTAGAAAGGAAAACATCTCAGTCGATATTCATGGCCCCCCGGATTCTCAATGTCGATTCCATGCTGCGTCAGCTGAGACTATCAGTAAACTGTACAATTTGACGATCCAATATAACGTAAAATTGTATATGTTCCGTACGGTACACGACTCGTGCCGACTCGCAACCTGGAGCTGGCCCAACCGCAGTAGATGTATGCTGGAACTCGGAGGGTGGTCAATTGTAAACTTTGAAGTCCTTTATGTGTGTAGAGGAGGGGAAGTACTGGTAGTTAAGTCGCTGATAGAAGATGGTTTGCAAATGTTCGCCAGTTCGTGAGTAGGACTGTAAATATCGCGAACTGTAAGTGTCGCCGATGGTACGGAACATATGTTCCGACCGATACGCGAACTTTGCCCGTTCGCGAACTGGATGGGCCAGTTTGCGAATTTTGACCGGTTCGCGAACTGGGGATCCAGCATGCAACCTTGCCAAAGTACGAGATTTAATCCCAC
>Ga0307514_10000486_pt1 | contig 81196 bp, 75 predicted proteins | sample 16_EM_MG_FD_203088 | JGI IMG/M metagenome (GOLD analysis project Ga0307514, IMG submission 203088) | Populus trichocarpa ectomycorrhiza microbial communities from riparian zone in the Pacific Northwest, United States - 16_EM | ecosystem: Host-associated > Plants > Roots > Unclassified | place... | reverse complement strand
CTGACACTGACACTGACACTGACACTGACACTGACACTGACACTGACACTGACACTGACACTGACACTGACACTGACACTGACACTGACACTGACACTGACACTGACACTGACACTGACACTGACACTGACACCGACACTGACACTGACACTGACACCAACACCAACACCAACACCAACACCAACACCAACACCAACACCAACACCAACACCAACACCAACACCAACACCAACACCAACACCAACACCAACACCAACACCAACACTGACACCAACACCAACACTGACACCAACACCAATACCAACACATACTCAACTAAATGAGCATCCACCACTGAACAACCGGGTATGAGGCTTTGCATTTCAAAGAGAAATGACAATCCACACTTCCACTTCATTTGTCAAGTGGAAGTCAACATTGTCATGGAGAAGCGTCTCTAATTTGGATATCTAGCATCTGCTACTGTACAACAGCTTATGAGCACCTGGGTAGGAAAAAAAAAGACAATCAACACTTCCACTTCATTTCTCAAGTGGAAGATAACATCCCCATGGAGAAGAGACTCCAATTTCGACATGACACCGACACCGACAGCACAACCCATGATTGGGACAGCCACGCTGTTCATGAGAATCAACGATGTTCCGGCTGGTTGGAGCAGTACCTTGGTTGCATTTCATCCACCCGATACCGACAATGTCAACAGTGATCACGATTCAACCGGACTATGTGTCACCTTCAGAGCAGCGGTTGACTGGAAGTTAAGACAGTGGAAGCTGACAGCACAATCGACTACCGAGCTGAGGGATAGGCATATGTTTGTTACCTCCAATGGCATAAGCAGGGGAATGGTCATTTGCGAGGAGCGCACGGCATGGCATGGTTTGGCTTCTGTCTTCTGTTATCTTTCTTCTGTTTGTTTTCTGTCTGTTTTCTATGGCTTTGTGTTTGACAGACATGATAATGCCCTGGAGGAGTGTTAGACTGAGTCTTTGTAGAGTATATCATCACATGTCGGTGAGTTAGGGCTGGCAGCTACTATACAGGCTATGAATCATCTTACGCTTATACTTAATCAATCAATCGTCTCGACAGATTCCTCACAACACTTTTCAGCATTCCTCGGACCCTGTCGTGGTTCCTACTACCTTCACTTCCGTGGCTGCCGGCTTTAACATCTGAGGCTTGTTCCTTGGCTTGTGTTCCACCATCCTACAGTTAAACTGACCACAGCATAAGCACATTCCATCTGTCAATGTCTTTGCACTTTCTTCCACAGAGAACCTCCTCTTGCCAGTGTTGAGGTTCATATGCAATGGTCCCGTACATCCAGAGACTTGTCCGGCAGGGGCTACTGATGGATCGCTAGAGGCTGCTGGAGGCCTTGGGGAGGAGGCAAAACTAACTCATCCCGTTTTTGGGCAGGCTTTTCAGACTGTTATTGTTGGATCCAGTTTTCTTGGTTATGACTCACAGTTACCAATCCAGAAATCTCCTCCGGGATGTTGCTATATGTGAAAGAATGATTCATTTCCCCGGACAGCCACATTGCCAGGGCTGTTCTCACAGCCAATAGATTCCAATCAGGATTGGCAGCAATGACTTGAAAGGCAACATAACAGTGAGAGAACTCACAGTTCAATTGCTTATCTTGCTGCATCTTCCGTACTATGGTTGCTATCCTATTAGGGTTCCCAAAGGCTGCTTCCAGGAATAGTCCAAGAGCTAGTGGGTCTTCCTGTCCTATCTTTCTATCTTCCGGAACGTGTGGCAAGATCTAGCCTGATGCTATGCCCCTCTGGTGATTGAATACAGACCGCATCTTCGACTGTTCCTTGGGGAAACTGCCTGGTTTGTGTCGAATGTCCATCCCAAGTTGAGCAATCCAGCCTGTCAACTGAGTTTGATCCGACCAGAAATAGTTCAGGGAGTCTGGAAATGTCTGGCTTTTGTCTTCTCGGCCCTGCAGAGCAGCTGGGGCCGCATGCGCTGCCAAAGTAGGGGTGTTGGCGTGCTGTGTCCGTACATTCCTCACCTTCTCTCAAAAACCTCCTGTATCCCAGGTCATGGTGGCCTAGTCTGCTTGTAGCTTCACTAAAGTTGCATCAATAGCTGGCCTCCTCCAGACTTCGGCAGAGTCATTCTCTAGGCCTTTCATCAGGCTCCAGATTACAGCCTGATTGCAGGTTGGGGGTTGGAAGAGCTGTACCTTCAAGTCCCTATTATCCTTCGATAATGCGATTATTTCAGCCTGGTGATTGCACACCCTTTGTATCAGGTCAGCTGGTTCTGTGTACTGAGCCACAGATATCAACACCTCTGGCTCTTGTCGCAACTTCTCCTATGTTTCCTCAAATCAAATCCCTTCAAGTGTTATCTTCAGGATCTCTCAATTGAGTGCCTAGTGGTCAACCGATACCAGGGCCACTCAGTTGTGCTGACTTGCTCATGACATTGCAAATAATGAGAGACATCTGCCAGCACCAATTATATATGTCGATCTCAGATGGAGTCAGTGTTGGGAATAGTACACCAAGCTGTGGAATCCCAAGAGGCATAGCCATTGTTGCTGCTGCTGCTGTGTGTCGGACAGTCAAATGTGTTCTTGCCCAATTCTGTCCTTCACAATTGCAGGGTTCCTTCGGATCACATGGAAATCAAGCACAGGCTCCTAAATCTCTTGTCCGATATTATCCAAACACTTTGTTATTAATGTCCAGACCTCCAGCTCTTCTGGCTGCATCTGTCAAATCCCAATTCCAAGGCAAGGGAACAGTTGATTGTTCCCAAAAATCAGCTTCTCAGGGTTCCTCTTTGACAATTGCTGTAAGTATAACTTCAATACTTTCAAAAGTGTATAAAGGTTTATCAGCAAAATATAATTCGGTCCGGAAGCCATATGCAAACCTCTGAGATACTCCGGTAGCCCTCGCCAGTGCTTCTTAGTACTTCCAGATACTCCCAACCCCCTTAGGAGCTTTGCAAAATGCTCTCAGACTGTGCAAGAGCATTCTCACGTGCTTCTGAAAGCACCTGCAGTGATGGAGGTGCACTCAGGATGCTACGAGATTTGACTATTAGAATAGTAAAATTTTGGAGGTGCGGAGACCTCTGCTCAGGTCTGCGGGAGACTTGGCGCCGTATTCTCACACCAGTGGTTTTCAGGGTTCCATAACCACAAGGCATTTCATCGATCATATTGGTCTTTGTTACAGTCACAAGATTCACTACATCATAATATGGCATTCACTATCTAAGTTTCTCTATATATATACATTCGGAGATACAGAACTAATGGAGATGGACTCAGCAACAGGCAGTATATATGTTGGAGACCCCGGGGTAGATAGACATGATCTCATTATACGAAATACAAACTCTATCTTGCCAAGTTTCGCAGTGCGCCTGAAAATGACGATCGAGTGAACTGAGGCATACACTCCGAGGCCATAATCGAGCAAGTTTGGCGATGTACTTGGACGCCGTGATCGAGCCAGTTTGGAGATGCACTTGGAGGCAGCTTTTGAGCCAGTTTGGAGATGCACTTGGAGGCTGTGATCGAGGGAGTTTGGGGATGCACTTGGAGGCCATGATCGAGTGAGAGTGGAGTTGAACTTAGGAGGCGGTCAATCTGAATGGGGTAAGTTCGGGAGGGAGGCACGACGGGAGCGGAGACTCTATTCATTGGTTAACTCGTAATTGTGTGAATGTAGAGAATTGAGTACAATATGGTCTGCTGAGATATGAGACTGGCTGGGAGCGGGAGACAGTCGATCTTCGGATGATGCAGTATGTGGTGTATGCAGTACTCAGTGAATGCTGTACTCGGTATATGCTGTACTCGGTGTTAACTCTTGATCATGGCATGGAGAGATAAAGAGGGATGACTTAACTTCGTATTCTTAGGTGATGGTAGAATTAAGGACAAGAAAGAGAGAGATGAGAGGGTACAGGGGAAATCATTATGAGAATCTGAGACTTAAGATAATTCAGTGTGCGAGTCAATTTACCATCCCAGATACAGCAGGTACGAGTCACAATCCGGCGTGTAATTACACTACTACGAGGTCATCCCAACCCAATCCGGCAAGTCGTACTCCTACTTTCTCATTTCAGCTCTTGTCCTCCACATCATTCTCATCTTCATCCCCCATCTCTCTCGTTCTCGTCCACAACTCTACTATCATCGCAGAACACAAAGTTAAGTCATCCCTCACTATCTCACCATGTCATGATCATGAGTTGGCACCGAGTATAGCATACACCGAGTACAGTATACACCGAGTACAGCATCCATCCAAGATTGTTTGTATTCCCTTCATTCTCATGATTACAAGTTGACCCCTGAATGTAGCCCAACTTCCGGCATGCCTCTCCATGAGAGCTCAAAGGTAAAGTCACCTTGCTACATTCCCACGGTTGCAAGTTAACTAACTGATGAAAAGAGTCTCCGCACCCGGAGCGTTGTCCATCGACTTCCTCCCAGTACTCGTCCAAAGCAGCTCGATTACGGCCTACTAGCGCATCGCCAAACTCGCTCGATTACCGTCTTCAAACTCGCTCGATCACGGCCTCCAAGTGTATCTCCAAACTCGCTCGATCACAGCCTCCAAGTGTATCTCCAAACTCGCTCAATTAAGGCCTCCAAGTGTATCTCCAAACTCGCTCGATTATGGCATCCAAGTTCGCACAATCATGGCCTCCAAGTGCATCTCCAAACTCGCTCGATCACAGTCTCCAAGTTCCTCTCCAAACTCACTCGATCACAGCCTTCAAGTGTATCTTTAAACTCACCCGATTACGGCCTCCAAGTGCATCTCCAAAGTCGCTCGATCACGGCCTCCAATTGCATCTCCAACCTCGCTCAATCCCGGCCTCCCAAGTGCATCTCCAAACTTGCTCCATTACGTCCTCCAAAGTGCATCTCCAAATTCGCTCGACTACGGGCCTGGAGTGTATCTCTGAGTTCACTCGATTGTCATTTTCACGCGCACTTCGAATTGCTCTCAAGCACTGCCTGCAGCCAGTCCAGATATACCGTGTGTAGATGGGCAGCTATATAGATACATAGATACATTGATGGGAATACAAACTGAATACATGAGTTTTAAAAATTGTTGAACGATAAGTAGTAGCTCTGATTTCCAGGTGCACAAGCGGCGTTCCCAAAGAAGATGTTGTTTTTCCCAGACTGCTCTACTGTGATTCGAGGTGCTCCCAGACTTATCACCGGCGCTCCCAGGTGCTCCCAGCCTTGTCGTCCGGGAGCCCAGGCTTGTCACTGGCGCTCCCAGTTACTCTGAAGGCCGGCAGGAATGCCCTCTTAGGGTCTGATACTCTCCTGAAATTGATTCATCTAAGTTCACACTCCAAATCCTCTCAGTCACTCCTGGAGGCTGCCAGTGACTAAATTACATTTTGCTGATGTTTGGGTTGACAATTACACAAGAGGTTCTGGCAAGATCAAACCAGTTCGTTTGGGAAGTATTGTTACAGTCGTACTTTGGTATCTAAATATGGCAATCGATAAATGGTACAGACACATCTCGTTTCCAGCATGTTGTGGTATCTTGTCAACGTAATTGGTCCAGAGGTGAATGCACCGATGATTTGGTGCTAGCCAAAGCTGACAAGTAATACTGTAAGGATTGGAACAATACTTAAACCCTGTAGAGTGATGTGGGCACATTCAATATCATGTACGATATAATGGAACTTATTCTAGTGCAACAGGTGGGGTCAGGTATAGGTGCTTTTGGTAACTGGAATGTAATTTCGTGATCAAGATGAAAGGTGAACCATGTTCCTATCGAGGGAATCAACACAATACAAGATGTTGAAGCTGTTTCACAGTTGTAACTTGCTTGGCTTATATAATACAACGAGTAAGCAGAGAAGAAAAGGACATCCTCCTACACCAAACAACATCTCTTTATATTCAATCTATCAGCCACCCTCAAACTATTCCTCATGCTCCGATGTACCATCGGAATCATTCCTCATGATATTACACATCCCCAATACAAACATTATCAGTACAACCATGCCACATCATGGCATATCGCAACACCTCAGACCACTTCCTTATCATATCACATAATGCCGCCACCACTATACTATTATTTCGCACCATCTCTGTTTATCCCAATGTCCTTGTCGTTCCATTACACTAATTTCTTCAAGATTGCTCACCGAATTGTCCCTTCCCCATCCCTCTCAGGCCAAGTTATGACATGTCTCAGTTACTATTAAGCTCAATTCAACATACGCATCAATACATTTTGCTGTTGCAATTGGTGTTTTCAATTCTGTATTGAATCCTGTTCATTGATTGCATATTTTGACACATCGGGAAATGGTAATTACCGACATCCTGTATGCCAGATATATCTGAATTTAGTTAAGTAATAATAGGGTAAAGGCATATGACTGTGTATATTCTTGTATGATGGTATATGAGTAGATACAGTTGGGAGTCAATAACATAGCGCAGTATAGAGGTGACTGAAACTTATACTATCGCTAGAGATTCAAGGCTTGTCACTGGTCGACTATATACAATGGGTGTTACCCGGCTATTGGCACGTGATGTGTAGCCATGCCATTACAAGGTGTCTCGATTATGTCTTGTTGACATGAAATGGTAACCACCAAACTATTCCACCACATGGCTGTATTCCAACCGATGTTGATAGGTACCAAATGCACCAAACTACAAACAGATATTGTTTTTCTCAGAACTGAAAAATCAATTATTTGAAGATCTAAAAGAAGACATCTACAAAATGTATAGATATTGAAATCATAAGGGGGCAGAGGAACCACCATAATCTAATACTATTTTAAATATTCCACATAGATATAAAGATAATAGGTATTATAAAAAGTCAATAATGTTCTAAATTCTGCTTTCACTGGTTGGATTGTAACTATTCACCACCAAAGAGTGTTGTCTTCATTCGTTGAACAATGCAATGAATTTATACCCAGGTCTTCATGATAAGAGTTGTTTTGAAGTATCGTTCAAATGTATCAACACATCTGATTTGACAGATTATTGCTAGGTCGAATTATGATTTCAAACATTCCGTTATAATGTGGCTTTTTGTTCCCCATAGGTTATCATGTTCATGGATAAGTGGTATTGAAGATTTACCCTCCCGACTCAGGCAATCCTCTGCATTATAACAAATGAACAATGTGACAGATTATAACTTAAACTTTGACATCTTGCTATCCATTTGGTCAGTAGTTTGAATATCTGCATCCATGTACCCTCATAGTACATAATCACAATTTATGATTATTTTGTCTATCATTCAACTTTTCAGTCATTGTGTCAGATATTAAATTAGCAAACAACTGATAGTCAGCAGGGGTTGATTTTGACATGCCCTGTATGTTGCCATCCATATGAGCTAAAACCAACAACTATGTTCACTCCAGGTCGTATATCTGCAGTCATTGAGATTGACTATTCAGCATATTCAATGTTTAGGTTCGTACTGTTCAATGACCAAGGGTTATGGTGATTTATTCCCAGTTCTGAGGCAATAGGCCTATGGATTCTGGTTACTTGCTTAGTGTGACATATGTTGCACACATAGGTCTTCAAAATTGCAACACAATCCCTGCATTATCGCATTATATACGGTGCAGTAGGTAAGATTGATAATTATATGCACCAATGACATTTCATAATATAGACCTCCTGGTCATGGTGATATAAATATATTCCCCCAGCTGAATCCCCAAGTGCCCACAAGGGTAATCACTAATCAATTGATCTCCAGTGCAAGTGTAGTCCCACCAAGGATCACTTGACTATTCAATACAGTAATATCAATGATAAGAATTATGCAACCGTTATCAGGTGACTTCCAAAGTATCTGCATTGCAATCTACTAAGTATCAGTTACCCTAAAACCTTATCCTGATCTGGGGCAAGTGAGTGAATGGTTGCTCCATTTCAAGAAGAGAATAGTAAGTTAGATATTGAATACACACTACCATCTCAAACAATATAAGTGACTTATTGTGATTTCCAATGATTCTGTGGATCATTCATGAACTCTTCTATCTGTTAATCACTTGTCAACATGTTTCTTTGTTCATTATTTATCAACAGTTTCTCTATTTATGATTTGTCAATTTACCATGTCCTAGTGTTCATGACTTGCTGAGGGGAACAGATATTCCAGTGGAATCTCTAGATGACTTGTGGTTGATTGTGAACTAATGTGAATATGTTCAGTCTGAAATTGATGCTGATGATATTGATAGCAACGGCAATGTTATAACAAAGGGGATGGCAATGGCAATGGGAATAGTAATGGTGATGGTGATTGCAATGACAATAGTAATAGTAACAGTAGTGGAAATATAACTAGTCATGGTAATAGTAATGAAAATGATCAATATAATGGTAATGATAAGTATACTGAAAGCACTTCGACAAGCAGATTGGATACATTATTGACAATATCCATATTTAAGTTTTTACAGACTTAAAGCCTTACACTGGCCATAGTTGATGAAAAACTAGAGTGTTCAATGTATCCAAAAAATGACTTTCCCAATAACAACATTGTTAAATTCTGTTCCAGTCAATCATAGCTCGTGCAGGCAGTCACTCATGCAGAATTTCACACAGGCAGTGACATGGCCATATAGGAAAACTGAACACATATACATTATCAGGAAATTCTACTGGCAGAAATGATTTGCTGAGGTATTTCAGCAGCCAGCTATGTAGAGTTCTATACTTCTATCTGCTGATGTTAATAAACCAACAGTAGTTGACATGACAGATTACATTGTCCAGTGCACTACCAGGGGTTCAATATGAGTGACACCTGTATATTTAAACTTGTCATGTACTTTGTGCTAAATTGGCTGCTGCGTTGATATAGATTTAACTAATTTAATAATAGCAGATAAGAAAGATGTACAATTAGTATAAATATAATTGAGTATGGCTTTATTATAAGTAAACTATTCTTTTCTGACGGCCACAATTGACAAGTTAAACAGTAACATTGACAAAATCACTTTGGATTGCTAGAAAACTCAAACAGTATTTGCAAGTTTTAGAAACAGATTTCTACAGGTATTAAATGTCAATGTTAAATGAATCTTTAAAGTGGCATTAGGGGATAATTCTAAGTACAGGAAATGAATGTTCAAGTACATAAAAGTGGTACAAAGAATTGGAGAAGCAATTGGAAGTATACATATAAGGCTGGAAAAATATTATATAGTGGTAGAGCGGCCAGATAGAAATGGGTTATTTTTCGAAAATACTGCTGATTTACCTGGAAATATTAGTTACTACTCATTATTAAATAATTTGAAAGTGCTGGTATATGGTTTATATTGTTATCTATATATCCAACTACCAATATACCAATGTATCAATATATCTATTTCTTTATCCATTGGTACACAGTTGATCTAAAGTCTCTGCGTATGGCAAATAGTTGTATTGAAAGGTGTATCTGGTAATCCTAATTAACTGAATGAACTGTGGCACTTGGAGTGGACAATTCAGTAAACGTGCAGATACACTTGTAGGTAATAAGTATGAGGGTTTGAAGTTGCATGTACAGGATGTGATTCAGGGGGTTTGGCAATACACTTGCAGACTGTCATTGTGGAAACTTGGGTACCATGATGGGGTAAACACCAAGATACAGATTTGAGGCAGGTATTGGAAGGGTGTAGAGTTATAACTCGAGGTATTAATCCAGTGAATGGAGAGATACCCTGGGAACACGGTGTCAATTAAAATTGGATGTGTCATTGTAGGTAGTAGATTTGCAGATTATTGCTCAGTACGGAGTCATGACTGCTGCTGAGAGTGTATTTGATAATTACTCTTCACTTGTGGGAATGTTACAATGGTTCATATTACTTATAGCATTCTCCTGTTCAGAAGGTCATTGATGTGGAGGAACTCAATCTACAGGTACATAGTCTGGAGGTGCTTCATGTGGAAGTGGTGGATTTGAAAGTGATGGATTTGGAGGTAGTGTATCTAGAGGTGGTGAATCTGGAGGTGGCTAACCTGTAGGTGGTTAATCTTAGAGTGCAATATCATAAGGTAGCTGATTGGAAGGGAGATATAAAGTAAACTGTGTCTGTATTCTTAGGATAACTTGCAGTCATAGGAATGCAGTGTGAGTTGAACACCTCTGTGAACTTCAGAATAGATTATGGAAAGTGGCCAATGACTAGAGATGTACACTTCGAGCTGTATCCATGGTGACGTGATAATTTAGATTAATAAAAATACATGGCCGAAGGGACTTGCAGTAACTGCTATCAAATGAGGACTGTACTTGGTTTCAACTTATGATTAGTGATCAGGGAGGTAGTAATCGCTCACTTAACAAAATATTCCCCAGTGATAATAGTGTTGTAGATGAGAAAATGAAACACAAGGGATAACAATAGACAGAATGTGGAAAGATATGATGGGTTGTGATAACAAAGGGGTATGATGTATCCAATTTGACTTAGATACCCATTTAAAAGTATTTACAGTTGCCTGATTAGCAGTTGTACTTGCAGTATTGGGTTTAATAAAGTGACTATGGAATGCAGAATTCCCTAAAGCCCAGTTTCTCATTCTGATTTGTCCAATCTTCTCTTATCACAATCTTCTATATTTAGTGTGAGCAACAGTTCGGGACCAGCACTTCGGGTCCGGGTCCAGGTCGGAACCAAACAGGTGCCCAATCCGCGGTCCGGGTTGTCAATAGACCTGAACTGTTGATTCGGGTACAGTCCAATAGAAATCTCACTACCCGTCTGAATTGGGCTGGTCGTCAGTGGGTTGTCAAGCGGGTCCATCTGTAAATTCATAGAACACTCTTGCCTTTGTCATTTGATAATGGTATTCAATCAAAATCACTTATTTGACATCCAGTAATCCCATTTTGCATGTTTTGCTGGTTGCGATATTGATAATATTTGAATTCATGTTTTTCCTGTCATATTTGGTATTTTTGACCATGAAGAAGGTCAATAGTTCTATTATAAGCTTAAAAATCCATGCGATGCATTCATTACCCAATATGCATAACCAGAAATTGATGACCTGTAGTTCACATTGGGTTGACAGTCATCTTCAGAATGGGGCAGTGACTGTGTCACTCTCTGTTTTGCCTATAATGGATGCCAATACATTGGTTATAGATAACAGTGAGCAAATCACTCACCAATTACCTTGTTTACAAGTTCCAAAATCATTACCACTTCTGTGACGATTATTTTCAGAATGGGGCAGTGACCATGTCGGTTGCTCTTTTGCTGATCAAGGCTGCGATTATATTGGTTACGCACGAGTGCATGCATATCCCTTTCCAAATACCTTACTTACATTACCAAAAATCCTTGACGCTCTGTTGACGCTCAGTTTCAGGTGGTGGTAACATCAACACTAACCATATTATATATAAATGCAGCCAAACTTCGATTATAGGTAAATGCCATAGCACAGCCATTGGATTATACAAGATGCAGCGTCCAAACTTGTTGACGCTCTGTTGACGGTCTGTTGATGCTCTGTTGATGCTCTGTTGATGCTCTGTTGATGCTCTGTTGACGCTCTGTTGACAATCTGTTGACACTGTGTTGACAGTCATATTTTGGTGTAGTGATATCGAGATTGACCCTATTGCCTATCAAGGCATCCAATACTTCGATCATGGATAATTGCATTAGCACAGCCCTTGGATTAAACCACATGCAACACTCAAAATCATTGACGCTCTGTTGATACTCATTTTGATAATTGTGCTGTTACCGTGTCGCTTTCTCTTTGCCTATAAAAGCTGCCAATATGATAATTACGGATAACAGCAAGCAAATTACTTTCCAATTAACTTACTTACAAGTCCAAAAATCATTGAAGCTCTGTTGATGCTCATTTTCAGAATGGGGCTGTTACCGTGTCGCTTTTTCTTTTCACTATAAAGGCTGCCAATATGTTGGTTATGCATAATAGTGAGCAAATCACTTCCCAATTAACTTACAAACATGCCCAAGAATCGTTGACGCTCCATTAACACTCATTTTCAGCATGGGGCTGTGACCGTGTCGTTTTCTCTTTTACCTATAAAGGCTACCAATACATTTGTTATATACAACAGCAAGCGAACCGCTTCCTATTTAACTTACTTACTAGACCAAGAATCATTGACCCTCTGTTGATACTCATTTTCAGCATGGGGCTGTGACTGTGTCACATTCTCATTTGGCTATAAACGCTGCCAATACGTTTGTTATGAATAACAGCAAGCAACCCTCTTCCCAATTAACTTACTTACAAGACCAGAAATCGTCGACACTTATGTGAAGGTGGCCTCTCAATTTCAAATCGACGGATACAAATGATCTCTAAGCTATGTATAACATAGCACTGTCACATTCCAGTGCTTTCAGCTGTCAATTTACTGCATGTAGATCCGTACACTAATGTTGATTAATATAGCCCAACTTCCTCACTTGTTCTTATCCAGTTACTTCGTCTCGATTTCCATGACCTACGTTAAGCAGTTTTTGGAATGTTAATCAGGTACACCAGGTCTAAATGCAGATTGATGAAGTTGGATATATGGATAAATGCAACATGATGGTGGTCATACATCCAGATTCGCATTGTGCATTGACTGTTCCTTCTATAACTCGTATGCCATCACTCGGTCAAATTTTGTTAGTACATTGTGTCTGCAATCTAGATTGCGTGTTCTTAATTATCCGTAACAGGCAGGACCATATCACACTGATCGAATGTCAATCAACTCAGTTTGGAGTCTGGAACTTTTGTATCACCTGTATGACCCTTGCACCTGCACAGATGAATTCTCATGTCTCACAATTTGTTCACTGAAATCAAAAAAATGCTGACAAATTGCAAAATAGGTATACCAATCTTTTTTCATGGAGATATGTCGTCAATAATCGGAATTTGCCCACCTAGTCTACAGATAACGTATGAGCCATTACATTTTCTTCATCGGAATCCAATCGCTTTATGGTCATTTGCTAGGGAGGCTATTTGCAAGGGTAAAAACTTATGGGTTTAACAGGCTTTGATTTCTAAAATGTTGAAGAATCGAGCACTGTGTCGGGCATGAGAGACAATACACATATGTATGTCTGTTGTTCCCTGGATCCTAATTTCGGATGGCTACATTCTGCTCATAAAGTCCATTCCCACATTGCGATTTTCAGCTGAAACTACCGAGTTACTCCATCAGCTCTCCAAATGTTGTGGGCGCGGTAACAGGTGTAAACTGATCCAGTACCAGCTTCATCACTGCCGTAACTGTCATTGTGGCTGTTCTGTACCTTTCATCTTACTCTTGATGCAAAATGAAAAATCATTCACACTGGACTTCACAATATTGCTGGGAGCGTGTCTCTGCTCGTTTTCATTACAAAGGCTGCCAATACAACAAACCAAGACAACAATGTACCAAGGTTTCTATTTTGCACTTGACAGGAGGATATGTGAATGCGACTATAAATAGAAAAACCCGAAAATGAGAACCAGAGATTGGAACTGATGGGTTTAGCCAAACCCAGCAAAACCCGCAGGTTCATTGATATGGGTGCTGGTTTGGCCCGGCAAGAAACAGTGGGTCAGGTTTTAGGACGGTTCAGAATCCGAAGCGAACCGGTTTTCCAGTCCACACCCCGACCGCTGGGGGGTTACCAGGCCCCGTTGTTAGCACTACATATATTTCTCTTCTTGATTTACAACTTGACCATCACAGTAGAATATGCTCTTAAGTTATCTTGTTTGACCTTTCTTTCCCACCCTCATGAGTCAACATTAAGCATGGGCTCCACCAAAGATCAATTGTCTCCCAGTTCCATCCAGTATCTTATATCTCAGTATACACTAACTCTGAATATTCCCTCGCTGGGAAAAATAACCATATGCGATGCTTAAGTCATAGAGATGCCGTTTTTGGGAAAGTAATCCATAGCACATTTGACGTGTGCCACTATGCGGTCCTGTGGATCTGCGTGTAGACTAGATTACTATAATACACATCGAATTATGTGCACTTGATAGTACACATCATCCTGCATTCAATAAACTTCAAACCAAACTGCCAAATGCATTCAGTGCACACTCCCAAGTACACCTCCAAGTACAGTATCAAGCATACTCCCGGGCATGCTCTCGAGGACGCTCCCAATTGAACTCGATGACACACTCCCAGCCTGCTTGATTGTACCCTCTCAAGTACGCTCTCACGCCGCTCTGAAGCACGCTCCCGGGCGTGCTCTCAAGGGCGCTCTCAATTGCACTCAATGACACACTCCCAGCCTGCTTGACTGTACACTCCCAAGCAAGCTCTCAAGACACTCTCAAGCAGACTCCCGGGCATGCTCTCAAGGACGCCCCCAATTGCACTCGATGGCGCACTCCTAGCATGCTTAACTGTATGCTCCCAAGTAAGTACCCAAGACACTCTCAAGCACGCTCCCGACCATGCTTCCAAGTACACTCTCAATAGGCTTGAAGACACTCCCAATTGCACTTGACTATATGTTCCCCTGAATGCTTCTCGGTGCTCGATCAAGAGACTTGCTGAGTGGCAAGGGCCAGGCACCTGGAGGTAGGTGGCAGGTGGCGGGTGGCCGAAATAATGATGTCGGTTGATATCATAGTCTAAACCTTATTATTAGCATGGCCACCACGACGCAATCTCACAATGCCTCCAGATCATGGTGTTGACAATTGCAGCCTTTGATTGTGTAAGAAAGATAGACATTTGGATCTTGGCAAGAGCAGATCTCCGACTCAGATTGTCCAGCGGAATCTGTTGCCAGCTTCCCACCAGGTGTGGGGGTAAGGGTGCATATTCGGTCTGGGGCTGATGGCAATGATGGCGATGGTGATGATGGTGATGGTGATGATGGTGATGATGGTGATGGCGATGATGGCGATGGTGATGATGGCGATTGTAATGATGGCGATGGTGATGGTGTCGGTGATGGTGGGCATAGTACCAGAAGCACTTAGAGAAGTAGGTTGCCTATGTCAACGTTAGCATCAAAGCTTCCACAGACTTAGAGCTTCTATTAGCCAAAGCTTCCAGATTTAGAGCCTTCCATTAGCCAAAGCTTCTACAGGCTTAGAGACTTCTATTAGCCAAAGCTCCCCAAACTCAGAGTTTGCCATTGGCCAAAAGCTTCCAGTTGAAAACTCTACTCCTCCCAAAGCATGGCTCTCTGAAGCAGGCTCTCAAGCAGGCTCTCAAGTAGGCTCTCAAACAGGCTCTAGAGTAGGGTGTCAATCGCCAGCAGGCTTTTATGGTGAGTCGCAGCAATAGTGTGTACAGTACCGGTATATCAGCAGGCAGCAATGACAAGTATAGGTTCATCTCTGGCCGGCCACCGTATATAGTTGCAGAGGCCCACACGCACATCTGTATGAATCGACTGTAGATAACTATAGGCCGCATGTTGCGCAGGGGTCCATGGGAAGCATGCTATCAGCGGCACCTGTGCATGTCTGTGCGTAGCGCAGCCTTTAGTCAATTTGCACTGTTGCCAATGCTCATTTCTATTGGAACCAATAATTTCAATTTAACAGTCAGTTATACCCCCCAACCAATTCACTGCTGTGAGGTCGTTTCTACCAGTTCAATGGCCATCCAATCAACCAATCACAGATCAACTGCTGCTAAATGAACTACCTTTGGTTCAGTCGCTTCCAGATGAACTGACTCCAGCTTAACCTGTTCCACATCGACTGCTAACATGTACCTCTTTAGTGTCCCATCTCCAATTCCCGAATGGATATATTCAATCTTACCTAAATACTGCTTGCAAGTATATAGTGAATCTCCTCCAAAACTGTTTCTGAAGTGTATCTGTATATTTTCTCTATCATAGTATTCAAGTTTTCCCAAAAACAACCTACAAATGTACCTTCTAATATGCTTCATAATAGCATTATAGTATATATCCAAAGTTATTCTGTTATAGTCTACAAGTATATTTCTAAGTTTACTACTATGTTACAGCCTCCAAGTGAATCTTTAAGTTGATTTTATTACAGTCTCCTAGAATGAGGTAATATTAACATGATAGTTGCCTCTATGCAAATCTCTCAGTTTACTCAATTTTGACATCCAATTGAGTGATAACGTTTACTCAATGATGACTTCCAAGTACGTTGGTACTCTCACATGAATATAGCCACTTCATATATCATGAGTATAATTCAACTGCCATCTTGAGAAATATATTTCACTTTACTGTTTCACTTTGTGTAGTCAATAATATGATGGCTGAATATAAATTGGTCCTGAAGCTACAGCAGGAACATATATAATGGATAGGAATGTATAACTAAACAACCCAACAACTCTGAACAGTCATACAAATCTTTCGCGTTGCTTCTTCATGCTTTGAAATCAACTGTACATTCAGTGATATAATGTCACATACTCCAAGGCAACATCTGTAGTGCTTCTCAATGGTTCGAAATTTGGGGCATGGAATACATGAACCTTCTCATAAGTATATTGTTTTCTTCACAATGGTGTGAAATGAAATGATAAGAATAAGTAAATATCAGTACTTTTAGACCAATTGACTACATTTCTGAGACTGTTCAGGAAATCGTCAAATCTGGAGCTATATTCTCAGAGAGCCAGTGATTTAATGTCAATTACATTTAGTACAAGTTGATATACTATGTTACTTCTGCAGAGCCTTGATTCAAACATTCTAATTAATCCACCATCCAGCGGGTAATTGAATTTACAATTTTATTGACAGGCCATATACTATCTGTTCTATCTAATACAGCAATCTATTACACCAGATATAAAGTTTCAAAAATTTATCTTAAAGGTACAATATACTTTTTATTACTCTGTTTGACAACCCAGATAAACATGTCAACACAATTACAAGAACCACTTGAATCGTTCTACCTGGTTCCAATAACCACTGCATATTACTGAGCTTCAGGACATAAGGCCCATTGTTGAGGCTTCTTGCGCCATTTAGACATTGTTAATATTTTTTTTCCAGATCTCAGATGCTTCTGAAATTGATGGATCTGATTTGGTGCGGCCAACCTCAAGTATATTACAGAAGAAGACAGAACTCAGCCTTGGCAGGTATTGTTATGGTCATTCTCATTGTCTTCCACATTTTGAATGCAGGAATTGTGATATTCTGACATCATCCCTTGGTTGTGTTTCGGATATTGTTTCTAGCAATGAAGTTCTTGACGCTCAACAGAAGTGGGGAAGTGAAAGGAATATTGTAAGTGTGACAGTCAATATTGAAGTTAGATGAATATGCTGTCTATGGGTACATTCTAATCATATCTGAGCACCAGTCCACTCACTAATTGTCCGGAGTCCTTTACAATTTGTTTGTAAAGTAGCTGTCTTAAGTTGTGACTTCGAATATCCCATAATAGATCTCTTACTATACTGTATATGATACTTCTGCACACTCTGTCAAGATGTATTCCACTCTAATGATATACCTGTTGCATCACAGTGAGAAAACATTGCTCTTCCTAATAATGCTGCAGCCACAAATGATATGCTCAGCGGGAATTTCACAGTTTATTGGTTGAGGATAGTAGACTGCATACTTTTGCAGAGTCACTATCATACCAGCCTTGATGGGCAATATATGACAGTGTTTCCTGATTACAGTCAACACCTGTACACCTCTAATTAGCTTGAGCATTTGTCTAATGTAGTTGGCTTTGTTGGCAGATCAATATGGCTCTTCATATTTCTGATATAAAGCTATTCAGAAATATCTGTGGTGAAATTGTATTCAGAACCAATTAGCTGAATTGACTGAGATACAAGCCTCACAAGATGTATCTTTGAATGTGCAAAATGTATTATTCATTGTTCAATGGTATTCTGCAGTTGCTGATCCCGACATCCCTCCCAACAAGCTTCAACTTCAATAAGGTGGATGTAGCATTTATTTGTGAACAGCATCAGACCATTCTTAGTGATTTTACAACTCATTCTCTCTGGCGGATTTACTGTGCAGTTCATATCAGTTGTGTACCAGGTGGTGCTGGCAGTCTGTGGATTGAAAGGAAAGATCTGAAATTGTACATGCTTCTTAAGATTAATATTGCTGTCCTGAAAATTGATTCTGCTCTGGCTGTTTTCATTTGAGGAAGTTTTTTTCGAAAATATGTTTGTGGAACTGGTTGGCTTGGTATGTACTTCCTGCAATAGCTGTTGGGGAGGGTATTGGAATTATTTATTGAATAGTTTGTATCGAACAGATACCATCCAATGGATTTCACCCTCCAATCACTGTTTTCTCTTATATTAGTTAGCATATGACCAGTTGGTTGCTACTTGTCAGACTCCATTCAGGTAAGATTGAAATTGTATTCAGTTTCTGACTGTACCTGTTGCAGCCCTGTTTACATAAACCTCACTGATGTAAAGTATTTATTAAACTTTTGTTTGTTCAACAGATGGGATTTGCTTGTCAACTAGTCATCAAGTTTGGCCATTACAGACTTCGACACTGTCTGTTGTTGAAATGAATTTAATTCCATTTCAAAGTTATTTAGTGGATTGTTTAATGCTTTGAGAGATAGATCGTGGTGATTTTGAGAGCTAACAAGTAGAGAGAATTCACATAATACAAACACTGCTCCAATTACCATTTCATCGAAGGCTGCATCTACCACACTTTTCTCAATGTCATTGCAGCTGATAATTAGTGGATCGCATGTTATAGCCACTATGCTGCAAATTCCCCAGACCTCACTTCCCGGCCATGCCCTGTATTTTAATATATACCATGAAGTAGAGAATCACTCGGGATCTGGATAAAGTAGTACTGATGGATATGGATTGTCAATTTGGTATGTGATATCTCTAGCTTCAAGCTATTTGAACAGCCAGTTCAATAAGTCCTTGACTAATCCAAGCAGCAGTCAGTGCAATCCAGCAGGCTGCGAAAGCCAATAGACAATGCTGAGAGGGAGTGACCAGCACTGGTTGCGGATTGAATTAACACAATGGGTGTACAGTACATTCTAATTCATTTGCTCCAGAAGACAGAAGTTGATGTGCAGATCACTTGTGTTATCGACTGGTGGAACTGTTGTACATGCCAAAGGCACACCATTCGCAATTTCAGATATCACAAATTCATTATATGAGATGTGAGCATTCTGGACTTGTTCTGCATAATTCTCAACCCAGGAAGTGGAACGAGGTTATCAATGTCTCTGAAATTCCTCAGTATAATACCATCTCAAGGCAGGATGTGATATGTTTTGATTCCTGAATACGGACAGCTCAGTATGAACCACATCATGCTCAGCCTTGGCAGAGTACATGGTAAGATTCAGGTGGTCTGGGTTCTGTAAGAGGAGAATCTAGCATTACGATGTAGGTACCTAGCTGATATCTTGTCAAACAATAACAACTGTGACATGAAGTAGCTAGACATGCTGATCACCCGAATGATTAAATAAGCGAATGTTGTCAGATGAATAAATAAGTGGCACAAATTTCATGCCAGCCAGAAGTGGATCCTAAATGTCCCAACACCAATCACCATTAATCATATGTGTTCATATTCCACCACTTTCTGTATTTGTGGGTTGTACTGTACCAATGTCAAGGTGTGCCTAAAATGCGCGATGTGCCAAATGGTACTGCATACAAATGAGAATATCTCTTTGGTTTATTATAACAAAGATATGTGAATCATATTCAATTCAATTATCATCACCAAGCTTGAAATTGAGTTCAGAGGGATGTACTCCCAGGGGATCTGTTGATTGGAATGTATCAATTTCAAGTGGTCCAGTTATCACAGTGGATATTGATCGACCCAAATTTTCATTTGCTGGCCAAATATTTGAGCCGGATAATGATCATGAGGGTACCGAAATAGTTGACAATGATTTGATACCTCCAAGATTTTGTCATACTTATTGCACAATCCAGCCGCTTTGCCTTACACTCTCTTCTCTGCATGTTTCTATCCAACCACCTCTGCTATGAGCCTCTATCTGTTTTGAATCAATGGTTCAAGCCAGATCGGACTTCTGGAGGTCTGTTGATTCTTTATTACATATTGTATCTTCAGATGGTGGTGCACCACATATATTTTCCATGGGGAGATCCTTAGTTTCAATAGCTCAGCGATGGCCATTCAGGTACACCTGTTCAAGTCCAATAATGATGGCTTGGGTCAATCACTGTCTGCTGTTGGTCAAATTCAGTTGGTTAATTAGCCTTCTTTCACCAGTAATGGGTGATTTTGTTGGTAGTGAGCTTTCAGTAGAATTCTGTGGATCAATGTGTTATTGCAGATATTGTCCTGAACTGGTTTCTGGCAAGTGTTGTCCATACTTGGGAAATCGTCAGTGTACATGTATTAGGATATTTCTCATTCATGCTGCAGGGGGTTATTTGGATGCTCAGAGTTCGTAGATTGAACCTGAGATTGTACAGGTTAGCATATCACTCCTGGAGGCCCATCTCACCCTACCAACTGTGAATGGTGGGTAAAATGAAGTCATCTTATAATCAGCTTTGTTCCTGAACCATGATATATAGATGATATCACATACAATAAACATGCAGATTCATTGCTGAAAATTGTAAGCAGGGAAATGAAGGTATCTTCAGTAAACACTGCAATCTACACTAGCTACTATTCACCAATGGCTCCTGTAATTACCACTATCAGCAATATAGTATGTGATTGTGAAATGTACCCATGCACAAGTATCAAAGTGGTTTATTATGATACCAGATCATCAGAATATTATTCATTGGTGACGTTCCAGACTAGCTCCACGGCTGCACAGTGATGATCGTAAAGTAATAGGCTGTGCAGATTGAATATGTAATCGAAAATTATCTTTTGGTTGGAGCATGAATCAGAAGAAAACTACCAATATTCGGTATGAAGCTCAATATAAACCCATCACTGTCGCAGCTGGATTTACAGGCCCTAGATTGAGTAATGTTGTGAGGTCAGTCACATAAGATTAATGTGTAATATTCTGAGTGCTAGGTTCCTTGACATGAGATATCCATTCATATTGGGTGCATTGGGATATCATATATGATCACATCTATGGCTGCAATGGAGAAGGAACAATTCAAAGCTGCACTTCTGTCTACAAATCATGGATATTAGTCTGAGCATGTCCCACAGACAGGCAGTTTGGGAGTAATCTAGGTTACTTCTTCTCAGCCAGGTTCCATGGATCAAAGGTGTAGTATACCACAATAGTTCATGACAACCTAAAGGAATATAAGTGGTCTTCATTCCAGCAATGATAACAACTTCCTGCAGTATACTCAATCACCATCTGAATTATTGTTCATCACAACTTACATCTGTATTAGTTTACCATCATCATAGTTTACAGAGTGTTACTCACAATGCTGTGTTCATGAGGCATGTTGATGAATAGATTTCCACTGAAGACTGTGAATATGGCTCAACCAGATGGCCTATCTGGCTTGCAAAAATGCGCTGATAACAATATCATATAATGGGAAAATTGGTCATCAACCAGCACTAGTATAGACAATCAATTCGAGTAACACACGAATGGATTTCGTCCACCACTTGGGTATGGTTACCCTTCTTTCCTGCACCCATTCCGAGGCACTGCTGAGTGTTACCACCATTTTCTATTTAACATGACACCCAGTTCGCAAACAAGTATCAGTTCAAGCCATGGTTTTAGTAGATAAGGGTCACCATGGCAATGATTGGAACACCACCATGATGATTATGGCAGATCACAATAGTTCCCCTGTCTGCAGTTGGAAGGGCGAAGTCCATTATCACTAGGTGCACCTGATGTGCCTCCAGCTCCACTGGGATGCAATTCAGCCATTTGGCCAACAAGTTCTAACACTTCTCCACTGCAACCACCTGTCTGTGCACCACCAGAAGCCCCCATCAGGCGACAAAGAATTCACTTCAGCCACTACTGGTATAATGGGAAACTGATATGCTATGAATTAGGAACTAGCCTCCATTGCAGGAGGTATTCAATTACAATTATAATGCAGATGATATGAGCAGTAATTTGTTCAACTTGGGTGGTACTGATGGCAAATTCTCAATCAGCCAGAAGATGCTGGAATTCAGCAGGAAGAAATTTGCCAAAATATTGGGGCAGCCCAATTACAGTGTGTATAACATATAGAGAACAGTATGAGTGGCTAGGGTTATAGAGAAATAGGATTGGGGTTTTACCCATAGGCAGAGTGCTTTAAAACAGCTCCAAAATAGACCACTGAAGTGCATGATGGCTGTTGCAGCTTTTCTGACAATATTTAAGAAATAGCCAGTATTTGAACATTCTGATAATGAAGAATGTATTTAGCATCAATGAATCCAGTTGTTGTTGAAGTAATGTACATTGAGATTTAGCAGTCAACTGAACAATAGAATGTGAAGTATTTCGCAACTAGCAATGAATCTAGGGGAACATGTGGACATACTGCTAATGAGCAACATTCAAGAATATCAAATTATGACTGGTATGATTGTGTTTGGCACGGTTTTGTATGGCAGTGATGACCTTTCATCTCCCAATGACCTCAAAGCCACATACACAGCTATCAGACATGAGAGGGAGCTGATTGATTTCCTCAAAAGCTGAGGAAGCTCGAATAAGCCTTCCCTTGTCGGAGTGAGATTCATGAGCAGCTGCACGTATGATGACTTGGACGTCAAGTATATGGGGTTACATGAATCAAGGTGAAGTATGAATGACCCCAAATCGAGGAGGAAATTGTTAATTCATTAGTATGGACATACACTCAAGTTAAAACCTGAATGCAATTTGGAGATTCTGGTTTTGAAATAATGATAGCAACCAGGTAGGACCGTGTGGAGCACCTGAATAGACTGGCGAATGAGGTCCACACTAGCACAGTTATGGCTTGATCTGCACAATTGTTAAGCAGCATACGTGGATGCTGGAAGGTGTGAAATAGTGCAGAGGAATGCGGGGAGAGTAGGATGGTGGGCAAGAGAAAAGTAGTTATATTATTACAAGGTCTGATTGAAAGAATAAAATTATTCGTATTTGACAAATGTATATTTAACCCAATGCTTGATAGGTCTGTAAAATACCTAACATCGTGATGATGTTCAGAAGTATTAGAGTATAAGCACATCTGCGCCGCTTAACTCAGAATACTAGACAGATATTATTCAGGACAAAAAGACGATACACAGAGCTGCAATGGAGATTAAGGAGAAATTGGGTGATAGTGATTATGACCTTGATCAAAAGAATGGCAGTTTAGTAGTGAATACTTCTATCAATACAGTCAACAATGAATTTGAATCTGGCAGTGTTAAAAAGGCAGTCTGCCTGCTGAATACCCATCCTGTTCACCAACTGAAAAATGACCTAGTTTCCGGTCAGTATTTACTTGCAGGTCTGCCTTGAACCGACTATCTGCAGTACTGCAGTTTGGCAATGTGGTTAATTGTAAGGAGGCGGGTATTAAATTCAGTTATACCTGGAGCACAGTTGGCAGATAAAATGGATCTTGGCAAGCATTGTACCTCTGGGGCAGTATTTATAATATGCGAATTACTGAATGAGTAGGTTGTAGTGGGGTTGCGATTATCAATGGTGTGGGGAAATACCTTTCACAAATGGGTGAATATGGCATAGCATAACAATTCTGGCATTGTGGGTAAAAAATTAGAGTCATAACTAAAGCAGAGCCTGATTCCTGCACCCCATTGCCTTTCTAAAATCCAGACAACTCCCCCTCAGGGGTATCAAGCACTTACATCAGCCGTTGAACTAATCCTGGTGGTAACAAAGCCCAGAGGGGCAGAGACATTGAAGGGAATTATCTATATGATGACATATGGAACTAATATCAAACTTGTTAACTTCTTGGACTTAGAAAATGACAATCACACCCACAACATTGTGAACACCAGACTTAATGAACTAGAAAACATGTTGAATATCCACTATATTGTATATGATACCTTAACAACTGGAGTGAAACCATCAAGCAATGGCCAACTCTTTCAATGTTCATGGAGTTCAGAGAATTTTAATAAGTCCTTTCCATACAAGATGAACAGCAGTGTACACTGGCAAATTGCAATGACAGCCAAAATTGGATTCAAACTTTAAGTCACAGCTACAGCAGGATTACATTCAATCATTGACTGGTATTAGCAAATGCTGTGGCTGTTATCACCTGGACCCAAATATGTACAAAATATTACTGTGATGGAAACGCATACTGCAGAGGTGCCATATTTCACTGTGTAGAGTAACATGCCCCCCATCCAGACTGAAGACAAAGAAGCTCCAAATGATATGGCCCAGCAGATGAGATACATTGCACAGCCTTGGATATTCAGAATGATGATACAATGGAACCTTATCAATCGGTATCCACTTGTTCAGATCTGAAAGAAGATTGCACACCCCATATATTTCGAATGGACGAAGTAACAGCAACCTGAACAGACGATGGTTAGGGAATGATACACTGCACACAGTGCTTCAGGGGCATGGAGGTTTCAACGAGGGTAGCTAGGAAGTGATTTTTGCATGTTGTGAGATACTTGGAATACCGATGCATATTCAGGACAATGGTATGATAAATGGCTACTCAATACATAGGTGGATTCTTCAAAACTTTTGTTGAATCAGAGGATCATTTCCATCATTGTTTGCCAATGAATGTGCAGAGTATTCCAAATCTGATATAGATGAAATATGAAGTCATTCACTCCATTACAATCAAGATAGCAATTCAAGTACTCTCCCCAGAACATCTTGTCAACAGAAGGTGGATATCATTGGTCTTCTTCATGGTCGTGTGTGTTATCTGATATAGTAACTGGCCAAGTTATTTTGGGGATTATAATGATATATTCCATATGGATGCACAGATGGGCATTAATGAATGCACAGAAATGGAGCTCCTACTCCAGAATTCACAATATCCCTGTGTGTCAGGCACTATACCCGCAGTGGGTGGGGCAGGCACAAATTCTTCAGCAGCAAACCAGGTGGCAATAACACAGACATTCAGCGTACTGAATAAGCTGTACCAGGCATTTCTGGAAGTTTTCTGGCTAGGGCATAACAGAGTTCATCATACCTCAAAACTGGATATGAGTACTGGCGGCCCTAATAACTGTTGAAGTGATCGACACCAATACATGGAATGGGTACAGATATGAGATGAACATGGCTTAATCAGTCAACAAATCATTATGATGTTGAGCACAAACCCAAATCTGGAGTCCGCTGAGGACTATGCAATACAGCTGCCTGAGAAGAGTGATATGTTGCAGTCAGATGAACAATCATGTTAGAATATCAGAATGGTACAATGAAGGTATGCCTCTTTACCCATGCTATCAATGTAATCTTCTCAACTGATACAAATTGTCAAAAATGTCATTGGTAAGACACACTCTACTGATTAAATAACACATTTCTCTGTGTCATGTTTATGTGAATCAAAGTTGGGATTTCAAAATCATTGTTTCTTAAATTAGTATTTGTCGCAGGAGGATTTCATCGGCATTCTTAGTGATTATTAAAGTCCAATGTGGAATGAAGTCATCTAATAAAGCACTCATGTAGAGATTGTGCAGGCAGGCTAGTCACATTGACATAGGTATTAGTGAAATTGTATGCTTGTAATCAGTGACTGATACATTCTCTGCTGGTGATAAATTCGGTATTGTTGGGATATTGAATATCCACCCAGCTTGGTGCTTTAACTTCTTCTTTCTGGCTCACATCATCTCATGGATCATTGGACATTGTCCAATTATTACATATTATTCCAGAAAGACATTCAAATCTTTTGTCAATGGCAAATTTAATGTGAACTGGAGACTTGCAATCAGATAAGAATATCAGGCATGATAGAAGTACTTGCAAGTAAACAGCAGAATCGTATGTGTGTCTTGAGTCTTGTATCTTGTTATGACAGATCGACCTCTGGGTACTCTGCAATAGTATTTGACAATCATGACAGTTTGCGCAATATGGAGGTTCTGTGTCAGAACATAAGACATGGCCAGTGGAATCATGGTAAATTGGCAGCATATGAAGCCATATGATTACAGTTCAGACCCACATCAGATCTGCACCTCGGAGAGTCAGATGGCGTGATACCACTCCAGTGTTTCTAACCACACTGCTTCTATCAGCATGCAGTGATTACCTGCCACCAATTGTAGGGCAGGGACACATTCAATTTGGAATCCAATTGTGTCTGATGTAGTTTAATTCTCAAACAACCTGTGAATTGCAGGAACGCAATATGAATGAAGCAATTCAACCAGGTAGACTTCACGGCAACAAATCAACCACCAGAGTGCATATATCAAGTTCATTGTGCACTTAATATATTCATTTACTTAATTCTTGGCATTTGTTCTGCAAATGTGATTTAGTGGTCGCAGCGAGTGTTAGCAACGGTTCCGGGTTACCCGGCTGCGGTCCTGGTTTGGAACCGGACCGGATGGTCCAGTCTGGGTTGTTACCCGGAAAACAGGGGTACCCACCGGGATCGGGGATGGGTTCGAACCGGACCGCGGTTCCATTTTACGGTTCCTCCAACTTTGGGTCCAATTAAGTATTTGAGTTCTGATTGTATCATGATATGATCAGTACGTAAATTGTGCAGCATCAGTCGCTCTTTCATCTCCCGCTTTCAGATTTGCGATCCGACTGATATTCGTTGAGTGGCTGTGAAATAAAGGCTCAATTTAAGCGAAATTGGCGGGTTTTCGATCGCGACCCAACGAATACTTGTCGGATCGCAAATCTGAAACCGGGAGGTGAAAGAGCGACTAAAACCGCACAATCTACGTATTGATCATGTTGTGATACGATCAGAACTCAAATACTTAATTGGAGCAAGAAATGTTGACTTTTCAGTATCGGGTTTTGTGTGGAAACCCGTTGCAACGGTTCGGTTCCGGGTTGGAACCGGACCCGGAACCGACCCGGGAATTTGGACCCGTTGCTAACACTAGTCGCAGCAAAGAAAAATTCATGTGTTGCAGAGATGACTCATCCCATTTGGCATCTGTTATTCAATGTATCCATGCTTAATCGGTATGAGAGGGCCGCTACTACAACGCCATGACTGTTCTGCTCGGTGGGAAGTTGTTTATATGAGAAATGTAGCCAACTGTACACGAAATGTTAAATGAACAGCTCACACAAAATTATCAACCTCATGTAACTTGATACTGACATAGTGGTATGTTTGGACCTATACTTCCTAATCTCAAAATATGTTTGGAAATTTCAAAATCAGTGCAAATTGCTGCAGCTTGGGAAATAATCAGTTAAGACAAATTCTGCTTGGCGACTCAGCAGATGATGACCAGCAACGTCTGATTACCCCATGTGCTGCACTTACTAAAAGAGACCAATGTTCTTAATGCTGTTGGAGCAGACTTAACGGGATTCAGACTAAATCGATTTTGGACTGCAAAAATACACACCAAAAAACAGATTACCCAATCCAATTTCCAAAACCATATTTCAATCTGAGCCAATCTTGAATGCCCCTGTTATGCAGTGTAATCAGACTGCTGTGAAGAGTTCAACTTACTATTGGAGTTAGAAAAGCCTGCAATCCCAGCTGTTGTATTGAGCCCAGCATAACTACTCAATCCTTGGTGCAACAGGATTCCCTAGAACAGCATGCAATTACTTCTGTGCCCGCTATGAGCTGATATGAGAATATGCATTCTTCAAAAGGCAATTGCTTTCAACCATAGCAATTAATCTAAGCCAACTTTATTGTACTGAAATTCAGACAGAATTTGTAATTACACCTTGTGTGATGTAATTGATATTAGATGGCTAATATGAATAAAAGTGAGTGTTCAGTACCAATATTTTACCAATCATGCCATCAATTGGTGCTTGAATCAATACAGTTACCCCTCGATTATCATTATACCTTACCATTCTATCTGTATGATTTGTATCTCTCCCTTTACACTTCACTGCAAATAGTATTGAGAATGCATTCTGAGTCGGGAAAAGCTTCAGTACAATCACAATGGAGATGTTATATCCCTGTTACCACTGCGTTACAGTTGCATACTGTATATTATAGCTGCCTATAATGTACTGTGGCGATTAGCTAGGTGTTATAGGAATACCATGCGAGTGTTACTGTGCGTAATATCTAATTACAGAATGATTCAAATTTCTCATCCTGCATGTGTTCTATCAACCCCCATTTCCAATTGTCATCTCCACCATCATTACCACCATTACCATCACCACCATCGGGTATTTTAGTTTTACATTATTTCCCCATAAGCTGTCAGTTATACATATCTTCCCACTGTCATTGATGTCAGATCCAGCGCTACCAGCCTGCTCCAAACAAAGCCAGATTGTCAGAGAGGTAAGATCGAGTTTCTCAATGTGGCGAGACCAAGAATGTCAGAGTTGTGCAATCGAAGCCAAATCCAAAATTTCTTGCCAGCTCGTAGCGAATCCACACTCTTTGCTACCAGCGAAGCCATACCCATCGCTACCAGCTTGCTCCCAGGAAAGCCAGGTCTACTGCTACCAGTGAAGCCAGTTTCACCCCTACCAGCAAAGTCGGATTCACCGCTACCGGCATGCTCCCAGCAAAGTCACATTGTTGGAGAGGTAAGTTGCTCCCAGCGAAGCCAGTTTCACTCCTACCAGCGAAGACTGAATCACCACTACCAGCTTGCTCCCAGCGAGGCCAGATCTACTGCTACCGGTGAAGCCAGTTTCACTCCTACCACCGAAGCCAGATTCACCGCTACCAGCATGCTCCCAGCAAAGTCAGATTATCAGAGAGGTAAGTTGCTCCCAGTGAAGCCAGTTTCACCCCTACCAGCGATGTCAGATCCACCACTGCCAGCTTGCTCCCAGCAATGTGAGATTGTCAGGCAAGTGAGAGTGAGCATGTCAGAGGGGTGAAACCTTGCTTGTCAGAGTGGTAAGACTGAATGTCACAGCTTTAAATGTGGGAATTTCAGAGTTGAGAAAGCATGAATATCAGTTGAGAAAGTGAGCATGTCAGGTTTCTGGGATTGAGCTTGTTAGAGTTGTGGGAGTGAGCTTGTCAGGGTTGTGGGAGCGAGCTTGTCAGAGTTGGGAGAATGAGCATGTCAGAGTTGTTTGTGCAAGCTTATCAGAGTCATGTGAGCCTGAGTTGACCAAGCAGGTATAGTAGTAATAAAAGAGTCAATGTGAAAGATGGGACAAATCATATCGGAGTAGCAAATAAATGAATAATTGTGATGACTATATAGTATAATCCATGAATTGTAGTATATAATAAATGCGGTACAGTTGAATGACAGTAATAATACAGTTGTATTGTCGGTAAATTTCAGTTCTGCAATGGGTAAATTACAGACAAATTATCGGGGTTATAGATAATGGCTCTGGAGTAGTGTGTATTATATGGTGTTATCGGTATTACAAGAGGTTACTATAGGCCATATGGCTTGTGGTAAATTATCCATAGCAAAATGACATTTTCCGGACATGCTTACACTGCACAGATGAACAGGTGGCAGGAAAGTGTCTTCTTGCAATATGGCCTTATCGACTGCAAATACAGTTTCAGCATCCTGATGCAGTGGAATCTGCTGATAATCAGTGTTTCCATCAGGTGGATATTACACTTTATACGGAGAGTCCTGCGTCACTCAGACTTGTATTAGACTCTCTGTAACCCCCTGTAACTTCACCGTATCTCAGCGATGATTCAACCCTATATAGTTCTGCAAATTCTCAATTCTGCCACAACTGTATGTAATGTAGTCACATCAAAGTGTGAAGCTTTTACCCCCAGATCAATGTTTGGAGAAGTCAAATGCAAGGGCAGTCCATTGTGATCACGTTCTCAGTATTCCATTTGGTTAGCATGCATGGGTAGTTAATGCTACAACCATGTATCTTGAGGTTGGGAGTTGTCTTCAGGTGGGCCAGGTTCAATTTGAAGTGTGTAAAATTGAACCGACTGCAATTTCTGCCCAACATTCATCGTTTGTGAATAGGAATGCTATGTGTTAATCTGTCAGAGAGCCTTCGAAGTCCATCGATTCTGGTGTGTCTGAGATATCTTATATTACAACACAAGACTGCCAACCATGATGTGAATGGTAATGATCAAAGTAATCTCACAGAAACCACTTCATCGTGTACGTGGAATAGCATCCTTCTTGACTTTGCGTAACATGCTACACTATTGATTCTGATACTTTAATGCACTTAATCATATATGTAATACTTATACACTGTCTCCTATGTTCCCCTACTTTCAACCTTCAGTTCCACTATGAGGATCTACACCAAAGCACATTTGGAATCAGTATTCACAGATCAGTTCAGAAGTACAGTTTCGGAGAGAATATGCTCTCACATTTAAGTAAACATCCAATCTTCTTCAGTTGTCAAATGTTTTACTCCTAATGCTGTACATAAGTACATTGGATGGCTGACAACTAATATCCCCAATTTCGAAAACGAAGCAGCAGAACAAAGCCAATCAGCAGATTGGTGATGATGAATGTGAGTACACTGGCCAGCAAATTTTATCCTCTAACATCAAAGAAAATTAGCTAGATCACCAACTGGAGGTCATACTTATTGGGTGAACATGCTGGAACATGTCCTTGTAATCTGCAAGGGTTTGACTGCCAAAGGAGTTGAGCATTCCCAATACTCTTGTACTATGCCGTCCGCTTCCATAGTCCCAAAATCCAGCCGGAATACTGACACCTTTATTACCCAAATGCCAAAAGTCATCCTTTCTCATCAAATTATATGAGACTGATCATGCAGTACCCACCCAGTTGCTCCAGCTTCAGAAGTTTAATGTCGACCAGAATATTGTACAATCCAAGGCATGTTGAGATCAGAATGTTTCCCACTACTAATGGGCAGCGTTTGTGGTCGCAAAGAGGTTCATGAAGGCAATCATATTCATCAGGACTTGTTGGCCAATCATTTCCATTGACAAGTACCAGATAGTTAAAGATGATTAGGAAGTAGCAATTGAAGCTCAGGATCGTCAGTTCGTATTAGCAGGGGTTCTTGTAGGTTATTTTGTTGTATTTATACTGTGTTCACTCTAATTAGAGTATGACAGAGCCTAAGACACCTCCTCCACCACCAGGTGAGCTGGCAAGATGGCGAAGGTCCAAGATGGTACCTACTATCCCCTATGTGAGAGGAGAATCAATCAACTGATTGAATAGAAAAAAGAGATCAACAATATGAAAGAGACACTGCCCCTGGTCCACACACCATTAAGCAAGCCAATGCATCATCTTCCCATGCTCCTCTGCGAGATTTGGCGGGAGCTTTCTGCATTTTCTAACTGCCAGGAAGTTTGTTCGTACTCGATCACATTTTTACATGAACAGGATGTCAAACATATTCACATGCCATCATCTGTTCGCTTTCCATGCAGTGGCCCTTCCCACTGCCCTCCAGTGCACATCTGCTGGTCTTTACACCTGCTGCAATGCTTCAAGAGATGCTCAGGCATCTGTAGTGTTACGCTTCAGCACCGCCAGCATTGGTCATCCTGTTTGGATTGAAACTACGCTAGTTACATTCCAGTTGGTGTATGCCTGCTCCTCAGTCTGTAGAACCTTGCTGCTAGTGATTTCATGCTGGTTATTGGAACAGATCACTTGCTCCCAGCGTTGCTCTGCAGCCTCTAGCTGCAGCATTTGGGGTACATGTCAGCCTCCCATACCAACTTCACTGCAGTCCACCCTTAGGAGATCCCTGCAGATCTATCAGTCACAGATGTGTAAATTCGCTTGCGTACTGTGTTGTCTCAGACTTCTCGTGCCATGTTTGCCTGTTGGTCAGCCTATTTGTGCCCGGTTATTGCCGAGTGTCCCAGGTCCAAGTGGATTGCAGCTTCAATGCAGGGGAAGTGGAGGGCCCTACCATGCACTTTGTTTGCTCTTGCTAGTTGCTGCACTAGCCCTGAATGCAGGTGCGCCTTCAGTCTGATAGCTGCCTGCGAACTACTAAAAACAGTTAGTGTAGTATCTCTGTATGCTCACAGTACTACGACATATGTGGCTGACTGTCAGAGTTTGGATCTGATTGCGCAGAGTTTATTGCTGAACACCTGTCTCTTATATCTTTGTCATCTGTGTTATTGCCCAGTTTGTCCATCTCTTAGTATTGATGAGGAAATATGAGAAGCTGTATTTTTGACATGTGATTACAGCTCCTCATTCAAACTGACCATGTTGATTATAACACAAATTATACACAATTACATCTGAAGATTTCAACCATGCAGAGAGAGTGAGCAGATCAAGGTTGTTGAATTGTCATTGGTAGTTACATGTTGGATTCATGGTCCGAGACTTAGCTTCAGATCCAAGTTCAGGAGCTTCTGTTTGACCATATTTATCCCTTAAAGGTTATCGAAAATGACACATCATGGTTCACCCAAATGGAAGTTCTGGATTTAATTGACCATCAATTCTTCTTTACTGTAAATAGCTTCTTGTGCCAGCCAACTGCATTCCAGTTTATTCAATCTTACTTATGATAGACATTAGTACTGGAGGCTACTGCGAATTATTGTATGCTATCTCAATATGCTGGTGGGCAAAAGGCTACACTAATGATTTCTCAGGATCACGATTGAGGTATATTTTACTCATCCCTCATGATACATTTCAGTTTGGAAGGCACTACACTCAGCAATCACAAAATAGTAGGCCAGTTGATACCCCCACTGTCAGCAAAACTCTGTTATAATAGGCACTCCAGCAGTACCATTGGCACATCTTGGTCTTGCTCTTCCCGATTTGGTTCCACCCTCAATTTGAACTCATTCAATACTTCAACCTGGGATGGGCACTTCTCGATCCCCTCAGTCAACACTGGCTCTGCTTCATATTTTCCGGCACTCTATCCCCCACTTTCAGCACTTTTCCAGTTGGAGTGGCACACCTCATTCTCACTGGTGTACCTCAATTCCCACTGGCACTTGTTGATCCCCAATAGATTGTACACATTCCCATCAGTACTCCTCAATCCCCAAGGGCCCACCTCACATACCATTGGCACTTATCGGTCTGGACTGCTGCTCCTACATGACATTCCACAGTCCATACACTCTCTGTTCAATGCCCTGCCCATGGGATTGGTGATTTTCATTTCCTGCCAGCAGTTCTCAGTGTGGACTGCAGCTCCTATATGTCATCCTGTACACCTCCGCCACCTATTCTGGACTCCTCAAGTGGCATAGGCTCTCCTCAATACCCATTGGTGTTCTCCTCTGACTGGATATGCACTGCTGTATTTCATTTCTTGATTCTTTCCCCCTTTCAGTGCTGCTCCATCAGCATAAGTGCTGGGCTGCTGGAATCGACTCTACTCAATACCAGTTGGCACTCTGCAGCATTGATCGGGGCCATTCCATTTTATTCTGGACCTCTCTATCACCTGTAGTGTACTCCTTTTTGTTTACATACACTCCCCATCTGCCTGCTCCAGTTTTCCTTCACAAGTTGCTCCCCTTCTGTATTGAAATATATAATCATATTGCTTTTCAAAATCCGTTTCGATTCACAGTTATTTAATGTAGTATCAAATGTCAGTTAGATATCATAAATCTAGGTAATGCCTATCAGATTCCAATTTGGGACACATGCCAGGTTTAAATTCCGACCAATTATCATGAGCACTACCTGCTTCATTGTGTAAGTGGTCAGTTGAATATTCCTGCTTTGGTCTGCCCTGATAGGATGGGAGATGTACATGAAGACATTCAAACCATATTCCATTAAAATTATTCAATTGCTTAGTTGGGTTGTTGTTATGGTGTATCAGCTTTTATATTTCAATTACTCCCCTACTTTCTGGGTACCTTAAAGTATTGATGTCCAAATTTGTAGCTTAGAGTACATATTGTAAGCAAGTATAAGAAATGTGATTTGAAAGTATTAATAAACAATAGTATACACATTATATTCGGGATGGAGGGTAATCTGGTGCTTGTTGTTGATGTTTATTCATATGGTGTTTAAGCTAGCTATAGCATGACAGACTACGGACCTCTGGGCATCCGTGTGAGGTAGTTGAATAGTGGAGGTTGGACTTCGTTCCCTTCATCCGCAAATCCATTGCTTGTGTAAATTCTAAGAGTTTCAAATAACACCTGGAGTTCTGCCTATGAATATCTATAAGAACCCTGGCATCTCTCTGAATGTGGTTGGGATTCTGAAATGGTTGGGTAATACTCCCAGGTGCTTCAAAAGTTCTCTCAGGTGCTATGATGTGTTTCGAAATATATCACAATTTCACCCACAGTGCATCTATTACACTCATCTGTGAGTGTTATTGCTCTGATGGCTGGCCAGAATGCCCTGGCAGGGTCTAATTCTCTTCTGCAATCCATGGTTCCAAGATTACACTTTAGCACTTCCCACAACCACGTGGAGACTCATAACAGGGAATATACAATGTGCTGATATATACACAATTCTCCCTGGCACTCTAGTGAACCTCAATCATGCACCCAAGAAATGAAGAACACTTCCAGACACCCCTGAGACTAAATAAAGTGCTTTCGGATAGTGCATGAGAGTTTTCAGGTGCTTCTGAATGCTTGTGAAACTGTTGTGCTGCATTTAAAATGCTACCAAATGTAACATACAATTGTCAAGGTTCAATGCAGTTGTGTACTCTGTGTAGATATTGGGAATCAGCTGACAACTCTGGGCAGATCTGTGGAAACACTTGAAACTTGGTACTTGAATTATAACAGTGGTGTTTTTAGTGTCCAATATGCAATTACTTCAATTCTATGGGACTTAGTTTAGAAAGTTGTTTTACAATCACTGGGAAATATATCCGATAAATGTACCGCATGTGTTGGCTGCAATCATCAATATTTATACATATATCGAGTAGACTTGGTTGTGTACAGTGCTTCAGGGCCATCAGCGAAACTCCTTGGGAGAGCAATTGAGAGGGGACAGATATGAACTTGCAGATAGTCATCAATCAAATTTACAGAGACACTAAAAGCCCATAATTATGAAACTCTACAGGCCATGATGGATTAAACTATTAGTTGCACTGGGAGGTGATAATCAAGAGAGTTTGGACATGAACATGGAGGCCAAGGTGAAGTGAACACACATATATACTTCAAGCGAGGGATTAGATAAACTGAACAATGCACTATTAGGCCATAATTGAGCATCTTTGGAGTTTCACATAGAGACCATGATTCAATGTGTTTTGGCATGAATGTAGACGGCATGATTCGATAGGATTAGAGGTCATATTTGACTCCAAAGAGGGACGTAGTTTGCAGTCATATTAGACTCAGAAGAGGGACATAGTTTGCGGTGATATTTGACTCAAAAGAGGGATATAGTTTGCGGTCATATTTGACTCAGAAGAGGGACGCAGTTTGCGGTCATATTTGACTCAAAGAGGGACGTAGTTTGCTGTCCCATATGAGTTACTATTGAAGTATAGATGGTGGGATATGATTCCAATGCAGTACATTGTCAGCATGGTAGAACAGCAGCTGAGGCTGTATTGACTGGTTAACAGGTAATTGTGAGAGTGAAGATAGTAGAGTACATTGTAATGTCCAGAGTGATGAGTACAAGGAAGTGCTTGAACAGATAAGAGTTGAGAGATGATAGGCTAGCTGGGAGCGGAAGATAGTAGATCTGGGTTTTGTGCTGAAGCGGGTATGACTTCATAATCATTGTATCAGGAGATAGTGTGGTATGGCTGGAGTTTGGAATGCAATAAACATGGGCAGTTGTGGACTAGAATGTGAGTGATCAGGAAGGAAGCTGAGCAAAGTGTGGGAAAGTCATATAGTGAAACTAGAACTTCCGACAGCTTAGTGTGTCAGACAATGTACCATATCCAATGCACCAGATCTCACTACCAATCTGGGGGGTCAGAATAATCGTATGAGGTATTCCAATCCCAAACAGGTAGATTGCACTTCCAATTTTGCGCTCCGCTTTGTACTGTTTGAAATCTATTCACATCTTCATCCACCATTTGTGTTTGTGGTCAACAACTGTAATATCACCACAAGATGCAACAGCCAGTCTTCACTCTCTACCTCTATATGCCATTATCATGAGCTGACATAAAGTGTAGCATCCGAGCAACATTTACTATCACCCAGCCAGTCTCCATACTGTCTTATAATTACCAGTTCCATTCAGAGCATAGAGACACATTCTGCTATACCTTGCAAGTGATTTACTGCTGCCAGCCACCACTCCATCAGCTCAAACATACAGGCAACATACAGCATTCTGACAGTTATGAGTTAACCAAGTCATAGAGTCTCAGAACCCATCATGCCTCCATTTCAAATAACTCCCATCAGATTAGTCACCATCAGATACTTCACTAATTTTGTGTGATCACTACATTGGCAGAATGTATTTTTCTCACTGGGAGCCTCTGGGAGTTGTCAAATCAATGTTCAAGGGTGGTCAAATCCCAGACTTGTGTGGAACTGTGCAGTGGGATTCAGATGTAGCTGCGAGTGCTGGCAACAAATCTGCATGGATATAAACACTCTAGTCACAACCAGGAGGCACCTGGAAATCATGCCAACAAGCCTGGAAGCACCTGCTAATGCTAGCAACAATCCTGGATGTACCTAAAAGTACAGCTGATGATGCTGATAGCACCTATAATCTCTATACAGCAGCCTGGGGGAAATGACATCTGTGGGAACACTGCTGGTACACCTGAATCACATACTTACTACTTACTATTAAATCATTTTTAACACTCATGTGTTTAGTTTCAATTTTCATTAATGATTCTGTATATGCACTTGTCTTCAAGGCTATCTGTCTATACAACGTATATTTGGATTCAGTGCCAGCATTAACTTGCAGCGGTTTCAGGTGGATATCATGATCACAATACAGCGAGCGTTTAGATGTGCTTGGAAGCTACAATTGTGCTAACTTGGAGTGTACAATCAATGAGTTTTGGAGATACACTGGGAGGCTGAGATGAAGTGAATCCAGAGTTGCAGTTGGATACTATAGCCAAGCAGAGTTGGTGATGCACTTGAAGCCTTGATTAAGCAAGTTTGAAAGTATACTTAGCAGTCTTAATTGGACAAGTTTGGAAATGCACCTGAAGGTTATGATAATGGAAATGTGGAGGACGTGTTTGAGTGATCATGGAGATTCACTTGGAGGCTATAAATATTGAAACTAGGAGAATGTAATTAAGCAAGTTGGGAGATCCAGTTGGAAGCCTTCAGAGTGCAAACATACAGGCCGCACGAAAACATATTTGCAGATACACCTTCAGGCTGGGATGACATGGACTCAGTGTTGTACAAGAAGGTACTGAACATTAGACATTGGAGAAGTGAATTATGGTAGTCAATCTGAAAGAAGTTGATGGGAAGGTGGATTGGATATACAGACTGCATTCATCCGTTAGTGAACTCGTTGCCCTAGACATGTGTCATATTGACATTACCTGTAAGCTGTCGAGGGGTACTAGCTGGTGGCAGTTAATACATGTAGGGAGGCACACTGTGAGCTGAAGGTATATTCAGAGGTCAACTCATATTCATGAGACTGAAGGGTAACTGGCAGTAAGAGAGTCAATTATAGGTTGATGCTGAACTCAGCAGATACTGTACTCAGTAGATGTTGTACTGAGTGGAGGCTGTACTGAGTATATGGTATACTTCATATTCAGTCATCATTATAGAATGGAGAGATTGAGAAGGACGACATGACATAGTTTTCTGCAATGATTATAGACCTGAATACAAGCCAGTGAAATGGATGACAACAATGGTAGTGACAGGGAGGTTATGTGAGACTGTGGAAATGAGGGGTATCGCTAGCCTGGCTGTATTTACGATGAGTTATATGGGTATTTTGACCAACCCTGATAAGATAGGCAAATTGGCTTTCACCCAAATTACTGCTTAGTTTCTGTTTCTGAAGATGATTTCCCCCTGATCCTCTCACCTCATGCTGTTGTGTCTCCCACTCAACTGTCACCTGAGAACACAAGATTTCGTTCGTCATGGTTGTGTCTGCTGGGGATGTGTACACGTTGACACCAAGTACAGCATACCAGGAGTATAGCATATCATGAGTACAGCATATCCCAACTACAGGATACATCAAGAACAGCATACACCATGTACTGTATACATCCAGTACAACATGAATGAAGCATAGCATATACTGAATCCATCATCAACTGAAGATTGATTGTCTTCCACTGCCAACCTGTATCTCATTGTTCAAATATGCATTGCTCAACTCTTGGTGGTCCTTGTTAAACATTGCTATCTACATTGCCCAAATTATAAGTAAGCTGATAAATAGAGTTCCAGCTGCCAGAATGCCTTCAACCCAATCTGCCACCAGATTACCAATAGTCTCCGGATCAATTGACCTCAAATCAATGGCCGGAAGTTTAATAGCCTGATGATTGACAGCCTTCAGATTGATGACCTGCAGATTAATGGGCTGCAATGTGATGGCCTGCAGAATGATGGCCCACAGATTGGCAGCGTTCAGATTGATGGCCTGCAGATTGATGTCCTATATATTGACAGCCTAATGAATGATGGCCTGCAGATTAGCAGCCTGCAGATTGACAGTCGGCAGATAGACAGCCACCAGATTGCTGGCCATTGGATCAACACCCTTGAGATTTATCGCCTTCTGTTTGGATGGCTCCAGATTGACCACCTTCAGACTGACAGTCTCCATATTGACCACCTCCTTATACACCACCTCCAGATTGACCACCTACTGATTGACCTCCTCAGCATTGATCACCTCCAGATTGGCTGCCTCCATATTGACCACTTCGAGATTAACCACCTCCAGATTGACCACCTCCAGATCAACAACCTGCCGATTGGCTGCTTCCAGATGGAATAAGTCCAGGTTGACTTCATTCAGTTTGACTGGCTGCAGATTGACCTCCTTCAGATTGACCACCAATATATGGAACTCATTCCAATTGAGCATCTCCATATACTCCTCCTGTTGCAAGTAATTGCTGCCTCTATGTGCATTTCTAACCTCACTTGCAGACAGTGTCCACGTTTACAGCATCATAACCTCCATGTGGATCTGCAATCTTGGTCAATTATGTTGTGCAAGTGTATTTCCAAATTCATTGTATTATGCCCTGCACTTTGCATCTTCATGGCTTCCAAGTTCATCTGCAAATTTGCTTGAGTACATTCTCCATGTTCACAAAGTCTGGGCCTCCCAGTGTATCCCCAATTTCATTCGACCATGGCCACAAAGTGGATCTTCCAACATTCAGAACCATGGCCTCCAAGTTCTCCTGATCTTATCCTTTCAGTGCCTCCCTGACATCCCTCAATCCCGCCTACCAAATACATCGTCAAGTACACACAGTCTCCTTCTATGTATATCTTGAAATTGTTATTATCATCCCATCCAAATGCATCTGTCCATTCACTTGTGCACTTCTGATCATGCTCAAGCTCCATTCTCAGCCAGTCAAGATAGAACATGTGTAGAAGAATTGATATATAAATACATAGGTATGTAGATACTTGGATGAAGATTTATACTGAATACAGAAGAGGAGTTGTATATATGGATGAGCAGTAACTATGTTATCTAAATGCACCAGCAGTAATTTGATGTACTTGCAACCATGTTTCCTTCACTTTAATGTGCTTTCATGCTTATAGCCTGCAATACCAGGTGCTCCAGAGATTGTCACAATTACTCATGAATCCTTGTACAGATGTTTCTTGTCTTCCCAGGGACACCTTATGTGAAATGCGTCTGTCAAGTCAACAATGGAAATTGATAACCATCATTGTCAGATCCGACAACTTCTGTATCATTCTTGTTGCTCTGTCCGGAACTAAAGCATCCTGCTGTTGTACTCTCATATATTGTGTAGTGCCTGTAGTTGAATTTTCAAATTTCAGAAAGATGAGTAGAAAAGAAAGCAACAAAGAGAGAGATACCACAATTTGCTGAGTTCTTTGAACCCTCTGATGTCTGAAAGTACTCTACGACTGCTATCACTTGCCCTGAAGTAGCACATACCTAACTACCATATAGAAAATTAATAGTACAAATAAAATTATAATGTTTGGAAGAAAGTACAAAAAAATTTTTGTTGGATACTATTCCTATCATAGAGAGTGCATCCACAGAGTGGTATACCATCCAGTAAGGAAGAAAACACATGCAGCAATGGTTACCACAATACAAGACATGATAATAAGGCCAACAAATCAGCCTTTGGGGTTTTATCCTATTGGCCAAGTCAACAGAAGAAGTAGTAGTATACAGTGGATGGAACTGTATCGGATGCTATTATTTTGCAATGTTTTAGAATCGTGAAAGGATTATTGGAAGTAATCTATTGTATTGTAACCTCCACATTGACTGTAAATAACCAAGTGATATTGATACATATATTAATAATTTTGGAAGCTACTGAAATTGGTTTTATCAATCACAATTTCCCTGGCCATCTTCAATTACATGAATTGTAATCTACAGAGAAATAACAGTTTGATGCTATTAATAAGATGCTAATTAATCCAGACAATATACCACATCCCACAATTCATCAAACGACATTCTTTAAGTATAAGCAATAAAGACTGATGTGTTTTACAACATTAGTCTACCAGTCTGTTGTTCTGGAAATTCAAGGTCAATAGTTATACAATATTGGGGTCAGGTAATGAAATACTACTGTGCAATTTAGCTCAATATGCTGCATAATGCATTGTCATGATACAAGAGTCATGGTAGCAGGTGTTTCTGGTAATCCTTTCCAGCTGGCTTAAATAATACCCATGAAGATATATTCATCACAGACTTGATTTCTATAGCTATTGTGGAAGATAATGTTAAGCAATATACAGTCTGATTGCTTCGAATAGTGCAGATAGAACCCTTGATATTATTCTGAGTATTATGGTCTGAGCTTTCCAAAGCCATCTCAGAAATGCCAATGAAGGAAAGCCCTTTTGAAGATGTCATTGCAGTGCAGCACTACACAGATTAAGCACAGTTTAAGTCGGTATTGAAGAACTAGTTTCAATCACCTTGTTTAAAAAGTAACAATGTGATTCCACTGACAGCAGGTGTAATATCTACCTGGAGATTACTTAATACCATGGTGAAAGTAGATCACTTTAGTTGGCAGGAATAGCTTTAAGTGAATTGATCTCCACATTGGCCAACAAGGTCATCATCCTTGTATCTAAGTGGATGATTATTTGAACAAATAATCAACTGAAGCCTAATTTTTTGTTTATGTCCAGATATGTCTCTAACATACTGTCAATCAGCTTTATACACTGGTATTGATTATTGAAACGTTAAATCTCCTAATAGGTGAAGGTGTGAGTAACATTCTATATTAACAGAGCCTATACTCTTGTAATTCAAAATAAGACTATTGTATGTTAGCTCTTCAAACTTGATATGGCATGTTCAGACCCACAGTTCAGCAGTTTGGTACCCTAAATACAGTGGCAGATTGGGATGGTTACAGTAATGATACTATCTGACAAGTACTAAATGATATTGTGTTAACAGTTTTGGAAAATGGTTTAGTATATTGTCATTCTGATGAAGTAGAAGTAAGATATCTGAATTGCATATTAAAAAAATTATGTAAGGACAGTCTCTATTTAGTACTGGAAATGTGTAACTTTTATATTAATACAATTTAATATCTGTGATATAGTATATCATTAAAGGAACATTCAATGGAGTTTTATGTAGTGGAAACAGCCGAAAGCTGAAGAAATAAATAGAAACTTTCACTTAGACAACTCAACAACTACTTTGAAATTCAACAGATATAACAATATTGCAATAATATATACAAGTAATACTTGCGGATTTAGAATCAACATCACCAATACTGGATATACAAAGAAAAATGAGTTGTTTATTAGGAAAGTGGTATATCAATTTATAATTGAAATTTTGTATAGACACATTAATATCAATGCTACTTGTTCAATACTGTAACCATGCCAGGGATGGTAGTATCCAAATACAAACTTGTGGTTATTATTTGGCAGCAGTGTTGCCAATGTACAATACTAATGGAATATAACATCCAGTGATGAATTAATTGATGACAGACTTCCCTGATGAGCATATAATGATGTTTCCAATCAGAAAATTAGGGTAATTATTGAGATATTGGAGGAATAATAGTGCATCTATGAACATCCATCATATCTACTTCAGCAACTTCGTAATTTCAAAATCATGGTGTATTGCATGCAATGTGCCAATTAAATTGATGGCAAGTATTGTAGTTTGATTTCCGATTCTGCTTTGGTTATTCAATAGTATAAGAATCTGGAATACAAATTGACAAGCCAGACATATTATTAATTGAATCATGACACTATTCTAGAAAGGGGAACAATAATTGAGAAATATGAATTATGTGGTTTGAACTCTATGGACTTGCATAAAACAACTGCATTTCCAAATGGACAGTTGTCCTATGCAGGGTTGGAAGTGATCTCTGATCTCATTGCGGAAAATGATTTGATAGACCCATTTTCAGATATAATTGTCCAAATACATTACAGCAATGGGGGTTAAACAGATTGTAGAATACCAAAATGCAATATTGAGGAAAAAAGAGTATAGTAAGGTAGAAAGTGGTACTTTTCAAAGCATAATGAGTTACAGGTACAAGTAGTGTTAGCAACAGTTCCAAACCACTAGAACAGTTCCGGGTTAGGGTTGCAACCGGAACCAAACTGTGGCAATGGGTCTCACCACACGAAAACCCGGACTGTTGCAATTCGGCCAGTTTTACCTCCAAAAACCCGCCATTTGAATTTCACAACTATGGCTCCAATTAAGTATTTGAGTTTTCATTGTATCATAACATGATCAGTATGTAGATTGTTCAGTTTCAGTCGCTCTTTCGCCTCCAACTTCCAGATTTGCAATCCAACAAGTATTCATTGAGTCGTGATCAAAAACCCACAGATTTCGCTTCAACTCTGCCCTGATGTGTTAACTACTGAATTAATATCAGTCGGATCGCAAATCTGAATGCAGTAGGTCAAAGAGCGGCTAAAACTGCGCAATTTACGAATTGATCATGTCACGATATGATGAGCAAAAGCTGTTGGAACTGTATAGTTGGAACCACAGTTATGAACAAAAAGTAAAATCGTTTGGAAGTCATATCCGAACAACTCAGCAACTCTGAACAGCCACATGTATCCTTCCAGATGCTCCCAAATAGGCTCAATGCAAAGCGAAGTGCTCTCAGCTGCTCTGAGACTACTTCACCGGTGCTCCTGAATCCTCCCGAAGTTGTGGAACAGAATCAAACAATATCCTGATGAGTGAATAGTTGTCTTCAGAATGGTTCGAAACCAAACTATTAGGATGTGCAAATTTTGGAGCTATTGGGAGTATTGGCTGTGTCTCTGAGAGTATTCCGGTGCACCTCGAAGCTGGAGTCATACTCTCAGGGAGTGATTATTACAATGTTTATATCAAATAGTACAATTCAATTAACTGTATTCTGCACACCTTGATTCAGGCATTGTAATTTTTATACACTGTCCAGTAGGTATCTAAATCCACATGACTATTTACAAGCCATACGCTATCAATTCTATCTGATGCAGCATTATTCTCTCGCACCAAATGTGCAGGTCCAACAATTGCTCCGACAGGTACAATATGCATCTTATCAGTCTGTTTGACAACCCCAATGAACCAGTCAACACAATCAGTCCAACCATGCGGATCTTGGTACTTTGTTGGAATCACCACCGCATATTCTTGAGGTTGCGAACGTAGTATCCATTGTTCAGTCTTATGGCGCCTCTTAGAGAAGGTCAATATCGTTATTCCGGTGGGCAGGCATTCCTGAAATTGGAGAATCTGATTAGGTTGAGTCCAGCTGAAGTATAATACAGGTCAAGAAGGAACTCAGCCTTGGAAGGTATTAACTAGGTCACTGTCTGTATATTGGACCCAGATGTTATGAGGTTCAGGCATGATCCCTTGGTTGGGATCGGTATATACTACCTTGCAATTAAGTCCCAGACGCTCAACAGATGTAGGGCAGTGAAATGGTTCACGGTAGTACAACAGCCCATTCTGAAGTTCAATAAATATACTCTCTATGAGTACATTCTGATCATATCCTAGCACCAGTCCACTAACTTCATGTCCGCAGTCGTCTTCAATTTGTGTAGGGAATAGCTGTCAAAAGTTGGAAATTCCGAAATCTACTGATGCATCTCTGAGTGAGGTTAATTTGATACTTCTGCACGCGCCGCAGCCATGAGTTTCTCTCGAATGATGCACCTGTTGTGATACGGGGCGGACAAATGGCCCTTTTTGACAATGGTGGAGGCGTAAATGATGGGCTCTGCGCATATTTCGCCGTTTATTGTCAGCTGATAGTAGGTTGAAAAATTTCCCAGAGTCAATATCATACCAGCCTTGAAGGACAAGATATGAGAGTGTCTCCTCCATATAGTCAAGACCGGTACACCGCTCATTGTGCTTGAGCATCTGTTGAATGTAATTGACCTGGTTGGTAGATTGATATGCCTCATTCAAATTGCCAATATGTAGCCGTGCAGAAATATCGGTGGTGAAATTGTCACCGGAATCCATTCGCCAAATTGACTCTGATATCTGGCTCAGAAGATGCATCTTTGAATATCTGAAATAGATTTCATGCTGTTTGATGGTTTTCCGGGGCTCCTGAATGCCAATTGCCTGCCACCAATCATTGAACGCGACCAAGCAGATGGAGAATTCCTTTGTGAACCACACCTGGTCATTCAATGTGATACCATGTATCTCTCTCTCTAGCTGATTCACAACGCGGTCCGTATCAGCAATACTCCAGGTGGTGGCTTCAATCTCAGCATCGGATAGACGGACCTGAAATTGCACACGCTTGATAGCGGTTATGCTTACTGCCCCGTAAGCCTCTTGTCCAGCAGCAGTCTTGATTTGAGCCAGTTTATTTTCGAATATGCTTCTGGAACCGGTTGCCTTCGTCCCGACCTACTGCAATCGTTGTCGCGCATGGTGTTGGACTAATATATCGAAAAGCTTGTGTTTAGCTGGTATTAGCTGATCGATTTCGTGCTCCAATCACTCAATTGCCCTCGGCCAATCAGCATCTGAACATATGATTGCCACTTGTCGTGCTCTATTCAGGCGCACCTGAAATTGCCTTCGTTTTCATGTTATAACCTTTTCAGCCCCGTAAAGCTGAACTGTTCCAGTCTGGGAATTGAGTAATCAGTCGGGAAGGAATCCCGCAGAAATTGGTGTTACGGAAAGGCGGAGACATTGATCGACACGGAGGAGGTGGGATAATGCGGTGAGATGGTCGCGGGATAATTTGGTAGAATAAGGAAGTGGTCTGAGGTGTTGCGATGTCGGACGATGTGGCATGGTTGTATGGATAAGAAGTAATGCTGGTGGTGTGTAAGATCATGGGATAATATTCAGATGGTATATTGGAGCATGATGAATGGTTCGGGGGCGACAGACGAATTGAATATAGGAGAGTGTTGTTGGCATTGCAGGATTTCCTTTTCTTCTCTCGTTACTCATTCTCTTCTAAAGCAAAGCAAGTTACGACTTTGAAACAGCTTCGACCCCTGTCTTGTCTTGATTCCCTCGAAATGAACATCGAGCCTGTTGTCTTGTTTTCTGATATCACATTATTGTATGCAATATCACCTATGCCTGACCCCGCCTGTTACACTAGAACGAGTCTTTTTACGATGTACCTGATATTGAATGTGCCTACATCCCTTGACAGTGTGTAAGTATTGTTCTGAACCTTGTTCTGTTTCCTGTTGGGTGTACCTAGCACCAAGCCACCATTGGATACACGTTTGCGACGATTGCGTTGATGAGTTACTCTGACCGACCAGATTTGATATCTGTCAGTACCCATATAGGTCACCATATTCGAATGCACCAGTACGATAGTGACTGTAATTCTCGAATAAATTGGTTTGATCTCGCTGGGACTCCTTCCCTTGTTTTTGAACCTGAACCATTGAATGCCTTTGAGAGTATCGAGGCTATCCTTATGGCAACCTTCAAAGCAGATCCTTTGGAGGCTAATTTTTGGGAACAGTCAGACGTTCCCTCCCCTTGGAATACATATTGGACAGACGCAGCCAGAGAGGGCAGCGGACTTCATAATAATGACCCCGTGTTTGGACCACATTAGACTGGATATTCAGGAGCATATTGCTGGTTTCCCTGTGATCATAAACAACCCTGTGATTGTGAAGGACACAACTGTGCAGGAACTCACTCGACGATTGGATGTGCAGCAGCAGCAGCAACAACAGCTAAGTCTCTTGGGATTCCCATCAGTGTTGTAGTACCTCCAACCCCGACTCCTTCCGAAATCGACGTATATAATTGTCACTGGTAGATGTGCTTGATTCGCTGTCATGTCAGGATTGACGGAACCCCGAGAGGCCTTGGTGTCACCCGAGGACCAAGGAACCATCATGGCACTCATCGACATACAGTGGGACACCATCGGGTTCGACGAGTTGAACGAGGCGTTTGCACAGACACAGGAGGTATTGATGAGGGTGGCATGGTACTTACAGCCCATTCGAGAGGTGCAGATGGTGTGCAATCACCCACAACAGACCATCGACCTACAACGACACGTCACAGACCTACAAGCCAAGCTGTTCCTGGCCTGGCAGTGCGATCATACAGAGTTGGATCGAACTCAGTTTAGAGGCTGGATTGCTCAACCCCGAATGGTCATATGACACAAACCGGCCAGCTTTCCCGACGAACTGTCGAAGATGCGGTATGCATTCAACCACCTGAGGGGCGTAGCCTTCGGCCAGATCTTGTGACACATCTGGGAGGACGGAACGATAAGGCTGGAAGAGCTACCAGCTTTTATACAACTCCTGGAAGCAGCTTTTGGGGACCACGACCAAGTAGCTACCACCGAACAGAAAATGCGGGAGATCAAGCAAAAGATCCACAAGTTCTCTCAGTGTTATGCTGAGTTTCAGGTTATCGCTGCCGACCTTGATTGGAATGCTTTGGCCATACGGAAAGTCCTTAGGATGGGGCTGTCTGAGGAGATACAGGATTCCTTCACTTACAGTGATATGTGTGAGGAACTTCCTGCGTTCGTAACGGTCTGCCAGAAACGGGATAACCAGATCCGCCAGCGAGGAGCGGAAAGAGCGGTACGGAATAAGGGAGATGTGATAGGGTTGGCCTCCCCCAGGCCTTCCACAATTCCAAAGGCTCCTGAGATGGCCCCTGCGGGAACTGTTGCGGGATATTCTGGACCCATGCCAATGCATCTCAGCAGAGGCAGAAGGAGGATCTCGGTGGGGGAAAGAGCGAAGAGGTTTACGGATGGCAGGTGTTTGTACTGTGCTGGGTGTAACCACAGAGCGGCAGAATGTGCTGCGAGAAAAAAGGCTCCAACGTGTAAGACCGCTGGAGCGGAGGTCAAGGTAGTACGAATCAAGGAAGGTTCCGAGGAATCGGGAAAAGAGTAGGTCAACCTAAGCAAGATGGCGCTTGGGTTGATGGAAAAAGTTTTGTTTGAGATACTTTGAAATGTTTTGGTATTTCACGATTATCAGTTAGCAAGGTGGAGGTATTGGAAGGATCAGTGGCAGGAAAACATTAAGTTATAACCTGCACCTTGATCGTGAATAACCAAGAGATACCGACGCATGCACTGATTGATTGCGGAGCTACAGGTAATGCATTTATGTATCAAGATTTTGCTCACCATCATCAGATACCCCTTCAGGAAATGAAGGAATAGGAACAAGTCGAGGTGATCAACGGAAGACCTATCGAGTCAAAAAATATCACTCATATTACTAAAGTCGGCATGAAGATACAACATCATGGGGAACAGCTGGCGATGTTTATGATAAAGTTGGGGAACTATCCCATTGTTCTTGGAATTCCCTGGTCAAGGTTACATGATGTTGTGGTGTGATTCGCATCAAACACAGTTACATTTGGGTCACAATATTCCACCACACAGTGCCACGATGCACCCGTTTCGGTTGAAGGAGTCACTGAAGAACCTCCGGAACCGGTATGTCGGAAGGATGAGGCAATTTTTGAACCACACATATGGCCACAACGACCATTCAGGGGAATATTGTTGCACTCAATGGATCACCATTTTTCGGACGGTGAAGTCAGGGAAGCTCACGATATTTCAGGCGTCACATTATGATATTAATAAGGCCATCGAAACAAAAGATTTGAAGGAGCGCCCGTTCCAGGAGATTGTTCCAAAACAGTATCATGAATTTCTTCTGTTGTTTAGTAAAGTATTGGCTGACCAATTACCACCACATTGACCGGAGATTGATCATGAAGTCCGGCTAAGGGATGGGGAAACTCCTACCTACAGGCCGTTTTATTCAATGTCCAGAACTGAGTTGGTAGATCTGACAGAATGGCTTGAAGAAAATATGTCAAAAGGGTTTATTCGACAGTCATCATCACCGTTTGCAGCCCCAGTGCTGTTTGCAAAGAAATCAGATGATGTGGTACGATTCTGTATTGACTATCGAGATATCAATAGCAAAATAATAAAGAATCAATACCCTCTTCCCTTAATAAATGGGACCCTGAATCTTTTGGGGAATGCGAAGGTGTATACAAAACTAGACGTGCGGGCGGCTTATAATTTGCTTTGAGTTAAGGAAGGAGATGAACATATGTTAGTCTTTCAAACGTGATATGGGCTGTTTGAAGCAATAGTAATGCAATTTGGAACAACAAACTGACCAGTGGATTTCCAAGGCTATATTAATAATGCCATAAGGGAGGCTTTGGAAGATTTTGCTTCGGCTTATTTGGATGACATCCTGATATATAGCGATTCCGTGGAAGAACATGTTAGCCATGTCAAATGGATTATGCAGCGGTTGCTGGAGGCGGGACTGTATTTGAAACCAGAGAAGTGCAAGTTCAATAAGGAAATGGCAAGATATTGGGGGTTGATTATATCAACGAAGGGAATTTCTATGGACGAGGATAAGATTGAAACCATACGATATTGGAGTCGGAAAAAGAAGACTAAGAATGGACGGCTTAATAACCTCTTTGACGTACAACACTTCCTTTGGTTCTGCAATTATTATCGACGATTCATCCCAAAGGATTCTGAGAAAGCGGAACCACTTACAAGGCTGACAAAGAAAGATGAACCATTTGTATGGGGGTCAGAACAGCAATTGGTTTTCAAAATTGTGATTACCGTATTTACAATGGCAATGGCACTTCGCCATTTTGACCATGAGAGGGAAGTTATCATCGAAACAGATGCTTCTAATTATGTGTCTGCAGGAGTGTTATCCCAATGAGATCATGAAAGGGTATTGCATCCAGTGGCATATTTTTCGAAGGAGCATATACCTGCAGAGTGTATTTACAATATATTTGATAAGGAGCTGATGGCGATTATTAAGGCACTCGAAGAATGGAGACCTGAGTGTGAGGGGGCTGCATATCCCCTACAGCTGATAACAGATCATAAGAATCTGGAGTATTTTATGACAAAGAAGCTTTTGAATGCAAGACAGGCTCGGTGGTCAGAGTTTTTAACATGTTTTGATTATCAAATAGTATATAGGCCAGGGAAATCGAATGGGAAGGCGGATGCATTGACTAGGAGGCCTGGAGACCTCCCTGAGGGGGGGGATAAAAGATTGAAAAATATGGAACAGGCGGTTCTAAAGCCGCAGAACATACCGGAACAACTACATTTGTTGGCAGATAGTCCGCCCATGTTAGGCCATCCTTCTCTGTCCGATATTCTTATTCAAGCATATCAGGTTGATCCGTTAACAGATAGAATACTTAGCGCTATACAGTCGAATGGTAGCCTGAAAGAGACTACTGTAGCGGAATGTACAGAACTAGAGGGGCGGGTGCTATATCGCGGGAAGTGCTATGTTCCTGAAGATGATCAGTTACAGTTATGTTTGATACATGAACATTATAATACTGTGCTTGCTGGATATCTGGAAAGGGCGAAGACAGTTGACCTTCTGGATGGGGAATATTACTGGAAGGATACGAGGAAACAGGTAGATCAGTATGTACGGAATTGCGAAAGATGCCAACGGTCCCGAACATCGAGACATGCAACATTTGGAGTTCTCCGACCATTGTCAATACCGGAAAAGCCATGGGAAGATAATTCAATTGATTTTGTGGTAGGATTACCTGAATGTGAAGGGTTTGATGCAATTTGGGTAGTAGTGCATAGGTTACCAAAAATGCGACATTTTATCCCCTGCCATACAATGATCGATGCTGTAGAGTTAACCAGGCTGTTTTCGCGGGAAGTTGTACATCTTCATGGTTTGCCAGCAACAATCGTCTCCGATCGGGGGCCTCAGTTTGCATCAACTCTCTGGAACTAGATATGCAGTTGTCTGGGAATTGATCGACGAATGTTGACAGCATTTCATCTCCAGATGGATGGACTGACCAAACGAACGAATGCTAGTATGGAACAGTAACTGCGAGTGTTCGTCAATCATAGACAGGACAATTGGGTCCAGTGGTTACCCCTGGCTGAGTTCACTGCAAATGATGGGGTTTGGGAATTGACAAAGTGTAACCCTTTCTTTGCGGTTCCAGGAACGGATCCTCAAATGTCATTTGCAGGAGAACCAACGAAGGTGCAAGATTATGGACGCCTGAATCTCAATCAGATTCAAGCTAAGATGCAACAGGTTCATGACCACCATGGGGTAGAGATGAGATGAGGTCACGCAGTACAGGAAGAAGCGGCCAATCGGGGACCGATGCCTGCACCAAATATACAGAAAGGGACGCAGGTATGGTTAGATGCCCGACATATATGAACTATGCGACCAACCCAAAAACTAGACTGGAAGAGGCTGGAACTGTTTTAGGTCCTTCGCAGAATATCTCCATATGCTTACGAGGTAGAACTGCCCGCATCAGTATGAATTCATTGACTTCAACCCGTCTCTCTCATGGATCCAGTGATGGACGATCCTCTTGTTGGACAACCAATAGAGCCTCATCCCCCGGCGAAAGTCAATGGTGGGGAGGAATATCAGATATCTAATATTGAGGATAGTAGGGTATATCAGAACCAGTTACAGCATCTGATATGGTGGACTGGATATGACTCCCTGACTTGGTAGCCTGTGAAGTTTGTGGATGGCTTCCAAGCAGTAGAGGAGTTTCATCAACAATATCCACAGAGGCCAGAACCGTTAGAGCATGTTCTTGGAGGATCTCCAGCCTAGAGGGGGGATACTGTTACGGTCTCGGAAGTATGTAATAAGTTGGAAAGGAATGCCGAAGGAATTCGTGTTATGGAAAGGGAGAGACATTGATAGACAGGGAGGAGTTGAGATAATGCGGTGAGATGATGGCGGGATAATTTGGTACAATAAGGAAGTGGTCTGAAGTGTTGCGACGTCGGACGATGTGGTGTGGTTGTATGGATAAGATGTTATGCTGGTGATGTGTAAGATCATGGGATGTGATTCGGATGGTATATTGGAGCATGAGGAATGGTTTGGGGGTGACAGATGAATTGTATATGAAGAGAGTGTTGTTGGCATTGGAGGATTTCTTTTTCTTCTCTCTTTACTCATTGTCTTGTATAGCAAAGCAAGTTACAACCTTGGAAAAGCTTCGACTCCTGTCTTGCCTTGATTCACTCGAAATGAACATCGAGCCTCTTGTCTTGTTTTCTAACGCACATTATTGTTACCAATATCACCTACGCCTGACCCAGCCCGTAACATGATCCTCCATTGCAGCACGGATTTTACGAGTCTTTTGTTCTCTTAACTGATAGGATTCTCTTGCCAATAGTTCATCCACTTTGGCCTTTGCAGACTTTGACATTTTCTGATCCCAAAAGGCACCATTCTCCTTGTACAATCACTTCAGTGCATCGTCTAGTGCTGAGAGGGATAGATCACAGTGATTTTGTTCGCTGACAAGTAGAGAGAATTCACATAATGCCCACACTGCTCCCATCACCATTTCATCAGAGGCTGTTTCCGCCACCATTTTCCCGGCACCCTCGAAGCAGTGATGAATTGGAGTGCAATTCACTGCCAGTGTTCCGATCATGCCTCAGATTTCTGTTCCCTGCCAGGAGCCGCTTTTCATCGAATCAAATGGTTTAGAGAAGTGCTGGAGGCATAGATATCATGGGACTGATATGAATCAATTGTCAAATTGATCCATCACATTTCTAGCTTTCAAGTATTTGAGCAGCCAGTGCAATAAGTTTTTAAATAAACCCAGGAGCAGCTGATGCAATTCTTCAGGCTGCCAAAGGTGATAGACATTGCAGAGAGGGTATTGCCAGAACTGGTTGCGGATTGGATGAACACCAAGAGTGCGCAGAACATCAATAATAGTTTCGTCTAGAACCTCCAAGTAAATATGCTGATCTCTTGGGTTATCAAGTGGTCGAAAAGTTGAAAGCCCCATCAGCACACCTTTAGGAATTTCACACATCGGGTATGAGCCATATGCAACTTGAGCAACCATGACTTGTTATGGATAATCCCCAACCCAGGCAGCCAAAAGAGGATAACATTGTCTCTGGAATCCATCAGAACAATCCCATTTCAAGCCAGGGCCAGTGATGTCAACATTCCGGAGTGGAGACAGCACCTTTCGAACTGCGGAATGCCATGCCTCAGCAGTATTTTTGGCACCTTTCGGCGGACAGCGGATGAACCCCACAGAAATCCAGGCGCGCTTTCCAGGTGTGCGGTGGATAACTTTTTGAATAGTACTGATCTTGAAAAACAGCGGCCACACATGCGGGTTACCCGAAAGATTTGTCAAGTGGGTCTTGTCGGATACTCAAATAACTGGCACAATCGTCCCTCCAGCATGAAGCTGATGTTGCGTATCCCACCACTCATCACCCATGTTCATCGCTCTGAATATTCTGCGACTTTCTGAGTCTGCACGGCGCACCGGTTCCACATCAGGATGCGCCTGAACTGGGAGATGTGGCAGAAGGAACTGTAAACATTTGAAAATATCCCAGGAGTATAATGCTCCGAAGATGTGCGAATGATTTTCAATCCAACCATCACTGGTGAGCCCAAAATCGACTCTAGAGAGGAGCTTCCGTAGAGCATCTGCTGATTGAAACAATTCAATCTTGACATTGTCCAGTCCACACCTCAGATGTTGATCTATCCATGTTTTTGTAAGCTGGCTAAATAATTGAGCCTGTTGAAAGTCGTGTGCTGACTGAAATGGATGCCATCGATTTCATTGTTCTGAGTACTTGCGATGCTTATTGTACAATCCAGTTGCTTTGCAATATGGTTTCCCCCCCGCATTTTCCACGCCAACTACCTGCCTTGGGGCCCAAGTCTTTGTTGGATCAGGGGTACATGTCAGATCAGGCTTCTGGTGGTCTAGAGTTTCTTCGTCGGGAGTATCTTCAGGTGGTTGTGCTCCAGCCACATTGTCTAAGGATAGATGAATCAGTTGACTGAACCCATTGATGGCCATTCTGGTGCACCGACTGAAGTCAAACCATGATGGCTCGGGTTAATCCCAGCCTACAAGTGGCAAAATCCCATCAGGTAATAGCTACTTATTCGTCGATATTGGGTGATATTGTTGATAGTGAGCCTCGAGTAGGTTCTCGTCAAATAATTTCCTTTTGCAGATAAAGTACTTGACATGTTTCCAGCGAGTGTGGACCATATTTGAGAAATGGTTACTGAACCTGTATTCGGATGAATCTCGATGATGCTTCAGGGGTGATATAGAGCCTCAGCATGATTGGTGTGAAACTGAGCTAAGTCAGGTTACCGTGACAGATTCACAGCTGCATCACACCCCTCCAAATGCGGGGGGGAGGATTCTTTTGTCATCAGTGCAATCACCACAATGGGGCCTTATACTATGTCACTAGGGGATTGTGAGTTTTACCTACGCTCGAGCCTCCAAGCAGCTGATAATGAAGATAGATCTTCATAATACAATGATTAGGTGAGTTTCCAAACTAGCTGGATGTCCGGGCATTGATCATCAAGAAATGGGAAGGCTGGTAAGATGTTTGCTTCAGTAACAATCCTTGACTGGAGTGTGGATTATAAGGAGAACTAAGATGTATAGGCAAGCAGCTCAATAGGAAGCAATCACTATTGCTGCTCGACTCACAGGCCTTCTATTGAATGATGTTGCAAGGTCATACATGCACAACTTATGTTCAATATCCCTTGTCACATTAACCTTCATACTGGATATAGTTTTTGTTGGGTTCCTGGAGATACCACATCATATCTCTTCTATGAGCTGTAAAGTTATGGAAGCGTACAAAGGTAAGCAGCTATCGCATATCCTAGTATATGAATTCGATCATATAATAAAGACAGGTGGGTTGGGTCTGAGAAGGTTTCTTTTTCTCACGGCCCAGGTCACTTTCATGGATGAAAGGTGTAGTGAAACACCACAGTTCATGACAACAGAATGGGATATAAGAAGCCCTTCATTCTGCTGAAGGTTACTGTGACCTTCAGTATACTCAACCATACTCCGATTTATTCTATATCTCATCTCGCATCTATAGTAGTTTGCCACTATCTGTGTTTAACAGAGCATGTCGACGACTAGATCTGCACTGAAGACAATGAAAATTGCACCACCTGGTGGCCTATCTGGTTCGCAACAATACGGTAACAATAATTCAGAATCACCGAATAATAGTTCACAACATGCCACTTGCAAAGCCAGTTGATTTGGGAAGCACACCAAGCAATATCATCCGCCACAAGCGTACGGTTACCCTCCTTCACCGCAGCCATTTCCAGGCCCTCTACAGTTGTATCACCAGTCTCCATTCAACATGACATACAGTTCCCAACCTACCTGCAGCGCAAGCCAAGAATTTCCAAGTTATGGGCCACCGTGGCAAGGATGTGATCTGCACCAGGTTGGTTATGGCGGGTCTCAAATGTTCCCCCCTCAGCAGTTCCCAGGACAATGGCAATCATCTCCAGGTGCACTGAGAGTGCCTCCAGGACCGCTAGAAAATCATCCAGTCAATCGGTCAACATCTTCCACCTCGACTCCTCCACCTCAATCTCCTTCCGGTCCACCTGGGAGACACCCCATATGCCTCCTGGCGAATCGAGTCCAGCCTCCAGCGGAACCGCAGAAAACAGATGTCGCAGGAATTGTAGACTTGCCTCCATTGCAAGAGATGTTCTACGACGAATATGATGAAGCTAATAAGAACCACAATTCGTCGGACTTGGGCGGTGCAGTTGCCAAACCTCCAATAAGCAAGAAGCAAACGGAATTCTCATTGAAGCAATTTGCCAAAAGGCTGGGGCAGGCCAACTACAGTGCTTTCAACAATTGGAAGACAATATGGGTGGCGGGGTTTGTGCAGAAGAAGCATCGGTCCATTATCCGGGGGCAGAACCTTTTGAAACAGGTTCGAGATGGACTACTGCACCGGGAGATGGTGGTCGCAGATATTATAGCGACATTCGAAATCAGGCTGCGGTTGGTAAATTTTGATGATGCTGAATGGATTCGCCAGCAGTGGGTTGAAATGTTTTTGAACAAATATGCAAGCGCCATTCGAGAGGCCTGCAAAAAGGGGAGGCAAGGCAACATGCGACCAACGACAGATTTGGGAGAGTGCATGGGGAAAAATGCGAGAAGAAACCTCCGAGAGTTGCCAAATACAATTTTCACAGTGATGATTTGCTGGGTGTCGAATGGCAAGGATTTCGTTCTAGCTCCCAAACATATCCAAGCCTCGTATACCGATGTGAGGCACTGGAAGGAGTTGGTTGATTTCATCAACAAAAATGGCAGCCCAAAAAAGCCAGACATTGTCACATCAATGTTCAAGTGCACCTTGGAGCAGGACGAATTGGAAGAAGAGTATATGGGATTTTACACACACGGGCAAATGATCAATGACCCCATATATCGCCAGATATCGTTGAACTGTTGCCTTTCAAATGCTTTCAAGTTGAAACTTGGACATAATGTGAAGATATTTTTTGCAGGAATGATGTGAGTGACAGGGAAGGAGATTGCTGAGCACGTAATTAGACCCACCGATGTAATCCCTGCTAGCCATGTAAATGCTAGACATGAGCAACTGGTAATCAGTATACATAGACTTTGGAAGGTTAAGAACAAGGTGGAAGAGATGGAGAAGAGGAGGGAGAGGAGGATAATTGGCAAGAGAATCATACTTGCATTAATGTAAGTTCTGATTGAAAGAATAGAATTGAGTATATTCCATCCACATGTATGCATTCAAATGGTTGCTTCTCTGTACAATACCTAACATTGGGATGAATTTCAGGAGCGCCAGAATATGAGCTTATCTGTCCAGCTTACATTGGGGTAACTGAAAGAGATCATTGAGGACGAAATGAACACTGACAAAAGTGCAAGGGAGGTTCAGCAGCAAGTGGAAAATAGTGAGGAGATTCTCAATCCAGAAAATACAAGCTCAGGACTGAATCCAGATCTCAATACAATCAACAATGAATTTGAACATGAGTGCCTTGATGAAGCAGTCAGGCTGCTGAATGCGCATCCTATTCGCCAATCAACAGCTGACCGTGTTCCAGGTGGCAAATATTCAATTCCAGGCCTACCAATAACTCACTTTCTGGCGCACCAGGTTTTGGTCATCTGGTTCATTGTGAGGAGATGGGTTTCGGATGCTGATATGCCAGGAGCAGTGGTGGCGGACGAGATGGGTCTTGGAACGCCATTCACCTTGGTTGCAGTGGCAATGCTTTGCAAATTGGTCACTGAGAAAGTTGTAATGGGGTTGCCACTGTCCATGTTATGGGGGAATACCCTTGAAGAGTAGGTGATTTTGGTGCACAATGACTTTCCCAGCATTGTCGGTGAAGTACATGAGTGGTATCTGCACCAGAGATCAAATTCTGTACCCCGCCACCCATTGGAGATCCAGTGAACACCACTCCACGAGCATCCAGCACTGATTGCAGCCCTTGAACCAATCCTGGTGGTAAGAATACCCGAAGTAGCTGAGAGTTTCAAAAGTGTCATCGACAAGATGACACATGGAACCAATTTCAAACTCGTCAACTTATTGCACATCAAAAATACGAATCTCACCCACGTGAATCAGGACCCCAGTATTGACAAGCCTGAAAACCGATGCAATATCCACCTTATTTTGTATGATACCTTAACATTCAGAGGGAAACCATCAAGTAACTGCCAACTCTCCTAGTGTTCATGGAGTTTCAGGATTTTTGATAAGTCCAATCAGAATATGACTTAAAAGGTGTGGGCTGACAAATTGCGATGAATGCGAGAATTGGATTCAAACTTCAAGTCACTGCTACACTGGGATTCCATTCGCTCTGTGCCTGGTGTTTTCAGACAATGTGGCTGTTTTCACCTGTGCCTGAAGATCCAGAGAATGATACTGTGATGGAAAAGCATGGTGCTGAGGCATTGTATTTAGCTGTGAAGAGTTGGATGCATGCAATCCAGACTAAAGACGAAGAAGCTCAACAGGATGTGGTGCACCGGATGATTCAGACTGCAAAGCCATGAACCATGTGGCGGTGGTCATAATCGAAACCAGCCAAAGGAAAACCACTCGTCCTGATACCAAACGAAAATGCGCACCTTATTGATTTCGAGTGGACTGAGGAAGAGCAAGCACATGGGAAGACCCTGGTGGAGAGGTACACTTTGTGGGGTGCCTCTGGAGCGGGGAGGGTTGATAGATGGCAGCAAGCATATTTCTCGTTAGTGTTGGGAGACACCGAGCATCACAACAATGTTTCTGGACAATGGCACCATGAATGGCTACTCATTACTTGGGTGGAATCTCCAATTTTCCGATGACTGAGAGAGACATTTTTGTCAATGGTTGTGCAGGAACCTGCAGAGAATTGCAAACCAGACCAAGATGACAGATCAAGAGAGACACTCCTTCCAGAAGAGAGAAATGAAAATACACTGCCTAGTGCACCTCCTCCAGAAAAGGCAGTGCTATTTTGTCCACTTCCTGGCGAAGTTCTTCATTTGATGTGGTGGCTAACAAAGTTTTTTGCAGATCATGTGGATATATTCCACATGTATGCTGAAATGGGCAATGATGAACGCACAGAAATACGGCTCCAATTCCAGGATTTACCAAATCTCTCTGTATTCATAACTGCACTCAAAGTGGGCGGGACATGCCTATATCTTACAGCTGCAAATCATGCAGTAATAACTTAGAAATATTGGGTATTACACGAGCAGCGGCAGCCATTTGTCCGAGTTGTCGGGTTAGGGCAAAACCAAGTATCACACACATGTTTACTGAATAGAGATCCTGATGGCTACGATAACCGCACAAGGGATCTCCACCAACAATCTGGAGTGGGGCAAACAAAAGTCGTTTATTGCTTCATGAGTCGACTGTACATCAAGAAGACGATGATATACCAGATTCTCGAGTCTCATGAGGACCATACGAAATGGCTGACAGAGAATGGAGACACGTTGCAGTCTGATGAACCATTAATCTTGGAGTGTTAGACGCTTCATCAAGGTATGCCATTTTAGACATTCGAGCAACATAATCTTCTTCACTGATACAAATAGTCAAAAAGGTTGTTTGTAAGGGACACTAAACTGGATAGATAAATCCTATCTCTCTTCAATGTTAAAGTGAATCAAAGTTCTGATGTTGGAATTGTTGTATCTTGAATTAGAAATGGCTAGAGTGGGATTTCATTAGCGTTTTTATTTATTATTAATGACCATATGAGATAAAGTGAATTGATAGAGGACATTAGAAGTTCGTGTGGCTGACCTATTGAATGATACATGGCATGAGTTGAATTGTGAGAATCATGTAGCAAAGGGCTTCAATCATTCGTCAGTTGCGAATTTAAGGTGCCCCAGAAGCCTGAAGCCAGCTACATAATTCGAATGATATAACGAAATTCATCCACTTTCATGTGCACCTGAGTCTCTTCGGCAAATGTCATGGGATTTGTTATGCCAGATCGAGTACTGCATATCTGCCAATCAGATGTAGCAATATGACAGTCTAGGTAATATTGAAGTACTTATGTCTGAGTATGAGACACGGCTCCCAGATTTGTCACAAAGAGGAAGATTTTCCACGCATATGATCGAACTGCACTGGAGAATCCTGGGCATATCTTCGTGACAGATCCACCACTGCAAATTTGCCAATCCCATTTGGCAATCATCACAGATCAGGTGATATCGAGTACTTGTATCACAATATGAAACATGGGTTCACTTATTTGTGGCAAAGCTGCAGCTTTTGCCGGCCTATCATTGAAGTTCTGGCACACCTCTAATCCGCATCCCGCAGACTCGGAAGCTGAGACATGACGAAGGTATTTTTTGCTCAAATGCGGCTTTCGCTGCTGGGGTTTCCCTGGCCTATGATTGAAGATCATACACAACTGAGATCTTCAATCCTGTCCAGAATAAGCTTCTGGGATATGTATAAAGCCAACTTTGACAAGCTATAAGTCATTATCAATGAATCATTCCAGCCCAGGCATGCCTCAAGAGAGACAAATAAGCCACCAAAGCGCATGTACCTGCAGTACTTAGTGTACGTTGTAGATTGTAGTTTGCTTCATTCTCATCATGTTTCCTTCAACTTTGAATTAGCGAACACAGTGCACACTAATCCATCATGGTACTGAACCTTTACATGCAGGCGGCTCATCCCGCTCCGCACCTGCTAACATATGAACCTGTACTTGATCAGTATATGGAAGGCCGCCGCTATCATGCCTTTAACTGTCAGCTCCGTGTCAACTGTCCATTGGAGGAAGGTTACCACTGTGCAACTAACCCCAAAATGCACAAGCCTGGCCAAGTAGTAACCCCATTTAACTCGATATTGACAAAGTAGTATGTTTGGACCAATGCTTCCAAATCCTAAAATAGCTTCTTTAAGATCGGGCTCTGTTAAAAGAGCTGTGGAAACTTTAGAGGGAGAATCTCAACAGACTAATTCTGGTCAACGACTCTGCAAGATGGCCGGCAATTTTTGCTTACCTATGTACCACACTTACTCAATGAGGCCTACGTTCTAAAATCATTGAAACAAGACTTAACTGTATTCTGACTAAATGTAAGTTTCGGCTGCCAAAACTTGTATCCGAAAATCGATTATGTGGACAACATTCCACCAGGAGAAGCTCCGAGAGACAGAATCATGAAAGCTCGAGTTATGAGAAGATAGCTAGCAAGAGTGCAATCAACTGTTAGAGTAAGCTGAGCCTGCAATCCTCAGTCATTGAATCCAAGCATATACATTTCAACATCGGTATACCTCAATTCCTCGGAACTTCGTGCATGCAACCATCACTCCTCTGCCCGCCGTGACATGATGTCTCACTATACATTCATAACATTGTAGCGTATCGCTTTCAACCCCAACAATTATTTTAAGTGAACATTGTAGTTGTGAGATTCATAATGAATGTGTGATTTAACGGTGTGCGATTTATTAGATATTAGGCACAAAATCAGAATGTGAATGTGAATTTGTATCCCATTGGTTAGCAATGATCACATTGATGAGTGCTTGAATCATTAAGATTACCCCTGAATCATGCATCGTACATTAGTATTCTTCCTCTACACCTGTATCTCTCCTTTGTGTACCAAATTTTCTTCCTCTTCCATTATCTACTGCAACATTGTTGTGAATGGGATTCTGCAGATACGGCTCAGATGAACGCATGAAAGTGATGTTATGCTTACAATATTGTCTAATCGACCACTAACTTACGTGCAGTATCCTAATACATTAGAATATTGTGAAAATACATCTGTCCTTCCGGAAGATATACCACATATGGAGATTCATATTTCTCCTCGCTCGATAACAAACTGCAGTATGAACTGCTGAAACGCAGCAGTCACTCACAAGGTCCCAACCAAATCTATCGAGTTCTGCATATTCTCAATACTGCACCAATATCGTTACTATGCGGTCACCATAACTGCTCGATCTTCCACGTGTAATGAGTACGTTCAGGGGAGTCATATGCAGGGGCTCATATTTTCATTGAGGTTCTCAGTGCTTAAATTGTACCCAGCACCAAGGGTTAGTTGATGTTGCAAGTTATCTTCCAGTGCGTCTGGTTCTATTCTCTATGTGTGTAGGCTTTAGGCAACCTCCAATTCTTGCATCCGTACAGAGTGTGGTTCATAGGAGTTGCAAAAATTGGGCATTAGGGATCAATCTTTTCTGGCATACCTGACAACAAATCCGTCTATTCTGGCACACCTGACAATATCCGAAAGCGCAACACCGACTGCACCCTCGAAATAAATATAAACCGTTGATGTCATCTCTCCAGAACCTATTGAAGGCACGCCTCGAATTGCTACCTCCTCGACTATGTACAAATTCTTGCACCATTTATCCCATTATTGTGTTGCACTTAATTTTATATTTCCTGCTTATACACTCTCTCCCACATTCTCCAACTTTAGATCTTTGTTACAGCAATTGGAGCCAACGCCCAGCCAGGTGAAGAATCGCTATTCACAGAAGAATCAAGAAGCACACCTAGAGAGAGCACTCGCTTTCAAGAAAGCAGCCAATCTTCATTGCCCATTCAATGTTTGCCTTCTAATTATCTGCCTTCGTGCATCGTATTGCAGATGGCTATAATCCCTGATGTGATTAATGAATCAGAATGACATGACCAATCAGGAGATCGGTGATGATGACAGTGAGGACACCGGAGAGTCCACCTTATTATCCAACGTCGATCAAAACAATTTGCATTATCAACAGGAGGTACATCATCTAGGTAAGGCGTGCTGCGACAAGTAATTACTCATTACAAGTGTTCCACTGCCAAAGAAACGGAGCCGTCCCGATACTGTCATTTCACGCCCTCCACTTCCCAATTCCCGATATCTACCTGCAGCAATGGCACCACCACTGCTCAAACGCCAAGAGTCATCCCTCCCCAACAAATAATCTGAGTCAGACCGTGCACCATCTGCCTGGGCACTGGTGCTTCCCAATATGTCCAGTGGAGACCAGAATATTCCACAACCCAAGGCCAGTAGTGATCAGAACGTTCCCCAACACCAAAAGGCTACTCTTGAGGTAGCGAAAAGGTTCGTGGAGGCAATCACATTCATGAAGACTGCTTGCCCAACATTATCCCATGACAAGTACTGGATAGTTGAAGCAGCTTGAAAACTAGCGATTGAAGCCCAGGATCATCAGCGGGCATCAGCAGGTGCACCTGTAGGTACACCATCTGTGTGTCAATTGCCTGGTAGTCCATCTCTCAAAATAGATCCCCAAACACGAGAATCTGTAGGTCTTGAATTCTGTTTAACGCTTCTCTTTCAGACTTACGGATATTGACTACCCCCCAAAATATACACAGTCCAAACTGAAAATTAGTACCATTCGAGGACGGTTGCCAGATGGGGCACGTTGAACTGTTGTCCATAGTTACCAGTTGGATGTGGGCTCTGAGACTGAGCTTCGGATCAAGGTTAAGGAGCTCCTGATTAATGATGCTTACCTCTCCAACGTCGTCGATGATAACATGTCATGGTTCACCCGAATGGAACTGCTTGATCACATTTACCACCAATTTTTCTTCACAGCCAATAGCTTGTGGCGCCAGCCAACAACATCACAGTATTTCCTACCTCTTGCTCCTCTGACTTTAGCTCTGGCAGTTGCAGCAATTCATTGTGCGCTGTCTGAATACACCAGTGGAAAGAAGGCTACAGTTATGTTATATCGAGATGGATATCTAGGTACATTTGGCCCATCCCCTGTGATCGATTTTACTCTAGGGGCCACTACACAATCAATCACACATCAGCAGCCACTTCATACCCCCACCCCCCCCCCCCCTGAGCAGCGCAACTCTACAAGAATAGGCGCACCTCAATCCTCGTCGGAGCTCCTCCGCCTAGATTGAACCTCTTGTATTTCATTCCATAGTCAATTCCTCCTATCTCAGCGCTCCTCTATCAAATTCTGCACTCTATACCCCCCATTCCGCACCCCTCAGCCCAGGATGGGAGCTCTTCAATTCCCGCAGGCGCTTCTATATTGCATTCCACACTCCTTATCCACCCTTTTTTGGCGCTCCTCCGCTTGGATAACCACTCTTCAATCCCATCAGTGCTTCTCTGCATGGTTTGCCTCTCCTCTATTTCGTTCCACACTCCTCAACCCCCCCTTCTTTCAGCACTCCACAATTTCATTCCGCACTCCTTCACCCCCCTCTTTCGGTACTCATTAATTTCATTCCGCACCCCTTCACCACTCCTCTTTTGGCACTCCTCCATCACCAAAATGTATTTTGGTCTCTGGAAGCCTCCAGGAGTGTCTGAGAGGATGTGGAGTGTAAACTTGGAACCGTCAATTTCAGGAGAGTATAAGAACCTAGAAGGGCATTTCGGCCAGCCTTCAGAGTAACTGGGACCTCTGATGACAAGTACAGGAGTAACTTAGATCTTTGATGACTGGTACAGGAGTACGATGGGAGTGATTCGGATTCTTTTGGCAGCATGTCGCAGCGCTGGAGAGAACGTTGGGTGTATCTGGGAGTGTCACCAAACCAATGTGGGAATCACAAACAAACTCTGAGAGATGCCTGGGTCCATAAGGATATTCTTTTGGAGGACTGCAGGCATTATCTGAGATTCTTCGGACGAACATGAGCATTCGACTTCCCTCAACAGCTAACATAATGCGTGGATTATTGTTCATTGTCACTTCTGAATAATACGAGCTGTCAGCTTCTTCAACATTTTATTTTGTGCCTCGCAACATTAAGGAAACGAAAGAAAATGGCGAGAGATTTAAACGTAAATGGAGGTACACAGAAACACTAACCCAACTAAGTGATCGAGATATATCAATCAAACATGGTGTCGATGTCATCCACTACATTTCCCATCTCATCAGGGTCAACAAAAGCAGGAACACACAATTCATCAATGGCGCACAGAAGCTGGAGACGCTCCTTGTATTTGCTGATTATTTGTTCCTGGTGAGTGACTGAAATGGAATTCCAATGTCGTTTGGCTCGATTGGTAATATCTAACAAAGGTGTAATATGCTGTTAGCTAGCTGCCAATCTAAATGGGGGTATGAGAGGCAATATGATACATTCGGATGAAAAATGGAAACAACTAACAGAGCAAATGCAGAGCACCAGATTGGGAGTGTTGTGTAGAAAAGAGGAGTACCACACAAGGTGTTGGCGAAGCGCGGAATGAAAAAGAAGAGTGTCAAGTCTAAGCTGATATCAGCAAAATGTAAATTGGTCAGGAAGCCATAGCCAAACCTCTCAGACACTTTGATAGCTCTCACCAGTACTTCTAAGTTCTTCCAGATGCTCCCAGCCCCACTTGGAGCGTTGCAAAGTGCTCTCAGACACTGCAAGAGCATTCTCAGGTGCTCCTGAAAGCACCTGCGGTAATGGAGGGGCATTTAGGATTCTATGAGATTTGACTATTACAATAGTCGAACTTTCGAGCTGCTGAAACCTCTGCACAGGTCTGCGGGAGACTTTGAGTGCAGCTGAGACCTCAGCTAAGGATCGCAGCAGACTTCGGGAGCTGCTGAGATCTCGGCACAAGCTCTGCGGGAGACTGGATGCCGCATTCTCACACCAGTGGTTCTCACGTTCCACAACCACAAGGCAGTTCATCTATCATATTCCTCTTTGTTACAATCACATGATTTGCTTCATCGTTATATGTCATGTATTATCTAAGTCTCACTGTATATCTACATACAAGGATACAGGGAGAACAGAGATGGACTCTGTGACAGGAAGTATATATTTGGAAGACTCCAGGGTAGATAGACATCATCTCATTATATGCAATACACACTCTGTCTTTCACAGCTCTTTGTCTCATGCACTCTTGCGGAGCATTCATACATCCACACAATTTGTGTGGTTAATCATAGCCGGATATCCCCTCATATCCTCTCACCCTCTACCTACACTCCTCGAGCAAGAACCGCACTGTCACACTAATTCTCTTCGGATCCAATGCAAGGTGCGGTGGAGTGTTGGTGAAGGGCTGTCTGCGTTCTATCTCCAGCGTTTCACCACACCATGATCGAGTGAACTTAGAGATGAACTTCGAGCATCTGATCGAGCGAGTTTCGAAATGCAGTTGAAGGCTGTGATCGTGCGAACTTGGAGACCTTAATTAAACGAGTTTGGAGATACACTTGGAGGCTGTGACGGAGAGAATATAGTGATGCACTGCGATGCCGTGATGGAGCCAGTGTGGAGATTTACTTCAAAGGCTGTAATCGAGCATGTGTGGAGATACACTTGGAGGTTGTGATCGAGCGACAGTGGAGATACACTTGGAGGCCATCATCAAGTGAACTTCAAGATGGACTCAAAGATGGTGATCAAGCGAGTTTGCCGATGCACTTGGAGGCCATGATCGAGCGAGATTGGGGCAGTACTTGGAGGCGGTCAATCTGGAGGCGGTAGTATGAGAGGGAGGCGCCACAGAAGCTGAGACTCTATTCATTGGTTATGTTGTAATTTTGGGAATGAAGAGAATTGAGTACAACATGGTCTGCTGCGAGATGAGAGACTGGCTGGGAGCGGGAGACAGTCAGTATAGGGATGATGCAGTGCGCGGTGTATGTAGTACTCAGTGTATGCTGTACTCAGTGTATGCTGTACTCGGTGTATGCTGTACTTGGTGTATGCTGTACTCGGTGTATGCTGTACTCGGTATATGCTGTACTCGGTGTATGCTGTACTCGGTGTATGCTGTACTCGGTGTATGCTGTACTCGGTGTATGCTGTACTCGGTGTTATCTCTTGTTCATGGCCTGGAGAGATAGAGAGGGATGACTGAACATTGTGTTCTCAGGTGATGGTAGAGTTGAGGACGAGAAAGAAAGAGATAAGAGGAGATGGGACAAATGATCATGAGAAGCTGTGACAGAAGAGAATCATATGTGCAAGTCAATTTACCATCCCCGATACGGTAGGTACGAGTTACAATGTGGTTTGTAATTACCCTGAGATGAGGTCTTCCAAACCCAATCAGGCAAGTTGTAACCCTGATATCGCATATCCGCTGGTATCCTCCACATCGTTCTCTTCTTCAACCCCATATCTCTCTTTCTCATCCACAACTCTACCATCATCACAAAACACAAAGTTAAGTCATCCCTCTCTATCTCTGAGTGCCATGATCATGAGTTGGCACCCAGTACAGCATATACCAAGTACAGCATACACCAAGTACAGAATCCACATAAGATAGTTTGTCTTCCCTTCATCCTCATGATTACGAGTTGACACCTGAATTTAGCTTCAGCTTCCTGCGTGCCTCCCTACACAATCGACTGCCATTACCCAGCTCTCCATGAAAGCTCAAAGGTAAGGTCAACTTGTCACATTCCCACGATTGCAAGTGAACTAGCTGAGGAATAGAGTCTCATCACCAGGCGCGCCGTCCATCAACTGCCTCAAAGTACTCGTCCAATCTTGCTCGATCATGGCTCTCTAGTGCATCACCAAACTCGCTTGATCACAGTCACCAAGTGTATCTCCAGTCTTGCTCGATTACAGCCTGCAAGTACGCACGATCATGGCCTCCAAGTTAATTCCAAACTCGCTTGTTCACAATCTCGGAGTCCATCTCTAAGTTCACTCAATCATGGCCTCCAAGTGTATCTGCACACTCTCTCAATCACACCTTCCAAGTGTATCTCCAAACTCGCACGATTACTCTCTCTAAGTTTGCACGATCACTGTGTCCAAGTGCATCTCCAGACCTGGTCAATTATGTCCTCCAACGGAATCTCCACACTCGGTCGATCACTCCATCCCAGCAAGTCTCCAATCTCGCTAGATTACATCGCTCAAGTTCGCACAATCGCAGCCTCCAAATGTATCCCCAAACTCGCTCGATAACGGACTCAGAGTGTATTGCTGAGTTCACTCAATCGTCATTTCCAGGCGCACCTTGGATTGATCTCATGCATCGCCTGCAGGCAGTCCAAATATACCGTGTGAAATTGGATTGCAATATAGACACATAGATGAGAATATAAACTGAATACATGAGTTTTACAAATCGTTGAATGATCAGTAGTAGCTATGATTTCCAGGCGCACCAGCGGCATTTCCAAAGAAGATGTTTAGCCCAAACCGCTCTACAGTAATTCGAGGTGCTCCCAGGCTTCTCGCTGGTGCTCCTAGGTGTTCCCAGACTTGTTGTCAGCGCTCCCAGACATGTTGTCAGTGCTTCCTGACTTGTCGCAGGCGCTCCCACGTCCTTCCAAGTGCGCACAAAGCTCTCTCCGGCATACCAAGGTGTTCGCAAACTTACCACAATCACTCCCAAGGCACTCTTTTACCAGTCATCAGAGATCTCAATTCCTCTGAAGGCCAGCCGGAATGCCCTCCTATGGCCTGATACTCTCCTGAAATTGATGCTTCTCAGTTTACATTCCACATTTTCTCACACACTCCTGGACACAGCCAGAGACTAAGTTACATTTTGCTGATGAAGAAGGATTTCTCCATCCACTTGTTTGAGTCTAAAGCTTGGTGGGAGACAATCGGCATTCAGATGCTGCTGAAAACCATTGAAGAATGCGTAATACATTATCGATATCCACAGGTACGTCTTGTGAGCCATATTTCAGCATCAATTTGGCAAATGGGTTCCGGTGACAATTTCACCGTTCATATTTTTGAATGGCTACATATCGTCTATGTGAAAGCGGGATATTGATCTAGCAATAAAGTCAATTACATTGGACAGATGCTTATGCACAATGACCAGTATACCGATTTTGACTACATGGAGGAGACACTGTCATATCTTGCACTCCAAGGCTGGTACAATATTGACTCTGAAAAAGTTTGCAACCTACTGTCCACTACCGATGAAAAGCGTGGTACATGAAAAGCCTATCTGTTACGTCTCCAAACAGTTCAGGATCAGCCCATTATTCACCCTGCATCAGAGCAGGTATATTGTTTGAGACAAACGCATATCCGCACAGTGTGCATAAGTATGAAATCAACCTCACTCAGAGATTCATCAGAAGATTTCGGAATTCACACCTTTGAATAACTATTCGATGCACACATTGTGGAGGACCAGGGACATGAAGTCAGTGGACTCGTGCTTGGATATGATTAGAATCAACTCATAGGTACCATATTTATAACACTCCAGAACAGACTGTTGTATTACCATCAACCATTTCACTGCCCTACATCTGTTTAGCGTCTGGGATATGATTGCATGGTAGAATATACCAATGCCAACCAAGGGATCATGCTTGAAGCTCATAACATCGGGGTCCAGTATATGCTAAGTGGAGAAAATAACCTCGACAACACCTTTCAAGGACGAATTCCTTCTTAGTCTGTTTGATTCTTCAGCTGGACTCCACCGAATCAGATCCCCCAATTTCAGGAGTCCCTACCAGCCGGGAAAGCAATATTGACATTTTCTAACCGGTGCAAGAATAGTCAACACTGGGTATTACATTCTCAACATCAACCATATGCGGTGGTGATTCAAACAAATTTCAAAAACCTTGACGGTTGGGCTGATTGTGTTGATGGGATCATCCGGGATGTCAAACAGACAATTAGGATGCATATTTTACCCGGTGGAGAAATGGTTGGACTAGCGCATTTTGTGCGGGAGAATGCTGCAGCAGGCTGCATGGATAGCATATGGCTTGTAAATAATCATGTCCATTTAGATACCTACTGGTCTGTTTATGACTCAGATAAGAATGCCAGATTCAGGTATATACCTGTGCGATGGATCATCGAATGGTACTATTCCATATTGATGTTATATATTATCACTTCCGGAGAGTCTGGCTCCTGGTGCAACGGAATCCCCTTGGAGATAAATGTTGTAGTCCCAGCAGCTCCAAAATGTTACCAACTTAAAGACATGATTGTATAGCATTCTAATGATGACTCCCTACTCTTTAGAATATTCTTATACTCTGTTCCGCTACTTCAGGAGCGTTGAGGAGCAGCTGAAAGTACTCCCAGAGCACCTGAGAAGCACAATGTTTTGCATTCAGCCTGATAGGAAGCTTCTGGGAGCTTCTGGCAGAATCAGTGTGGCTGTTTAAAATAGCTGAGTCGTTGTGTTATCACTTCCGAACCATCTTACATATTGCTGATGAAGCTGCATCTTTTATGTCAAGGTTGGTACATTTGATCAACTTGAACCAAGCAAAATCTGCATGTTGACTGTTACTATATTGAAAACTGCAACGTTATCTGTACAAAACTAGAGAATGTTTAGCAACAGTTCTTTGTAAGCTCCCAGGGCCATCAATATACAATTATCACAAGATGTCCTTTCCATTGGAATATTTCCTTTTAATGTCTTAGAAACATGAGATTTTGGCTGTTGTTTACCTCAATTTGTTGCAGTACACAAAACAACAACATCAGACCGACTAGCTGCACCTTGCAGGACCGTTTTGAATCTTCCAGAACCTGCAGCTATATCCCACAGGATTCATTTTGAGTGGAATGTGCAAGTTGGCTGTTGCTCATTACACTTTGACTTGAAGCTAACAAAGTATTCCTCAGGACTTCTCACTTCTTTTGGAAATCATCTTCCCCTCCCTTTCCACTTAAACAAATCATGGGTCATGGAACCATTTACCAAAGTGCAAGTGGATATGGATCAAGCAGAATGACAGGCTCTTCATCCAATGTGCCACCCAATGAGACACAGCATCAGCACAGACACCAGTTAGTCCACCATGACGCTGCCTATGCAGACCCCAACAGTATAACCCAGGTTGCACATTTACAAATGATCTGTCAAGCCAGAAGCAGCAAGATTTAGAACCAGCATGCCATTGGATGTGAGTAAATGCATATCAAGGTGGCGGGCTGTTAACTAGCAATGTAATATACAACTGTTATACATAACGAGCTGTATGACCACTTGATTGCTTCCTATTCTGGGGAACTTCCCCAGTTGACCAAGGCATTTGTCCGTACAATCTGCAAAATTGATCAGGATGATATTGTCAGCTCTGGGATCATTCAGGACATGATTGGCGATAAACGTCCCTGTGAGTGGACAAAACAGGCTTTCAATACCTTATAGGATGCTATGGAAGTGTATATGGTATCAGTGACAGCCAAATCTCATATGTCGAAGCTACAACTAATTTCTTGTATTTGTGGAAAATGTCTGCTAGTATGGCAAGGCAAGCAGGTTGGGTAAAGTATAAACAGTCTGACATGCGCCTTGTTTTGAATACTGCCACAATCGCCAAAGCAGAGCTTTCATGTACCACAAGAGAGACCAAGCACAATCTGATCATAAAACCTAACCCTGAAGTCCAAGAAAAGGAGAAGCAGGGTGCTGAGTTTCCTGGGTATAGACAACTGAAGGATGCAGTTGAAAAACACTCGGCTATGGCTCATGAAAATTAAACAGACGGCTGCCTGCCTTGCCAATGTGTGGCAGCACAGAATCTGCAGACGCACTGGAGGCACACCCTGTGAGATACACCTCCACCAGATTGACTCCAACAGCTCCTACCAGAACTGATTCCACTTCCGCCAGCATTGCCACCTGCACCACCTGGTGCCAATCTGTGACCGTACGCTTCCCAAATTGATGTTGTGCCACCCATATATGTGTATATTCATACTTCTCCTCCCAGTGTTCAATTTTTCAATTTTCACACATATGCCATGTAGTGCAAGTGCAGTGAAGATTATTTTCCAGATATGTTGACTGAAGAAGGAACATCCACCAGTTAGTACACTATCTGCTGTATGGTAATGCAGCTGACATCCATATTACAGATAACAGCAGCCTATTCAGTGAACCTGCAAGTGAAGATGAGCACAGATAGAAAGGAATGAGATATCTGAGTGTATTATTGTCTACAATTAGCAGACACTGTAAAGTATATTTCAAACAATGTATTTATATGTATTATTGAAGAACAATGTAGTGACGAAGGTGCAATTACATGAAGAAAATAGAAGCGCTGACAAAGCTTTTTTAATTATATCCTACTGTAATTTGAAATGATTGTATATTGCAGATACGTCTGGGGCAAAACCTGCACCGATGGAGCATCTATGCTTGTTGGTCCCACATGTTGGGTAATCGAAGTGGTAATTGGTTGCATTCATCCACAAATGAGGTATCAACCGCCTATATAGGGAACAGTGGTATTGACGTGCCCCCTGCCCCATACTGAACATGAGTGTCAACAGGGGGTCAACGATTGATGGTTGTGTAAGTCACATGATTAAAAAGTGAGTTGGTCATTGCTATAGATTATCAAAGTATCGGCCACAGTTTTAGCCAAAAGAGAAAGCGACACACCCTACCCCATTTTGAACATCATCATCAACAGAGCATGAACATAGTTGGCCATTCACCATGAGTAATTAAAGTGCGGTATGGCCTTTATTGTCTATATACGAAGTGCTTACTGCTTTCATTGGCTAAAATGCTCATAAACTAATAGTTGCAGCATTGTTAATGAAATAAGTTGTTACTGTCCGGGAGGCTGTTGTGGGAATATATCTTGCCTATATGTATGACAATGCTGCCAACTTCTGATTTATGTATGTTTGCACTCAAGCAGCACTTAAATTACACAAGATGAGAGACCAAAAATTGTTCTCGCTCCATTGATGCTCATTTTCATGATGAGGCTGAGAGCATGTTGGTTTCTCTTTTCCCAATAAGGGTGGCCAATACCATATTTAGGAATATCCACAACCAATCACCACTCGGATTACCCAAAAAGCAGGTCCACACATCGTTGACGCTCCATTGATGCCTATTTGCAGGATGTGGCACGGAGCGTGACTCTGCTTTCGTTGATGATAGAGATGGCCAATACGTTCATATAAGACACTGATGTACCAAAGTTGACATTGTGTGAATAACAATAGGATAACTGAATGAGACTATAAATAGAACAACCCAAAAGCTGAACTGGAGATTGCAATCTCCGGGTCTAACCAACCACAGCCAAATCTGCAGGTTACCAGGCATTGGTATAGGTTTGCCCTGCAATGAGGCTGCGGGTTAAAGCTTCGGATGGATCTGGAACTGAACTGAACTGTTTGTGCAGTCTGAATCCTGACTGCTGGCAAGGTTCCCAGACCCCTTGCTAATACTCATTTTGGGGGAAAGAATTTTCCTATTGGCTAAATTGCACCCCAATATGCTGAATATTCCTAATATACTCCCCTAACTCTTGAGTAACCTTGAGATTGGTTCGCCGAGATATTGTATAGAAGTGGGAATAATGTAAACCATCAATAATGGTGATGACAATCAAGCTATGCCCAAACCTCAAGTTCAACTGGAGAAACATGGAGGGAAGAACTGATGAAGTTGTAAAGTGATAGAAGAACAGTATACAAGGGAAAATAAGAATTCCATAAAAACTTAAGAAAGCTGGAATTGGCACAAATTTCTCTTCCAGTATATAAACAGCTTACCATCCTATATTTCTAACAAAAGGTAGCGACTTTAATGTATCTTTCATCTCTTGCAGCACACTGATTACTGGTCCCAATATCCTCATCTTAACCAAAACTGACAACCAACAAGTAACACAAGGTGAACAGCAACCAATGATACATCAGCTACACTTTGCAGCACTGTGTACATGGAAGCACCCTTAATCACTACCACTACCACCACCACTACAATCCTTGTCTCCACCACTCCTGCAGCCACCACCACCACCACCACCACCACCACCACCACCACCACCACCACCACCACCACCACAGCAGCCACCACCACCATAGTAACCACCACCTTAGCCCCCACCACCACCACAGCCATGACCACAGCCATTACAACATATACCTCCTCCTTGAATGTCTCCATTATTGCCACCAATTCCTCTCCAGTATTTCTTCCATTAGAGAAACATTCACAACTCTACTGTGATGTCTTTGCCAATTTAGTTGTTTGATTGCTACAAGAAGCCATAAAGAATGCTGCAGAAAACTTCTTCACACCAAGCAAAGCAATTTTCAAGCTTGGGATTAGTGATCACTTTAGAATCATTCACAATCGTGTTAATGCTCAGGTCAAATGCCTATTCGCCTTTGTAGAGTGAAATCCAAACCAAAACAAATTGAAATACCAACAGCACAACAACTTCTTTGCAGCTTCCAATAACTCCAGAATCGTAAGTGAGATAATCCAGCAACCCCACACTGCACATTGTTGGATGACACAAGATACGAACAAGGTGAAAGACAGCTGTTACTCGATCCTAAACTCCACGCAATCCTAAGCTTGGTTGGTTCAAAGGTGAATTGCTTGGAATGAACCACAATTACCGGCCAGACATTGGAAGACGTTAGTTAACAATGAGATGCCTCAATGATGCATATGACATGCACCACATATATCTACACGGAAAATTGAAAGGCAAATGGTGGCATTCTTCTGGAGACTACCAGGTACCAAGAACGTTATTTGATAATGGTTGCACTCAGCAGGAAAATGCATTCAACTATAATGCAATCAGTCTGAAATGGTACTGGGAGGTAGTACTGTGTCTAAATGATTACCCTCGACTGGATGACCACAGTCATGCCAATCAACTTCATACCATCCCACCATCTGTACCATCTACATACTATTGAATACCCATACCCCATCCATCCCCCAGTTACAGCAAGATGCTGTCACTACAAACGGCACCAACACAGTGAACGGAAAAGTATCATGATACAGATCAGAGTATCATTGGAAGGCTATTGATTGGTCTGGCATTGAAACTATCTGAATATGGAACTGTCACTTGTACTGAAAAAGAGGCCAGTATGATCCTGCCAACTTCCACCAACAAGGAACCCAGTACAATTTTGCCAACTGACTCAGGACAAGTCTACTGATTCTAAGCAGAAGAGGGCCTACTAACCCAAACATCCTCCCAGTTGGAGTAAGATTGGTATCAGTCTTTACCAGAATACCACGACTGACAAACATGTAAGTTACATTCAAGAGTAGTGTTGCCACGACCCGGACTGCAAGATAGTGTTGCAATATGCACCCAAGATGTTGGCACACAATGAGAGCAAAATGGGAAACAGTGCAATTCGTATCTTGAAATATCAAGTAAATGAGAACTCTGGGTCATTGATTGATGCCAGGCCCCAGATCACAGTGGCTGTATATGTGTTATGTCAGGCGATAGTTTGTTTTGATACTTGGCTTCGCAACATTGTATACTTCACAAGATTTCACGGAAAATGAATGGTAACTCTGAAGGCAGGCAGGCAACAGCAAGTGTGCAAGAAGTGACACTTGTTACATTTTTCCTTTGTATTGATAGTTTTCCACTGGGTTCTTGGTTTTCCTTTGGAGTTATGTCAGTCCGTTGAGTTTGTGGTTTCACTTTGGGTTTATACTTTTCGTGTCTATCGATGTATTGCTTTTGGGTTAAGATTATTTGTTGATTGTTTCGCGTTTGGGTGTATGGTTATATGGAATGAAATAGGAGTAGTGTGGTGCACACAATGGGCTAGGGAGGAGTTGTGGTGGGAAAATCTATTTCTATCCACCACCATGACATCCACCACCACTCAATTTGACAGAAGAAAGGAGGTGGAGATTGGAAGAGGACACAGGGAAAATAGATTTGGAAAGAACATTGGGAGGGGTGTAGTACAATATAGGCATAATGGAGAAGGACTGAACAACAGACAGTACATATTTGGGTTACCCCAGAGTAGATAAACATCATGATATCATATAATAAATGCACAAATAGCCACTCGGTACATATCAAACTGAATGTGATGGATGATCGAGCTGACATCTTGCTAGAACTAACTGCTACACCAGCCTGCCATGGAGCTGCACTAGCGCAACAATAGCCACACCTTAACATGACCTGGCCTATTCACTTACAACACATCCTTCTTCAATCATCCTTGGGAAACCTCTCAAAGATGCCCAACACTCTGATGTAAAAACTCGCATTTCTCTGTGATTTCTCTCAATACGCCACAAAATAGACACTTGCCTCTCCAACCTTATTCCACAGCTTTTTTTTTCTCGCCATTGGCCACCCGGCTATTTCCTCCCAATACTGCTTTACTAGGTCATTTGCTTTTACCATATTCTCCTCCGCCTCCCATGTGATATTCTTCGCATCCCAACCTTTCCAGTTCACTTTGTATTCCCAACTGGTTCCCTTAGTGGTTGGTCAGTGATTTGGAATTGATTGGATGACATGCCTTGTGCTTCCACATCTAGTTCTTACTAGCAGAGGCAGCGGCTGCCAGCCAATCCTGCAATTCTCTGTGTGATCATATTTGAGCCTGCTGACAATAACTTTGTTTTGGATCTTCATGTTGTTTGGAAGGTCTAGTTCAATGGCGTTTCCGTGTATACTGAGGATGTCGTATAGACCAAAGAAATGATATACCAGTTTGTGTCATGTGGAGTTGACTTTGGCATATGCGATTCCCACATCATTAGTATATTAATATAGCTTCACACCAACGGTCATGGCAGGGTCGATTGGTCCTTCTGATGTAGTAGCCTCGATTGTCTCCATGTTCTGAGCATTGCGCAACTCATCACTGCCGACATCCAAAATGCACTGCTATTGTCTGATGACTTCACAACCTTGTAAGAATTTTGCCGATTCATTGGCCTGTTGTCGCTAGGAGTCACCGATCGACTCAAGTGCCAAAGGCGGCTCATAGCTACAATGGAGTTCAAAAAGAATGCTGAAGTCTGTAGTTTTGGTGCATATGATATCTACTTCATTAAACAGTGACCTGAAGAAGATGCCTGCAAAGTTAATGATTATGAGGTAGTCGTCAAAATTGGCTTAATTGTGAGTGGAAAAGCTGTGCAAATAGCAAACAACTGCCATATTGAAGTTCTCAGTGAGGTCGTCTGCTTCTGGAAAGAACCCCAGAGCCATGAGCAGCTCCATCTGCAGAATCCTTCCAACTTCTCTACAATAGTTGTCTGCTGGGAAGTGTGCCTCACGATCCAATACAACATCTTAAGGCACTAGGTTCAGGCGGACAATGTTGTTGATGAATGGGCATCCAAAAGCTAGGACATTGATTGGATTCCTGCAGACTGGCCAATGTGCTCTATTTGACATGTGGTCAACAAATGATTCAATGGGGACCTGGCCAGTCAATACGACTGGTGGGTTTGGTTATGAAGTGGATGCAAGTTGTTTGCTGGGGGCCTTTGGCTATAGAATGTGGTTGTACGAGACACATGGATTTCCCTATCCGGTGGTTTGTTCGATTGTATAAGTTACAGCCAACTACATATTACAGCGTATCACGCCGCATGTACCTCCATACATGCTCATCCTTCAAGTATATGTAGATTCGGTTGTCACCACAATTTCGCCCACTGCAGTGTTGTGGACCTCATGGACAATTTGCCGCGACAATATCTTGCCAATTCACCGCCGTCCTTTCCTCTCTGTTTTTCCGTCATCCTCATTCTTTGCCTTTCCTTCTACCTCCTTCTGTGCCTATCTTTCTTCTTCCTTCTCTTTTCCCCTTACATTCTTCTCTATCTGCCTCTTTTCCAAATCTGCATATAATCACAGTGGGCAATTCTCTTTCAAGTAGAACCATTGCGCTGACATCCATAATATGCTTTCTTTTGCGGATGCAGTGGTTGGTGGGGAGTGAAGACTTGAGTTAGCCAACAAATGGACAATAGACCAGAACTATTTGTCATCAATTATGACTACCTTGAACTGCTCAATACATTCTCCAGCTGCAGTAACTTCGAATGCCATGAAACTGCATTGCTGTTGTCGGATGTTCAGACAGCAAGAAAACCCATCTGCCATATGATTCTTCACTCCGGAGATGGGCTTAACCTCCCAGTCAATGTTGTTGACGACCATTGGGACATCCATCTGACAACCAGTGAGGTGTGGTTGAGTGAGAATTCAACACAATGTTGCATGGTTCATATTTACCAAAAATGGTTGCTTGGCTTTGTCTAGGTTGAATTTCCAGTACATTATTATATCTGGGATACCTGATAGTTCTCTGTTGGATACAGGGTATCACGTCTCTGTATTGTGAAGTTTATGGCTGAAATACCACAGTACCTTCTCTGCCTTATCTTGAACCTGCGAGAGCACCACACCCAATACATATTTGCTACCATCAATGTGCAGGCACTATTTGGATTTGCGGTCTGGTAGAGCCAGGCCAGGAGTCTTGCAGAGTGTCTGTTTGAGGGCATTAACAGCCTGCTGGCATTCTCAGTCTCAGGCAAATACAGTGTACCGGACCTTCCTCCACTCTCAATGTCGCTGACCACCATTCATTTTCAGATTTGGACAGGTATGAAACGCATACAATGGCATTACAATTTAAGCATTGTTTTTGACGAATTTGCTATAGTAACTAATGAGCTGTAGAAAGCCTCTGACATCCTTACAATTCTCAGGCAAAGGCCATACCATTAGCGAACAGGTCTTATAGTGCTGATTGTAGATGCCGTCCTTATCAGTGTTACAGATATAAAAGTCAACTTTCTGACAGGCCCAGGAGCATTTAACATGTTTGGCCTCGAAACAATGCAGGGTACGCAAGTTAAGCACTTCTCAGATATGTACGATGTGTTCCGTCAGGGTATGGCTGTGAATCAAAATACCATCAAGGAATTTAATGATGGATTTTCCTTTCATTGACTCCAAGATGCTATTCATCATATGTAGTGTTAGCAACGGGTCCGGGTAACCTGCCAGCGATCCGGATTTTGACCAGCAGTTCAGTTCGGTTCGGTTCCAGACCCGGCCAAAAACCCAACCCGCTTTGTCTTGGCGGGTTTGTTGCCCAGACCGGACATAGAACCGTGGGTATTTGACCAGGTTGGAACCGGACCGCGGTTCCATATATACGGTTCCTGCAGCTTTGGCTCCAATTAGGTATTTGAGTTTTGATCTTATCATAACATGGTCAATACGTAAATTGTTCAGCTTTAGCCGCTCTTTCACCTCCGGTATTCAAATATGCAATATGACTGATATTCGTTGAGTGGTTGTGAACTAATGGCAGATTGTAAGCGAAATTGGCGGGTATTTGATTGCGACTCAACGAATACTTGTCAGATCGCAAATCTCAAAGCGGGAGGTGCAAGAGCGACTAAAACTGCACAATCTTCATATTGATCGTGTTGTGATACAATCAGAACTCAAATACTTATTTCGAGCCAAAATGGTGAACTTGAAATGCCAGGTTTTTGTCGTAAAACCGGCCCATTTCCAATGGTCCGGGTTTTTCGTGTGATAAGACCCGTTCCCACATTCCGGTTTCGGGTGGAACCGGACCCGGAACCGAACTGGCAATTTGGACCTGTTGCTAACACTAATCATATGCATCAGCTGACTGGGTGTATTAGCCAGGCCAAATGGAAGGACTTGCCACTGTTAAAAACCAAAATAAGTAGTGACGACTGTCTTGTACCTGACACCTGTCCCAATGCCAATTCATTATTCACCAGCTGGCAAGTCTGATTTTGAGAACCAGCAAGAGCTGTGCATGGAGATGAGTAAGTTCTCCATGTGTGGGACAGGATAGCAATTCATAATGGTTATGGCATTTACTATACGATAATTTTACACATATGCAGCATACTATCCAGCTTGGTTACAAATATTACTGGTGAGCCAAAGTTGATTTGCAACGGCAGTATTCAACCCCAGCACATTGCGTGGGTTAGCAGTCTGCAATACTCAATTTCTTCCCACAGAGAGATGCCATATGGTGAGTGGAATTGTACTTTGCAATTTCGTTCTGTTTTAATTTTGAAATTGACCTTCCTTTCATTCTGCAGGTTGGTATAAGTTGGCTTGCCAAAGAGGCCCTGGAACTCCATCAACATCTGTTGAAACTCACCCAGTGGTTTGTCTGTTGGAAGTGCGTCACCTGCACCATGGTGCTGCACTGACATCAAGAAGGCACAATTCAGCTGACGGGCAGTTATATTTTTGAGCCCTGCATTTGGTATGATGTAAATACCAATCCATGTGGCATGCTTGACTGTTTCTTTGTCGACGTCCACAGGTTTCAGGCTGAGCAAGTAGTGCACTCGGCATTTATATCATCCTTCCCAGAGAGTATCCACAATTCACATTTCATTGTAGTCATGGTCAATTTGATATTGGCAGTTTATATCACATATCCATCTTTTGCGTAGCACAATATCACAGCCTCTGATGGCACAGACCGTAAGTTCTCTCTCTTAGACATATGAAGCACCCAGTCATATATTCAATTCCACTCATTGGTGCTTCTCCAAGCCATTCTATGTGTTGACATTGCCTGTCTCTACAATAATCTATTCTGCATTGTTTGCACTCAGGATGGCCACCTGGTATCTTTATTCATCAAAGAACTTCCAACCAACATTCTTCTCTGATGCACCATCATTCTTTACTACACTTGTATTTTTTCTGCTCCACCATCTTCCTTTAGTTAAGTATCATATTTTTCCCTTGAACCTCTGTATGTCAAGTACTGAGACACCCAGTTTACTAATTTTCAAGCAGTGGCAACGGGTGAAATGTATGAATTGACTAGCTGGCACCAATTTGCCACTTCTTGTTAATGATTCAATACAAGATCATGTATTTCTGCAAGATGGAGGCCCGGCTACTCGTCAGTTCAACAAGTATTCAGCCATGTGATCAACACCGACCACACCGTTGTTTGTCCGCAATCCTGCTCCCTTAGGAAGATATTTTTTTTCATGGCCAATTAAGTCCACCAATTCTACTCCAAACAAGTCAAGCATAGAGTCAAATAAAAGATAACTAATAGGAGAATTTGCTACAGAAATGAATAATAGAATGCCATGTAATGTGTGTAAGTGACAAATTAAAGGTGTGTGCGATCACCCAAACTAGCAGATGAAAGCACCTGTGATCCAGTTCAAGCAATTTGCAATGATGAGTAGTAAAGAGAAAGGAAAGCTGCAAGGGCAGTGACAGAGAGAAGCAGAAAAACTATATGTATGGTACAGCTAGAAAGAAGATTAAGCATGGAAGTTGTTGCCTCCATTGACAGCAAGACAGCAGCTGACAATGGTAGGTAGCTTGTCAATCTCACAGTTGATTTCCTCCACAGTGATCTTTTCCCACTCCTTGTGCACTACATGCTTCATATCAGCAACTGTAGTGACCCTCTCTGATGCATGTCACCATTGTATCCTTCTCTTTAAAAGTGTCCAAATGCGTTCACTAGGGTTAAAGTCTGGAGTGTTAGACACCCAGTCAAGCTTTGGAACCCCTTGCTTTTCACGCTCATGGCTGTTATAACTTGCAGTATGAGGTGATGCATCATCTTCCATGAAAACAAAATCTGGGTTCTGTTGTAGCTGAGGGTGACACTCAGGCCACATCAAAGGTATCGCAGCATGCTTGACATATCTCCAAGCATCTACTCCACATATGTGTTCTCTCCATTTCAGCTTCTCCACTTAGAACTCCTTGCATTGCCAGATTTGATCAACCTTCTTCTTTGGTGCATCATTTTTTTCAGCTTGACATTGAATCTGGGCTGTTGCAAGCTGCTGAAGTCGTAATGTTGCCCATTCTGCTGAGTTTCTGCGTATTCATTTCACTTCCCAGCCTCTTCTTTCTTTTCGGTATTGATACGAAGTATCTCCCTCATCAGCAAAATGTAAAATGGTTCGGATGTCATAACTCAATGACTCAGCTATTCCGAACAGCCACACCGATCCTTCCAGAAGCTCCCAGACACTCCCGAACAGGCTGAATGCAACACGATGTGCTTCTGAGGGACTCTGAGAGTACTTCAGGTGCTCCTCAACGCTTCTAAAGTAGCGGAACAGAATACAAGAATATTCTAAAGAGTATGAAGTCGTCTTCAGAATGCTATAAAATCATGCT
>Ga0307514_10000485_pt1 | contig 81600 bp, 71 predicted proteins | sample 16_EM_MG_FD_203088 | JGI IMG/M metagenome (GOLD analysis project Ga0307514, IMG submission 203088) | Populus trichocarpa ectomycorrhiza microbial communities from riparian zone in the Pacific Northwest, United States - 16_EM | ecosystem: Host-associated > Plants > Roots > Unclassified | place... | reverse complement strand
GGGCATGCCCGCTCTTCAGTCTATAGAACCTCGCAGCCAGTGGTTTCACGCTTGTCATTGGGACGGATCTCTTGCTTCCGGCTTTGCCCTTCAGCCTATAGCCGTAGTGCTTGGAGCACCTCTCGGCGTGATCAACAATTTAGCCTCTGGCCCTCTGCTGTGCATATGGTGAAGAAATAGTGTGCACTACTGTTACCACTGCCGATGCAACTTCCAAAGGTTTTTATAGCGAATGGGAATTTGATGCTGGGTATCAGTGGGTTCAATACTATGCCCGTTTTGCTTTTTCGAGAAGGATCTACAGCGACTTCTCGAAGCTGCGGATCCATGAAGATCGTAACCTGTCGTAGATTTATTATCGTAGATTTCGGGTGTGATGGATCTTGCAGGGATCTCACTGGTCATTAAAATACCCGAGTAGATGCATCCCATTGTGTAACCGTCATAAATAACTTCATTGTTGAGTGCATATTTGTTGCAAAGCGCCATTCTACATGAGGAACCCAACTGACCGCCTTCTCATACAATCCAACAACGATGTGCCGTGTGCCAGGACAGATATTAGTCACCTTAGTTATGAGGCCACGTAAGAACATCGTTATGCGCAAGGCGGACCGCGTATGCTCAGTTGCAATGTATGAAACTTTTCCATATGATACTAACATCGTTTCGTTATTCGAGAGCCCGCCGCCGCCTAGTGAAATCTTAAATACCCATACATTTAATCCACAGTGATATTCAGAATAAGGAAGCTTAGTGTGTACTCGGTTACTGCAGAAGTTGGTTTCAGCCTGAGCCCTATACTCTGTTGCAAGCTTGAAACTGCCCTGCCAGCGGCTAACTACCCGTACAAGGGGTATTTGAAGTGAGGTTTCTAAAGTTAGGCTTAAACAATCAGATTCAATGTCACAACGACTTCTATTGCTACTCGCTGGATTGCTATCTAGTCAATGACGCATCAGTCCGCGAACAACGATGGTTTACCTTATAAAAGGTGCATGCGAACTATGCGACAGCAGAGCCCGAGTTCGAAAATCGAGTGCTGTGTCATCTTTGTAGCCTTCTGCCTTTTCGAAGAAGTCAGTCGCTACGGTTTCTTTTCGATCGCCTGCCATTGATATACTCGGTGCTCTTCAATAGAAACAACCGGAGGCCTTCAGTCTTCAATCTCTTGTCAACGACACCTGCTTAACTACCACGATGATTCACCCCCAAAACGAAGCGATGGTAACTGTGTCACCAGGAGAGTGGGCGCAGATTGTAATCGGCACATGTGGACTGCTCCTGACAGTCTTCAGCATGGTAATTCAGTACAGAAAGGGGATTATGCAGTGGGTTATCAACTGTTGGAGAAGCGTATGTCATATATTCCAGCATTTTCGTTTTCAATTTTCAATTTCCTGTTCTATTCTACAACTTCATGTCTCACGCTAACTCGATTTCTACTTAGAACACACGTGACGGACAGACGGCAGATGTTCGAACGGAATTTGACATTGAACTCGGTCTTTTACAGTCCCAGCCCATGACGAACAGATACCTCTACTTAGACAAGAACGCGAAGAGCGTACACCAGGGATGGCTGGAGATTGTGGTATTGTCGGCACTCGGTCTCGAATTAGAGAATTCGTTGTTGCACGGCGGTGTGAGGAAGTAGTGGCGAATGGTGTAGATGCTGTTCGCCGGTGGTTTGATTTCTAAGAAGGTGTGCTGTAACGTTGAGACTGGGAGTAACACCGATGGATTGTGGTGAATACGATACATATGGATATTTTCCAATTTCATTTGTGTTAATCGTCGTTATGTAAGGTTGAGCTGTCTTCAAATATAACATCAGATAGGACATGATGACAACGGGAGTTACGCAGCATGGTGGTTTACAGCGTATTTTATTCATATTTGTTTCTTTGTCTTCCCTAAAATTTCCTTAAGTATTATTATTAAATGGGGATGTTTTAAATGACGTTTCTACACTTGGGATTTGCAAAGTACCTTGCTACACAAGATTTCGTAAATCTACTGTCAGAACCCTTCCCCTCAGTACAATCTAACATCCACTTATCCCTTTAAGCGCAACATACGTTGTCAACCCTGTTAGGTTCCCGTGGAATCTGTCTACATATTGGTACAGGGTAACTGAATATTTTGACTATAATTCTGTATACATTTTTGACACTGGCAACACTATTAGAAGCCGGGGGTTTTCCCTATTGCCATGCCACCAGGTTGAGTTGAAGCGTGTGAAATTTTTAATGAACAACTGGAACAAAACGTCAGAGCTAGCCCCTACGCAATAAGTGCAGGAGCGGCTACTAAAGTCTGTTACGTCAACAACGATTGAGGTTGAAGTTGCGGCAGTGACGTTGGTGATAGCGCATGAACCAACATTCGGTGGTGAGGCGGGGCGGTGAGCGGATGGGGTGCATTTTTTACACCTAGGGTACATTAGAAGTTTCAAACGCGTTGTTGCAGTTTTGGTTTATGAGATTGTGTTTGGGGAAAGAATTACTGGTGCGATAGATTCCTTCCCAGATGGCTTCGGAACTCTCACCGCAGGTTTCTCCTTAGCCTTGCATCAGCAATGTTCGAAGTGAGAGACATTGAAGAGTGGGCTCCAATGCAATCCCTTAGGATTGGCAGAGACACTTCACCGGGCATTCAGACTCATATGATGTTTCGAGCATGTCAAACCGCAATGAAAACACTAGTTCATGAATCTGGGCCCTTCTTACATACCTCTCCTGAAGGGATATAAGTTTACGATTCTCTGCAGCCATGAGGAAGTCTCGCAGCGATCATGGCTATTAGGCAGCCTTGTTCATGCGCAGCGCACTTTCTGCCATCATTGGCCGGCTAGTATGTACATAGGTGAGATTCCTTCCCTAAGAATAATACATGAGACATAAGTCGTTTCATAGTTTCCGTGACAACCAGCGGGGCAATGTGCGCCACGATATAATATTTCCCGGCCGAGAATATGACCCAACGATTGTAGCTCAATAACAGCTAGGATTCTGATGTGTTTACTAGAATCGGATATATTTAGGGTTCTTTTGTATGAGTGATGAATTGTGATGCCGTACCCTAACCCAGCACTACCGATCTAGGGAAGGCTCAAACTCCACACCTCCGGACTTTCACCCTCACAATATCCCAAGACAATATACCGCTATTACGCGCCAAGATGCCAGTCTAGTCCGTGTTTTAATCAGAGTCTACAAAATACAAAGTACAAAGTACTATACTAGGACATCTTTCAGGCTCACAAACACGTAGTGGGTTCGATGGTACGTAGCCTAGAATAAGATACTTTTTACGCCCTTGCTATGCTAAAGGGCTTTCTTGAGCAGCTTCTCCACGGTTTCCACTGTATTTTGAAGTTCGAAGTCTTTGCCATTCTGTTCTCTTTACTTGTGCACTGTCTATATAACATCAAGAAGCTCTCTGTCTGTCTCCTCCAGCACTCGCCTTCCTCATCAATCTAGCAACTACACATAAATTCCCTTAGCGGCACCTATAACTATCGTTAGCGACGTAGTCATCCGAAGGTCGCGACGTCAGCTCACCCTACCTAACGTATGCAAAGGTCGACAACTTCCGCCGAACAAGACACAGTTTGGGACTTATTCCCGTAGATGTTATTTAACTCCATGCGCTCCAAAACAACGGGTCCCACATAATCACATATCAAGGCACTTAAGCTATTCTCTTTCCGTGGTCGTTCAATCAGCGCAACTGCCGCAGTGTATTTACCTGGCCCCGGTATCTCTTTGAACTCTGAATTTATCGCCACAACATCGAACAACCTCAGAGAATATGACGAGGATCCTAGTGAGCTATGGAGCCAGAAAACAAACCCCTTCTGGGGCTCAATCGCATACCAACTTGTATCGGAACCGTGACCCAAACAATCCTTTAGTTTGAGAACCAGATAGTTCCCTACTAAACCACCAGGAGTACAAAGCGAGGTTTGCGCATGGTCATCTGCATCCAGTCGTATTCCATCGCGGGTCATTAAACTATCCGGGGCCCACCTGAACGGCGTAACCGATAGTCTTGGTCGGTTCACAAAAATGATATTGTAGGGAACGTTCTTCACTAGCTTCCAGAACATCATCTTCCTAATTTCACCGCCTAAATTGACAAGACGTCCAATATCGAGACCCAGTACAGATGCAATGGCGAGGGTCTCATCGTCGCTTCTGGTCGTGCTTCGCCAACTCAATGCCCGAGCCATGTGACCGACGTTTAGTTTATTTTGCTGATGTTGGAGTCGGAAGATTTCTTTGCCGAGGTCGTACCAGACAAGCTGCATTGTGTCGGGCATCTTTGTGTGCGGGATTGATGAGGTGCCGAAGTGCAATAGGCCGTCGGAAAGCTCGAAGATCAATTTCTTTGCGAGGAGACTCTCTTGGTAGGTCCACAGTCGCTGCATCCATGGCGATGAGTAAATTGATAGTAACAGAGCCTCTGGATCGGTGGCCGCCGGGGTCATTTGCAATTTCCGGATAGTCCGGTCAATAACAATCACGGCTGAAGCGTCTTGATAGGTTTGGTAAAGGGCGATAATAGCCTGCCGTCGCCACTTTTTCTCCCTTGGAATGCACAAAGAGTCAATCCACAAAGCAATACCTGGCGAATCCAAGGCTTTGCCGGATAGTTCGGAAAGACGTAGAGCTTGGCACGTGGGGATACCATCTTCGCTAACACTGCCGAGTCCGTCAACCCACACATGCGAGAAAGCCACATATGGACTGCCGGAAGATGCTGAGACATCCAGATGGACTTCACCACTGTCACTTTTTCCAACCCGAATGACAGGAATGTCGCCTTGCTCAAATACCACGATCATATCCGGCAATGATAGTTTTACGAAAGCACACGAACAGTTGGGGTCGACGTGCTGCGTCCGATAAGTATCCAGATCTGCATTATTCCGTGCACACTCTTGCAAAGTGCACATTGAATGGTCTGCCGGCGGGTAAATCTTTGCCGTGGTATCCATCCAATCCAATGTCGACTGACTCAGCGTGCATTCCAACAGATTCACCACAAACGGACACCATCCGCGAGTCAGAAAGCACGCTCTTCTTGCGGCAGCCATATTGCTAGGACAAGGCCAATGCAACCCGAGATATATATCATTGCAAGACTGGAACACCCAGCGTCGCCCGAAATCGATTGCTTCAGCGATGCGGACGAGAGCAGGGATACTCTCCACGATCGTCTCCACGAATCCCGGGAATCCCTGGTGTAGCCTTCTAGTTGTAGGACAGTCTTCCGGTGGGTCGACCCAGCGGCTGATCCGGCGGCACCACACATTGGCCTCGGTCAGGGCGTCAACAGTACCACTGTTCCATCGCTTTTGTGCAGATACATCCTTGAGCAGCAGAATTGCGGATGTCTTCCAGGAACGGAAGTAGATGGCCAGGCGGAGGGTGTAGATATTATTGTCGCGGACAAGGTTTTGCACCGGAACACGTTTTTGTAACGCAGCTTCTAGGAGGCCGAGTGAGAGCCAGCTCTGGAGAGCTGCTGCCACCGATGCTTCGATTTCTGAGGGCGGAAGGTGGGATAGTGAGGGGTGCGCATCTGAGAGATAGCCGTCCCAGATTTTGGAGGTGTTCCAGCCGCGTGTGGGAAGGTAGGAATGGAAATCTGTGAGAGGGTGCGATGCGTGGTCGAAAAATAGCCATCGGGTTGTGGGGGAGATTGAGGCGAAGGTCTTGCGGTTGTCGCCATCACAGTAGAATAAGTGCTCCATGTGGTATCAGCCGGACTATACTCACAGGGCAATTCGAGCCGGATGTTTTATTCAACTATAATTTCTAAGGAAAACTCCGTAACAAGGAAGTAACGGGAGTATCGAGTATCCGCAGTGTTAAAAGTGGGGGTTGTTTGTGTAGCGCCAGACTAGAGCTAAGGCTAGGAAGAGGTAACTGTCTTAAATAGGACTGACAGGATTGAAAGTGTAGATAATCTCGGAACGTGTGGTACACGTTCCGAGACTAAAGTGTAGATGGGAATTACGTATTTTCTGGGAGTGTGGCTACACTTGGGTCGTGCCAAGCCTCCAGTAGGTTGCCACTCGTACCTCGTTGTTGTTTATTCATACTGTATGCACTGTTACTAGAGTATGACAGGACCTAATACCCCTCTGCTTCCGGGCAAGCCGGGTAGATGGCGGAGCTCCCCCCCCGCTACCCTTCATCCCTGCTGACAAATGAAAGCTAAAAGATAGACCAGAACAGAAAAGAAAAGAAAAGAAAAGATATAAGCCCACTGCAACCACTCCCCGCACCTGGGTCAGCCACTGTGCCCGCCCCATACCTCCATTCATTGGGGCGGAAACTTCCCAACTTCAGTAGCCGCCAGGAAGTCCATCACCGCTTGATCACACTCTTCCATGGAAAACAGCTCAGAGACCTGCACATGTCGGCATCTGCCTGCTTTCCAGCCCGTCACCTTTGCCACCGCTTTCCAGCGTGCTTTCTGCTGGTCTCTCCACCGGCTGCAATGGCAGAAGAGGTACTCCCGCGTCTGGGCCGCTGTCCCTGCACACCACCAGCATTTATCGTCCTCTCGGTAGCCGAACCATTTTAGGTAGACTCCAGTAGGTGCATGCCCGCACTTTAGTCTGTAGAACCTGGTGGCCAGCGACTTCACGCTTGTCATTGGAGCAGGTCTTTTGGTCCCGTCTTTCCCTTGAGTCTGTAGCTGAAGTGCTTGCTGCACTTGTCGGCCGCCCACTTTGCCTTGGCTGCTGACCTTCCCTCGGAGATTCGTCTAGCTCTATTCGAGGCCGAGGTGTATGGCCGCTCTATCGCCGTGCTTCCGCTTGCGTCTCGGGCCAGATTCGCTTGGTACTCGTACCTCGTTTATCCACTAGCAATGAGAGAAGGCAACAAGAGTTTTTTGTTTGTTTGTTTTAATCGTACTGTATTCACTCTACTTAGAGTATGACAGCCCCTTACTCCCCTCCGCCTCCGGGCTGGCCGGCTAGATGGCGGAGCTCCGCTCCTGCTACGCGTCGTCCCCTTCTGACAAAAAGGAAAGCATCTGAAAGTGATCAATAAACTACAAAGGAAATGGGATGAAATCATGGAGAGCCCGCCGGCTCATAATCCTCCGCCCGTTGCCCGCCAGCTCTTACTCTTACTCCTCAGCACGTTTGGGCGGGAACTTCCCGATATCGGTAGCTATCAGGAAGTCCATCACCGCCTTATCGCACTTCTCCATGGAGAGCAGCTCAGAGACTTGCACGTGTCGGCATCTGCCCGCTCTCCATCCCGTTGCTTTCCCCACCTCGGCAACAAGAGTTTGGAGGCGAGACAATGCTACGGCGGCCAGTTGAAACAATACACCGTTACCGCTTCCCAAGATCGCCCGCGACTGTGATGGGGTAGCACGAAAAAAAGTTCGCCTAAAAAATCAATAGAGTGATTAACAGGGTAGTTAAATAAAAAATAAGCATGTATTTAGGTCTATCTAAAGAAGGGGTGGTAATGGAGTGATAGTGGGGGCTGCCTCAATGAAGGCAAAGGCAAATGTGAATGTGTTGCCAACTGAGATCAAATGGCGACCGAACGACGGTTAAGGTCAACACTAAGCTCGCATGCCAGCCCCTTCCTGGTGCGGGAATGAATACCCGCCCCAGGGAGGGGCTGGACGACTTAGTCGTCGGTATTACTCCGAGGTTCGGAGAGGCAACGAGCTCCCGAACTCAACACCGAAAATCAAAAAAAAAAATTTCGGTCACAGCCTATGTAGATAATAACTGCTCTGGTAGTCTGCCTGCACTTGACCGAAATTGTTTGTGTGTGGTGAATGTGCCCTCAGTGCTGGCCGATGCTTCACTCCGAACTCGGGTCTATCCTGTGTTCTAGTCCAGTCACGGAGGATGTCCCTCCGCGGAGAGACCGGTCCATTCACGGAGTATACCCCTGCACCCCACCTCCGTGACTGGACTAGTTCATTCGCGGAGCATACATACAAAGTGCTAATTATACTCAACGTCGTGGTGCAACTACAATTACACTGTGCTCTATATCCTGACTTGAAACCACCTCTTCTTCCTCGTTGCCCTCGTCCTCTACATCGCCCTCTTCCTCTTCCTCCTCCTCGTCCACATCCTTGTACTCGTCAAGACCCTCTCCTTCCTCAATATCCAGCTCTGTCAAATCACTTTCGTCATTTTCCTCTACGCTCTTGTTGACATCATCAACAGAAGTGGAGTATGTCTGCGCTGTTGCCTCTCCCTGTGTATTTGCTCGAAGTCGCTTTTGAATGTGACTGGGTCCAGGTGGTGTTGTCTTCCGTTTAAGATTGAAAGTACCAGATGGCGCTGCAGAAACACCATTGTTTGTGCATTGAACTTCATCATTTCGCTGGGCTGAAGGTACATAGTTGCGCTGGGCTGAATGTATGTAGTTGTGCTGGGCTGAATGCGCGTAATTGCACTGGGCTGAATGCAATTAGTTGCATTGATTAAATTCAGCTGGATATGGCCAGCTGAGTACGCATACATCTGTGGGCATATATGCGTGCAGAGCATTCACCGAGTGTACACGGAGGTGGGGTGCAGGGGTACACTCAGCGAAAGAACCAGTCCAGTCACGGAGGGTGGGACTCCGTGAATGGACTGGTCTCTCCGCGGAGGGACATCCTCCGTGACTGGACTAGAATATCCTGCATGACATTAGGGGATATGCTGGAGTACCTCCACCACACAAAAACAATTTCGGTCAAGTGCAGGCAGACTACTAGAGCAGTTATTATCTACATAGGCTGTGACCGAAAACTTCTTTTTAGATTTTCGGTGTTCAGTTCGGGTGTTCAACCCTCGGAGTTGCACCGTAAAACTGATCACCTATTCGGGGACGTAAATCGTCCAGCCCCCCCCTGGATCGGGGCGGGGGTTGGTACACGAGCTTAGGTCAACACCACGAGCCATTCTCATTCAGAGCCATAACAAAAATTGCCACGACAAACAAACGGACAGACAGACCCGCATCTAGCAAACTTTGAATACATGAGATGAGCACAAAATCAATTCATCTGGGTTCATTTTCTTTTCATTAAAATGCTCACTTTGCTTCGCCTTTCTACAGGTAAGAACTTCCAAGCTCGAGTCTACCCACCTACAAATTGCTGTCACTGGGAGCAGTTGCAAATTGACCTTTGACTTTAGCATTGTTCAGTCACCCTCGCACTTCGATCTTTGACTTAATTGAGGCAACTACCCGGAGCCTTACTGTCCACCATCCATTGTTTCTGTAGAGATTACTAAAGACATGCTTACTTTATTTTTACTGCCTTAATCACTCTACCAATTTTTTTCACGATTTAGGTTCTTATTTTCCATGTGCGACACCATCAGAGTTGCGAGTGAACTTGAAAGCTACATCCGAGTTATGATGAGTTTGTTTGTTTTGTTTTAATCGTCCTGCATTCACTCTAACTAGAGTATGATAGTACCCCATTTCCTCTCCCCCTCTGGATAACCGGTTAGATGGGAGCTCCGCCCCTTTTACTCTTCTTTCCCGTTTAGCAACTGAAATCAAGTGAATAGTGGCGCTCTGAAATAAAAGAAAAGGAAGTGAACGACTGCTAGTTACACTCTGCTCTGCTCAGCGGCGTGGGAACTTCCCCACCCCGTGACAGCGAAGAAGTACATCACCGCCTGATCGTATATCTCCGTGGAGAAGAGCTCCGATATCTGCATGTCGGCATTTCCCTGCCGTCCAGCCCAACTGCTCTCAAAGCTCTCGCTGTTCATTCTTCCATCTTTTGTAATGGTGGAAGAGATGATCCCGAGTCTGAGGCGTCTGCCCGCACCACCAGCACTGATCATCATCCCGCTGCCCTAATCTCTTGAGATGCGTCGCTGTCGGTGCGTGACCGCACTTAAGCTGGTAGTATCTCGTAGCAAGTGGCTTTTTGCTTCTCATTGGGACCGGGAGCCGGCTTCCCGCCAATGATTCCACCAGTCCAGCAATGGATCAGTCCAGACCGGAACCGTCCAGTCCAGTCCAGGTCCAGTCCAAGAAATGTTTGGACTGGGATCGGACCGATCCCAGATGCTGACAGACTGGACTGGGCTCGGTCCGGACCGATCCCTCACGGTGTCCAGGGTTAGGGTATATTTTCCCGGTGATTAGTCTTTTAATGGGGAAAATATATCTCGATGGAGCCGAATATACAGAGAGAAGTGTTGGACCAATCCTGGCGCAGAGGGAAGCGTACGTCGACTTATGGTGCAGCTGCCAAATTGGTGATGTGTATATTGACTTGTCTATTCATCTATTTGACACGTACACCAGAAGTAGAGTGAATGCGGCTCCGCCGCTCAACCCTAACACCACGTGATGACCGCACTCAAAGTCCACTCAACACTCCTCCAGGGTGGTATCACGACCGTAAGAACTAAACCATAAAGAAAAACAAAAGAGATAAACCGTGCCGTACCCGGAGCTCCTCCCAAGCAATCAGCCATCCCCAAAGCTCCTCCGAAACGATTATCCTCCCAAGAAATGAAAAAGATCCCATTCACAATCAAGGGCTTCGGCCTGGACTGGTCAGTCGGCTTCTGCACTCTCGATCTCCATTCGACCGCTCCTCCGACGGCGATGATCAGTCCGGCCCCTCCGATGAGAGCCCGCAGGTGCTTCCCACGCTTTCCCAAGATTCCCACCGAGGCCTGCCAATTCCCGTGTGAACGAGGACTTCTTGGATTTGTCGATCACTGCCGGTGGATCTTCATCATCCTCATCCTCACTCTCATCCTCATCATCATTTTCATCACTAGAACCCATGCGATCCTTCATTTGACCTGCAGAACTACCGCCGGAATTGCCACCCTTGGAATTACCGTCGGCTGCTGCCAGTGGTCAGTTGATCGTGGGAGTCGATGCGATTGGTACCGATATATCCCGTTTATTTGTTGGCTTCTCCGGCTCCAAGATGTCCGTATAGACGTGCTCATTCGGAGTCGCATTCGGTGCTGTGTATCGCTTTCTCTCCCTAGATACATCTCTCGACCGACGACCCTTTCCTCTAGCATCCACATCGAACCGGAATAAACCTCCAATCTGAGGTGCCACGGCAACAAGACTTCCTTGACCTCCGCGACCAGTCCCCATTGCTGGCGCGTCGTATATCTTGATTCCATAGCCATTGACAGGGACAATCCGTAGCCCCCGATCAATAAGCCTTGATTGGGAGAGCGAGTTGTGTGCCCCTTCCACATGCAGGACATCCCTCACAACTACTTCATTAATTCGGTCGCGGCCTCCTGGTAACCGAAACCTCAATCGAACATCTCCCTGCCCGATGGCCTTGCCTGCTACCTTTCCCGCGAAATCACGAATCTCCCGCGCATCCTTCTTGGTGAATCCCGTATACCGAACGATCTTCCTTCGGTCTCCACAAACGTGAGAGGTGGAGGCACAATGCAAGTACCAACTCTCCTTCGAAGGGGCCGTTTTTCCGCCGGTAGTATCTGTCACCCAGTAGTTTTCAATTGTCGTCATTTCCGCCGAAACCCTGGCGGCGGTAATGCTATCATCCTTGGCTGGCATCCCGGTGCTTTCCTGTGTGGCGGGAGAATCACCGCGTTTCATACTCGGGCAGTTCCAAACCTTATGCCCTTCCTTATGGCAATAAAAACAGGTCGGTTTGCCCTTGCGATCCTGATCCTTGTCACTCTCATCACCTTTCCAGCTCTTCCTGCCTTTGCCTTTTCCTTTGGCATTTCCTTTGGCATTGCCTTTGGTATTTCCTTTTGCGAACAGTAGGGCTTCCTGCCCAAGGCCATTCTCACGCTTGATCGTGGCCTCCTTCTCGACCAACTTGATCACAATCTCATCTGGCGTGAGCGTCGCCGTCGCGTTCTTGTCCATCATCAACTCAAGAAAGAACTGCCAATCGTGATTCCTCGGTATACCGCGCAGGAGGTAAAACACGTGCTCCTCGTCGGTCATCTTCGCCAAAGTCCTTGTCGCATCCGACGACGATGGTTCGGAAGAGAGATTGTAGTCCTTCACCTTATGGTCGATCCGTAAAGCATAAGTGTCAACATCGTCACAATCCTCAAGCCATATCCCTAAAAGCTCCTCCCGGATCTGAAAGACATTGAACTTCAACTTTGCCTTGTACGCCGTCGCCAGTTTCTCCCAAAGTGTCCGCGCATCCGTGATCTCCATGTACGATGCCTGCAGCCGCGGCTCCATGCCGAGCAGGATCGTCGATCGCGCAGTACCATGTTGTTTTACCCAGTCTTTGACTGCAGCCCGATGTGCCAATTTCTCCGCTACGGTTGCATCCTGCTCCGCTGGATCCTTGGGCCTCTCATCCTCCCCCGTGACTATACCGTAGACCTGCTTCTGCTCCAAGAGAAGCGCCATCTCCCCTGACCATTGCTTGTAGGTCGACCCATTGAACTTTGCAATCGATATGACGGTAGAAGTCATCGTGAGGATGTCAATGTCAAAGTCGTCAATTATACTCCGCTGCTTATCAAGACGCGTCTCCGTAAGTCGCGATTCGTAATTACCAAAAATACGATGCGACCGGGCTCATAACCTGTTGGACCAATCCTGGCGCAGAGGGAAGCGTACGTCGACTTATGGTGCAGCTGCCAAATTGGTGATGTGTATATTGACTTGTCTATTCATCTATTTGACACGTACACCAGAAGTAGAGTGAATGCGGCTCCGCCGCTCAACCCTAACACCACGTGATGACCGCACTCAAAGTCCACTCAACAAGAAGTGGCATAATTTCGATCAGAGTGGGTATTCGGGGGTGAGTGGTGATAAAAAGTGAGGATGAGTCATGTTTTCTGTAGTATTTGGCTAAAAAGCAATGTCAAAATTATATGCGTAAATGGATCGGTCCAGACCAAGCCCGTCCAGTCCAAGACTGCCAGTCTGTGGATCGGTCCAGTCCGACCTTCCCATTAGACCGGACTGGACTGAGCCCTACCGCGGACCGGGATCGTCTGGACTGGTGGAATCATTGCTTCCCGCTTTACTAGGCCCGCTCCTGTACTCGTAGTGTTTGCTGCACCGCTCGCTCTCCCACTGTGTTTTCGCAGCATGATGAGTTTTTTGCACTAGACGGCAGTAATAAATCTGTTGGTACGTGGAATTTATAATTAGTGAATCATCAATCAATGTAAGAATTCATAGTTTCATTCAGTATCAGAGGCTCAAATTTTGTCGTTTGCACTTTATTACTTGTGTTCCCGGTAGTAACCCCATATGTCAGGATTGTAATCTAAGATGCCTTTAAATACCCGTGAGCCGAAATCCATCAAGTCTCACATGCCAAGATAATTGTTTTAATGAAGTTTCCAACATGCTCGCAAACCACGAAAAGGTAATACCCGTGTCGCATTTGATAAGCCAAAAGTCTGAAAATTTGAATCAGATTGTGATCTCGGGAGGACCAGTACAAGCAACAATGAGACTAAAAGAGAGATAAGAAAAACATAAACCACTATAAGGACACCACGATGAGTAGGGTGGAAATTGTGGGGTATCAGAGAGCGGTTGGGGGCGAAACCAGGCACCGCATGCCTTAGCCCCAAGACTTTGTTGAAGATCCCACTCTCGTGTAGGAGTCGGAAAAGCATATGGCAACCCAAAGCAATCATTATTCCTACAGCCAGATAGTCCCGGTTGAACCCTACAGGCATACGTAGATATATATTGGCTGGCTCGGAAATCGAACGGCGACTCATACGCGAAGACGGAGGTGGCTCCAATGCGGCTCTGAGTATATCTGCGCATGTGGGTGTAAACTGTGCAGTGCCCTATACAACTTGTCAACCCATTTCACCTCCGAACTCCGCGGATTGGACTTACTCCAGCTCTCTCGTAGTACTCTCGTAATTCTTTCTTCGCCGTCCAGTCCGCAAGTTTAAGAGACTTCTCGCTCAATTCGTTAGCCCTCCGATTAAGGACGTTTCCCTCGTGCCCTAAAACCGCGCCAATGATCATCCCACCCGCAGTAAGAGCAATGGAACAGCCAGCGATGATCATCTTGCGTGTGGGGCGAAAATATTTGGGTTTTGGTGTGGGCTGTGATTGAACTGGTCTTGTTTGCGATCTGATTCTTGTTGATTGGGGTAAGCGGGACGGTCTGTGGACTACACGATGGGTAGTGGAGCGTCGGAACTGTTTGTGTCGATGTAAGGCGCTTCGATGTGGGGTTGACACGGTATCGTGGGTTGGTTGTTGATCCGTGGTCGCCTGCCTATGTTGAGGTAATGTTGAAATCTCAACGGTATTCTCGCAAGTTGATTGTACTCCGGTAGCTTCGGACATGGCGGAAGAATCTTAGGGGTGGCAGTAACGGAGGTAGCAGGCTGAACGTAGAACTATGGATATGTTCTGGATGACACGTTGCAAGTTAGGTGCGGATATTGTGTTTTCTCATTCCCAGCTGCGGAATGATTTTCGACCGAGCTGAGACTGAGCAAGTGAGTGAGACTAGGAAATTGGTAAAGAAACAAGACATTGTGGATTTATTACGGGTTTTGAAGAGCCGTTTGAACGACATAGTAGTATTTGTGAATCGGTGGTGTCATAATACGTCGAGGCGCGGCCCCACAAGGCTTTCTGTTAGCCTGATGAGCATGAAACAGAGGTGCAGGAGCTGAGCATATCGTCGTGATAAGGATATGTATAGCTTTATGTTGCGCACAAAAAAGTAATATACTATGCCTCTCGGGAATCTCTCGTGTAGCCTTCTATTTGTAGGACAGTCTTCTAGTGGGTCGACTTTGTGGTTGATACGGTGGCATTAGACATTTGCTTCAGTTAGGGTGCGAACAGTACTACAATTACAACGCTTCTGTGCAGATACATCCTTTTAGCAGCAGAATTGTGGACACTTTCTAAAGGGAGAAGTAGATAGTTAGACAGAGAGTGTAGATATTATTTTCGCGTACAATGTTTTACGCGGCACACGTTGTTGTGGGGAGACGGGGTGGGGCCGGCTGTAGGCTGCCAAGGCAGAAATTTCTGAGGGAGGAAGGTAGGATAGTGAAGGGTGCGCTTCAGACAGATAGCCGTTACATATTTTGGAGGTGTCCCAGCCGAGTGCTGGAAGGTAGGAATGGAAATGTGTGAGAGGATGCAATGGGCGGTCAAAGGATAGCCAGCGGGTTGTGGGAGAGATTGGGGCGAAGTTCTGGCCATCGCGGTAGAATAAGTGCTCCATAACGTATTTACGATAACGTTTCACCTGCCGAATCGGGCAGGTATTTAACGCGGGACTAATGTTCGGTGGTATGAGCCTGATCTGTTGTTCGGAAGCCAGGAAGCACTACGGAAGTCTGAAAAGCTACTGAATACCTAAGAGAGAGCTGAAGATGGAAAAGCATGAGTAGTCCAAGAATTTAGTAGTTGAAGTAGAGTTGTTACGCGTGATTTCTTGAGGTGTGGTAACACCAGGCTGCTTACCCAATCGGAAGTGACCGCTAAGGGCGCTTACCGTTATCGTGAACCAGCCAGGAAGGCATGGATATTGCCGAAAGTGTGACACATTCTACCAATCATTAACCCCATTCTATCTCAGCAGACCAAGTCGCGATAAGTGAGCACGAACTCCAGCTATGGGCTGAGCGGGGTGTGTTAATTGGGGCATAATTAGCGTACTCTATTCAGCGAAGGGCATCACTAACGCAAGAAATAAATAATGTTACATACTCAGTGTGTGACCATGTGAAGGACTCGAGTTTGATATTGCAGGGTCATGAAAGGAGGCAACGGTAGATCGTCTTGTTTCCTACCTATAGAATAGGTTCAGGTGCATACACATGATATGCAAGTAAGCCATTTAATGGCTCGCGCGGGTGCCGATTGGTTCCGCCGTTCATGCACGCGATCGTTGTTGTTTGGAACTGCAATTCATATTGATCTCCTATTTCAACTGCATATTCTCGCCACAAGGCTGATATAGTACCCACCAAAAACCCCACTCGAGATTCGGGAAGGTCACTATTTTAACTACCGCATAATTAACCCTCTACCCCTCTTCGTACTCTGCATCAACTACCTATCTCGCGCTGAGGCAACATGGAAGCATTAGGGATTGCAGTAAATGTCATTGCGGTCGTTGACCTCGTGGCAAAAGTGTGTGAGGCAATATATAAGTATGCCAATACCGCGAAGAACTGCCCTCAAATGTTGGAACTCCTGCAACGAGAGGTCTCCGCGGCTCAGAAAAGTCTCAATGGACTTCGTGCCATTGCAGATGAGCTAGATGCAGCTGCGAATGCGTCAGAACCGGTTGTCTCTCAATTGTCTACCGAACTCAACGATTGCCGATTCACACTGGAAATGCTGATGAAGGAACTGGACGGCCATCTGAGTAACAAATTACGGGAGAAAGTAGGAAGGAGGCTCAAGTGGCCCATGGAAGAGGTGGAAGTTATGGACATCATTCCGCACTTGGGTAGGTATCAGCAAACATTTCAGCAAGCGTTACAGACAGATATGGCGTAAGTCGATACTTCACTCGAGATCCTATTACGAAGCTCCCACTGATTCTGCTTACAAGGCGCATGGCATTGGAGGTGAAAACGGATGTCCGGGAAGTGAAAACAGGTATAGGAGAAGTACGGACAGGTGTCCAGGAGGTAGCAACAGATTTAAAGGACATGGCATCAGAGGTACGGGAGGCACACGGCGAACAATCCAAAGACATCCTAGAAAGAGTCAATCAAGCGCAACGTGTGTATATCGCGGGTATCTTGTAAATACACACTGTTAACTTTAGCGGCATTTAGGAGACAAACTGGAACGTGTAATCAGCTGGTTATCGCCGCTATATTATCACCGCAAGCATGAGGAATCGGTCAACAAGAATTCAGTTGACACTGAACAATGGTTGTTTGAAAAGGATATATATCGGGAGTGGGAAGCTTCAAGACCATCTAGACTCTGGATTCATGGTATTCCGGGATGTGGAAAGACAATCCTAGCGTATACCTTTCCCGCAGGAATAACTCGACTGAACTGATTTAAAAGCAGGTCTACAACAATTGAGCTCCTTGAGAACGCTTTCCCGAGAGGGTGCGGATGCGGCGTGGCATATTTCTATTGCTAGTACAATAATGAACTCACGAAAACGCCACTCGATGTGATCACAACCCTGTTGGCCTAGCTTCTACATGGCCTCGACTCTACCCTGTCTGAAGAACTGGTTACGGAGTTATTGCCAGGGATTGCTCGTGGTCAGGGGTCTCCTGCAAGCGTCAGGCGACTCATTCACCTTGTTGGCAGAGTCATTGAACTATACCATCGAGTAATGATCGCCATTGATGGCATTGATGAGTGTCCATTGGAGCTACGGAGAGTTATTCGATTTTATTGGCTCTGTTGCATCAGGGATAAAGGCCAGTATATTGATTACTAGTAGGAAAGAGGTGGACATCGAAGATGAGCTAAAACACTTTCCGACAATTTCATTGGATCATGAGCATGTCAGCTTGAAGCAAGACATGCAAAAATTGATTCACGAGGAGTTTCTGGACACCAAGAAATGGGGCCGCCGATTCCAAACATTGAAACAAGAAATCACTACTAGTCTGATTCTCGGTTCCGGAAGGAATATGTGAATTTGCACGGTGGAAGGATGGATGACTCGCTTTTCTCGATTCTAGAGCGCTGCATAGATGTCAGTCAGCAATCCAGACACGAGACAAGCGATTCCAGAACAAATAAACTAATTTGTCATACTCAAGGTTTCGATGGCTGCAATGTCAACTTGATCTTCTCAATCGGCTGCAAACACCAAATGCTATTAGCGAAGCGTTAGGAAAGCTTCCACGTACTCTATTTGAAACGTACGACCGAATGCTTGAATATATCAATGACGAACGACTTGTGTGTCAGGCTTTCCATTGGATTGTTCACTCAGCACGACTTTTGACGCTAGGTGAGCTAGTTGAAGCTTTGGCACTGAGTGACACCAAGTTGGACCTCAATGCCACTTTTGCAGATCCGCGAGACCTGCTCATGGAGTGCAGTAGCATTGTATATCTTGAAAAAAAGGCCAATGACAACGACGGACAGAGTATCAATGGCGGAGGGGCTGGTAAGGAAGTGAATGACAGTGTCAAAGAATACCATATTCGTTTGTGTCACTACACAATTGAGGTTAATCAATCCCAAGTTACTTCTGCAACAAAGCGGACGCTATGGCTAAAGCTTGTTTAGGAGTATCTTGTCTCGGACTACTTGCGAAAACACTCAAATATTCCCCACTTTTCCGTTCCATGGAAGGGAATAGATGAAGCCCATAGTGCACTTGCTCAGTTGACTCTCAAGTACTTACGTGACGATTTCTCTGATTCGTTAGATCTATGCACCTCTGATATTCAGCTAGATGGAGAATATAGATTCCATAAGTACTGTGCTTTGTACCGGTTTGAGCACACGTATAATGTTAAACACGAAGACTAAGATCTGTTGGAACTTGTTGACCGTTTCATTTTTGGTTCACCGCGACATCTTCGAAGTTATGAGCTGATAAGGATATATTTCAATCCCGGAAAAAAGCTCTATTGGTTTCGTGATTATGAGCTGGATATCTCGTATAACATAGAATATATTCAGAGTGACCAGCTCTCTGGCGCTTTACTATACCAAATCATAAGATATAACCTCAGATGGGTTACGACCGGTATTCTTAAAAAAGACCCGAACGGCTACACGAACCCATACGAGAGCTTGGGCCACCTCTACGAATTGCAATTTTGGCCGGGAATAAAGATATGGTTCAGGATCTGTTAGAACTTGGTGCCAACATACATCAAAAGTGGTCAACAGATGATTTACCGATGGTAACACCCTTTTGGAAGCCTAGCGGCCAATATTACAACCCGGAGCGGAATCCCCTCGATGATCCATACGATATGTTACTCAAGTACAAGCCAAACCCTGAAAGCATGCTCCCTCTAGCCGAAGATACGACATTCGAATATCCTTGTCACATAGTTTCACAATACGCTTCGGAAATTCTTCCACATTTCCTCAAAAATGGTGCCTATGCCAACATACGGGCTGGAGATGGATCAACACCAATCCATTATGCAGTTTTGGGATACTCCCTCCAAGCGGTGACAGTTTTGGTAGAAGCCGGTGCAAATATCAATGCCAAAACCAATGCGGAACGTACTCCTGTGCATATAGTCGTTAGTCTACAGATCGGGTCAATTCTCGAATATCTCCTGGATAACGGGGTGGATATTGCAGTTGATATTCCGACCCGTGAACTGCAGTGGGTCACTAATGAACCTTACTTCAATGACAAAAGCGTTTATCAACCGCTCGACGAAGAAATTGATGCTCGTGCTAGGTGCACACAGAAATTGCATGCCCGCGCAACGCCACAGGAAGTTGAATCTTCTATTCCAAGTGGGTAGATTAGAACGAATACTTTCTCGGGGGGGATAATCAGCATCTGGCCGGACCCTTATATTTCGGTTCAGATTGAAGGCAAATCACTCCAAAGGATTGTCTTTAGAATCCTTTCAGGTGAGGGCTGTAAGAGATATCCAAGCGGACTACGAGTTGTGATAAACTACGTGAGACCAAATTCAGCTCTTGCCTCCCTGACTAAAAAATTTAGAAGATTTACACTTGCAAAATCAGATGCTATTAGGAATAATCGATTCTGGGCTGGCTTCTATCGTAGACTGACACTGGTTTGAGGCTCGCTTATCCATTACACACCTTGCCAGCGCTTGAATAACAGTCAGACAGCCAGCGAATCAGAGTTAAGTGCTACAAAGAGGCGTCTAGGGGTCTCACCTAGGCTCATTCAGATTAGTGCTCATGGAATGACCATTCGGTACCACATAGTAACGTGGGATGTGCGCCATTCATCCTCGGGTGTGAAAGAATGGTTGGAATCAGTTCAACAGGGCGCTATAGTTGGAGTCTATCTGAGGTCGCTCTGGGATGAGCTTCCTGTAAGGGTAGAGAAGATTGAGGTGGATGTCCATTGCGAATACTAGATAAAAAGAAGCCAAGTGTAATTGTATGTCTATGGGACCATCGTTCTTCGAGTGCGTGGCTCGGGCTATTGCTTGCCACCGAAACCTTCCTGTTTTCTGCTTTATGTATTTTTGCTCAATGTAATAGATATGCTGGGGCAGTCGGTATCCTTGGTTGTTATGAAATTAATTTGGGGCTCTATCACATTAACGTATGATGGAAACAGCAATTGGCCATGTTACTATACGGAGATAGTAGTAACCTGCCTTCTCCCGCGCCTCTATCGTGCATCCGAGCAATTCTTCTGAGTAGAGTTTGAATCAAGTCCAGATAGAGGCTTACTTTATAAATGCAGACAATTAAAGCAGTAAGTCAATGAACTACTGGTGGGGCAACAAGCCAGACTAGATGACCGAGTGATAGCAGACCATGACAGTATACTGACTTACTCAAAACCAACCATTGCGATGAACTTCCAATGCCCGTGATTTCCATAGACAGCCATGTACGTCAGGTTTCCTTAGCTGGCGGGAATCTCTGGTCTGCTATAGGCCGAACCAACTCAGCTTGCGACATCACAGCTCCTATATCTACTGAGTGCCCGAAAGCAGTGAGTATTTGTCCTAATAATTATACCTACATTTAGGCAACGCGCATTCGCGCAATCACAACATTGTATTTACCTTCCGGTATGTGTACGGTCTACGCCGGATTATGCCAGAACATCAATGAAGGATGTGCTCTGTCCACGATCATCACCCAGTACATCTATGAACACCGAAATAAAGAATGGTTTCTTCGCTAGTCGATTATTCTGCAAGTAAAATCATATATATGGTCTATTTACACAGTAATCTCACAGAAAAGTGTAATCCCGGTGGTAACAAACTGATCTTATTGAGACATACAGAACTAAGTCCATTCCATTGGCCTTCAGCTAAGTTCTTATGTACAAAGTAGGAGACAGTAAATAAAGCAAGATATATGCTACAATGGTGATATTTCTGCGGACTTCGGCCCGGGAGACGTCGCGCAACGATTGTATCGCCGGCCAGGCGATTCCACCTCATAGTACGTCACTCGATATGCAGCCATCAACTCCTCGAGCGTTTCACTAGCAGCTAAATTTCACCATGGTGTACTTCACAAGACACCCAAGTGTTCGTTCTGTCTGTTAGCCGTTCCGGTACTGAACAATGCACTGCGAGGACTATTTGTGTTGCATATATAGATCGCCAGCTATTGTCAGACTTATAGCTTATAGGCTTCAACGGCCTGATGGAGGCTATTCGGGAGTTGGCCGGATATGGACAGATGAGTGCATACATGGGCTACTGTATACATGAGCATACGAGCTTCGATAATTGAGAGATACAATCAATGATCACTTTCAATAACTTCTGAGTAGATGATACTAAGTGATGCCAAGTGGTGTTTGATGATAGGATCGAAAGTAGCCATCCTCTTCAGCTTCTTAAAGGGGATTCCCAGTATGTGTATTGATTGTCCGTCGAGCCGAACGCGCTCCGGGCATGATCGGATCTTTGAGACGCGATCTGGTAAAGACGTCCCGAACTCCGCACCCCGAGACCCCTATAACTCGACCTCGGTTGCGAGGGTCGGAATTTTGTCGCCTAAAAGCAATGCTAGAGTACAACTTAATGACTACGATCAAGCGGATCGTAACTAGTAGAAAACAAGCTTTGAATTTCGGGGGTGTAGCCACACCGATAGGAGTGTAGGTCACAGATACAACACGAAGAGATTAGCCGTCTATTGAAGACTCCTCGCGTACTAGGTCTAGCGGCTCTAGCAAAAATTCGTTGGGCGAATGTAGCACGCTGTACGTGATCTCCGGGAGAGTAACATCACCACAGGCGGCACTAGAAACAGAATATTGTAAACCTAAAACAATGCTCGTTAATGATGTGTACCTCTTAGTGAGTGCAAGTGCCTCCAAACACTTACTAAAGTGCGCCCAAAGTGTCATGGATTTCGGGATGTCACGTGAATGGGTGAGAACAAACGAAAGGAAAAGGATGAATTCTTGCGTGGGGGCTAACTGACCGACGTAGCGGGGTATCGAAAGGAATTTCATCGCGATGAAAGCAAAACTGGTTTGTTCGCGTCACTCGTGTTATACGATGGCAGTTAGTCACTCCCTAGATGGCCCGGCAGAAATTCATATTCCGACGGAGATAGAGAGTTGAGGACAAGAGTCGTCTGGCTGGCGCATGTGATAAGGTAATGGAGATGGAGATGATAAGATAAAATATAAACCGCGTGTTTGGGGTGACAGAGTTTCCGATCTCGGACTTCGAATAGTGACACGTGTTCTCACTCACCCACGTCCGACTCGTTTGCTTGTTGAAATCGACTAGATAGATTAGGATGAAGAGCTTCGGGTCACATGCTTCCATAAGCTAGCTAGAGTGTATTTATGACAGAGAAGTATGTATGCTAAAGTGATGAAGTCTATTCACGAGTTGTCACGAGTTGTCTGCTACACGATCCATGTTAGCAACATATGATAAGGTTCGTCCCAATCTAATCCACCTCACCACCGATAGCTAATCCGTCACATCGTCGTGACTAAACGAAGTCGCTCTTCAACACACCAATCACGCTCGTCAGCTCTGGAGCTATCTCAGGTCGTATAACTGAGATTCAGATAAAAAAAACCCGATCTCTTTGAAAGACTTCGTCACATATTAACTCGCTCGACATGTTTATAGTTGTTCGGAGCTCAGTCCCGTCTCGCACACCAACACAATCCATCATGCTACGAAGACATTTCCGTCGACCACAATTTACGAAATCGGACTATTCCACCTCCAAAGAACCCGGTGACATGTAATCTAAATCGTTGTTGTTGTTGTTGTTGTTTATTCATACTGTATGCACTCTTACTAGAGTATGACAGGACCTGATACCCCCTCCGCCTCCGGGCTGGCCGGCTATAATCCAAATCGTTTTGTGGTGACCAGAATTGTGTATTTAAAGAAATTTACCCCGGATTAATTTTTCAGAAGTCCGGATGCTAGGTTTCAAGGTTTGTAGCTCACAGCGGGCGTGAGGGCCAAAATTACCAGCGGAAAGATGTCGCGATCATCCCTTACCAGCGATAATCATTTTCTCTGCAGTTTCTTCGTTAGCACTTTCGAATGTTGAATTAATTTTAGAAATAATTTGTCCCCGGTAACTACATTTTTGAGTCTTTTGTATTACGTTCCTGGAATCGACACTCTACCAACCTACTTCCAAACTCATACAGCCGGTGCCGGATAGGAGCTAAGCTTGGTACTTTCTTTTCGCTCTAAAAGTCCACCGGGCGATCCGATTCTCACTGCCGCAATCTGTGTTGAGATCAATCGAGTACGAATAGAGATATTGAATTGACTATCGTACAAAAGTGATTGTCTAAAGAGCAAAGAGAGAGAAAGACAGGCAAATATATATGGGAAAGAAGAGGCATACTCGGCGAAGCCGAGTATCACATCCGAAGACCGATGCCGAGCATCACTGCCGGGGCTAGCCCTACTCCTCGGCATGGGGGCTGGTGGCGGCCCATGGGGGCCGCAAGCCATCGGGTTAAATTCCGTGCCAACAATCTGTTCCGGCATATTCATTCTACATCTGCGGACAGATCGTAGTACGTGCATCTAGTGTGGGAACTAGGTCGAAAGTACCGAACGTACGTAGAATTTTGCCACCTAAACAAAGGGAGTCAGGATCGAACTCTTCTGGTAGCCCGCATAAGTAAGAATGCCGCCTAGAGTTGAAGCAAGCTGTCAAAAACTTTATGAGGTTTAAAAACAGGAATGATAATCAGCCTGCCATATCAATGAAACTTGGTTAGCCTTGGGTATCGTTCAGAGCAAAAGGAGTTGACTATTGACTGCGCTTACATAACAATACTGACCTGAGGTCTCCAAACCTCGCCACTGTTAAGAAATTGAATAACCAATCTAAATTCATGGAATATTAACCTGATATAATGGTACAGTTAAACAGAACGTATGATATGAATGATGGGATTTACAGGCTGACAGGTAACAATTGCACAAAGTACTCTACATTCCATACGTTACTGTCCAGCGTTCTGTATTGAACTGGGGAATGCATAAGGCTTAGGGCCAAATTGGAAACCCTAAACCATGCAACAGTACTAGCCAAAATATACCGGTTGGAAACGAACCCTCAAAACTTCTATAATAGATACGTTAATCGAGTAGCATACTAATACTATTTCAAGTGTCCTTAACGAGTGACCCTGTTACGAAGTGGACAGGAAAGATTCTAAACAGCTTAGATCCGCAAGATACAACTTTTCTTCGTTGAGTCTTTTATCTGCTCGGCTGTCTTCCCGTTTACATTGTTGCTATCGAAGTTCCTTTCCTCGTCTACTTCCTACCCCATCACTGCCTCTTTTTGTTCTTTCACTCTTCTACATCTCTGCTGTACTCGAAGACAGGGCTCCGAACCGTCTGTCAAGAGTACCGTCTGTCAAGGCTCGACACCGCCGTCCAGACCGGGTGAACACTATGTTTTCCCTGGAGCGTCCCGGGCCGAGGCTAGAAGCCCTAGAGCCCGTTCATGGCGACTATGGGCCCCTAGTGGAGGTTACAGTTACCGAGTTTGTATAATTCTGACTGGTAACTTGGCCGCGCTTACCGTGTGCGCTGCTACGCCCAAAACAGGAGGTAATATCGGAGATTTGACGGTATTTGGCTGCTTCTCACCTGATCAGCGTAGCACCCACATCATTGATCTGCATTTCCTATAGTTTGTGGGTATAAGTGCATATTTTTTCGTATCACCGCAACACCTTTCAGCTTTAAGCATCACGTGCGAAGTCTGTAAAGCCATGTAGGGTTGAAGTTGGGATAACAAGGATACGTATCATAGGTCTTACACTATGTTTATTATATAGTTCCCTTTGTCTGGTGGGATTAAATCTCGTACTTTAGCAAGGTCACATACCATACTAGGTCCCCAGTTCGCGAACTGGTCAAAATTCGCGAAATGGTCCATCCAGTTCGCAAACGGACAAAGTTCGTGTATAGTCAGAACTTAGATTTTGTTCTGTAACACCGGGATCAGGTCCTGTTTTATCATCCGCCTCCCAGTTTGAGATGTGTGCACAATTACCCAATGTTTGTAGTTACATTCAGGTACGGGCTGTCCCACATGATCATCATCCCACCTTCGATCCAAATGACTAAGTGGTTACAAAATGGAAATTTCAATGCTAACTTTGTGCATAAATGTGTAAACAAAAGTTTTAACAAAGACAGTAACGACTACCCAGACGCCTTCCCCGAATACCATATCCAGATTTCCACCAACGCTGTTCCGTAGGTTTCCCACAACAGGTTCGCTTATTACATTGTGACAAAAAAAGAAACTAGCAAGAAAACTTGCCTAACTCATTATCCAATTTCAAATTACTATATATAACGAGAAAACCTGGTACCTCAGTGTACACGGTGCAAACGAAATGAGTGAAGTGGATGAGTTACTGAAGTAGCCGCGCCACTGCTACTCGCCCGGCTTGTATGATGTGCATGTACATGGTACTTTGGATCTCCTTTGCCGGATTGTTCGCCACATCAAGAGGCGTCTGCCCTTCTTTGTTGATTGCTGACGCATTGGCGCCGTTATCGATGAGCAGCCTCGCCAGAGCCTCGTGTCCGTGATGTGCGGCACAGTGTAGCGGGGTGTAGCCGCCCTTATCGGCGGCATTGATATCTGCTCCATTGTCGATGAGAAACTGGGCCATCGCTTCCTGATCCCTTATCACAGCGGCGGAAAGCGGTGTAAACCCGCCTCCGGCCTCAATGTCGGCGCCGTTGTCCAGAAACAGCCTGACCATTGCATCATTTCCCTTTGATGCCGCAATATGTAGTGGCCTACCCTTATCAGAGTCACCCTCGATATCAGCGCCATTGTCCAGGAGCAGTCTGACCATTACCTCATTTTCACGGTTTGTGGCAATGTGTAATGGCCTACCCTGTTGGGAGCCAACCTCGATATCAGCGCCCATTTCGACGAGCTTCCGTGCGAACGTATCGTATCCGGTCATTATAGCAATGCTCAAAGACGTCCCCCAGAATTCGTCTCCGATATGGATGTCGGCGCCGTTATCGAGCAGCAACCTGATCAATGCCTCATTTCTCTGGAATAACGCAGAGTGCAGTGGCGGATACCCGAACCAGGACACGGAATTGATGTCTGCCCCCATGTTGAGAAGTACTCGCGCCACAGCTTCGTGTCCATTTTGTGCCGCAAGGTCTAGCGGTGTTGCGCCGGTTTCATTATCTTCGGGGTTCGCCATTACATACCTATCATCACACAGCCGCTGCTCACCTTCTGTGCGTGTATTATACGGATACAATAGCGTCTCATCAGACTCGATAATAGCGCCAATGTCAGCACCATTTTCAACAAGCAACTGGACTACTGCCACGTGTCCCATCAATGCAGCATTGTGAATTGGGGTCCAACCGTCCAAGACGACATCGACATCGGCACCCTTCTCTAGTAACAGCCCGACTACTGCTGGATGTCCATTTACTGTGGCGTGATGCAGCGGCAGCGCCCAGTTAAAAATTTTCGCTTTCCGCAATATGTATTGCACAAGCTCCAAGTATCCATCGCAGCATGCATAGTGAAGTAATTGATCCAAGAAGATGTCCTCTACGCCAGACCTCAGCCGAAACAAAGCTTTAAACGTCCGAGTTAATCCAAAGATGCAAGCAGCTAATAATGGGTCATCGTTTCTTTGGCGTGCGAAGACATGGATATTGCGCCAAAAAGAGTTGTTGGTTAAGTGACGCGTCGATAGAAACGCAGAGCGGTAATAGAGGAGAAACCTCCGGTAGTAAGAACCCGCCATGAATCCGTTCAGAAGAGAGATCAATGTCTCGAAGTCATGGGCGGCTTCGCAATAGGAGAAATGCCATGGCCAGAAACACGTAGAGTACAGCAAGAAATGGTGATCTCTGTAACCCCCTTTTCCTATGCGACGCTCTCGGTCATATTTATCGAAATAGATCGGAGAGCATAAAAGTGAAAGGCAAATCTCTGCAATGTAGGCATGACAGTCGACCTCCGTGAACTTTGTTTCCAAGAATTCCTCCACCGAGAGATGTGCAAACCGGAAAGTGTCTAGGCGCTCATCTAAGATAAGGAAGTTATGGCACACTTTCAATATTGTGTCTATAGTTATAGACGCATCCTGAGTGTATTTACCTGATGCACCAATTCTGGAGCTGGCTGCATCAAGAAGAGTTTGTGATGCTAGCGGTTCATAGGAGAACATGACCCAACGGAGGGCATTGAGGGCTAACAAGGGTGCGCTTTTATGCTGGGCATGGATACGCTCGTATATTTCGTCATAGGCCTTCGTTAAAGTATCTGGGAGATCCGTCAAACTGACTCGGACATCGGTTTCAGTGTCCATCTGACAGAGGAAGGTGATCTGGGCGGCAGCGAGTTGGAACCTAAGAGCAGCTCATCAGTCACTAGCACTGGTACGGGTACAGGCCGAAACTAAGAAAAAACGCCTATTTAAAAGGTGAGTACCCAGCCAACGACTGTGATAGTTGAAATTAATTTTGGCTACGAAAGTCCTTCGTTTACTCACATTCCCTTCGATCGATCGCATAGGACGTCACATATCACAAATTTCAGCTGGTCAGTGACATCACCATGAAGCAGCTGGGCATCCGCGACAGCACTCTCGACAGTTGTTTTTATGAACTTGTTGATGTCGTTTCCATTATCGTCCGGCTGCACATCTATCCTAGGAAACATGGTGAATTGATGGAGAATATCGACGTCATTCCGAGATGTCGCAAAAATCTTAAGTGGTTTCTTCGATTTATCGATTGCCAGCTTTAGGGCCTTCAATAGGCGTATGCGGACAGTGCTATCCACCTCGTCCAGTGCATCAAGACAAATAGTAGTCTGCGAATAAGCATCCACTAGCTTTATCAGTAGTTCTTGGCATTCTTGGAGACTGAGTGGCGAAGACGCTTGTCCTTTTTCTTTCCGTTTATTGTAGATTTCAACAACCGCCTCCTGGATATCTAACCCATTGGTTTGGGTGAGCTGCTGAACAAGGGTACGCAGTATACTTTCGGGATTACGGCGGCTCTCCTCAGCTCGATTGCAATAGAAATATGCCAGCTTCTCCGAGGTTTGGCTAAGATAGAACGGGAATTCCTTTTGTAATTCATCAATCACCTTTGACCTATGTCATCCATTGTTAAAAGACGATTCTAGATTTTGAATAGCTTGATTATATCACTTACGCGATGTATGTTTTTCCAGCTCCAGCTGTTTCGCATCAGTCTGGATAGCGAAGATCGGAGTGTAAGATAACTTACGTATACCGCGAAGCAACAAAAGCTTTGACCTCCTAGAAACTCGCCACTCACTATATTCTTCTCTTGCTAATAGCCACTGCCCAGTGCCGTCTAGCCGATCCTCACTAATCCGCCTGTGATGACTGGTATATGGAATGGTTGATATCCATTCAAGAATTTGGGACCTATTGGGTACTGCTACTAGTTAGAAGACAGGCACAGGTCCAGAGAGAATGCATAAGGTTATTAAATAATACTGAGTTTTCAACTCTACGTACATGGAACTGAAGTAGTAACAGAGTTCACCATCTGTACGATAGCCCTCCCCACCTGCAAATACTTCTGACTCTTGGCGTCACTGAACTTGCACAAATCTCGATGATTTGCTCCCCCAATCCCAACGGCTCTTTCGTTCGGAAGATCAAGGCAGGCGGATTCTTTGTCCACAATCTGCATGAACATCTTAGTCAATTATTCAACAGATCATCATTGAGAATATACCAGTTGATTGAAAATCATTGCAGTTTCGTAAAATGTTTTGATCTGAAGGGATGACCCCCGCTCGATGAACTGTTGCGATATATCGGCAAATGTTCCGGAGTTCCTCTGCAAGGCAGTGATAAAACTCGTATTCGTTCGACCAAAAGTCGGAACTCTGAGAAGGTTTGCAGCGAAGCTGCCCCAGTAAGCAGCATCCGATCCTCTGTGGGGCACGCCGAAAAATACAGATCCGCGAACGTAGTTGAGCAACTCCCCGTACAAGCTGGATCGTTGATGGGCAATAATCATAGCCTTGAACCATTAGAATGTAAGATGTCGGAAGAATACGAAATGGGCGTGACACAAAGACACACCTTCTTCACGACTATCCCTCCAAGACTGTGAGATATGAACACGATAGGTCTTTTCTTCTCCTCCTCGAGTTGTCGTTCTCCATCCATTCTATCAAGTAGCATTAGGGCAACATCGTCGATATCGGTCACGGCGGCGCTAAATGCTGTGTCCGAGTTGTAGCCAAAAGACATGATTCTGGCCTTTGGCAGCTGGATTGGAAGAAAATCACGCAGCCAAAGCTTTCCATTTTCTGCTATCCATGTTTGCATCCAATGCCCCCCAAGTCCGTGAACCGCCACAATGCTAAGGTTGTCAGATTTCAATATCGTACGATCTGGTAAAAAACTTAACTCGATGTTGTAGTCATTGGTAGATCTGTCATCTTTGAAGAAAAAGAGGCCATCTCGTTCTAGTATCTGCTATCATAATCTACATTAGCTACTATTCAGAACCAAAAGCATTTCCTACCTCTTCGCTCCGTTCTGCACTGCTATGCTGTACATTCTGCTGCTGATCCAATTGCACAGTCGGTGATTGATCTGCCAGGAGGCCTATCTTCCTGCGTTTCCATAAATTCATCCCGAATTATGGTGGAGGATAGCTGATGTAGTCGAGCGTAAAGAGAAACTATGTTCGTGTGAGCCCAAGAGCTTCATGTTGAGCGTCATTCCAGACTATCGTTTATATTGGAAGTGCGGGGTCGCTTAATATATGGCGACTGGAAATTGACAAGGGTGCTGAAATTTCATATTGTGGTCGCACCGCAGCTGGTGAACCGTTTGATTGGATGCGAACGAATGAAGGTCAGCATGTACATAGTTTATCTGCAAGTGTAGGCTGCGGAGATACTTAAACAGCCTATGCCACGTATCCTTACTATACGCGTACTTTATATGCATACTTTGCTGTTCTTGTGTTTCACGAGTCGACTTGTCTCCTTGGCCATCTCTCTTTAGTTTTTAATATCAACTAATACTACTATGAAGGAGCAGATGATGTAGCAAATTGCCTTGGAGCTGAATCAATTCGAGGTGGGGCTAGTGAAGCTGTAGGAAGTAACCGAATTAAGGCACCTTTGCTGAGATTTCAGCATTTCGAAAAATAGTACGCTCAAGTGAAACTCAGAAATGACATCCTAGCTTTTAAGACGGCACAAAAAATCTGTTTTAACATCATTCGGCGCTTTCATTACTATACAACAGGTGCCTTTCAGTTTCATTTGTATGGAGGGCACGAAAAGCCCTATTGCATGATAGGTCTCTGCCATCTTATGGCCGGAGATGACTCTCGTATGGCCGGAGGTGAGTCTCGTATGACCGGTGATTGCTGTCGGCCTGAAGGGTCTATACATAGATGCGTACGCACGCATTCACACTTGTACTCTCATATATATATGGCCTTGTGGCTCTCTTAGATAAGATACAATCAAGCTTCTCTAGCATCACTATTTCAACAAGCCCACCTCTAGTTCCGGCTCCTTTAGAGAGAGCATATAGCATCCTGTGGTAGCTACCAAATTAGTATATAGACACTAGAGCAACTTGCCTGAATCCGGCACAAACTGGTTGGGCCGTCCATGTACCAAGTTATATACCTCAGAAGTATATATTCCACATCACATGTTTTCGTCCACTTGAATCCACGTGTTTTACTCAGGTCACGGTGTTTGTTATACATGAAATGGACCAGCGCGAAATAACTTTGCAAGTCGACCATCCGGAAGCACTCTGACAAGAGCTAGAGCTGTAGCATATATGAATGTAGATACTTGTCTTACTCTGCGCGTGTCTGCAATAGATGGTCATAGCTTCCTACACGGATATGTATATGGGAGCTAAGACGAACTCTCTTACTGAATACAATTAACTATCTTCGTACCAATGTAACAATAGCCGGTGAACGGATCGAGTGATACCTGTGACCGGGTGAGATGACACCGACTTTACAAACCACCACGGGATCAAGTCATTCCGACATCTTATGAATAACAGTAAGTATTAATACAACCATATAAATTACATCCTTATAGTTTTCGGTGGTCTTTAGTCACTATTATGTACCCCAACTCACCCAATCCCGAAAATAACAAATCGTTCCTAGTGGAACATCCGCAAGCTCAGGCTATTACACTCTACATGGCATACTGTTGTGATTCCTATCCCTGATAAGGAATCGGTTGTGGTTGGTGGAACAACTATAAAATACTTCTATCAAACCTCCTACTCCTCAACACTTTGCTATCAAAAAATGTCTAAATTTTTATAATAAAAAGGATTCAATTCTACTGAGTATCAAGTAAAGATAGAGTTTGACGATTGAGCAGTGTTTTATTGTCGATTCTGCTTTTTGGTCTTGTGACCGTTGCTTTGCAGATTTGTATGAAACTTTGGTAAAATCACATTGAACCACCCCACTAGAAGCTGAACATAAGTAGCATCAGGAGCTTCGCCACCTAACCGGCTCGCCCGGAGGCGGAAGGGATAAGGGTCCTGTCATACTCTAGCTAGAGTAAATACAGTATGAATAAACAACAACATGAGTAGCATCAATAACTGGGTGTCATTGTGCTTCGGTGGGTAGGATATTCTGAGTCTACTCTATAGCCTTGTCTATGGCTGTCGTGGGGCGAGATCTTGAGAGCTACATCATTACGCACGATGGGATACGGATGTCGGTTTGGCGGCTCAATTCTTCTACTACCAGTCACTCTGCTAGTTTCCATATGTACAGTCTACAGATAGCATGACCTCATGAGAAATACATTATCCTATGCATGTTGAGATCAATCCAGTACGAATAGAGATATTGAATTGACTATCGTAGAAAAGTGATTGTCTAATGAACAAAGAGAGAGAGGAAGAGAGGCATATATATAAGAAAGAAGAGAGCATACTCGGCGACGCCGAGTATCACAACCGGAACCCGATGCCGAGCATCACTCCCGGGGCTAGACCACCTCCTCGGCATGGGGACTGGTGGCGGCCCATGGAGGCTACAAGCCTTCAGGCCAGATCTCATGTCAACAATGCATTCTAATGCCCGTTGGCTGTCCGTTAGGTATCTGATGCGGCGGGCCAGCCATCATTCTTTTATCAAATAGTGCAATCATTACCAACCGATTTCATCGAAGGCTATCGAGTCACGATAATTTACACCTGTCCGAGATGTTTATGCAGTTCTTGCGGTTGTCATGGCTATACAGCGCGTTCTACCTTGACCAGTGAGTAATCTGTACGACAGGATTCCAACCTTCAGTGGGAACTGTGGAAGATATGTAGCGTGAAACCATGAGCTTTACTTCGTTTGTACTCCTGATAACTGTATTTAGTATGTTTTTCGGTGGGGTATTCTTTGTCAGTGGAACAAACGGTGTTATCAATTTCGCATTTCGGAGTCCTGTCTCATTGTCGCAATAATCAGACTAGCTTCACCTAATAATTGCTTTATGATGGATAGTTAACTGAGAGGTAAGATAAATACAGCATTACAGTGCTAAGTGAGTCAGATTGTGGGTTACCCGCGGTAATTTTATGAGTAGCAAGAAATGTGATCTATTAGTGTTGCCGAAGACCCAGGTGTGCCACCCCAGGATCCGGAAGTCTGCTTTGATCCAACGCATCTAGCTTAACCAGCCCACTTACCGAATGAGCTGCCTTTCGATTATTTTCGGTCTTTCCGATGCGTAACGGTAGTGAAAATTCCATTCACATTGTTTTGGGCGAATACGCAATCGAGTGATGCAAATGATTGCGGTGATTGCTGATGATATTGAGAAGAATCGGATGTCGAAACTAATACCCAGCTGTTCAAACGGCAACAATGTCCAAGATGCGTATCCGGTGAGATTTGGACATCCTTGCTCCACATCTAGTTAGCTTGTTTGAGATATCATTTAGTAGAGGCACCGACAAACCGCTCACGCAGAGAGTAGTCGCAGATGAATAATGAGTTACGCATCGGTAACGAAGGAATAGGCGTGTATCATAGCTCAATCTGTACTGCGGCCAATTATTCAACAAAAACCTGTTCGACGGTCGAAGAATATCGTATGTAATAGTTGGGAGTGTAGCATCTCTACGGGAGGAAAACATGCTGCCATTGAAAGCGCTGAAGAATACCTTTTATGCATGCCAAAGATACACATGACATGTAGCTACTAGGACGTCCCGGTGCTTCTCAATACTTTAAAATTTCGAGCAACGGAAGTGGACTTCAAGATTGTCACGTGTCAGAAACGCAGCGGGAGAGTATTTATTATTGCACGGGGCAGTATGCACCACGTGGTGGGTACTACTTCGAGGTGAGAGAAAAGACGATTTATTAGCGTCACTCGAGTCGTACGACAGTAATTAGTTGCTCCCGAGATAACCCGAAATAGATGAGATCGGAGATGATAGCGATTAAAGTAGAGCCGATAGTGATAGATGATGAGAACGACACATAGTCGTCTAACTACTAACGAAGATAAGATAAGAGACATAGACATGATTGTATAGACAAGAGATATCGCGTGTTTGCGGAGATAGAGGTTCCGAACTCGGGCTCGAATAGAGATCACGATTTTCTTCACGTACTCCCCACTCATGTCGGTTGAATTGATTGAATTGGAATGAATAACCTCAGATCACGTGCTTTTGCAAGCTAGCTCAAGTTTTAGTTGCGGAAAGAGTGAGGTGTTGCAAAGTGAATAAGTCTATTCACGAGTTTGTCTGCTGCACTATCTACCTTCGCAGCATGTGATGAGGCTTGTCCCAATCTATTCCATCTCATCACCGACAGCTAATCGGGTTCATCATCTCGACAAATCGGTGTCCTTTCACCATACACATCACGCCCGCCATCTCTGGAGACACCTCTGGGGAATAATAGAGAGCTTGAGAATAGACCTCTCATCGCAGTGCATAACTTCATACATCACCTCGTTCAGCGTACATATGGTTGTCGGATCCCTATCCCCGGCTCGCACACCACCAGGAATATCATCACTGCTACGAAGACATTCCCGTCGATCGCAAATTGTATAATTCATCTCCAAAGAGCTCGGTAGCAACAAATTTAAATCATTTTTGTGGTGGGTGGTATTGTGTCTTTGGGGAATTATCCCGGATTTTATCGGAGGTCTGGTTACTAGATTTATTATGTACTGCGGGCAAGAGGTAACACCAAAATCACCAACGGAATATGACGAGGATATTGTGTTTAGTGATGTCCGCCCACATTTGTCGGTCGCCGAGAAATTGACGCCACGATCAAGGAGAAACTGGACCAGCCATTAGTGGCCAATCTTTAAGGCCTGATGAAATTGTGTATACCCGAGCCGGTTGGCCGAAATGTGGGAACCGATATTCATGAGCATCTGTGCAACAGCCTCATTTCCTCTCTCTACAGCATGATGTAGAGGCGTGCGTCCATGCTAGTCAGGAGTTGATCATGATATAGCGGCTCCATTCTCAATGAGTAATTGAACTAACTGGAGCCCATCCTCAAGGTCCCTGCTACCTGCAGCCATGTATAGCGCTGACAAATCGACCCCTTTTACAATAACACCAGCGCCGTGGTCGATGAGCACGCTCTGATAGTCAGATGTCGAGACTGCAGCACCACGTGTAATAAGCAGCTGAACAGGGAGCAACCCATTCTCGCACTCTGAGGCCAATTGTAGCGGCATCATACACTCGTTTGTGGCCGATATGTCGCCACCACAACTGCGGAATACTTCCCACAATGACTCACGCCCCTACAGTAAGGCACGGCGTAGCGGTGTACACCCCTTGTTGTCTAGGGCAGCTCCGCCATCGACAAGCCATCTTGGAATCAATCCGCCACCCTGCGAAACTGCAACTTCCGGTAGAAGGCAGACCCTTGAGCTTTCAGCTGGGACTTTAGCGCTAATGTTCAGTAGAATTTGTTTATGCCGTTGATGTCCACACATGTACCAATGGAGTATCAGGTTCTCGATGTGGCTCTGTGCATGAGGCCTGGACTTTAACGCATCTCCGAGCGGCGGATATAATTCGACAATGGAAAGTAACGCTAACGGTCCATTGAACCAGTGGTTACTAAAGCCTGCAAGTTTCTGCCAAAAAGGATCTCTGGTTTCTGGGGAAAGTTGGACAACCGAGCGAAAATAGCCCAGCCACATACAGTACCTTGCTACAATTTTCCCCCAGAAAGCTGTTAATGCATGGTCACTATGACTCAAAGGTCCGCAGTGAGCAGAATGCCATGGCCAGAAAATAGCAGAGTACAACAAAATATTTCGACGGGCATAGTTCCCTTCCGCAGTGCGAACTGTTTGATCATAGTTCTGATGATAGTCCGGAGAGCACAAGAGCGAAAGGCATGTCTGTGCTATCAAAATGTGACTTTCAACTTCAGTGAGCTTAGTCGTCAAGTATTCGTCCACCGTAAGATGTGCAAATCGGAATGTGTCGACACTTTGATCAAAAACAACTTTTGACATATCTTCAATACTGTGTTTGCCGAAATCGGTATCTATTCAAGAATCTCGAGCCGTGTAGGTACTGTGGCGTGTTAGAGTGAACCCAATGGAGGGGACCCAACTATATCAACCTAAAAGCGCTATCCCTACGTACATGGAAAAGAAGAAGCAAGCGTAGGAGCAATAATACTATTTACCAGCTGCTCAACAGCCACCCCTACTTGCTTATACTTCTGGCTCTTTTCGTCGCCGAACGTGCACATATTTTGGTGATTGGCACCAGCGATCCCGACTGCTCTTTCGTTCGGCAGTCTTAATCGTGCGGAATCTTTGCCCACGATCTGCAAGAGAGAGGCTTATTCAACCAAACTATTGACAGTGTCGGTCTCTTGCACATACTAGCTGATTGCAAGTCTTCATAGTTTCATAAAATGTTCGGATCTCAAGGCAAGCCCCGCGTTCGATAAACTGCTGCGATATATCGGCAAATGTCCGAGAGCTACTCTGCAGTACGGCAACAAAGGTTGTATTGTACCACCAAATGATGGAACTTTGACAAGGTTGGCCGCAAAATTGAGTTAAAAGGCAATATCAGCGCCTCTGTGAGGCACTCCGAAGAAAGCCGATCCACGCACACTATCAAGCATTTGGCTGTACAAACTGGATCTTTCGTGGGCAATAATCATGGCCTTGGTTTGTTAGAATGCGTCTACGATTTGGGATGATTTTTGGGGGGAAAGGTTGGCGTGGAGGTTAAGAGAGTATAAGACATGCCTTCTTCACAACGATTCCGCCGAGACTATGCGATATGAATACGATAGGTCTTTTCTTTTCCTTAAGTTTCCGTTCTCCATCCAGTCTATCGAGTAGTATTGTGGCAACATCTTCGATATCTGTGGCGGCTGAGGTAACTAAAGTTTATGTCCCAATTATAGCCAAAAGACATAATTCTAGCGTTAAGTAGTTGCGCAGGGAGAAAATCACGCAGCCAAAGTTTCCCATTGGCGCTTGTCCATGTGTGCTTCCAATGCCCACGTAGTCCATGAACTGCAACAATGCTAACATTGTCTATCAGATGACAATGAGGTATAATTTGGAAGAATGCCTGCTCAACTTCGTAATCTATTGCTGGAGTGTCTTCGAAGGTGAAGAGACCATCTCTTTCTACTAGCAACTATCGAAATCTAGATCAGCTGCTGTTCAGAGCCTTCAGGCATTGAAATTATGGTGACCTCTTGGCTCTGCTCTTGCTGCTCATTTTGCGGCTGATCTGTTTTCCTGGTTTGGGATCCATCTGCTGGCTTAGTCGAGTTCTTTCGATTCAAGAAGCCCATCTCCAATGAGGCGGTGGCTGGTGGATGTGTCAAGCGTCAGTCAATGAAGAACATAGGAATGGTGTGGTTTAAGTATGAAGTGCAAGGTATTTAGCTCAACATTTCTAAATGTTGAGACATACGACGAGGATATCCATCGGTAGGTTGCAACGCAGCTTATGAGGCGTTGGATTGGACATCGGCGAACTAAGTCACCAGAGTCATAAGCAGGCTGCATGTGGCGGGCGTGAATATAGCGAATTAAAAGGGGTACAACAAGGTATCATATTTTTGGTCCACGCGGGATGCTTCAAATCAGCCCCACTTTTCGTAGTTCGACCCGGCGGAGGACCCTCGTTAACCCTAAGAGCGGGTTGCTATGTACAGTACAAGTATAGTAGTACATTTATACCTTAAATATTTTATACCAGAAACTGTCGTCCGATCATATCTCAATCCACAAATGTGCCAAACAAATTGATTGGAAGTCCTGTTCTCTTAAAGTGCGGTGGGGGTTTTGCTGGCGGCTAGATAGCGTGCACAGCCAGCGAGCCGTACGGAATGGGAAGGTGGACACAACATACGTCACTCATGCAGTGCGAATCTACATAACCTCGACACCCTGTCTCGTTAGGACAGATGCTTCCGTAGCTCAGTGGTAGAGCGTGAGGGAAATGTAAAAACCCATGCAAGCGCGGTGTCTGGTTGCCTCACAGTTTCCAGTTCTCCTCAACGCCCACCATAACTTTCCCATTCTCAAGGTCGTGGGTCCGAATCCCACCGGAGGCAAAAACTTTTGCACAATACGTTGTCAGTGAGTTTTGTATACTACACTGGTAGCCGACGATTTTGTTTTACTACCCCACCGCATGTGAGCTATGTACATAATAAGTTAGAGGGTGGAGGGTCAGGCGACTAGCCAATCATACGTCCGATATTGAGCCTCAAACTTGGCGGCTACTGTGCATTTCTATTTTCTAGTCAGAAGAGAAGCTCAATGATAGAGCACGAGATATTGCAGGTCCGTAACGAGACGCCTGCTGGACGCTACGTGCAGTGGCCAGTCAAACATGGAACTAGCCTAACAGCATTCAAATCCTGTCGATGGTTTGATTTTTATTTGTGATCCGGCGGTCAAAGATAGGCTCACCATTCCCACCCCAAAACCGCTACGGAAGCAGAGCTTAATGTTAAACGGAGATTTCCGCTCCTGTTCCTAGTAGGCAACAGGTATCATCACCTCTGGTTTCTAGTCTCACCTTCAATCTTATTAGCATCTTTCCGCCACAGCTACTTGCCAACGGTAAAGACAGTACTTTGCTACCGGTGAATAAGTCAATTGTGCCGAGGGATGGTGGTGACACCCCTAACCCAGTATTCCCGAAACGTTTACTTCGTGCAAATGAAGAGCCCTCGGGGGTATGGGATTGACATCCTTTGGAGGGCTTCAGTTCATGTTCCATACCCCTTATCCGCAGTTCTATAAACTGGTTGTAAAATAAGGCCCAATTGCTGGATATTACAGTTCGTATCTATGGTTCTAGTTGCACGAAGCTCAGTGGTAGAGCGTGATAGAATCTTAAAAACATCCGTGGCGTAATGCCTGTTAGTTACTATGTGTTTCAATGAGTTCAGAAAGGACATTGGTGACGACTGATTATCTCAAGGCTGTGGGTTTGGGTTTATCGGAGGCTCTATGCTTATTTAACAGCGTCTGCTCAGGAATTACGAGTTGGCGAGGAATAGAGATCCATTACGATAGTCTGAACCTGATGATGACTAACTTTGTGGGCAGAACTGAAGGTTCATGTGGAACTGCGGGGGTACACACTGGTTGAATGGTTATAATACACGACTGGAGGCGGCGATGGTCCCCTTCGGAAATGCACTGGCATTTCTGTCCGTATCGATGTCTCCGTTTACATATATACTATATAGTAAATTAAGCTTCAAGCGTAGCCAGAAAATAGTAGCTATCCAGTAGGTTCTATAATCGTAGTCAGGTGAGTGTCCAAGTGGAATAATCATAAAAACAGAAGTCGATGTGAGTGATGCCTAGTGACCCGTTAAAAATCGGTATTGCTATCTCGCCCATTTTGGCTCGAATTTACAAACATTATTTTCAGCTCGTATTCCTAAGTCTGAGACATTCACTGCTGAAAACGGTTCAACCGTTATTAAGATTTGAACATCGATTCTGATAATGCCGGAATCCTATTGATCTGTAATCATGCCAGGTTCGTAAACAAACGGTTAAAACAAAAGACCCCGTCTAGAGCTCAATGCTCAGTAAAGTACATTTACCAGTTTCCTACCCTTCGATCCCATTAGTCGGCAAGCATCCTAATAGTCTACCCCATCCGGGCAAGACCGTGCCTATGACTAGACTATAAATCTTTAACTATGCTGCATCTGCCAATAACACTGCAGTCGAGTGCAATGCTACTAACCTAAAGTGCATAGCGGAAGATATTATTCGCCTCTTGTACCGCATTGGGTACAGAACGTTACGCACACGATAACAACGTTCATACCCACCACCGAAATATGGCTAGGTTTAGAATCCCACCAGTACCACCACCTGATTTATGGCCCGCTGCGGTAAGATTCCTACTGTCGGTTGGCCAGAGGCCGTTATAAGTACCCGTACAGGGACCCAAGACTGTAGAACTCAGCCCCGTTGGACGAGGCCATCTAATTGATGCCCAAAGTGGGACGGCGAAGTCTGACTCCCGAAAGATTGTAGTCGCCCCAGACCGTTTTGATTCCTGGCGGTACACCTTGGATATAATCTGGCAGGCCATGATTGGTTAGTGGGCGAATGGAAGTCTAGGTCTTTACTTACAAACTATGATAGACATTAAGCAAGGACACTTCGTTAATAATCATTACTTTAGGGTTCACGTAGTAAAGAACGGTACGTTTACTCTCGTCTTTTCAGAAAAAAGTGGGAAGAACGACCTTTAAATACGTTCGATTATTATGCCCCCGCCTGGAAAAGGCTTCTGTCAATACAGTATCTTTAATTCCGAGGACTGATATTTTTACCCTCAATATCCCGGGCACACTCAGAGTGTTTTAACTACGAGTTTCAGTGCATCAGAAGTGATTCAATTCCACACACATATCTAGCACAACCACCGTTTCCATAAACAGCGTCACCGGCGACAATTTTAGGAAGATATACGCGTATACGTCCGCCCGCAACTAATCAAAAATTGATGGCATCCTGTTGCTTCAACTCCGGCAGTCATCTCCCTCCATAGAAGCCGACTGTAGGCAAGTGTAAGTGCCGGGTGTTGTGTCGCTTCCTGATTTGCACGCGTTCTAAACTCTAATGCTACGTACTACAGAGACAGCTTTCGCTTCGAGAATAAAATAATTTCGCTACTGCTTGCTGGTTATGAACTGGAGCTCGTTCACAAGATATATGGAGATATCATCGTGCCCTAAGTGCCCTGGGCACAAGGCCCTGCGTGGGGCCCGGTTTTGTCGGCACATTGTTATCCAATCACGGCATACAGCGGCTATGTATCATCCACACCCCATATTTGCTTTCAATGAAAGTGTCAGCTCAAAGCAGATGTCAGCTGGTATCCCCGCTATATAGGTATGTATGGTCCTTAGAAGTCCTGTTCTGAAGGATTTCCTATCCATACTGCTCGCTTTGGATAGTTTTACCGCATCATTTTACCGGGGTCAGTTCAGAGAGCACGCGGCATGGAGGCAAGGCTTGACGAATCATAATGGTCAAAGTGAGAGTGGACTAGCGGCTGGAGTGTTGTTCACAACCGGCGAGCCGTACGCAGTAGGTGAGTGGAGGCAACATACGTCACACAGGCACTGTGACCAAACCTACATAACGCTGAAACCATGGCGCATAGTATCAGACGCCTCCGTAGCTCAGTGGTAGAGCATGAGAGAAATGCATTCAAACCTGTCAAAAGCGCGATGCCTGGTTGCCTCACAGTGCCAGTTCTAAACGCCCAAAACAAAACACACAATCTCAGGGTCGTGGGTCCGAATCCCGCCGGGGGCAATTTTTTGCACCTCCCCCGCCTGTGAATTTTTGCTCGCAGGTAGCCAACAATTTTGCAGCTAATCTCTTGAACACGTCTGAGGAAGGCATGATATACACATGAGCTACTGCGTACACGGGACTCATAAACTTCGGGATTGCAACCAATAGTGTTTCCGATTTTGAGCCTCCAACATTCTTCGCGGCGGGCGGCTATTGTATGTTTCCTACTTGTCTACGTTTTCATTCTCCCAACAAAAGCCTCTGTAGCTCAGTGGTAGAGCGTGAGAGAAATTCAGAACGGTGTCCGTAGCGCGATGCTTACTGGTTGCAACGCGCAGCGCCAGCTAGGCATGGATGCCCGGAGTCCCTTGTGGGAATCTCAAGACGTTGGTTCAAATCCCACCGGAGGCAAAATTTTTATCAAATTCAGTTCGGCTACGGACAACCGATCGGTGATATGCTGCCTAGATCTATCTTTAGGCATTACCCACAGCGACCCCGAACCCAGCACCACCGAATCGCTTGTTTACATTTAATTGCCTCAAGACGAATAAAATCATCAAAGGTCCCAAGGACAACCGATTCAGTTGAATAGGATGCTGCTCCTCGATAGCTGTAGGTCTTCTGCAATTCCCGACATCTACAGTTAAACCAGTATTACTTCATAACGCAACGTGAGACTGAGCGGCGCGGGACCGAAGTATTTGGGTCCATGTAGTATTTGATGGGTTTTGTAAATAAATGCTACCCGCTAACAAAGTAGGATTCAGTTTTGTGGGCCAGGACTTATCTTTGCAAGAAGCCTCCGTAGCTCAGTAGTATAGCGCGAGAGAAAATTTACAGTGTTCCAGCGCAATGCTTGCTGGTTGTGATTGCGCGGTAACCATCCATGAATGGACTCCTGTTAAACATTAAATGTAATATATCTTGAGGCCGTGGGTTTGGATCCCACCTGAGGCCGAACTTTTGATTCTTGCGCTACATGGCTGATGTGCGTATGTGTACTCTATGTGGGCGTTGGGCTTTAGGCGGTGGTAAGCGTGGGGGTAGTAAAAGTAACTCATAAAGTATTGCGATAGGTGGATACGATTGGTGAACCTTCCATCAATTAAGCCAATATCACTCCACAACGCAACATGGGATTGAACGGCGCGGAACCGAGGTAATTTAGCCCACAGATTATCCGATGGGTTTTGCAAATAAATTCTACCCGCTGATAAAGTAGGGTTCAGTTTTGGGGCCAGGCACACAACTTTACTAAATGCCTCTGTAGCTCAGTGGTAGAGCATGAGAGAAAAGCTCAACGTGTCCCTAGCGCAATGCCTGCTGGTTGCTATGCGCTGTAACCATCAAAGCATGGATGCCTGAACACAATCTACTTGTATCTTAAGGCCGTGGGTTCGAATCCCACCGGAAGCTAAACTTTTGACTCTTACGCTGCATGATGGATGTGAGGGCAGGAAAAGTATCTGATAAAGTTCTGCGATAGGCGGCTACGGCTCTTAAACCTTCAAGCGCGATGAGAACTGTTCCGTACTTACTTTGTCTTATTGTCATGTGAATGAGTGTCGGCACAAGTTTTACCCGTACATACATCGGTTATCGCATCACTCTAGGTCACATGGGAATTATCCGCTAAGTTGTGCAAATGGGTCAAAGACAACTTCTGAGGCCTCAATGCAAGTCTGAATTGTAGGTGGCATTCTCTACGGCACGGTTGCCTTGCCTGACCATTGTTGGCGGTATGCATCCGGAATGAAATAAAGCAAAGTGAACGTCTGCGATGGGGCGGATGATGTGAGTGTTGTTGCCGTCGGCGACGTGGCGTTGCTGCCTTGCAGATATGTGGTCACACCAAAGATTCCCACCGGGAGCCCCGCAATCCTAATCCAATTGAAATTTATTTACACTTTGCCTGAGGACACACACCACTCTAGTTACATATTAAATCTATAATAACCTCAAAGAGAAAGTTGAGCCGACTGCGCCCGATCCAACCAGTTAGGCAGACGGTGCTACTTAAACTCTACGCCCCCCTAAAAAAAAAAATTGTTCCAGCTGTGCCGCCAAGCCCAGCGTAATAGCAAAAGTTGTACTTGAGCATGTCGGCCTGTTTTCTGCACGATAATGTTAAACCCAGTATAATGTAGTTAGGATGAATATTACCTTGCAAGTGCTTTGACTTCCAGTGACTTCTTGCGTGACTCCTTGCGTGCTCTTTGACGGATTTTCTGTTTTACCATCGATCGTTGCGCCCTCATCTGTGAGAACCGGTAATACCTACCCGAGGTTTCAAATGGAGCAACTTGACGTCCGCGCAAACGCAAACTATTTGTAGCCGGCGGCGGAGTGAAGAGTGAAAGTTGAGGTGTATCAAGGTGGTATTTGTGTTTATCTTGGTCTCCCGGTGATGACCATATAGTTGGTGTCGGAACGAGAGCCTCCAGCTCATTGATAAACCATCCCAGCTCCTTCAGCAAATTCTCCGACTTCTTCTGCCCCGAGAATGCCCATTTAATCTTCGTCCACGTCGGCGCTCGTTTCTGTAGCTTTACCACCGAGAGGCGTACGGTCGCTCGATGGCTAAGTCGTAAATCATCTTGTTGTACTATGGGCGCTCGTAGATGCCTAGCACCATGACGTTCCGAATCTTCGAAGAAATGAACCGCCCACGCCAATAACTCGCCGACGCTTTTGTAAACCAGCGGATTTCGTAGCCTTTCGTGGAGCTCCCCACCTCCGGCCAAACCCACTGCCTCGCCCCACAAAGACAGCCGTAATCGCTCTGCTTCGATCTTGGAAATAAATGTTGCGCTCTCTTCGCCGTATGATTTGCCGGCGGATGTTCGTTCAATAATCGTAACGGCGGTAGAGAATAAGCCTGTGAGGCCGACAATGAAGCTAACGGGCTCCATGATGCGTTGGATGACGGAAACTATTTGATAAAGATACTTCAGGATGTTAGCAAATATTAAAGACCACGAGCGAAGATGTGGGAGAGAATCATACCCGGCTTAGGTGTTATTGTGTGGAATGACTCCCGTTACTGAAGGTGGTACAATCGAGAGATGGTGAGGAATAGTTTGGGGGGGTGAGTATAGGATGTGGAAAGCTGAGCGAAGGCTGAAGAACGGAATGTACTCGAGTACCTAACTACGTGGCGCCTAGGAGGGAAAGCAATGATTGCACTGGCTCCATAAAACGGCTAATAACTTCAGAGCTCGAACCAAGCCAAGAAGCTTGGCGGCTTGTTCATATGAGAGGTGAAAAGCTCCGCCATCTTCAACACTGCCTTTTGGCAATATGTAACTGTGGTATATTCTAGCACTAATGCTCGTATTGGAGCTTCTGATGCAGAGAACGGGGATCACTTTCGAATTTACGAAATCTGAATTACAGTATCTAAAGTACTAATAATGTACGCTTACGATCAGATGAGCGGTATTTTATTTCCTTATCTAGTATCTACTAGCCCCCATGCAAAATCAATAATTGTTCAGACTTCCTTTAATTTCTATTTTCTGGCTGTGTGCTATCGTTCTGGGAACTTTAAATTAATCAGGAGCATACTTTATAAGTGGGTAGATAAGAGTGATCTATAAAAAACGTATACCGGTGTAAGATAAATATCGTAGGGATCAATAAATAGGATAGAACCCAGCCGAAAATCATAGAAACACTACTGCTCGTTAAGGCCTAAGCCCATGAACCTGCCTAGAATTTCGCACGCTCAGGGAGGCTAGGGTCGAGCGTAGCTGAGGCCCTACAATACTCTTCTTTCAGGCCTTCTTCAAATCCATATATGTAATGTGCAACACGGCAGTTTTCGGTATTCCATCCGGCTGGCAGGTGAGACACAAGCAGCAAAAATTCAAGCAGGAACCGAATGGACGTGCAGGACGAGTTTTTCACTGCCTCTGTGCTTCTAGAAGTGAAACATAACCCAGCCTTGTCAACTCTAACCACTACGACCACAATAAGTCAAACAGTTCAACTCCATTACAACTCTCCCCCATGAATCATTAATACGAGGGATCAGGGTATGCGGATAGTTGGAAGTTCGTTGTTAGGGTTGGTTTTAATCTAATCTCGATGATCTCCATCATTATTGGTCACTCTCGGATAGTCGAAACACTCCTGTTACATATCCGATTGTGGCAAGTGACTCAGAGTGGCGAGTGGCGAAGCATCAAAGTTTTCCCTCATGATTCTCTGTATATATATCGATTCTTTCTTCTTCTCTCCTTCTCCTTCTCTCCTTCTCCTTCTCTTCACTGAATCATAGAATCTACACACAGTTCTCCCCTACGTACCATAGCAACAACTCCATTACAAAGGCTGATATCTCCCAGATGATGTTGCCCTACGAAACCTGAAACGTACAAACTGGCGGAAGTGACGTAAAACAAACGGATAAGAGAGCTGGGCGGAGACGTTTCGAGTTGACGCACGAAACCAACCACCAGCTAATCATTAGTAGAGGCCAGCTCTGATACTTTATCTTGAGATGAATTTACCCAATAAAGGTTGGTGCCTACTGTGGAGATTTGGGAGTGTAAGCGACGTAGGCAGGGCTCATTGGCTCCGAGTGAGAGGGAATGAAGGAGACTTCGCTCTCTCCGATAACGTTGATGCCAGATGATAGGTTATTGTACCCAGCTCCATGTTTGCGGTTGACTCTGTTTTTCTTTTTTGCGAGTTGTACAACCGTTTGACCGTTATGGCAGGTGCCCTTCTCCACCTCGAACCTCGGTACCGAGTCACTTGGACTCCGCCACGTACAAATTATTGATGCTACCCTTGTACTCGGCCTTTATACCTCTGTGCTTGCATACCGTGTTGGTTTGTCCTCGTGAGGCGTTAACCACCAATTCCACTACCAGGCCCGTGATGTTAATGCCCGCATTGCCAGAGTATGTGCCGTCTGATTTACAACATCTAGACCCTCCTGTATGTGCTCTTCGGATCGTAGCAATGCGAATCAAGATGCGGTCTTCCAATGCATGGCTGCTCATTTGGGAGACTAATCTTGAAACATGCAGTTTTTCTGGCATGAATTTACAAGCTCAGAGACTGGGAAGGAGAGCGCACGATCTTTGTCCAATGTTTTTGAGCAGAGCAATACCCTGGAAATGGCTATTAAACTTATAGAAGAAAAGAATATTGCTGGCAAGCCCCGCTATTCTCGCGACTCCGCGACCCCGCACGCCAAGCTCCGCGAGTGAGCGCGCATGAGGAATTCTTCCACTGCAGCAGCAGTCACGCAACCCAGCAGCAGTTGCCACTAAATTCGGAATGTGGCCCAACTGAGACTGAGAAAGTGAGGAGCCGAAATTTCAAAGTAAAACTCACAGGAATAGTGTCCAGTGAAATTACATGTCAACTGATATAACAACGTCGAACTGTAAAAGTCTAAAGAAAATGAACTTTGTGCGGCAGTCTATTATAATAGTAGAATTAGCATAAGACTACTGTAGCGAAATCTATATGAAATACAAAGAGATCTTTTCAATTATTTAGTGCTTATTAATGCTCTTAGGGCTATTAGCGTTGAGGGACGTTGGCTGCTATGCTGGAATCCTCCTAGATTGAGGCGGACTGAGAGCGTCAGAGTTGGCAATAATAGCTCAGCACACGACTGCAAAGACGTTCGACTTTCTATCAACTACTTTAGTGATTCAAGTTTCTGCTTGGAACGCTCGGGTCCTCTTCCGCAAATTGTCTTGTTTTTCACCAACCGGAGACTCTTTCCCGCTCTTCAGTTGGCTTAACTAAACTCTCTTAAACGTGGCATCACCGCTACGAACAGTTGTAGGTAGCCATCATCCAATGATTCGTAAAAAAAAACGACTGTGATGGTGTAAGAATGAAGAATCCGCGAAGTCAATACCCCGAATACGAGTGGAGTTGTGATAAATATGGCAATTGAAATTGTCCAGGCCCCACTGATTTGTCTGTCGAGAACACATCAGCAACCAAACCACACTGACAACATACCGCATGAAATGATAGAGCCACGCCATAGAATATTTATTCATTGGTTTGCGACTCCGCGACTCCGCGATTCCGCGACCCCGCGATTTCGCTAGTGATGGCGTGCACGATCCGGTATGCTCGCGTAGTTATATTTCATGTTCTTCCTCTCGTGGCGAAGTGTGCAACCGACAGTCACGACCGAAGTACGATGTCAGAAATTAATCATCATAGTCAATCTTCCAACAACTCTCACACCACAGCTGAGCACAACAATCACACCCGAAGCAGAGAGCCAAGGTGCGATCAGTGTTCTATTCACAGAAAGAAGGTTTCTGTTCCTGGATCAACAGTACTCTAATTGACCCCAGGCGCTATGGCTGACATTATAACTAGTGTACTATCGATCCCGAAGCGCCTGTTCAATCGCCTTGTCACCGCTGTCAGCGACAAAATCGCCCGTGCTTAAGCGAAACATCAAGCAAACAGAGGGAAAAGTTGAACCACGAATTATGCGAAGAATGCCGCAAGCGAAAGCAAGCTGTTAGTTTATTGTAGGATTCCCCACGTTCAAACATACCCTAACTGTGTCAATGCAGTGCGTATTCAACGATGGAGCATGGCCTAAAAAATGTTGGCAATGCGAGGTCCACAATTTACAATGTTCACAGCCCCGGCAAACAGATCGCCGAGAATCTAAGCGCAAAGCTGACGATGTACCTCTTCCGAGCCAAGCCCCCACCAAGCCACAGCACAGCTCCATCCAACCGTCTCACGATACCCTAGGTTCGAATTTAGTTTCGCGCGGCAGCCGAGGATCGGAAATGTTGCCACCGCCAAATCGTCAGGCACCAACACATTATGAGACCCAGACTTCACATCCACAGGTATCTTCGCATCGAAGGCCGCGGCAAACCGCTAAGTCTAGATACCACTACACACATATACAATCCCTTCCAGAACGCCCTGTACCTACATATCCCTGTCAGCAAGATATGATCTATACCCTGGAAGAACTGTTAGCCGACGACATTGACTTCCGAAATATGAGTGCATTATCGAAGATGCCTATCTTTAAACCGCCATTAGTCGGAGATAATTACGGATGTATGGATAGATGAATCGCTTATGTCATGTCCTGCAAGCAATTCTAGTTTGCCTACTACTTTTATCTACATTGCCCGAAGCGAGAAGTTTCAAGATTGTTTAGTGGGAAAGAATTTGGGGGGTTTTAAATTCGCATTTGTTATGGGCAGGATATATCATTTCTGTACATCGGTTTTTGATGTTATGTGTTGATGCCATACATGGTCATGTCGCCTGAAGCTACCAATGATGTGGGATTCTGCGCACTTGTAATCTTGTCTGCGTTCACGTGGCCATGTACGAGTATGGTATGTAACCTAACCGTGAGATATTATTTGTTAAGTATTTAGGTACTTTTAGCAACATAGCTCCTGAGAGCGTAAGTGTATGTGTTGTAATTCGAGGCATATCCTAACCATCCAGGCAGGCAGGTGCCGGTTGGCGGAAATGCATGTGAATTGCAGCACCACCAGTTCTAGAGGATAGTCCTCCCAGATCCACTTTGGATTGTCCGATTGGCCCGGAAGTCTGAATGGAATATCATTCGCCCCCCCACGCACGCACAGTGTGAATGTTGTCCCATCCTTATTCGCCAAACGCTAATTGTGAACAACATAATCGACAGCGCATTGTGCAACCACAAGGTATATCCTACAATCCCGGCTGCGATCCAGTCACACCAACACGCATGTCTGAGTCTAATTGGAAATATTCTTGATTCTTACCAACAATGTTTCATACCTTCCAAAATTAGGCTCTATGCGACTGTCGGCCTCAATGCGGTGAATTGATTAAGTATGGGCGAAATGCCCCTCACAACATCTCAGATACCATTCATTATTCGGTTACCTTTCTTGAGCAGCTTACAAATGGGTTCGAAAATCCCTGAGAAGGACGAGGAACACCACACCCGAAAGCGAGAGCCTCGATGTTGGTCTTGTGCCAACGATCATAAAGCGGTATCAGTTTTTTTTACCACTGCAGTTGCTGAGTGGGAACTCATATAGTATCAGTGCAACATTGTTCACGATGCACCTGACCTCTCGCCCTGCCTACGATGCCAGAAATTAAAGCACGATTGCTCAGACGAAGCACCAAAGGGTTGGAAACCTAGACCCCAGAGTAGGCTGAAATGTAAGAAATGTAGAGAAGTGCATCAAAAGGTTTGTTACTCTCCCTTCTTTGATATTGATATTACTCACGGTTGTTTAGTGCATATTCTTGGATGGTGAATGGCCGATGAAATGTGAACATTGTAAATTCCGCAGCCTGGAGTGTTCTGGGCCTGCACCCCCAACACTACCAGCGCAAGCATCACTACTGAAGAGACCCGGACCCCATGGTGAAGCAACATCACCAAGCAAGAGACGGACGCAAAATTCCCGAACGTCGTCACCATCGGCGCTAGGAAGGAGAACCTCTATTACATCGAATCCCCCATCCACACTGCACACACGCTCTGCCACACCCGCTTCCGATAATGAAAACGCCGTTCGTACCAACAATCAGGATGAGTCAGCCGCAGAACTGCTTTTAACGATGAGTAGTCAACCATCGATTGCTAACATTGGAGGCCTGACACCGCGGTCGACTGCGATTCCTCCAGTCACAGACCATAGTACACCGCCGGGGCCCCCCAGTATCGACGCAAATAATGTGTTGGAGCGGTCAAATGAGATATCAGGATCTCTTTATAATGCACAAAATACCAACAATCAGATTATCGACGAGTCCAGTGTAGACAGCGCATTGGTGAACCCTGCTATATCCAAAAGTTTGGAACGAATGTTCGTTCTGTTCCAAAAACAATACCCGGATCTCAACCAATCGGAATGCATGGAACTACTCGAAACTACCTGCCTGCCAGAAGCCGGACAAATCAAAGCGAGGCGCCCAACTGAACCCTCCGTACCCGCCTCCCCACAATTGCAATCGGACACAGCGACAACTTCGTCTGTTCGCAGCGCATCACCATGTCTGTCATCTGGCTCTCCACCGCCTGAATTCCGTACACCAGCTACCCCGAAACCGCGAAATGTACACAACCTAAGAAAGATCATGTCGACTCCTCAACTTCGCAGCCTTGACCTTATGGGTATTAGGCGCTGTTAGTACTCGATTGTAGTCCCAGCTGATGACTACTTTTGCTGTTTTTGCTTCGTTGGTGCGTGACTTTCACTCGCCTTCTCAGGAACCTGCCTGGTAATGTTCTTTGGTCAATCTGAATGATTTATGGTCGATTTTGCTAAAAGCATTGAATGGATCTCGACCAGTATTGTTTGTATGTGGCTATGCAGTTTTCTCAGTTGGGAGGATGACCACAATGCCTGTTATTGGGGGGCTCCTGTCTGGAGGTACTTCAATCTAGGTATACACAGTCTAGACTCCATATTGGCAAGTTCTCTATGGGAAGTCAAAAAGTGTTTTAGTTTGAGCGTGTTAGGTTCGTCTGTTTTGCACTCGATTGGTACAAATATTTATAGTATAGTAGCATTCCACGCTGTATTCGTATAAAGGGTTCGGTGCATATGGGATTTAACTTCTGAATTTGTGAAGTCATAGTGTTATAAAGTAAAATTAATTTAAGTGATCGTCAATGATTATTCGTGGTCACCTACTACCCCGCTCCTGTCACTGTCTGCGCCCTGTACGAACATACCCGAAACATTTAATTCGTTTGAAGAAACACAGATCTTTCAAGACTACAAGCGATGGTAAATGGTTTTCTGTATACGAGATCAATCCTACGATGTACAATAAGGTTTGGGACCTATCTAGCTGCCTCGGCTACTAGCTTTACCAAAGGCCGATTACCTAGTGGACTCGCTCTTCCCCCGTATGTGCTTTATTCAATCGTATACAGACATTTTCAGCGCTAGAACAGGCACGAAAGCAAAACCGAAACGAAACAGTGAACGAAGCATAAACAGAGGGGCCTCCTCGGGGGAGCGGAGGCCACCTCTGCGGCCACCGCTCCACCTGGACTCTCCCATTCTTGGCTGGAAGCCATTTCACTGGGTGTAGAGTCGAAAACATACAGAGCTAGCATCAGTATATGTAGGGATGCGGGTGGGCGGGTTTTTTGAAGCTGAAGGCGCTGCTTGCCTAACCACTGCCGCTCCGTTCTTCTTATATACCCGTTCCCTCGCTCTTGGCTTCCTCCATTCTCTTCGACGCTCAGGCTCTGGCGCAATCCTCGAGCTCATGCTCAGACTCTAGCTCTAGCTCAAGCTCAAGCTCTAGCTCAAGCTCTGGCTCAAGTTCTGGCTCATGCTCGTATTCGGGCTCACGCTCGAGCTCAAGTTCACGCTTTGGCTCAAGCTCAAGGTTTCGGCCACCTTCCCCCGTCCCTTCCGTCGGCCAAATTGCTCGCCCCTGCCAGCCGCTGGTCAAAGGGGGGTTCGCCCCCACTAGCCGCCGGTCGATTCCCACCCGCCAGTTCGCTTCCACTAGCCCTCAGTCAAGCTGAACCATTGATTCGCCCATTCTAAATCTATCCTTAATATATAACCAGTAGTGCTCGTGCCATCATCACCAAGCATCGCAACACTCTAAAACCACCAAACAGTGTCACCCAACAACGTCGGAATCTCAAAGTGTATATCTGTGACACATTTGTCACTGACAATATTCAAAGTGTAACACCTTCCAATTATACCATTTGTAAAGATGCTCATACACTTCATCGGTGGAATAGTTTATATCGCAACACTCTCTATATGATCCCAGCGGATAGAAGAGATCCCAAATCCTGTTCAAGGTGAAGTCATGTGTCTTCTCTACAAAATAACAGCTACCCTTCTCATATATATACTATAAGAACTAGCTTCCACTACTAACTAGTTAAGGAGATAGCTACACTCCCATAAAATGTAATCAGTTCTGTTTCAAATTCTACATGAAGATACTGACAACAGCATAAAGTAAACGGGCACAAATGCTCATCAAACATTTTAGTTGGTAAGTGACCCTTGGTAGGATGGTTAGTTTGTTTCTCTGAGGGGAGAGGAAGCTTAAATAGTTCTGTAGTGGTTGCCCCACATAACCCTGACAAATATAAATATCACCTAATTGAACGACTTGTAGCGTTTGAATGTGTTTTGCCGCAATCCATATACGCACTCAGCGTTCCCCTGATCATCGTCTCCCATATACGCTGCCTCCAAAACGAATCCACAAAATATCAGGTGTGGATACGCACTTCTACTTCCATGTGTGCCCAGTGGTAAAACCTTTGTAAGGCAGTAATCGCACGAAAAGCAAGCTGCCAATGGGTGCATGACCAGTGTGCTTGCATGCAGAGGATATGCATGACGGGTCCTTGTTTAATCCCACCATCATGTATTCGGGGATGCGGGATTCATGCAACAGGAGGCAGCTGATGCGGTTCCTCAAGGTTGAAACTGCCAAATTTCACTGGTACTGTCTCGCGCTACCCAGATAGGATTTAAATAATACGGCAGAGCGGTGAAGTGGGGTACTAATGAAGTCTCACATAACTAAATCCTTGCACCGGCAGATCTCTGGTAGGAAGTGGGGTTGTTCGCATCAAGTTGCCGCCGAACTTATATCACGTGGAGGACGGTCTTCCAGGGTCGGAAAATCGTGCGAGTCTGCTCGAGTCCACTTTGGAATCGAAGCTCGAACCGACCCCACTCTTGGCGGGAGAGACTGTGGCCGATTAACTAGTTAGCCTTATGCTCGCGGTCTGATAAAAGAACTACAATATTAATTGCAAGAGCGAGATGATTGATCGGTTTTCCACATAGCCGATATCCCTTAATCAGTATCCCGAATAAGCTCGAGCAAATGCTCGAGCCGAATGAATGCATGTACCCTTTGCCGTCCTGACTTGAACTGGCTTCTTGACCACTAACTAAACGTATTGACGAGAATGGTTTTGAATTGTGACAAAATTTCTTAGTTTTTACTAGAATTGGATTTCCCACCATCGATCACAAAATAAAATACACCCAGATCCTTTTCCAAAAGTCCACCGATATCGTTAGGCAAGATGTATATTGTTCAACAAAGGCTCATGGCTACTATTTACTCCTTATGTCATCTCATTTCATTCGTATAGCGTTGATTCTGATTTGCATTTCCCTAGTTGGCAGTCTTTGTTCGCTTGACCAAGGATTTTGTGAGGTTAGGGTTGCATTGTTATGAAATCTCAATAATATGAATTGAAATGTGTCCATAATTCTAAATATTAGGTTCCTAATGATATTGGAAGTAAGAGAATTGATAGCAGCACAAGGATGATTTTGAGGAAAAGTCCCTAATAATTAACACTAAATTACATTATATTCATGTGTTTATCCTGGGTCATTTAGTATAGTACTTTCAAAACTTAGAATCAGTAATGATTGTGTGCTATCTCATTAGCGATTATAAGATGAGGTTGAGAATTAAAATATTCTAATAAAGATAAAGCTACATTCTAGACTATAGCTGTGAATATAGAATGATAATAAAAGGATTCAATGATATTTGAGGCCACATGCACTAGTCGAACCTCCGTCCTCCTCCCCTCTTAGCATCAGGTAGACATCTGCCCGTTCCGGACAGACTTTTAGGAAGCCTTGCTCCGGGTACTCTAGATCCACCACCACCACCACCACCACCACCACCACCACCACCACCACCACCAGCATCGCCACACGAAAATACCGACACAAAATAATGCCACAACATCATTATCCAAAAACCGGACGCAAACTTTCCGAACGTCATCACCATCACCGCTAAGAGAGAGACCCTCCATGCTATCGAATACGTCGCCCAAACTACACTCCCGGCCTGCTACTCCGGCTTTCCATACTGAACACCTCGTTCGTACAACTAACCTAGATGAATCATTCAATATAGGGAAATTCTTTCTCAATATAGAAACAATAAAAGCACTTCCGAACCGGCAACCATCTATAGCCAACATAACCTGTCGGAAACCGCAGCCGGCGGCGATTCATCCAGACACAGGTCAGAGTCCTGACCCCGGGTCGCTCTGTAACAACGCCAATAGGCAGTTCGAACTGCCAATCCAGACGCCGCAGTCCATGCTACACATACCACAAACGACGACCTAGTATAAATATTTGTTCGGTTCCTCTCCCAAAACCCGGACCTTAGCCAAACGCAATGCCTGAAAGCACTTGAAAGCTGCCGGCAGGCGGCGGAAGCTAGACCAATTAGAGTGGTGCACAACCCCGAGGCTTCGGTTGCTATCTCGACACAATTACAATCAGAAACGACGACATCCGCCTCAGTGGACAGCGTGTAACCGTGTCCATCTTCCAACTCGCCACCACGAGAATCTCGAGCTCCAACTACACCTAAACCTTATATGTACACAACCCTACCAGGGTAGTGTCTATTCGTCACTCTTAGCAACCTTGACCTATTAGAAGTTGAATGCTACCAGGTTGTGATCGTAAACTGATCTCTGTTTTGCTGTATTTGCTTCAGTTGTACGTGCCAGCGTTTATTGCACTCACTATCTAAGCTTTTTCTCGAGGTACGCTACTTTAGGTACACAGTGCAGATACGAATTAAGCAAGTTTTCTATTTGACAGTTAAAAAGTATATTGGTAGCATGTTGGTTTAGTCTGTTTTGCGCTCAATAGTTATAAAGATACACTCCACAGCAGATTACAATTAATCCTACTCCATACTCCCGCGAAGATCTTCACACAAGTTATACAAAATTAGATAACGACAAACTGCGAGCCGCAATCGCTCTATAAAGTGACAATCGAAAACGTGAGACATGTTAGTTGATCCGCATTTCTGGTGCTGGCGTGTAAACATTCGTTGAAGGAAATAGGTTTGTAGTTTTTATTTCCAGCGAGTTAAGGGTTTTAGGCCCAAGCTGGTGTGTTGCATGTGTACCTGTATCGTGAGCCTCAGGTCCGTTTGATATGCAGTTGGTGTATGAGGATATGCCTCAGGAGAGCAGCTCATATCAGTGCAAACGGATATGCAAACGGATATAGATATAGTGACGAATATGGCTCTGGATATAGGAGTCAAGTCTGTATATATTGGGGCCATCCGTCCTCGACATCAGTTGATCAACAAGTCTTTCTAGCATCCAAAGTAACATGGTGAAGTGCAGCTAATACGAGTGATCATCGATGATCATTCCTGGTCGCCCGCTCTCTCGCTCTCTTCAACTGTTATACCCTTTTCTGAACATTTCAGACAGATTTCATATCGGTTGGGAAAAAGAGCTGCAACATGGGAAGAGCCGTGTGTAAAGACTTTAAGGTGCAGAGAGAAGAGAAGGAGAAAGGCACGAGATATGTATATCCTAGAGACTTGTGGCTATACCATCCACCGCAATTGCACTGAGCTTGTATCAGGTCTGTAACACAGCTCAAGTTTTATATATTCAACAAAACGATCTTTTAAGGTTATGTGTGATGGTAGATGGTTTTATAAATGAGACCAAGGCTACGACGTTTAAGATGCTAGCAGCCTCGGCTATCGTCTGTATCGAATACCAGCTAGCTTCTCTAACCCAGAATTCGGGATAACTAGCGCTCGGATCATCCTCACAAAGCGTCGTAGCGCTCTAGAATCACCCTGATACTGTGTCTTAGCAACTTTGTAATTGAAAGCGGATCTATGACAATCCGCAACCGCAAAACCCGTTATATTTGCGCCAGCTCTAAGAAACTTCACGCACTTCACTAGTTGAACGTTCTACAGAAGGATGCATTAGAGTTACGGAATCTCAACGTGCACTACTGCCAGCGAGTAAAAGAGACACTCCAATTTGGCCCAGCGCGAGAAGCCTGTATCTCTGATACGTTATACACACAGTATGTAAGTTTGTTTTCGACTGATGGCACACAAAACTTGAGTCGATGCGCAGCGCGCGTATCACAAGAAGGCACTATTGCTCCTAAACGTTGTTTCAGACGCTCAAGGGTATTGCGGAATAATTCAACTCTTATCCCCTACACGCTCGATGTTGTAGATTGGTCACGGTCACGATAGTCAGGTTGTCAATTACACCCCATTTGGGGGTGATGTAAGCCGAGATGATCACTCATATATGACGTGCACTTCGCCAATCAGATGCTTTGCCACCCATTGATTATTATTCCATACTACTCCCAAATGACTATTGTGACAAATCGAGCGGGCAAGGGATACAAGCTTTCAGGTTACAATTAACGGCAGGTTATCTCATGAAGTGATGCATTGGCTCAGCAACTCGCATATTTCACTGATAGCCTAAGAGAATGGAAACCCCGTTCTTCCTTCGTGTAATATAATATGATATTAGATTGGAGAATGCATCCCCATGATTCCGCCCTGTACTGAGTACCGACGTAGACAGCAGCCTCACCGTACTCAACATGCCCAACTGATCTGCACTGTTAGGCTAGGACAGAATACGCGATGCTCATGCACAATATCCAACAGTTAGCTTATGTCTCTAGTTAGTGCTTGCGACGGCGGGCCATTCTGGGAAGGCACAAGGAAACCGTTGTCAGCATGCACAAGGCTCTAACAATTTCACAAGGTACTACCTTTTAGGGTGAATGTCATCCATTCACATCCCCACTATCTGCAGTTTATGAATTGGCCCCCACAGATTCTGCAGCTGAAGAATTGTTCCTGAATTGGGTTACTTTACCCATGCATGGTAGAATTTCTTTGTCCCGGAATGTTCATTCCCGAGCCGGATATACTATATCCGACCCAGGTAGAGAGTACCATCTATACCGGGCCCTGGTCTAGTAGTTTTCTGCCTGGGATGGACTAGTCCTCCGAAACTTATGCCCAAGACGGGACGACGATGTCGGGACCCAAAAGACTGTAGTCCACCCGGACGGTTGGGAACCCTGGACTGGGTTCCTCTGGTCCCTACCCTAGACCGGGACCGTCTGGACTGGTGCCAACAATAGTCGTTTGATGATTAAGCCGCAAATCGTCTTGTTGCTCTATGGGCACTCGAAGATGCCTAGCATCAAGACATTCCGAATCCTCGAAAAAATGAATCACCCACACCTACATTTCGCCGACTCTTGTGTAAACCAGCGGATTTCGTAGTCTTTCATGAAGCTCCCCACCCCTAGCCAAACCCACCGCCTCGCCCCATAACGACAGCCGTAATCGCTCTACTCCGATCTCTAAAATAAATCTTACGCACTCTTCGCTATACAATTGACTACGGATGTTCTATCGATAATCGTAACGGTAGTGGATAATAGGCCGGTGAGACCGTCAATGAAACAAATAAGTTCCATAGTGCTCTACTTAGCGGACACTGTTCGATGAGCGATGTTTGGGATGTTGGTCAAGGACAAACGATTGCAATCGAGGGAAGATAAGCAAGTGTGTCGTACTGGGTACGGGTGCTTTGGTGGATAAATCGGACTATCGAAGATGCCACATTCGATCAATAGTGGGTGAGAGATGATGTAACAAGGTGCAGGACATTCGTTGAGAAAGCAGTATGAAAATGGAACAAAACCGAACGGAGGTTACTGGCCCGTCGCTGTCGAAATCCATCGGGCTACACCATCGCCAAGAAAACCGCATGTACCTTCTAAAAATGAAACCGGTGCAGCAGAAACGCAGAAGTTGATAAGGCTTCTAATGAATGCGCAGAATGCACCTTGCACTGCCCCCTTGTGCTTACAGAAATCCATGACCGAATGCAAGATTAATGCAATCTTCACTGTACAGCCATCGGGAGCTTTAATCGGGAATTCGTGCGACTTTACCGTGCAAAGGAAAGTGTCGCCCACAAGAGGGAAGGTGCTGCATATGCATGTGTGAGATGATGGTGGGTTAGCTTTCTATTGGGCTGGTAGAAGGTTTCAATGCTAAGTGTGTATTTTTGGTCATGTAGTGTAGATTATAGAACATGCAAATGCGATATGCAAACCCCTTGTCATCTTGTGCATTTCCCGATTTTTTTTGCCAATGGCTGTATAAAGTCGTCCGCAGCAGTGTTTTGAGCTACCTCACACTAGTCGGTTCTCATTCAAATGTGAATCTTCGACGCATTGACCTTCTTTTACATTGTAAGATGTTTTGAAAAACTAGTAGGTAGCTCAGTTGGCGGCTCGTACTCGAGATCACGTAATACTCACACCTCTTGCTCCTAAATATATCCGGGCTTGTAACACAACTCCTATGCTGCGCCGCAGCCGGATTGACCCTCTCCCACAAACAAATAATTAACACCGTATAACAAATAGGTTTTTCCATCTGATTGATTAACTTTTTCAACAACTAGAAAACGAACTGTAAACATAATGAATTGGATCCTTTACTCTTATCGAACTATTTGCCATATCACTTGAAATGACAGAATCGAGGGTGTTCGCTCCCCAAGAAAGGCAGTCAATTAAACTGGCTAGACCGGACGGGATTAGAGGCAGTGGTGTCTAAGTGGTGATGCCTTCCGTTGCGTAGTGGTAGTAGGAGGGGAACCTTCGGGGGTTTCCTACGCTGTGGCATAGGCATCTATGTGATGGCCGCTTTGCCGAATGCAATATGACTCGTGCGGTGTGCCGCGCCCGCACGACTCCGAGACACCCCACCTGCGGGAAAAAGAAATGGCCGATGTGGGGCTCTTAGGATACGTGCCCAATCGGATATAAGGTTTGATTAGGCTAACGGCCAAAGTTACGACAATAAGCTCGGAAATTATAAGCCTCACAGTGATTGCGACTTTACACATTCAGCAGGCATCTTATCGGATACAATGCGTTAACTGATCGCATACTGTGTAAACCCAGTAATTAAAAAAATACATGGTCTCAGCTCAATGCGATGCAGCACAGATCACTAGTGCAAAAAGTGTGAAACATCAATCAACATTGGGTCTTGCTTGTCCCCAGGTTGAGTTTACTCGACAGATTTCCCAGTTTCCGGAGATTCAAAAACCCTTATTCAGCCTCAACTAAACTGTTAATGGCTAGCGTTGGCGCTTGATATATCTTGGCGTTATTCAATTCAGGGCCAGAGGTTTCCCCTTCTGGTTACTTAAAAATCAGTGGAGTATTTGGAAGGGACAGTGTGTGTGATTCAACTTCTGCGCAGGAATGTTTTAGTTGGTGGGAAGCCCCATAACTTTCATATGGAATGCAGTGAATTTAGAGTAGTTAAGCAAAATTCCTGGTGATGTACCTTATGCCCGCGGTCAAATGAAATTTCTTCATAATAGTGTCTGATTCTTTCAAGACCATAAGTGAGCATATTATCAGTACAGAGTATTTTCCATAAGCACTATACAGCGAGCTCCATATATGAGTTTAAGGTTTTGAAAGCTCATACTGCAGCAGCTGTATTGACCCGAATTTCCTATCGCTACACAGGAATATGGCGTTTGATTTATGAGGGGTGAAAAATCAACCTGGTTATTTTGTGGCAACCGCTTTACCGGGTTAAGAAACTCCGAACTATTCCAATTCAACACATTGATGCAGCCACTTCCGTGAATTTCTGTGAGATGTGGCACACATTACATTGCCAGGAGTGGCCACACTATTTAATGGGTGAGGGCAGCTCTACGACTGCTCCGCGATCACCCCGCGACTTCCGCGAACTCCCGATCCCGCGATTTCGCCGCCGAGTTACCATTATCCCCTCAACCACATAATCGTTTCTTAGCTGCTAATGTACGATAATAACTACTTCGAACATATAAGAGCAATAAAATCACTTCGAACAACAGACAACAGGTAACAGACGACGCAATATCAAGGTTCAGAATCGGATTCAGCAGCAATATGACAACACCTGCCCACTACCATACCTCCCGGAACAGAGACCCCAAATGCCATCAATGCTCATTGGATAGAAAAAAGGTATTGGGATTTCGTAATTGATATTTGCTACAAGTCTGACTCATACAAAGTGTACACTCGAACCAGATGCGCCGGATGGGTCAACATGTCTACGCTGTCAAGGACAAAAACGTATATGTACAGATGTAGCGCTATGCAATGAAAGGAAGAAGCATAACAGAGAGCTATGTGATGAATGCCGTCGGCAAAAACAAGCTGTAGGTTCTTTTACCTCTCATTTACCAATCCCTAAGTAACAGTGTTCATGCAGTGCACATTCCCATATGGAGCGTGGCCAGGAAAAAGGTGTTGGAATTGCACATCCCACAACTTAGTGTGTTCAGAACCTCAAAGAAAAAACTCCAGGGTGCCCGAATTCGGTGCTAGAAGCCAACCTCTCGGAGCCCAATCGGTCAGTTCCACGAAACAAGCCAACGATACTCGCAATCTCCCATACCACCAGTCCAACTCTATTCCGGTACAGCAGATTCAGGAAGTAAATATCGCTTCCCATGTGTCCTACCAGCCGCGGATGCCATCTCAGCCTCAAGGTTCTGGTTACCAGCAATGTCATGAATTCTCTCACAATAGGCACAGTTCTTCCCATTCGAGTGCAATTGTACTGGCAGAATCCTCTGCAGTCGTCAAACCTGACCATCAGTCAACAATCTACCCCGAGGAATTTTGTTTCTGGGGGCTGGATTACATAGATGGTATAGCACTCTGGGACCAAGAACATTGATAATGGATAGATGGGAATGGTTCGTGAGCGGTTTTGCGGGGTAGACCAATATACACGCGGGGTAGGAACGTAGACGTGCAGGGTAGGGTCAAACAGTTTTGATTAGAAAAAAAGGTTAGATCAAGGTAGTAAATCCACATTCAGAAAAGATGGAATTATATCACGTTGTACCATCGGTTCTATGTTGCAGGTTAGGGTTGTAATCACGGTTGAGTTGGGACCGGTGTTCCGGCATCACCGAAAAGTCCGTTTGGCGGAATAGGCATGGAAACATGGGCAAACTGAACATTGAGATACCGTGACTTCCGCACTTTTGGTTAAACACTTGCAGCTCGAGCAGTTTTCGTCGGTCAAGTTTCTGCCCGGGGCGGAGAATATAAATCTCGGGGCAGGGAGTTCTGCATCGTTTGTGACCAGGGTAAAATTTACTTGCTCGACAATATCTACAGGGCCCTATAGTCTCTATGACATACAGAGCGAACTTTGAGAAGTCGTAGTAATCATGTTATATTATATTATATCTCGCATTCAGATTTCCATCGGCATCACGGTGCCACAGTCACTAGTTATAAGGTCCATCACCGAGCTTGCCAAGGGAAATTAGAGCCGAACACTCCAACCGGATGTTCACTACCAGTAGCGTCCGGCGTCCTATGTGTATTATGTACCGGTACGGGCCCCAGTACTAAAGTACTTAGCCCTAGACTAACTAGGCCCGGAACGGGACGGCAATGTCGGGCCCTGAATGACAGTAGTCGCCCTAGAGATTGGGATACTTGTCTGGAAGTAGTACCCTAATGCCTCTTTCCTCAGTTTTGTGATCACCGTTTTTGACCAATCACATATGATAGTCTTCCGGAATATCTCCGCCCAGTCCGCGCGCCCCGAGCAACGCCTATTATAACTTTGCGCAAGCTTCGGTACCTGCCGCTGGACATGGGACTAGCCGTCTAAAAATAAAACTTCGCCATTAGCACTGCCCGCATCCCCTGAAACCTCACAGCTCGGTAGGAATCGGAGGTTTCGCCAGTGCTGGTGGCAAACTTTAATTATTGGACGATTAATCTCCTGTCTCCAGTGCGACGCACTAAAAGACAGTTCGTTGAACAACCTGCGCGGGATTTGCCGAGACATTCCGACACCGATCGGACGAGCCGTGGCAGATTTCTGTGGCGCTACCACCACTGTTATTTGAGTTTCTGTATAGAAGTACCTCGAAATATACAAACTTTCGTTGGTTTCAGGGGGTAATAAAGGTACACAGGTGCAACTCTAGAATGTTTTTCTTCTGCAAGTGTCTCTTTATGGCTATTAGTATTAGTTGCACTGCCACGATTCACCACACGGTATTCCTACATTGTAGAACCAAATTAATAACTTAGCTAATGTGGGACACAGCCCATATGAAAATAGGGTTATGGACGCAACTAGTTGTATAGAAAGGTAGGATCGTTTCTTAACCATAAGAACACATGGAAATGCCCCAACACAACTTGCATTGCCAACGTTCACAGTAATACTTCTCCAGCCATATTTCAGTCACGTTAGAAATGGATCCGAAATCTTCTGATAAACACGAGCATAACCAAACGCGAAAGAGAGAATCGCGATGTTGGTCCTGCGCAAACGATCGGAAAGGGGTGCGTTTCCTCTCACTAGTATTGGTTCTCAGGAACTTATCGAATATCCAGTGTAACGTCGAAAAATATGCACCCGATCTCTCACCTTGCTTACGATGCCGAGAGTTAAAACACAAATGCACCGATGAAGCGCCGAAAGATAGGAAAACCAGACCGCAGAGTAGGTTAAAATGTATGCAATGCAGACAACGGCATATAAAGGTTAGCTAAATATTGTTCGTTGTGGAGGATATTTCTCACTGTAGTGCAGTGCATATTCCCGGACGGCGAAACACCAATTAAGTGCGAACATTGTAAGAGTCGCAATCTGGACTGTTCTCAGCCTCAAGAGCGAGTAAGGGTAGCGTTACCGACAAAGAGACGGGCGCAACAGGATAACACATCATCACCGACGAAGAGACGAGCGGAGATATCATCACTTTCTCCTGCCATATACACCGCATCTGCGACACCAGCTTCTGAGGTTGCGAAAACTGTTTCTGCTAGCGCCCCAGACGACGCGGTTGAATCTGCGAAAAAGCCGTTGGATTTAGGTGTCACACTGGCAGACTCTAATAGTCCACCATCTGCAGCCGGTGCTACGGATAAAACACCACAGTTAGCTGCAGTTAATCCAGGCACCGACCACAGCACACCACCGGGCACTCTCGGCATCGAGGCTACAACTCATCAACAAAGACTAAACCCGACAGGACAGCTAGCCGACGGTTCTCGAGCAGCAATTGATAAGATAACCGAGGAGCCGAGTGTCGAGTGCGACTTATTGAATCCAGCTATATCGAAAAGCCTGGTACGCTTTTTCGTTCGGTTCAGCTCCCAAAACCCGGAACTCAACCAAATACAATGTATGGAATTACTTGAAACCACCTGCCTTTCACCTGCCAAACCAGTTACAGCCAGGCTCATTCACGAAGCTTCCGTACCTACCTTGCCACAATTACAATCGGACATAACGAGATGGGTGTCTGTTCGTGGGGCATTACCGTGTCTATCTTCTGGCTCCCCACCCACTGAATTCCGAACTCGAAGTGTATCGAAGCCCCGGAATATCCCCCTAAGAAGGGTAGTGTCAACTTCTAAACTTCAAGATGATGATCTTCTAGTGCTTGGCTGTGCGCGATATTAATATTAAGTTGTGGTCCTGAAAAAGATCTTTGCTTTTGCTGTATTTCATTTGTCAATTCATATCAGCGTTAGTTTCTTTATATACCTATAGGTAACCAGTAGCTACTGGGAGTAAGCATCCGAGGTACTTGGGCCGGCAGTGTTGCCGGTAGCAGGTCCTATTTTGTTAGCATAAATTGAGTTTGTTTAACCCTTGATAGTTAGAAGCACGGCAGGATTCCGCGCTGTACTGCTGGATAGGCACTGGATCTGAGTAGGGTCCTTTATACGTTATGCAATATCTGTCGGTAATGCTGATGCGGAATTGTTTGGCCGGGTTCTCAATAGTCTGAGTGCCTGCCAGTCGTTTCGGGCTCAGCAATCCGGTCGAGGTTGAAGCAGGAGCGAACACACCTATTGCCCGGATCGGGGATCTGTCGGGCCGTCGTGGAGGTTGCCGCGTGCTACTATGAGTTTTTCCGGGGACGAAGGGTAGCGGGTGGAGAGCTCCGCCATCTAGCCGGCTCGCCTTGAGGCGGAGAGGATATGAGCTCTGTCGTACTCAAAGTAGAGTGAATAGAGTATGATTAAATCAAACAAAAAACTACGAGTTTTCCATTCCAAAATGATTCCTTTAATCATGGATACAATGCATCTAGGCAGCTAGTAGCCACTATACACCATAACGGACCACTGAGACCACTTTATCCCGTGACACTGGTGCCAAATCACCATGCCATCACTCGCATCATGGTTTTATCACTCGGTGTACATATGAGCCAGGTTGGCCCTAGTGCGAGAAATTCCTGCGCGGAGAATCATAGTCCGGGATGGCTATACACTCACGAGTCCGAAAGAGACTATTGAGAACCCTGTTGTTCAGTGAGTTACAATTTTTAAGTAGGCAAGGAATTGAACCTTCTGGTGTCGCCCTTCTCTGGAGGTGGCGGGTAAGGTAGGTGTTGATCGATCTGTATTATGGGTACCGTTAACTGGCTTTTATGTAACGTTTTGCGTAAGATCTGGATTGAAGACTATGTCTAGCGTTCTTTGGGATGTCAAACATAAGCGATGAATAATCCACTTAGCTTCCGAATCGGCCAAGTCATGGCGTTGCATCTGCGTTTTTGACATTCTACAAAGAGAATTGGCCCTTGAGTTAGTGATCATTTGTGTTTTCAATGGTCGGCGGACTCTTTCGCTCTCCAGATTTAGCACTCTTCTCCGTACAGGCAATCTTCATGCAGCCTGTACTGCAACAAGGTCACAAAAGCGTACGAGTGATAATAAATCGATACATGCATGAGCGATCATCGCTCCGTCGTCTAATTAAGGTTTGATTGTACTAGCGGTCTAGTGGATGCGCGATGCATTGACTAGATGACAGTTCGTAGCAGTGTCTTTAGATTAACGCAATCTAGATTGCGAGATAACTAATTTGGCATATGACACAATCGTGTGTAGTGACGGGACTGCGTTTAACTATCGCATAAGCTCCCACTATCTCGGCGTGTGCCGCGTTCGTGTACTACATTCCGAGACTAATGAATTTAGACATGAAGTACACTTAATACAGTTAGCGGCTTAAGGTCATTACCTTACCTCAATGATGAGTCCGGCTACTTTGCCCGGCAACGTCGTCTGATGCTTTATGAAGGATTTCTACGAAGAAATATTTTTTAAATCTTGTGATTCCGTTTCAGGGGTAACTTATTATTCTTGGAGTTCCGTAAACAGGTTTTCGATTTACAATAAACGACAGATACCGTCTCTCTTGTCCAAAGTTATGTAGTATTTTAAATTTTAATATCGCACTTTATAGCGTTGCAGCTTGGCGACTCTCATATATATCGGCCAGCCATGAGCCCAGCCGAATGAACAAGCCTTGTTCGTTCATATATGTGGTTTAGTTTAGGAGTGAAAATGCACCACTATGATTCTACCCTGTACCGAGGATATTGACGGTAGCCTCATCGTTCCCGCCGGAACGCTATTGCTACCTATCACAGACTCAAGCGACAGGTCCATTGATCTGCACAATTGAATGGGACAGAATATGCAATATTTTTGCCAACTATCTGAAGCGCTAAGCATATTTTTCTAGTTAGTGCTTTGCGATGTTACGCCATCCTTTGATGGTAGATGTTCAAGGCAACCGCTGTCAGCATGCGCAAGGTTCTCCCGGTGTCTCACAAATGCACTGCCTTCTAGGTTGAATTCCATCCCACCATCTTTTCCACACTCTAAGGGAGTCGGAAATGTGCTTTTCGTGCCTTTCTCCATACAAATGAAAAAATGCAAAGGCACCGGTTGTATGGTAAAAAAGGCACCAGGAGATGCTGGAACCAATTTCCGTGCCTTTTTGAACGTCCTAATACCATTTATTGCGTGCCATTTCGGCTTGTGACTTTTTGAAAATGCTGGACTCCCACCAAAGGTGCCTTAAATCTATGACTGCCGTGCTTTTGAAATGGTGCATTTTCTAGTTCCGGCAGTGCCTATATTTGTGCCTCTTTGTGTGTGTACCTTTCTCCAACCACGGGCAGCTACAAATGATAAATTTTGGTTGTTCTCGATCAGCTGCTCACATTCCTTCCTTTCTTTTACAACACGCATCGCCACCTCCTCTGCTGTGTGCCCAATCACCACCACCACCACCACCACCATCACCACCAACACTACCATCACCGACAGCCACTGATGTCGGGAAGTTCCCGCCCAAACGGGCGGAGGAGTAAGAGCCGGCGGTCTCTCCTTGATTTCATCCTATTTCCTTTGTTTTCTATCGATCGCTTTTAGATGCTTTCTTTTGTCAGAAGGGGACGACGGGTAGCAGGAGTAGAGCTCCGCCATCTAGCCGGCCAGCCCGGAGGCGAGGGGATTAAGAGGCTGTCATACTCTAAGTAGAGTGAATACAGTATGATTAAAACAAAAACAAAAAACACTACCATCACCACCACCACACCACTGCACGGCTTCCGCTACCATTTTCACACCACCATAGACTGCACCAACGCCGGAGACATCAACGACAGGGTCAAGCCCGGCGGGAAAAATCGTCAGCGCTGAAATGTTAGTTGTTGTCCCCAGCATGGATGCCGCAAGTTTAGTTGTCGGCCTCACAGGCTTATTAATAACTACCATCACGATTTTCGAGGGTTTATCGGCCGCGCAATCGTACGGAGAAGAAAGCGGAGCATTCATTACCAAACTCGACGCTGAACGATGACGACTCTCACTCTGGGGCGAGGCGGTCGGTCTTGCTGGCAATACCGAGCTCCATGAACGGCTAAGAAATCCCCTAGTCCTCCGAAGGTTCGGCGAGCTCTTGGCATGGACCGTTCACTTCTTTGGGGATGCAGGTGCGATGAGGAAATTGCATATTGTGGGAAAGCCGATGAGAGGTCTACGAGCTTTTACTGGGAGAAGGGTTAGTTCACTCACTTCATCAGAACTGGCCTCTTCAGAGGTTGTATGGCCATCGAAGCGGACAGGAATATCGACGCTGTCAAAAATTCGTTGGGCACTTTCTGGCCAGAGAAAGTTGGAGAAGGTGTTAAAAGAAATCAGATGGTTTATTGACGGACTTGAAGCTTTCGTCCCGTTATCTATGGTAAGATTGCTGGGGGACCGATCTTCCTAGGTGGCCTAACACTGCCTAGTCCCTACGTTTTATCCCGCCGCTTGCTGTCCGCTTACGCGAATCGTCTGGATTCATAACCTTCTGTGGCTAGGGGTCTACATCTTTAAGTCGCGCTATCGCTTCTGATCATGGGACTTCGCGGGTTTATTACCGGGTATTGCAAGTAAGAGCTCGACGAACGAGGATGAAACAGAAAGTACAACAACGAGCGTGCAAGAGGTCACAGGAGATTCACGCACGTGAAATATACTCAATTCTCTTTCTAACTTCTACATAGAGATACTGACATCAGCGTGTAGTAAACGGGCGCAAATGCTCTTCAACCATTTTGCCTGATCTACGGGTCTTGGCGGCACGGCCGGGGGGTTTTTTGAGGGGAAGGGAGCTTAAATATTTCTATAGTGGGTGCCGTAGTGATTGGTTCGTATCTTGCACATCTTAGCTGCATGTCGCTGTGGGTGTCACCCGGTTGCACCTTATCTTTAGGAGTTGTAGCATTCGAACGTATCATGCCGCAATCCATTTTTTACACAGCCTTTCCTAACCTTTCGTCTTGCATATGCTCTGCCTCCATACGTGAACCAATATCCACAAGATTTTGGGTGTGAACACACATTTCTACTGTTATGTATCCCCAATGGTCTTATGTTTGACAGTAGTCGTATTAAAGGTAGGGTGGCAATGGGCGTACGATTAGAGTGCTTCCACTGTCCCAATGCTTGTACAAGATATGCATCATGGAGCCTTGTTCAATCATGTGTTCATACATGCGGGGTTTATCCAAGAAGGCAGTCAACAGGCGTGGTTCCTTAGATACTCTGCTGGACTTCCCTGGTACCGTCTCGCGCTACTCAGCTAGAATTTAAAAAATACGGCAGAATGGCGATGTGGGGTACTAATGAGTTATCATATAATTTGAGGTGGAGTTTTTCGCATCAAGGTTCAAGCTAATTGTGGCACGTGGAGGGAGGTGTCGGCTTGACCCCACCTGGCGTCGAAACTAGAGCCAACCCCACTCATGGCGGGAGAGGCTATCGCTGATTAACTAGTGAGCCTTAAGCTCAAGATCTGTCAAAAAACTACAATACTAAGTAGTTAAAGAGCGAGATTGGTCGATTTTCCACTACCCGACATCCTGTAATCGGTATCCCGAACAACCTCGAGCTAGCCTGGCTTATCCCCATCACAAAATGTATGGAGAAGCACCGATTTCAAAATAGAACAATAATAAAATGATTCAATGACATTCGTGGCCACGTGCAATAGGCCAACCTCCGCCCTTCTTCCCGTTTCAGCACTCTTCAGCAACTTCCCCTTGCCCTGATCTGCCACGATTATTCCCATACGACCTGACTCCAGCTACACCCGGATTGACCTATACATTCCGCGCAACGTCCTAACCGCTCCTCTGGCCCGTATTTTCCACCGCCAAGCAGTTCAACTAACAATCAAAGTAGCACATAAATGAGTTGAGAAAACAGCGGTAATACCAGACGCAGAAAAAACCAAAGTACAAGTATTTCGACATCTCAAAAAAACAATCATTCTAGAAGACATCCCTCCGCTGAGCCTTACAGGCCCTCGCATGCTTTTTCTTATAGTCAGCACGATCTCTGATCCACGTAAAGCAGTGGCTGCACTGAACACTTCCACCATGGACCGACCTTTCATGCCGCCGGCGGTTACTGGATGTAAAGAAGACCTCCGGACATTGGCTACAGCCATGTAAACGTCGACGTTGAAGGCCTGGTACTGGTGTATTTTCAACCGCAACGATGTTAGAACTGTTTGGCGAGACTACTCGGGAGTCTCCGGTAGCTGGGGATGCGATGTCATCGGCATTCCCTTTGTCGGCTTGTGGATGAATTAACAGGTCCATGTGCACCGGTAAGAGAGGAATTTGAAGCATTCCGATATTGCCGCCTGGATGTGTCCCATCCAGATCCTGTTGGAATCCGTCATCATCCTGCTGCAATCCATTGTCGTCCGGTTGAAACCCACTATCTTCTATGTTCGCAGCCATGTGCCCATCATCCGGCAAAACCAATGCAGGTTCATCACTACCGGCGAATAGTCCCATCTTGTTGTTGTTGTTTAATCATACTGTATTCACTCTTACTAGAGAATGACAGGACCTGAATAACCCCCTCCGCCTCCGGGCGAGCTGGCTAGATGGCGGCGCCCCCCCCCGGCTACCCTTCATCCCCGCTGACAAATGACAGTTGAGAGATGGACCAGAAAAGAAAAGAAAAGAAAAGAAGAGAACATATATAAGTCCACTGCCGCCTGCCCCCCGCACCTGAGTCAGCCTCTACGCCCGCTCCATTCCGCCATTCATTTGGGCGGGAACTTCCTGACTTCAGTTGCTGCCAGGAAGTCCATCGCCGCTTGGTCGCATTCATCCATGGTAAACCGCTCAGAGATCTGCACATGTCAACATCTACCTGCTGTCCAGAGTGTCACTATTCCCACCGCTTTCCAGAGCGCTTTCTGCTGGTCTCTCCGCCAGCTGCAGTGGCGGAAGATATGCTCCTGCATCTGGGCCCCTGTCGCTTCGCACCATCAGCATTTAGCGTCCTCTCGGTTGCCGAATCAAATTTGGTAGACTCCAGTCAGTGGATGCCAAGACATTAGTCGGTACAACCTTGTAGCCAGCGACTTCAAGCTTGTTATGGGAATACGACTCATTGTCCCCTTCTTCCCCTTGACTCTGTAGCTGAAGTGCTTGCTGCACATGTCCGCCTCCCACTTCGCTTTGGCTGCTGATATTTCCTCGGAGAATCATCTAGCTCTATTTGAGGTCAAGGTGAAAGGCTGCTCTCTCATCGTGTGTTGGCTGCCATCTCGGGTTAGGTTCGCCTGCTGGCCTGGTTCTTCATTCCACGGGATACCACAGTGTTCTGGGAACCAGTGAATCTCAGTTGTAATGCCATAGGTGAGGCGAGCCTGCGTTCTTCGATTGATCTGACTGACTAATTGCTGCCCTGGGCCTGGCTCCTAGTGTGCCATTCATCAGATTGCAGCCTGTGAGTCACTTCAGACTGCCACTGCCTTTACTCCATTCTTCTGCAATGATTCTCTCCCCAAAATTATCATCTGAAGTGCAAGTCAAATCGCCCACAACTCGGCATCGAAGACCTCTACATGTCCCTTGCCCAGCTAGCTTTGCCAAAATGTCCATTGATTCCCGTGTTTGCACACTGCTGTCGCTCCCACTCAGCCATTATCTGAGCATGATCCATCTCTTCAAAACATCCAGACCCCCATTCCGACTTTGGCAACTTTCTCTGTTGCTCAGCATTGCGCGGCTCTCCTACCTGCAGTGGTGTCGTCCAGAATAATGGTGCTGACTACTAATACATCGCCCGGAGGCGGCCAAATTATAGCTTCAGTTGTCCGGCCATGCTCAGCCTCTTTCCTGACAACTTTGCATATCGGTTCACTGGAAGAGAGGTTTTGGTGTAGCTCCATTAGCTTACCACTGTTTGCGTTTGCCAGTCTCACTGTGAATCTTGATTGCCTGGAGTCTAAGATTTCTGGCGCCGGTGTCAGCCCTGACTTTCTCAGTAGTGCACCTGGTGGGGTCATGGGCAGCTATCCCAGAATGGACCTGGCTTGTCGATTGAGGAGGAGTTGGAGGCCGTCTCGCCTGCCTACTTCTCTGGGATCCCACTGGAGCTTGCTCCCATATAGTGCGACCGCTTGGATGCATCCCACTTCGATGGCCCTTACGCTGTCAGGAACCACACAGTATGTCGTGGTAAGGGTTCTGAGTAAATTATCTACTGCTTTGGCATTCTTCAGACATCAGTTGTGCTGCTCCTCGAATATTAGATGTTCCTCCATCCAGATGACCAGTAAGTGTGGCGCCTGTGTGTCGATTAGGATGAACCTGTTTCCTACTATAATAGTTGTTGTCAGTTTTGGCCGGATGTGTTTCCCGTTGCCTTGTCTGCATGTGCATGGTGTCACCTCCATCTTTGGAGTGTCGAACTGCAGTCTTAATGTACTTGCCCACTCGATGTTTCTTGCTGCGCATCTCTCAAGGCTTCTGACAACCTGGTTGACATTGCTTCCAGTCGCCACCCAGCCGAGGTCGTTTCCAAAGGATAGCCATTTAGCTTTTAATACATACTCTTCAACCAATATGATCAGTCTTGAGTTGTTGATCGCAAAGAGGATCGGTGACACAGGTGAACCCTGCGGAACCCACGCTTCCACTGGGTGTCTGTCCATGGCATTGTCCTCGATTATTATCTCCACTGTTCTTTCTGAGAGAAAGCTCTCAGTCCATCCTATATGGTCTCCATCCATTTGCCTGACCTTCATTAAGTCGACTAGCCTTCCATCTGCCAAGCTTGGGAAGGCTGTATAATGTCCATGAGAACCAGGCCTCTTATGTGGCGATTTGTCCAAACTGCATGAGCTCTGTGGACTGTGTTGGCCACCGCATGGATGGCTGACCGTTCTGTCCTGCTTCCGGATTGTCTGTTACTCATTAGCCCTCTTCTGTCAGCCTCTTTGGACAGCAGCTCCGCGACTACTTTCCCAACGACTTTTGCCTTGCAGCTAAGCAGCGAGATGGCGCAGTAGGCCTTCAGCTTTGTATTGTCGTCTTTGCCAGGCTTGAAAATCACCATGCTGGTAGCACTCTTCCATACCACGGGCTGTCTTCCTGTACGAATTGCCGCCCTCGTCAACTTCACAATCCTCTCCTTGTCCCACTTCTACAGCAGACATAGGGCGCCAATAAACAGCTTGTCTGGCCTTGGTGTTTTCTTGACTGAGTGAGAATATATGGCTGACTCGACTGCTTGCTCAGTGATGGATCTATGTGCCCATCCTGCTGGAGGTAGTTGGTAGTCCTGTTCGCTGTCATTCGGGGGAAAAGATTCATGCCTCAGTAACTCCTCCCACTGTTTGCACCGGTCCGGATGGTTCTGGTCTGCATTAGGGCTCAGTACGGTCCAGTCCAGCAGGGAAGGCAGACTGCACAGGACTGGATGTTGTGAACTGCAGACTGGACTGAACCAGTTCAGTCCAGTCCATTCCAATTGAATTCCTGTTATACTACATCAAGGTCCATATCTCCTTCATTGTCTTCAATCATTCCATCTTCCTGGGTTCCAGCACCAGTTACAATTACATCAGGAAGGCCAACGGCTAATTTATCCCATGATTTCATACACTCCACCACTTCTAAGCCATCTATATGCAGTGTGTTTCGCCGGTCAGTGAGCATGAGTTTACACTGGGAAAACAGTCTTTCAACACCGGCTGTCATGCCAGGGATTGAAAGGATATCAAGTGCCATTGTTGAGAGTGTAGGATAGATTGGGCGCTGTGAACTCCTGAAACTAAAGGGGTCCACAATTGCAGGATCAGTGGGTGATGACAGATACCAATCATACTTATCTGCTGCAATTGAGTTAGTTCTGATTGCGTCTGATTGTGATAACACTAGGGGAATGTACTAAGATGGGAATAGGTACTAACCTATCAATTCTCTCTGACGTTGAGCACGCCAAGTAGCAAAAGGGGTTGTTGGAACAGATGGTATTTCGGATTGGTGGTAACCGTCAGTTTCAGAGGAAGTAAATTTATATTCCGTCAGCCACAGGCCTTCCATTCGACAATTAGCATCCTGAAGCTCATTTTCACTCTATTCCATCTTTGTGACTGCAACCTCAAAATACTCCCATTTGTATGCTGGATGCAGTACAACCACAGCCACACACACTGTCAGTGATTTGTAATTATCACGGTATTTGTCCAACAAAGTAATTCCTTCCACTGCAGGACGGCGGATATGGTAATGAGGATTTGTCTGGTATTTCTGGTGAACTGAAGTAAAAGTTGCCCGAAGGAAATCGAGCTCCACAAGAATGTTATGCAGTTCAGAAAAATCGTGTTCCATAGGCAGTGTAGCAGATTGAACTGGTTCCACGATTGAAATTGCATCTGCTAGTTGATCCCACTGACTGGGATGTAGACGATCTTGAACCAGCTCAGAATGTCGGGCACAGAATACATTAACTGCCTCTCAATTGCGCATCATACTTTGAATCATACTATAACCAGCGTTCCATCGTGTGGCATTATCTCGGTGAAGAACAGTCATACCCCCTAACTCCTTCCGTTCTTGTCGGCGCTGTGGAGATGCTAGTGCATCAACAGTGATATTGATAGCTTTTCCCCATGGTCCCATCCTTCGCCAGTGCGCCATGGTATTTTCAGTAACCACAACAGTATCATGAAGTAAAGAACGGTCTGGATCCCCAAACCAAAAGGCCTTTTCAACAAGGTTGATAACATGTCCAATACAGCGAAGACGCCGCTGTGAAGCATCATAAACGCCAGACTGATTGCTGAATACCTGATCATCACTAAGTGCCCTCACAAGTGTATCATTGTTGCTGGCATTTTCTCCAACAACATAACCAATCTTTATCTCAACGTCCGTTCCAGAGGATTTCAGAACCGCAGTGATAACCTCTGCCATATGGACTCCAGTATGGGAGCCTTCTAACAACCGGAGACCCAATACCGGATTCATTCGTACACCAGACTGAGAGGTAAAGTGTGCAATGATGCCCAAGATCGCCATAGTGTGATGTGGACTTGTCCATCCCTCACAAGAAATATGGATTTGTGACATTGACTCACGCAGAAGTTCTGCCAGCTTGAGTTTCTGCATGTTGAATAGGACTAGAATTCACTGTCGAATAGTATTTGCTGAGCAGGGCACTTCACATGTATTGTGGAGTTAATGTAGGAATGCTTGAAATCGTTCATCTGATGTTATTCTGAATGGGACATTCGCATGTATAATCCATTGCAATTCCAAATCATCTGCAACTTGTTGATTGAAGTGGGGGTGTAGGATTTGATTTGATGCCTGCATGAGATTCGAGAGTATTGATAATGATGTAGCTGCTCCATGATCAAGTTCAGTATGAAGCTTTTGTGAATGAGGCCTTTTGAGATGGCGAGCAGGCTTGCCTGTTCCTCCACTAAGTTTGTATGATGTTTTACCTGTGTTTAATGATCAGTATTAAGTCTCACAAAGCAATGAGTGAAGTAAAAACATACAATATGCACAACGCCAGATCTTAGACCCGCCAGAACCTGACACACTACCGTGTGAATGAATTGCAGATGTTAACCGTTGGGATTTTGTGGGTTGTAAGGATTTAGTTGGATGCTGAGATGTTGAGGACTGTTGTAAAGATGACACCGATTCAGAGGCCGCTGTTGATGGAGAGAACGAGGCTCCTTTTAAAGGGGATGCTGGAGGGCCAGCCGAAGAAGACATTGAGGTTGTAAGCAATGCAGATAAAGAGGCTGCTGGGGAAGAAGATATGGTGGGTCCTGGCGAAGAAAATATAAAAGTACCAGGTAAGGATAGATTGGAACTGTGATTTACAGCTTGTTGGAAAGAAGTATATTCAGACGAAGATGAAAGTGAAGGTGAAGAAAGAGGTGAAGAAAATGGAGTTTGTTCGATTTCTTGTTGCTCAGGGGGTGAAGACTTGACAGTGCAATTGATTATTCATCAGTACAAATCTTGATTTTGAGTATCCGAGAACTTGCCACCTGACATTGATTAATTTTGGGCTGGGCATGGATGGGGAATAAGGTTAACTAAGCATCAATTATTCATTTCGTATCCTGAAACACATCCGTACATCTCATACACCTCGTCATCATACAAAGCTCATACACTCGAACATCATACAAAGCCCATATAGATACTGCATGTATATATGCAACGCACATCGGTGACTGGTTTCTGAGCTGTATAAATCAGTGCGGACCAGTCCAGACGAATCCTAGACTGGTCTGCAGAATCTTTGCACTGGTACGATTCCAGTCCAAAAATATGCCACACTAGACTGGACCGGACATGGATGGTTCCGGTCCAGACTGGTGCACCCCTAGACGAGTGATAACATTGTCTCCTCCTGTTCCAATGATGCGTGTGCTTGTTGGGCTTCTAAGTCTGCCAGGGCGTCCACCGTCATACCCAACCAAGGGTTTGCATATCGTGCTGCTCTCCATATCTCTGCTCCCCTAAAGGTTTGCAAGTATTAACTCCACATTTTACTTTCAGACTGCAAAATACACTGCTGGAGCTCTATCTTCACCCAGGTGGCCTCTTCCGAGTTCCCTCTTCTCTCTTTCTCTGTCCCAACTGGCTTTCTTCATTCTGTAATGATGGCGTTCCACCATCTCTCCGATCTGGCGCAAATCCTGATTTTCTTAGCTGTGGCATCAAGAACGCTGCTCATTGCTTCCTGACAGCATGTGGCCTCCTGCTGCACATTGTTCTCTGTGCACTCTGCATCTAGTTGAGCTCTCTCCTTCGACAGTTGCATCCATAGCTTCTCCACTGCTTCTGCATCCTTCTCCATCAGTACAGCTAACTTCCACCCTACTACCCTCTCATGATCTGCCTCCTCCTTCATGTCATCACCCACCTCCCATTGTATAACCTCATGACCGGATCCGGTGGTGTGGTCACCGGACAGTTTCGTTCACTTTACAATTGTTGGATTTGCCAACATCAGGTCGATTACTGACTCACCTTCCTGGTCCTCACTTGTTTACTGGCGGGTGGGCCTGCTCTCATTTCCAATCTCCAGTCCATTCTAGTCAATTGTATCTTCCCAGAAAGCAGCATTCTGCTGCACTTGGCTTTCTGGGTCCCATTGTCTGCTCTGTGCATTGAAGTCTCCTGCCAGGATTGTGCTGCCCTGGCGAATGACTCTCTGCTAGTTCAACTTTAGGGCGGCTGGGGGGGGAAAATCTGTGTTCGACCAGCACAGCAACTCAGCTTGGCAGAGGTCTGAGCAATGGTGGGTGTACGGAGAAACAGGGATTGGGGAGACGGACTTGGCACCGGTGGGTGTATGGAGATACACAGCTAGCGGACATGGACGGAACAATGGGGAGTATATATTCGGGAGGCCCCGGGGTCGGTAGACTATCATCTCATCTTGTATCTCATCTTGTATCTCATTTTGTATGTCATCTTGAATGTCATCCAACATCATCTTATGATACAACGAATTACATACTCAAAGTTTTCGCATCTTTACATCTCACTGACTCGGTCCAAGACACTGTGAGGATCCACTCAATTGCGACAATTCTCACATCTGGGTAGTATCATTCCTTTTGACTCTCTTCCTATGCTCCCCGAGCCAGAACCGCTCTGTCTGACAAATTCCATTTGGATGTCGCGAGAGGTGTGGCGGAGTGTTGACAACTGGCTCTTTCCCTTCTTGCTCCACCAGTTCACCACACTGGACTCTCTCTCACCTGTGTATCTTTTTGATTGTAAATATTGACAATCTGGGGAATCTTTTTTACCGGTTCTCATGACATTAGTAGCGATAACATCGCTGTTAGCACCTCTACTTAAATCCATCCGCTCATCAACCACTAGGCTGCTCCCCTTCTGAATTGCCATCCAAACTCTTTTTCTTTTTCTGATTTGGTACCCTGAATGGCTAATCCCAATATCTACTCTTTCTCTTGGTGGCTCGTGCAAGCACAATACATCTGCCCTGGGTTTGACTCCCGTCTCCAGCGCAGCAATGTTCCACTCATATGACCTGGTGCAGTGGTGCTGGATCACTGTAATCATTGTTAGCTAGGGCTCCCATTTCAGTCTCAGTTTCGGTATCAGTCGTTGTTCTGGTGGCAGTCTCAGTATCGGCCATTGTGGTGTCACTTGCCTGCCGTCCTGCCTCTACTTCTTCGTCCACATCCACCATCTCCTCTGCTAAATTCCTACCTTCAGCCACCATCTTGAGCAATGGTCTAAGCACTACAATGTTCGACCCTGTTGCCATGTCCCTAGCTGCACTCCTGGATGCTTGTCATGCTTGCCCGATTGTTCTGCTCAGCTGCGATGCTTCAGCAGCATCAGACTTCTTTATCCACCTGCTGCTGAACATGATATAATTTCCTTTGCAATGATGGCACTTTGTAACGGAATTGTCAATTATGTGTGGTTAGGGTTACCGGACGGTCACATAAGGTGTCCAGTGCCAGGTCAAGACCAACCTTATATTGACATTGTGACGGAAACTTAGCTCCGTACCGAATATCTTACCACTGATTTCTACACTTGACCTTACTCGGGCCTGTGTACAAAGGTGTACCATACTATATCCATATACTGCGGAGCGCCAGCATATGTACCCTAACTCTGTATTCAGTTTTTCAGAAACCGGGTATATTGCGCTCACGAGATCACGCAAATTCAGCCTTTTAATTGATGCGTCGCAACAGACACTAAATCAAAGAATTACAGCCAATTACCCTCCATACCTCCAAAGAGAATACAGCGAAGCCAATTGCGTATGCCTAACACGGGTGCGAGAATGGAATTCCTCTGAGTATTGATCAGCCGAATCACGCCTATTCCTATGGGCCGCGTCTCAGTACTACCAGAAGACGAAATCAATGATGACGATCCCACTGAGACTCAAGTCCACGAGGAAGCTCGTGATCCTGACGATGAAGACCAAGACCAAGACCAAAAAGAAGATGATTAAACGCTTCCAGAAATCGAGGATGATTATGGCCGGGATGACATCTTATTGAAGATCACCGAGGACGTCCAAAAGGAGATGCTTGAGCATAATCGGATGCTACTGAAACTCCTATCAAAACAACAAGCCAAATGGAAGGAGGAGAGATCCCCAATGCTATCCGAACTTGACTCCCATCTCAGCCACTGACAGACCGGAGAATCCCAGAAATCAGGCCACAATCTTTAACATGGTTGACCCCTTAAGGTACTGCAGCGGAGCGAAAGAGCTGGATAAGTTCCTCAAAACATTAAGGCCAAACTTTGCTTCGCATAAACACCTATTCCCAAGAGGCAATCCCGATCAAGTCAAGTACGCAGACTCCATTCTTTACACCAGGAACAACCACCCAGATCCGACTCAGCGATAGACAGAAAATAAGGTCCCATCCGAGTTGCCTAGTGACCTACAAGAGGCCAAGGCCCCGGGTCTAGAGAATTTCCAACTCTTCATGAAGGAGTTTCACATGATGTACGGAGATAATGATAGGCACCTCAATTCGGTAACAAAAGCCATGCAGGAGTATCAGCAACTACCAAACAAATCAGTCCGAGTTTATGCCAACTGCTTGAAAGCAAACTCGAGGAGAGCCGGCTGGAACCTTATAATGCACGAAGTGGTCCTACATGACATGGCATGGGTGCGCCTGCAGTACGTACTTAAGACACAAGCCAGACCATGGATCTCCAGCGGAAAAGCCAGGTTCGACAAACTCGACCAGCTCTTCGACTGTGCGGCGGCCTTGGAGTTCAAACCGGACCACAACAAGCCTGGGGGACAGCAATAGTAAAAGCAAGCAGGGGCCTCTCAGAAAGGCGGTGATATGAATCGTAATTTTCGACCATCCATCTCTGAACCTGCGGAAAACACTTCCGGTAATTCCCATAATTCCCACAATACCGGTAATTCCAAATCAGGCAAGTACAATAAGTCCAGTGGAGGCAGCCGTGCCAACTTATCAACAGTGCCGTGGCTTTCAAAGAAAGTCTAAGATCGCCACAAGGCAAACCGGCAATGCACTTGCTGTGGCAGTGCAGACCACAAAACCTACCTTTGTACCAAGTACAGCAAGTCGAGCCCACTTGAACAGAACTCCAGCAATAACAGCAGCTATGACAGCAAACAAATTAAGCGCCAAAAGTCATTCAACACGCAGCAGCAAAAAAACGAGTCTACATCTCTCGAGTTATAACTCGAAGGGAGAGGCTGGACGATATGGAGTTGGCAGTGGATAACTTGGGAAACCGAGCCTTATATGCAACCTCGGATGAGATACAACTGCATTCAATTGCCATAAAATCAAGAGTCCTTCTGGAAGGTCAGGCTCTGATGTCAATCCAATACCTATGTGGCACAGACAGACCGGATTCAGCACATATCATCCATGAAGTCCTTGTACGAAACATACACGGCAACATGCAGTTAGTCAAAGCACAAATCGACAGCGGTGCAACAAGCATCTTTATATCACCAAGCCTACTCAGGAAACTCGAATTGCCCCACCAACCAGCATTCACCTCCACCCAGGGTTTCAATGGCCAGGTGATGATGTCTGCAAAGCAGAGCCGAAAGGCAAGTCTCTTGGTTCAGTATTTTGAACACATTAAAACGGTTAGAGAATCGGAGGTTTTAGTCGTCCCAATGAAGGTATACGACCTAGTCTTGGGCTTGCCATGGTTTAAGACAAGGAACCCGTAAAATCGACTGGACCAGAGGTCAATTGACAGCCCTGCGAATGGCAAATGGACCGCAATGTGCGATCATTCCAGAACAAGATCGCATAAGTCCTCTGCCGGAACGTGCTGAGGAAAACACTAATGACAAGTCTCCCCCGGATATACAACTACTCGGGGCTACCGCATTTGTTGATCGGTCAGCTAGTCAGGAAGTGGTCAAAGCATTCGAGTTATGACTTTGAGAATATCAAGGGTTGCTGGGATCATCACTGGAAGGCATCACTCAAGGTGAGGGAAAGCCCCGGATGCTGAATGCGCGAGCAGGAATGCTGACGGTAGTTGCGGCAGAAGAGTGACAGAGTGACGGTACTTGAATGACTGCTACTGGCTCACTGAGACATGAAGGGAGAAACTGGTCAATGGAGCTTGGTCCAATTGTGACTAACCGTCTGATCCAGCCATCCCAGGACCCCTACCCATCTCCACCGCCCAAGCACGCTACCACCCAGAATGCAGACAACGCTAATGAATATTGGAACAGATATAGATATCGTGGAGCCGGTAACAATTCATGATGGTGGTCGTATCCCAGCACAATATCAAGATTTCGTGGAGGTCGTTGACAAGGTAAAGTCCAAGACACTTCCGCAGCACAGGCCAACTGACCGAGCGATCGATCTGGAACCTGGCTACAACCTACAATATGGGCACATATACAACCTCTCAGAATTTGAACTGAAGACACTCACAGCCTACATTAAAAAGAATCTGGCAAACAGCTTCATTCTGTGGGCATCATCCCCGGCCGCAGGGCTGATCCTGTTCGCAAAGGAGAAGAATGGAGGACTATAGTTGTGTGTCGACTGTCGAGCCCTCAACCTGGGCACGATAAAAAACGGATACCTCCTTCCTCTAATCTCAGAACTATTCGATCAAGTGCGCAAAGCCCACATCTTCACTACACTGTACCTTCGTAATGCATACCACCTTACGCGAATCAAAGAAGGAGACAAATTCAAGACTGCATTCCGAACCGGCTCTGGTCCGTTTGAAGAACAAGTTATGCTCTTCGCATTGACAAACGCACTGGCTACTTTTCAGGCTTACAGCGACAATTGTCTACCGCCCTATATTGGCGACTTCACTGTTTGTAACCTTTACAATATACTCATCTACTCGACCAATGAGAAGGAGCATGAAGACCACGTCCGAAAAGTGCAGCAACACCTAGAGGAATTCGGGCTCTATTGCAAAGCCGACAATTAACAATTCTGAGTTCAGGAAGTCAGCTTCCTCGGATTTGTCATCAATTCGGATGGGATCGGCAAGCAATCAAACCGCATATCCAATAACGAAGACTGGCTGACTCGGCAATCAGTTCGGGATGTGGAAGTGCTCCCTGGGTTCACAAAGTTCTACCGGAGATTCACTCGCAAATATGCAAAGGTGACGGCTCCCATATCAAACTTGCTAAAGACATAACGCTCACGTAAGTGGGAATGGACTGGCGATGCGGAACTCCCGAAGCGGAGCTCCCGGTGTGGAACTCCCGATGCGGAACTCTCGACGAGGAACTCCCGATGCGGAACTCCCGATGCCGAACTCCCGATGCGGAACTCCTGATGTGGAACTCGCATTTCAAATGCTCAAAATGGGCTTTTATGTAGCACCGATCCTCCAGCATATCAATCTGAACAAACTAATCATTCTGCTGACCAATGCAAGTGGCATCACAATCGCCGGCATCCTTAACCAGTACGACGGATTTGCGATCATTCTCCCAGTTAATTGATAATCTCAAATATACTCTCCCTCCGAACAAAACCACGACACGGACAATCAGGATCTCTTGGTGATTGTCCAGACAATGAAACAATGGAGACACTATCTCGCGGGCGTGAATCACAAGGTCCTGATCCAGTGTGACCATAAGAATCTGGAGTACTTCCAAACCTCCAAAGTGCATTTCTGAAGACATTCAAGGTGAGTGGAAATCCTAATCTCGGATGACTTTGTCCTGGCACACTTGGAAGGCAAGAAGAACCTGGCCGATAGACCATCGAGAAGGTCCGACTATGTGATAGGCCAGGAGAGACTGACTGTGATGCTACTGGCAACCTTTGCGACTACCACTGTTGGACGGTACTAGTGTCAGCAACGGTTCCGGACCGTCACTTCGGGTCCGGGTCCGGGTGCAAACCGAACCGTTGCCAAATTGGCGGTCCGGGTCGTCAATAAACCCGAACTGCCCACTCGGGTAAGGTTCCATGGTAAACTCCCAACCCGTCTGAATTGGGCGGGTTGTCAGCGGGTCGCACAGCG
>Ga0307514_10000484_pt1 | contig 81613 bp, 64 predicted proteins | sample 16_EM_MG_FD_203088 | JGI IMG/M metagenome (GOLD analysis project Ga0307514, IMG submission 203088) | Populus trichocarpa ectomycorrhiza microbial communities from riparian zone in the Pacific Northwest, United States - 16_EM | ecosystem: Host-associated > Plants > Roots > Unclassified | place... | reverse complement strand
TAAGTTTATAATGCTCCCAGGCCACCCCCACAGAGTTGTGGTTGCATCGCTAAATATTTGCAGGTGGGGAGTCGGTTGCCATGCCCAAACGGGCCGGGAATGCCAAAGTTACGATCCAGGGGATAAGGTATACGGTACACATTATTCATATAAGGACACGACATGTGTCTTTTTCGATTCTGATTGGTCGTAATTCTGTGGCTGAGTGGCTGATTGTGGCAAGTACCAACCACTTAAACTCAGATCCCAAATGACCTGCCCTTTTAATCCCAATGAGTGTTTGGCTCTGATTACAAAATGTGGACTATGTCCTCTTTCACCTCCCAGTCTTAGATTTATGATATCTCTTATATTGAGTCAGAAATTGCGAATCAACAGCATTTTGGAGCATTTTTTTACAGCTGCACTATGAATATTAGTGATATAGTAAATTGGAGACCAGGAAGTGAAAGAGGATCTGTTTATGCATAGTTCATGTATAGAACACTTTGTGATCAGAGGCAAAACTCATGGACTTAAATGAACTTGAATTGATTGGAGTTACCCAGTGGAAGGCATCTTCACAGTTGCCAATATGCTTGCTCTAGCCACAGAAACAATAGAGACTCACCCAGACTTAGATCACTGGGAGCTGGCCAAGAGATGATCTAATAAATTTGAATTCCAGGAGTATGTTAGAGCCATATACATCTGGAAGCATAAGAGCTGCTAAAAATGGTAACTCTGGGTTGGCTGGGCTGGAGATCAATCTGGGCGCCTCCAAAGGGCGGCGAAGCCGCCACCGTACCTTGTATTATACATATCCACAATACATATGCGCTGGATACCTTAAGAAATGTAGGGTGCAACTAAGATACCTTTCGGATACATTCCCGAGGTGCTTCAGATACTTTTCGGCCACTTAATATATCGGGCTCGATACATTAAATGGGTACATTTCAGGGCACCGGTCTCTTAGAGCGTACTGAAACAAAGAGGGGTAAGAAATTTACCGTCCCTCGCTCTAGGTGGCAGCTAGCTGCGATGTGCGGGGCCTGGGAAAATGTATCCAATATATATCGATATCACTAATTTCACCGTTTTCATGGAACTTCCCTGCAGGTTCCACCTCATCTATTAAACCTAGTTCTACGGTTGGTCTAGTAAACCCGCGCGATTCAACTCGGTTTTCTCACCACCAAAGTGTTTTACTCAGTCCATAAATAGTTAGTCAGTTTAAGGCGGCTTTCCACATCCCAAACACATCTGTCAATACAATATGTTAGAACAGAAGTAGAATATAGGCCAATACCACTCCTTCTATCAGGTATCTCTAAGATCAATTCACGTGCGTAAATTAAGTTCATGTCAATAGAAAACCTGATGTCGCTAAAAACTCACGTCAAACCGGTGAGCCTAACACCCACTCTTAGGATTATTAATACTTGGTCTTTGACATCTAGTATCGTCTCATTGAGACCCCTGTATCACGATTGCGAGAGCAAAGCGATAAAACGCCTAGACGACAAAAAGGGAACACACATGTGAGTGGCAATGCTAAGTTAAGTAGCTATAGGTCTCTATACAAATGCTACAGTACAAGTCCACCCGTAAAATATTTAGTGTAGAATACGTACAAATTAGCGTCGACAACTCTAGACTCCTCACTTCTCGATGTTCCATCGAAATCGCATTCCCAAGTGGGTAGGGTTGCTGGGATCAACCTTTATTACCCGTTTTTAGGGCCGACGGAGCTCGAATAGCCGGTGATATCATTGGTGGGGTTGCATGGGGCGGGTAGGGATACGTGGTTGCAGTTGGGGCGGATCGAAGCACTGAGCGATCCAAACCTTATTCCAACGACAATATGACATGTGGCTGTGCTGGAGGTTCCAAAGTAAATCTGTGCTATGATTTGTAGATAAAGTCTGAATTCCAAGGTCTCATCTACAGAGCACCTTAAAATCAACCTCAACCTTCCTACATCCCCATATGGCCAGCTGTCGGCCTCCGCAAGTTAATCGCCCGAAACTGTGATGACACTCGTCGTTGAGCAGGGTCGTTAGACTACCGGCAAAGTCCGCTTTTGTTGAGTTTCACAATATGAGTTCACCCATTCGCTTTCATAAGTAGGTTGCTTTTGGGAGATTTAGAATTTGGTAATTGCGACCATGAGCACTGCAACTTTTTCACATTAGAGAGAGTTGAAAAGTGTAAGTTCTTTGGTCCGTTTCACAAGTAGTTCGCTTACCCACCTATCAACCCCGCCTCCGTCGCCTATGTACTCAACCATCCTGCTTCTTCTCCACCTACTGAGCACTCGAAGTTATCTCTCGTCCATAATAGTGAAGCAAACGTTCCGTCTAATCCTTATCGACCGTTGCAAGCTGCTTTACTATTTACATCATCTCGATTCTAGCTTTTGAGGACGGAGATGTTGTCGAATCTTCTCACAGGTCCTAGCTAGACCTGGAGTTGAGGCCACTGATCTATGATTGTCTAGTGAATACGACTGATACATCCGAAGACGACAGGCAATACTATCACCTCCATGCTTCAGCAACTTTATAAAAGTACGACCATCATACAAAGAGACGTTCAACTTTTGCAGCAGGTGGGATAAAAACGGCGATAGTAAAGGTCTCCAGGCAACGAAAGCACAACGAAGGTAGTTTGAAGTACATTGAAGATCTTCGCAACACCAAAAACCTCGGTTCACAGACGGCTTCACATTCTATCCTCTCCACCCAAACCGGAAACCACCAGAGGGCAAAAGAACAGTCAAGCTCGGCTTCTGTATATGTCAGTTCGGTCGTGGACCGAAATTGTGGTTACGTCGTGAGTGCTATAGCTATCCTATACCAATCACCAGCATCTACTAAGAGTTAATTAAGTATTGTTAAACAAGGTAGATTAATCATGTAGTTATAATTTCTTCACCATGTTCGGACCAATTCCTCGGCTTATCCTCGACTACATGATGGATAGCCTAACATTGCGCAAAGACGGCAAGTGGAGTAGCGATGAACAAGTCATAGAGAGCTACCTATCATAGAGTTATTGATTCCAAGATATTCACCCCCCCGAAATTAAAACATTATGTCCTCCGCCGAAGAACAGCTCAGTTCCGACGGTTCGCCTCTCATTCTTCTCTCACTGTGTTCCGCTAACGAGAACAATTACTCGCGGATTAAGCACATCTCGATAATTTTCACTCTCGAAATTACTACCGCCTTTTTGGGCCGTAGAATCGGGACGATAACTGGCAGCTTTAACCCACAAGGGGGTGAGGAGTTATACGAGCGGATGGTCGGAAACAGACATACGAAGCGCTGTGCATGGTAGCTTTTGGAGGGCAAAATACACGCTTGGCTGCACGAGGGGGACAATATTCACTCCCGACCGAGATTCATTGCCGAAGGATGAGACAGACCGGTTCTTGTGCCAGCGCATTGAGTCACCAAACTGGCGCTTGGAAAACTGGAAGCAGTACGTCTATGGGTTCGATTTAACGGGGCTGTGTATTCTGTAAGCATGACTGGAGCCTTGAAGTGCCCCCAGGCTGGGGTCGTGCGGTACTGGTAAGAGTGACCAACTGCAGGGAATGAAGATATACCAACGTATAGTCGGGTGGTATACTTTCAAATTTTGTACTCTCTTGGGCTGCGGTAGTGGCACCGTTTTCCTGTTTCCGTCGGCTTCTTTTTCATTGCTTTCTCATATTTCATGGATTCAGCCTGTCGTTAGCGTATTCAAACGCCTTACAGGCTTCCGCCACGGCCAGGTAGATTTTTTCGTGGCGACGGCTTCTGTACGCACTTTTTCTCTGTTGTCTTTGTAGTGGTATTGGTCGGGGGTGACTGCTTTCGCGCACGATATTGCTGACGTTTTCCTTCTGTTCAATCTTAAGCTTTTTGTTTTTGTTAAATTGCTAGGGTAGGATCAATAAACTTTCATCTCCAACTTACTTTAAGATATATATCTATGCACATACAAAAGAATTCTCAGCCTCCGTATACGTAGTCTCAACTCGCGCTGTGTTTCCTGTGGCGTACAACTTAACCCGTTATAATTACAAGGCGTTGCCACCGATAGGATGTGAACTTCGCTGAGCTCTGGAGTTAATATGAAGATTTGGTTAGCACACTTGAGTGGTCGACAAAGAAGTCCACAAATCTCAAGTAAAGAAGTAGAAAGGATTAGAGCACACGTGCGGGTTACTGTAGCGGTCAAAAGGGATAGTACACTCCTCTCAGCTGACATGTAAATATTGTGGTATACCAGAAGGCCTGACATATATTTTGAGTAGAACAACTTGTTCGAAGGTACGATAATCCAAGACTGGATGTCGTTTTTATCATGTCTTTGTTGATCACGGCCAAGAAACTTCCCCAAAACATTCTTTTTACATCCTAAAATTCTAAAATGACATTTCTTGACCTATATTTCTTAGGCTATGGGATACCGACCTCATTGATGCGCTCGCAACCCAGCATCTGCCTCGTTCGCAAGTTCAGTCAGCAGATGACCGAGCTAGTCGACCGACGAAAACTCTGGGCACGAGAGCACCTCACTGACGTATTTTGGACTTAAGTACAGCTTCAAACTGACGCTGACATGGTATAATATTTTCGGGTACGAACACTCTCTGACTGCTGACGTACTATCCCTCTTGACCGCTGCACTATTCTGACTCTCTTTTTACCTTTCACCTCTAGCTGTTATTCTGCAGCTATCTCCTCCACCCCCCTCGTGGCAACAAAACGTCACGTGGCAATGATGCGTGAGTCCAAGCAAAATGACGATGGTGGAAGATCACGATGGTTGTTGCGGATGACGCCACAGAAACCGACGCACTGCCACATGCCATGCCGAATAATTCCGGCCAATGAGAATGCTTCGAGGCGACACAAGATGTTTACAATTACAATATGCGAGTCTATTATTTAGAAATTTATGACTTCAATGCCACGGACTCTCTATAGTATCAGCCAACCTTTGGAATAAACCCTTCCAAAATGGGGGGTTGGAATTATAATTAATCCCGAGCCCTAATTAAAAACCTAAAACCCGAATCACAACCTGAAAAGTGTCCCAAAGGAGCCTGTAGGAGACAGTAACCTTCAGCAAATATCTAAACGGGGTATTTGATTATGAGAAAATGCCTTATACCATGTTTAAGCCTTCATTTTCTGATCAGAATGACAAGAGGATCATGACAAGAACCGAACGAGCAACGATGGTAATTCTGGATTCGGGATAAGGTACTAAGACTTAGGGAGTTTGTGAACACGTGACTAGCCGAACTGGGAACAAGAAAATTAAAAAAATTGCTAAACATAAGTACTTATATTTAAGTTCTCTACCCTAGAATTAAATTTATTAGAGTAAATGTTATAAAATTTCGTTCTGCATTGTGTTGGCCTCGTTAAATTTGCACAGCTCATATATTCGTGTACATGCATTTATCTCATGATTATGATTCTGCCTGAAGTACTTGTTAAAGCAACTACACTACCCTTAGAGGAACCTCAGTTTTACTCCCGCCCCCACTGCGATCCGGATTACTTTTACGCTCGTACCATCGCCAGTAGCCGATCGTGATAGCTGTCGACAGGAGGGTAAGAATCGTATAAGCGATGCCGCACTGCATTGCGCCCCAAAGCGACCGACCTGGACGGACTTTGAGGAAATCTGTGCTGAATACGCTCTATACATTGAGAGGATTAGCCCACATACGATAATACATCGAAATGAGAAGAGATGTACAGCAATGAATGTTGGTGGGATAAAAAACAGGGCGACGGCTGTTATTATCCTCATTGATAGTGAATTCTGGGCTGCCTTTTCCTGGATACCTCGTATAATCAGGTTATCTCGTGAAGCCAGTACGTTGGTGACCTATCTCGCATAACATTTATGAATTCATGCACAATATATCCAAATGCATTAACTAGACTCACCAATGCAATCAATCCATCACATCGTTTGACTAAAAATAAGACACGCTTCTGATGTTGCGTTGCCCGGGCTAAATGCCTGTTTAATGAGATAGTAAACTCCTTAAAGGCAGTTTCCTCGGCATCTATTTCCTTAGAAGTGGTTCCCACAGCGCGGTTCTTCCGTCTGATCTGACGATAACTTTCGAAGCCTACTTTCATCAATTTAATGACCCCCTTGTTCATCTCTAAGAAGTTGGACAGTAGCAATAATTTCTCTCGGTTTTCCTGAATTGCTTGCGCTTCCTCGATAGAAGGTTTTATGCTTATTGGCTGATTTTCCTTTTCTTCTAGCGAACTACGGCATGCGTCGGTATTCTAAACAGTGGTTACTATAGCCATACGAGTCCAGGCAAAAGTACGTACCAGCCCATTGATGACTTCTTCTAATTCGCTTATATAATCCGACCAATTCTCGCAAACACATGATAGCAGTAACCGGTGATGGTCCATATAATTTCGCACGCCTCCCCTCTCACTGACCGTGCTGTTCTTTGACAAATCTTCTAGCCGAGTATTGAAACGTTCCGGCGGATTCACGAGAATCCAAACAGCATGGTTTGTTGCCGGAGAGTACTTAGCCCAGATGCCCGTCTTGCGTGTAGTAAAGATCTTTGTTCCCTTTTTGTGGCGATCACCACGGTGTGCAATATATTTTAGGTTATAGCACACCTCTTTGTTGTGTTAGAAACTAGAACTGAATGCACAGGAACTCTTTTAATTTAGAATTATCGAGTTACTTACCTAGAAAATGGCTATCTGTAGCTGTGGCCAGCGATTTCTGGGGGATATGCTGTTCGTATATGCCGTAGTTCTCCTTTATCTCTTCGACTTTTTCCCCGAAGGTAACGAGCACGTCTATAAACTGCGGTAGTACTGAGTAGTGGGTCAGCAGTTTTAGAAGTGCTTCTTTGCTTATTGGTAGCTTCGAGAAGGAGTTGTGTGGTGTTAAAGTCCTGATTCAATAGTGAGTATAAGAGCTTGTTAATAAGCCCGAGGGCAGATACATGAATAAAGAGGTGCACTCTTGGGGCGTGTGCTGTAGCAATATAAGATTAATAGAACCGTTACCATGAAACTAGGTATGCTTTAGTTACCTGTATCAAGTCTTCAACCTCCCGGAGACTGCCAATCATTTTGGTTTTCGGCATGTGTTCATTAGCTAGAATTCTTAGCAGCTTCCTGCAATTAACAACCAGAGACGGGGGGATTTACCCGCGGCCAGTCCCGAGGAGGAGCAGTTACCACAATACGTAGTAAGTGCGTTGACCTTTGTTTCATCTCCGACAAAGTCTCCTGACTGTATATGGATTTTCAGCCTGAGATGATAATTGACGATATCAACCTCCACCGGATTGCAGTCGGGCAAGCTTTTGGTATAGTTCTGCCACTCTGCACAAGATTCCAATGAAGGCATTCTTCCTGGCTTGAGGATCTCGGACTGTGTAATTGCACTGGATTTTTGAGAAGTAAACTCCGACAACGGCAGTGGGTCGGTCTATCGTCTGGTTGGTGGGTACTTCAAGTTGGGCTGTGGCAGTCAGCAAACTCGTCAACGGGATTATTCCTTCTATTAGACTTCCAGACATAGATAAGAATGTCAAAAGCACTTTCCCAGATGTATTCCTGGGGGTTATGTGTGGCTTTTAAATAGTTCAGAGTAGAGATCGAGATCACACATGCAGTACAGTATATACTGGCCAACTGACTCTTAGAGATGGATGCAGTATGAGAACACCAGACTACTGATCAGGCAATCGCCGAAATGATATATGCATAGTTACGATTACAGGAGCTGTCAACACCGTCTGACTGACCCCATGCACAAGGCAACTAATCTATATCTTCCACTATCGTCTAGACACGCTACATCTCACTTTTCGCTCCATTTCCAGCCTAATTACTCTCCTCCTCCTCTTCCACAGACGCGGGGTCCGATCTACTCTGGAGCTTTTTAATATCTGCCTAAAATCATATTGTTAGCCTAACATAATGTTAAGGGTTTATTCTGCCTAAAATTCGTACGTTAGATATTTCCTCGGGAACAAAAACTGTCCAGGACCCGTTCTTGAGCTAATGAGAAGACTTCAGCAGAACACTTGGTTTCAAGGTTAGACAGCAAACCTTCGTCTTAATTCGTTTTGCAATCGCGGGGTCTTTCCAACGTGATTCGAGATATTCTTTCATGACACCCTCTGAGATGTATCTGCCTGAAATATGCTGTTCGATAAAATCGGCTTCGGAAGGATTTTGGCGATTCGTTGACATATTTTGGCGCATCAGAGGTATGGTTAACATTGAGATTGAGTGTTAGGTTACGTTTCTCCCGATTCTAAACAGGTTTAAAGGCGTTCTCTCGCTCTTTTAAACCGAATCCTCACCACAACCACCCAAACGCCTTTACTCTTTCACTCTCCATACAAAGTGAACCCCAGTGAAAAGTTTCCTTTGGATTGCACACATCGCCAATCCACCCATAGTCCACCGGGAAACCCACTATTGGGTGTGAGAGAAGATCGCATGCGTTGTTCTGGACACAGCAGCTGCAGCGGAGAGTGCGTGCCCCAAGGCTGGGATATTGAACCAATCAATGCGGATGCGCAACGTGACTGCAGTTGTACGTTTGCATATAGCTTCGAGAGAAGACGTTGGCTGGCCTTGAACTTCTGCCCACGCAAGCCATGCCTTTTCTGCTTCTCCTTGCGAACCATCAGTGGGGTCCTCATATCTGCGATAGTGGGCTTACGAGGCTGCGGTAATGGGGTGTTGGTATTGAATCAGCTGGTCAGAACCACATAAGGATGAACCATAGTGCTCCATGTGTCTTGCATATTCGCCAACTTGGTTCCCACGCCTCCTCAGGATGTCCGAAATTCGTCCGTTTCGCTGCAACCCTACATCCCCAGCCTAAGCTCTACGTATATACGGGAGCCGTGTCGACGGAGAATAACATGAGAATAGAAGTGTACTTGTGTTACCTAGATATTATAGTTACTCTCAGACTTCATCTTGATCATAGTCGCTTACGGGCCGAGCGTGGTGTGGGTTGGGTAGACTGACTACGGTCTGTTCTCCGTACTGTATACTATCTATACATACTTAAACACCTTTAAATTCCTCTTTATAGGATTTTTTATATCCATCTAGTAGTGATTCAGCGAACGTATGCTCTACGCATCCGGTATCATATACGTATATTAGTTACAATACTCATAAGTCAATCTTTAGCTGCAGTGATCATCGGGCAATGAAACATCTGATTAATCAGCTGAACCGCAGATATGAGTGCGAGACAATGAAGTTAGCGGCAATATAGTATTGCAAATAATCTACAAAAACCGAGCGTGTAGGGGATACATTCACCTTATGGATTTTACGAGCCTTGCGACTGAAAGAGAACATATCCTCGATGTACGGGTAATCCTCTAGATTGACTGGACTGAAATTTCTTGTCGCCTCATTGTCTACTTCTGGGCTGGTGTCGACATTTGACCAATAATAGCACGTTAAATGGTATGTAGTAATTGAAATTCCGTGCCGTTGAGGCATGACGTTTACTGTAATAGCTGTAGTGAAACGTATGCCATCGATAGGAAATATACTTATAACCATAAACGATACTCGTAGCTTTGGAAGGAATTGAATAGTTTAGAGTTGGATCTGGGCAATTCGGTTTCCAGGCGTAGGGATATGTAAATTGATCAATGATGGTACCAAAGTAATATCTAACTACGGACAGCGCGGGTTGTGAAAGGTCGTAATCTGTCAGACAGTTGTTTTTAGGCTGGCTAAAGCGGTAGCTGGGGAAAAGGCTTAGGCCACCTGCAGTTGACAGACTCGAAAGGTTGTTCGAGCCTTGCTTAGAGCACAATGCACCTCAACAACCGGCGACTTGTACTACCTTTTTTCTACATCTCTTCTCAGCCTAATGCGCAATAGGCTCCTCTCTCCGCTTTATGATGTCTTCGTGGCTTAATTGGTTGCAACTGCCAGTTCTTCAAACTATGCAAGATTCCCTTCCTGTCACCTTGCATCTCCATTTGAGGATGACGCCTCGCCGTTATCTCACTTGTTCGAAACACTTCTACCTGGAAGACGACAGACGTATGCGCATCATTTCAAACTCCAATAACATACGTATTCAGTGGCGGATTGGATGATTAGAAGACTTGTCCTTAATAGAATTTTTTTGTTTTACTCTACTGCGAACGCATCGGAGCCCTTGGTTGCCAGATTGTGACAAGATCGTAACTCCGAGTTATCGGTAGTGCTCCAGCATTCTTTCCCCTTGCTTGTATGTGATGAGAGGTTGCGCAGTTATTTCTTTTCAAAGCTCGAGTTGCAACAAAAGGGGGATGCGCATTGTCCATTGTAGTTTTCTTTACATATTTATATGACCATCTCTTTTCAATGCTCGGTTGCATCGCCTGGGAAATTATAGGACGATAACGCCTGCTGTACGACCTGCCTTGCATAAGCAGCCTTGACCTACGACTTCGCCCCACGATTACAGTCCCCCGTATCATCCAGCCTAGTTCTCATATATCCTGGTCGATGTGATGTTCGTCGAGAATTTTATGGGTAGTGCTTCGACAATGAAGAATGCCGTCGTTCAATCAATTGCGACTAAACCCTACACCAGCCTAAGGCATTATGCACAACATACATAAGCGCCCCGAGCGGTGCACGCGAACGGTGGGGGCAAAATTAAAAGTGGGGAAACTGAGTTCGTAAGACCTGGTTAGTGAGATCTCACTTCTCTGAGGTATCATGTCATATTGCGGAGCGTATCTTAACCTCAGGCGTAATTATACGTAGGCTGAAACTTCACCAATGCCGCAATTAGGCAATGCCCAGCTTTTGACAAAAACAACTTTCCAGGCTGCATAGAGCCATATCTATGCTCTTTAGCGCCTGTCCGATTGGTCTGGAACACAAGGGGCACACCAGTCTATCAATATCTGAATTCATTCCTCAAGGGAGAGGTAGAAGGGAAACACCAAGACTCTTGCTGTCAAAATTGGGCAAGAGCATATACTCTTTTGACCACACTTCAGTTTTAGTAACTTCACAACCACTGAATACCTTTCAAACTGGAGAATGTTGGATTGCTCTTAAGGCAATTTATAATACCAATATGTTGTCAACATAGGTTCTTTCAAATATTAAAAGTGTAGATCAACCTTTGAGATGGGAAATTGCAGGAACAGTAGGTAGTTGCATTGAACGCGGAAGCTCTGTTGCCCAACCAACATGGGTATAGAAGCCTCTCCCTACCCCCCCACTGTAAAGTTTTGAATCTTGTCCTTACCGTTTGCATATGACTTGATATTTCTGAATTTTTGGAGGCACCTTTCAATTGTAAGTAATTCTGAACCTTAAGTTAATAAGGACCAATCAGTCTAGACGTCTGGACTATACCGGAAGATTGAAAGCTGCAGCCTCGAGGTACCGTTTCCGACTTTCAAAATAGATATAAGTCTCATCCAGAGGAATACTTACTGAAGGTAGCAGAAATCAAAGACCTCTGAGATGAGGGTATTAGCATGTTACCTCCCCCATTTTTTAATGTAAACTTGTCTAACGAGATCAACAGTTGAAATGCAAACCCTTTGGCGTTACAAAACCCAGCATAGAAGAGAGTTATTACGGGTATGATGCTACGGTTGGTAATTAGGTTGAGAGGATTCGAAGTTTACTCTATCCCCTCTGGCTTGTTTGCTGGAATCGACTTCTCTCTCGACTTCTCTCATATTCGACATGGTACCTGAAAAATCTTCGCAAGCCCATGCCGACCGCAATATAGGCCTGGTCTCCTCCACGCTTTGGCTAGAGGTGTATCAATTCGAGGAGCAGTGTTCCTAGATAAAGTTGTGGGTCTAGGTCTTTTCGGAGCAAGGCATTCTTTAAAGTGCTTGCATATCCGCCTTGTTTTCTTCGGCATCTAAATTATTCATGAAGTATCAATCTGAATACCTCTTCTGATACAGATCTAGACCATATCTGATTACCCATAGCAATACAAACCAAAGCATGAGGAGCAATTCAAACAGTACAGAACAATACAAAGTATAAAAAAATGAAACCACACAAACTCGCCGGGCTTCTCCGTACGGTACGACTAGCATCCACCATCACACATCTAGCGTTCATTCAAACGAAAATATACCAAACAATACAAAGCAATACAAAATCTACTAACTACTACTCTATTACTAGGCTATATCAGTATACCTCGCCACGCGAACTTCAACAAAGTCCCTTTCATCCAGCAGCCTTACATGCGCCATATCGGTACAATTCCCAATTTCACGAACTCAAATATGAGACTGCACTATCACTCGGGTTCTCGAGCCTGACATGCTATTTGCACGAATTAGCTCAATCACAGACTATTCGAGATACTACTAACGTTTTGGTAAGCTCAAATGGTCCACTGAGGTCAGTTTTGAATGCACTGTGTGAACTGGTCAAGCGCCTCTTTGACCGTTGAGCGTTCTGCAGGATCGACATTAAGCATTTTCTGCAATATTGGAACCACACTTGCAGTTTCCGAGCAGTTTCCGAGCTTCCCCAACCACTCGTCGACAGCAGCATTCAACTGAACTCGACCCGACTTCTGAACATAGAAGTGCTCAGTATCGCTGGTATAGCATTCTCGAAGGTGCTCCTCTAGTTCGGCTTTTTTTTCCGCCCGAAACTTATCGAGGGCAGATTTTCCGCCGAGATATGCCCAAATCAAGAGTTCAAGAACAACACAGGCCAGGCTCCAAACGTCCGATTTCCCTTCTGCCATCCCGCTGGGCGAGGGAGGAGGAGCATATTCACTGTAACCACTATCACCACGAACCGGTGATCCGCTCTTAACAAATACCCCAAAGTCGACGAAAATATACCCTTTGCCAGATCCAGAGCGCTTAAGTAAAATATTAGCGGGCTTTATATCATAATGAAACCCAAGTTTATGCAGGCAGCATAAAGCTTCGATCAACTTATGGATATGCTTCAAAAGGTCATCCTGATACCCGGGTGGCGGGCTTTCAGTAGTCAGCTGCTTCTCCATGCTTTCACCCTCCAATTCAAGCACTATACAATAATATTCAATGAGACCAGATCCCAATTCCTTCTTCGCATAGGCCGTCACGATAGAATCATGGGACAACTTTGCGATAGATTCGAGGGTTTTGAACTCCCTATTCCGGGATGTCTCGTCGAGGAAACATTTCGCTGCATAGGTGCGTAGATTTTTGCCGTTTAATTCCAGATCCACTTCAAAGACTCCTTCTCCAATCTTTCTGTTCTGGTCGAGTTCTGGCACATTTTCTGAGTTCATCTCTACTTCTTAGTTTGCTTGGCAAGCTGGCTAAGCTAGTAACATCTTGGTTAGCTAATCAGTTCTAGACAAGTCTTGCCGAGGTGCTCATGTGTATATGAATTGTTGGGTGACTTACAAAAAGCAGTCGTCTAAATTCAGTTCTACGAATAGCCGAAAGCGAAGAAAGTACAATTGCAATGTATGACTGGAATTCTTGGTTCGAGTTTTTGCTGATTCGACCGAATGCTAGAACGATGATCGTAACGCGAGCGTCGACCTACGTGCACGATACTGACTCCTGCTGTATTGATCGACTATGGCTGTGAGTCAATTCTATGTGTCGCATTGGACCCTATCTTCTGTAACGTAGAGGGGGAATAGACTCTACCGTTAAATGACACAGGAGGACCAGCGCCAATGGGTTTCTTCGGGAAGTGCCGAGCTGGTGGGATGCAGTGAACGGTTTCCGCTGGAGAGATGCGTGGTCGACGGTGGTGATTGTTGAGGTGATTGAGATTCTGGTGCGCGAGGTGGTGGTGATAGTTGCAGGCGTGTCTTCAAGGTGTGGTGGTTGGAGTTGGTGGAAATCTTTGTGGGAGGGTGCAGTCGCTACGGTCTACAGGCCGCAGATGGAGTCCCGAAAAAAACCGCTGTACTGCCGTTTTTCGAAGCGCAACTTTCTAGTCTTTCGGTGTGTTGACAGGACGGTTGAGCCGGCAGTTTGCTATTTGGCCGACATCATCATTTTCGCTTCAGTTTCATGAATTCAACTTGCTAGCTACAAATGGCATTTTACATACGAGTACATACTCACAAGACCATACTGTAGCGAGCATAAAGGTTCGGACGAGATTTTGGTTGTGACGTATTTTTTCAATATCGAATACCCAAGAGTGGGCGGAAACTCGAATAAAATCTCTTCGGACGGGGCATTTGTGACGCGTGACGTCCGAAGCATCGTGCTCGGTACAGTATTTCATCCCCGTTGTGAAAGGACAAACACACCAACAGCCACTAGAGCACTAATACGGGGATTCACCAACTCATATTGTTATGACTTCAACCAACTGCATATGCGGAACAAACCATTAGTTCGTTCATCCATACCCCAATATACTCAACGGAAATTACTTCGCAAATATCAGAAAGTATTTTTAACCCGGCTCCATGGATTTATAAAGGTTTCAGGTTGCTTGGTAAATATCAACTTTTGGCCTTCTGCAGCTAATGATGTGGTTTTGAAGTCAAAAAGGGCCCGAGAAATGCATCACAATTACTATCTATAGTACAAGGGAACACGCGTGTGGAAACCACACGGTACCCCGAAAAATATGTTTCCATACTTCTGCTAGTTCTCTCTCAAAGTTGGCCCGAACTCGCCTCCGGCTCCTTCGGGCGTATGTTGCTCGCAAGCTCGCCATATCTTGCATGGCCGGGTAAATTTACGTGAAATTGAATTTCGTGTCCTCGTGTGTTATATATAGTAGGGATTTCACAATGCAAAGGTCGAAAGCTAGTGATGTATTTGAGTCTTTTGGAGCTACTATATTATCTCTACCGGCATTCAATTACCCTCATATAGTTGATATAATATTTGGTGGAATTTCGTTGATTTTTCACTATTACATTGATTTACACTCCAAAAAAAAAGGGTATTTTCCTAATAAGAAGCAATTAGGTAGAACGAAAGCTGGTATTCAAAGAAGCCGCACTAATCATGATTTATCATAATATGATTAACAGCATATCAGAATTGAAGAATCCAAGGCAAAAAAAACACTCCAAACTTCCTAAAACTACCCCAAGTACCAAAGTGAATAATAGCAACCATTACAGATGAGAGTCTATACAATCCTGAGTGGGCGTACACTGGTAAAAGATATATCTGACCGCACTCCGCCCGCACTCCGGTCAGTACTGCTGGTACCAGGCCAGTATCGGGTCATCAGGCAGGTCATCCGGTCATCGTATACATTCTCCGCCTACCATCCGCAAACGCCAAATAAACGCTGGACCCTACGTTCAGTATGTAGCCATCCCCTCTAACATTAGCTACTATGACCATATCTCCTGGCTGTGCTGATACTAAAAAACTGTAGGAACGGTGATAGTGACGTTGAAGTGGAGCTCTTCCATGTCTAATCACGACAGCCCTTGGAAGACTCTGTTAATCGTGTTATTGAATTCAACGTCTGATGAGTGGCCATGAGTTCCGGTGCTATACTGCGCATTAGTAGTGAGGGTTTCGCTCGTTATATACATATATACTCTGGTTTTGCGTTGTTAGCGTAGCCCGCGTGTGTACTTGTGGCCCGTATTTTGCTCATCGCTCGGGGAATTCAGCCTTAACATGACAGCCGGACTGAAATTCAGCTGCATATGTTCCGTATCATCAATGACCCTAACAGTTCGTGACCTCCAGAGACCGGTTCCCAACATTTGCAGTCAGTTCATGAGCCGGTGAGCGTTTGCAACCCGACTTCAATCCACGACCGTTAATTTCTGCCACATACAAATCAACACCTACCAGAGTCCACTGTGAATCACACAAACACCCCATCGAATTAGGTATTTCTCCTTATACTATTACTCGAGTACCATATGTTGCTTAAGAGATCTTTGAGGGTACTTGAGTACATCGCGGTGTTAATTAATCCTCCATTTAATTCGCAAAATGTGTTGTGTGGATTATCTCCCCCTCAGTGAAGCAAGTACTGAGTGAGACAGGAAGAACTGACAGGTACCCATTTCTGACAATAATTGGGCGGTGAAAGTAGGTGGTTGACGGGTCCAGTGAATCCGAAAGCTTGGATGAAGCTTAATCGATTAATTAACTTGCTCTTGCAATCGTGCCTAAACCGATCGACACTAGCAACAGTGAAAAAGATCTGAAGTCAACAGGAAGAAGTCAGCGTAACTCTATTTTGTCATTCCAGGTCGTATTTGCATCGAATCGAAGGTACCTTCTTGGTTTCTTACCGGGAACGGGGTTGTCCAACCCTTTTTCACTCTGCCATAGTTGCCTGCCCCCTCCCGCCCCCGAGATGTAGAGTATGAATCGAAACCTATCTCCACAAGCGATTAACCTAGTTGCATCTTTAGTTGTGAATTCTCGATCAGAAGTCCGATTAGGTAGTGTCCATCGGCTCTCATTTGTGTAAGTAGATGGTGTACTATGTAAATGATGTCTGCTTAAACGGTATAATGCGCAAATGATTGGCTGGTATTAATCAAGCTTGCGTAAGGTATCCTGTAGGTGAATTTGTTCGCCAAACGCGTTCCTGCACGAATTCGAAATCAACCGTATGCATCAAGATGACTGCAAACGCACCTATGGTGCTCCACCATATATTCAAGCAGTCTCTCAAATGCTGCTTGTCGAAGGTTAACTTCTTGTCATATCTTCAACCTAGGCACCTAGCCATTAGGAAAACAGGATCGGTCGGTTCGGTATATGAAGGATGGAATGCTGCCGCATAAGCGTGTAGAGGAACAAAAGATCATAACTACGATCAGCTTTGAAACACCGACTAGAATGAAACCAGTCCCCACGACAGGAAAGATACGAAGCTTTCTTGCCGCCAAAACGACGGTAGACTATGCGATAGGAATGGCAGGAACGAACCAACAACCATGTCATAACTTCATCCACCTAGGATCCATTTGATGTTCTGAGAAACTAGCGAAGAAGTAGACGAGCACCGGCGTGGAGACGCTCCACCTAGTATTGAGCAGTAACTGTCCGACCTGCAGTCAAATTGTTCTCCTGGAAATTCAGTTCCAGAATGTGTGTACCCAACTCGTGTAGTTAATCACCTGAATTAAAGCTGATTGATGGTGTAGTCTTCCAACTTACAGTGCCAGGCATACCAGGCAACAAGTTCGTGGAAGGCTATAGGAGCCCAAAAAGGAACGATGGAGGGAGGGGCTAGCGAACGCCTAATCGTGTGCAGTCGAATTTCAACGGCTGCAGCATAGATCTGGGAGCTGTCTCAGGCATGCGGGCTGAGGTTGCAAGCTAAGAGGCGGCGTTGCCAGCGGACCGGTGGAGCCCTGAGTATAGTTGGAGTATCGCGATAATCCAGGACCAGTTGAGGGACATGATGGAACTGAGAGACTATCAGGAATCTACGTGGCATCTAGCACCTCGCGTTATTTCAGGTATCTTTGTGGGAAAAAAGGAGTAGAAGCTTGAGAGACGGGTGCGGAGCTAGGAGGGGGGGAGGGGGACATATACTGTAGGACACACCGCGCCTCCACGATAAAGATATTACCTTCAGCAAGCTAGAGGGCTTGGTGCTATATTCACTGGATTGATAAGAACTGCCAACTGCAGAGGTCCCGAACACCGGGCGGTTGCTGGGGAGGGGAGGAGTGAACGCCAGATTCCTTCTGACAACAAGCGTTCTGGGAGCAGGTGGAAAAGAGTGTTGCTGCTTATCATGCTCCACTAAATCTGCTGTGATTAGGATTTCGAGTTCGAACCGGACAGACTATCTTGACACGATTAGCTTAGAGGAGATGAATCGGGTCCTCCTTCAGTGCCGAAGCAAAGGCTTTGCAAGGAAATAAAAACTCTCAAGGACGTTGTGTGCGGCGCACGTATATGAAGCTGACTTCTGATAATGATTCCTGTGAGTCCCGGGCCCATGATATTATGCAGAGCGGAATATAATATAGTAATTGCGAACATTAGCCATAGCCACTCTTGGAGAGCAATAACCCACAGTTAAAAACCTTGCAATCTTGATTCCAAAGAAGATAAATTAACGCCTGAATTTATTGTTCTAGCAGAGCACAGTAAATTTGAATTGTTCTACACATAGTAGTTTAAAGATTAAAGGCATAGGCCCTTTTATCGAGCTATTTCAACTAGTCTAGTCTAAGAGTGTAAAGCTTCTAGCAACTATTGGTAGCCGATGGCCGGCCATGGTGAGCCTTCTCAGACGTATGGAAGTGAGAATGGGACAAAATTCGAAAGTGCAATTCTGCCCAGCGCCACCCTAGAATAACACGAAGAGTATGTAAGTGCTGTTCCGCATCAGCTGTCATATATCTGTATATGCCGTAATACGCACTTATACGCGGAATTGCATTATACTGTTTACGTATTTCTTTGTGTGTTATGTTTAAGCGACACTCCACATAGCACAGGCGGCGCTTGTAGATAATCAATCAACACTGTTCTCATTCACCCCACGAGTGCGATCGCAACTTAGGTCTAAGATCACATGACAAAAAGAGGAATTGGCTATATGAGAGTACGTGTTAATTGCCATAACAGAGCCAAAATACTATAATTTCTAAAATGCCCAACAGACTTATAGAAGCACTCGGTTAGATGCTTCCTCATCATTTCTGGGCCTCTCTTTTGTGTCCGGCGGTGTTCGTTAGATTGTCGGCTAGATCCAAAAATATAATTAAAAAGCCCTCGATTCACGATTGCGCAAAGACGCATGGTGACCTGTGCCATACTAATATTCGCCAACATACTGGGGGCTTTGATTGGCGCATCGCGTCGACGTCATCAATTCTTCTCGACGGTTGTTTCTAGTCTGTCATACGGCTTTTTTTCGCTGGCGCTAGTTTTCTAATTTTTATAATCGAAAGGAAATGTCAAAATTGTGTTGAAGGTCCATGTAACCCCCTGGCGGACTCCAAGGGTGTCGATGTTAACATTTCAATTAGGGTTAGTGCCAGTTCTCCAACCGATGAGTTGAGATCACTTTCCATGACAGAACCAGCAAGGCCCTTCCTCCTGACCTCCCTAGGGGTGAGTGAAGGTACCATCTGCCCCCCACCCATCCATCATCGATCAAAAAACCAAAAAAGTCGAAAACAACCCCACCATGGTACCACTTACCCCATCAAAACTTTTGACACAATCCATACCTAGGTACTTACCCCTTTACCTTTCTCGTCCTTGTTGTTGAGAAGGGGTGAAATCCATGCATCTTGTCCACGCCTTTGAGACCTCGAACATAATACGAACACACCATCAGCCATCGAACTCACCCCACCAAACAGCACTCCTACTTACACTATTGATTGACTCACGCCCGAGATTTCTTCCCACCTCACGTTGAAATAGTTTGCGAACATCTTGAAATTACATTGCAGGAACAGCCGGGCTGATATTTAAATCCAAGACATGCATGTATGTTCATGTTCCGATTGAATTTGGAGATAATCCACTTCGCGAATAAATCGACATATTCCCAAACAACCTGCAACTTGGAAACTAGGCAGTCATAGTTGGGAGCTGCAGCAAGCAGCCAATAGTGTTGCTTGATAAGCTCATCACCGAGCTACCGCTACGGGTAAAAAAAAAGCCTAGACGTACAGTCACCGACCGGTCGAACACCCCACGGCGAATACCGTCCAGTGGCGAATCCGATAGTTTTGCATGTTTGTTTTGTTTGTTTTCATCATACTGCATTCACTCTATCTAGAGTATGGCAGTGCCCGATTCCCCTCCCCCTCCGGATGACCGGCCAGGTGGGGGAGCTCCCCTCCTTCTATCCTTGTTCCCTCTAACAAACGAAACAAAAGCAAGATGAATGGTAGTACACGAAACAAAGGGAAAGAAAGAGAATGGCTGCTAAATACACTCTACTCTTCTCAGCGGCATGGGAACTTCCCGACCTCTGGTCACAAGGAAGTTTATCGCCGCTTGGCCGCACATCTCTAGGGAAAACAGCTCGGATGGTTTTGAATTTTGTTGACAGCTACAGCCGTAACAACAGATTTATCTTAAACGGACGGTATTCATCATTAGACGGTTAGTCGTGATCACTATGATGTCAAATCTAACTTAGAGCTTGGGTTTAAGTCCCATTATTTAGGCACTACACTGCCAACTGGAAATATCAAAGCTTCTAAAGTCGCAGCAAGACAGATGTGACAGTTGTGCAGGATTTTCACATACAACCATTCCGTGTTCTCGTCAACCTCCCTATTTTCCTCGAGTACTACTACACAGTATCTAGTTTTTATTCTAGCGAGTCTTCCTATCAGCAATCCTACAACTTCAACTTTCATAATCTTCCTCGAGTACAACCAAACTACATCTACTTTTCACCCCTGCGAGTCTCCACCCACCAACAGAGGTTACAAATCCTGATTTCACTTGCTCTCAGCATACCGGCCTTCTCCACGCTCCTGATCTTTGTCCGCCCCGTCATCAAAATTGAACCTAGGGCGCTGGTGGGAAGCGAGGCTGAATAGGATGTGGTGGCGACGAGGAGCACCGACAGATTATTAGGTTACCCAGACAAGGACAGGACAGGATGGCGGTAGGAATTTACTGGAATATTTCGTTCACGCTACATCAAGTTAGTTCCCTGCTCCGGTTATACCGCTCAGTTGATTCCGCCGACATTCTGGACTTGTTGGCTGACTGGCTCGATAAATGGCCCCCCGCACAGCAGTCGACTTATTGTTCACGAAGCAGGTGGCTTTCCAGTTCAATCAAATGTTAACAGATACAAGATTTTACTCGATAGGATGACTCGCCCCTGGACTGGAACGGCCACTTGGCAGCAATTTCGCTTACGTCCGCAAATCTCGTTCGTTTGATTTCTGGATCCGTCAGTACGTTTACATGTAATACCCACCTTCGAGCCTCTTCCACGATTTAAGCAGCTCTATTCGTTATAGCAAAAGAAACCTGCCAACGCATCATGGGTTGAAATGAATGTACTCGATGGTCAATTGCAGGGTGACGGGTTGATTGAGGTACATACATAGGTGAGACTGTACTCACTGCCGAAAAGACAAATAATTGTAGAGTACATACATCAAAACCGCAACCACATCCTATCTAGCTGTGACGACTCTATCTACTATAGGAAAAGTTTTATAGCTTGCTTTATTTACTTATCGAAACTGGTTAATCGAGGTCGGCATCCATTCGAGGTCAGTGACGCTTTCTTCTTGAACCCTGGGGCTTCCGTACATTCCGCCACGCATGACACGCGGGCCGTGCTGTAGTATAAACAGCAGCTTATATATTTTAACAGAGGTATGCTGGTGTCCGTCGACACCGAGAGAGCCTATAACGGCAGATGCGATGGGCCTGGTAGCGTACGAATCGGCGAGAACGTAGCTTCCGTCTCTAACTTCTTAGGAGATAATGAATCGCTGTGCCAGTTCTATTTTGAAGTAGTGGGTATCATCCAAGCCCATGCCCCTGTTAGGATCCACCAACGTTTGGTTTTCCAGAGGAAATGTTTCTGCAATCTCTCCCGGCGCCTTCTCCTTGAATGGATGCACAAGTTCCAAGATTCGGAAACTTTACATTGATACTGACAATCTAAGGTAGAGATGAGATATATCAGACTTTGTTGCTTGATCTCTTGCGTATCCGCGAGTAATGAGATATGGAGCGTGAGAGGCCCACGCAGTGGTTGATACTAAAATCTGAGTAGGCTTTGATTGACACGGCGGGATCGTATTTCGATAAAGGAGATAAAGAAGCCTTGATGTGAGGATTGGCCAACTTTCCTTGAGATAAGGCAGAAGATGTTCTTGGTGACTGATCACATAGATTACGGTATAACTTCCGATAGAAGCGAACCGCGACTCAACGTTAGAGCCAAAGACCACCAAAAAAGGCACCGGCTGGAAGCGGCTGCTGCATCCGAGAAACGTGGTCACCCAAACCGATTCTTCTGTTGCGACTATAAAGGGGAGAACCGTGTATATTTGCTATAGTGCGATATCTATGTACAGGTCTAAAGGTCCAAGATGCGTAGGGAAGGAAAGAACAAAGTGTGAAGTCTAAAAGAGCAGTCACGAACCTTATGGCTCTATCAGCACTTCCCCCTCTTGCTGCGCTAACAAATAGTAGCAAGTACACAGAACTAAGAACTAAGAAGGCCACGGACGAAGGACCCATCTGGCCAGCCAATAAACAGCCGTAGTGCAGGAAACTCCCCAGAAACTTACACCATCCCCGGAACATATAAATAGTAAAACTTAAGAGTAGTAAAAGTAAAAGCGGGCAGTTCCCAACAAAGACAAAAATCTAAACTGCCGCTCATGGCGGAAAACTCAATAAACAAAGAAATTTAATGTTGAAGGGCGCAGGCTCTCCTCGCCCACGGCATCGCAACCGAGATTCACTGGGTCCCGGGACACTCCGGTATCCCCGGGAACGAAGAAGCAGACTGTCAGGCGAACTTAGCCCGAGATGCAAGCGGAAACGCGGCGATAGAGCGGCCATACACCTCGGCCTCGAATAGAGCTAGACGAATCTCCGAGGGAAGGTCAGCAGCCAAGGCAAAGTGGGAGGCCGACAAGTGCAGCAAGCACTTCAGCTACAGACTCAAGGGCAAAGCGGGGACTAAGAGACCTATCCCGATGACAAGCGTGAAGTCGCTGGCTGCCAGGTTCTACCGACTAATATGCGGGTATGCACCCACTGGAGTCTACCTAAAACGGTTCGGCCACCGAGAGGACGACAAATGCTGGTGGTGTGAAGGGACAGTGGCCCAGACGCGGGAGCACCTCTTCCGCCACTGCAGCCGGTGGAGAGACCAGCAGAAAGTGCTCTGGAAAGCGGTGGGAAAGGTGACGGGCTGGAAAGCGGGCAGATGCCGACACGTGCAGGTCTCTGAGCTGTTTTCCATGGAAGAGTGCGACCAAGCGGTGGTGAATTTCCTGGCGGCTACTGACGTCGGGAAGTTCCCGCCCAAATGAATGACGGTATGGAGCGGGCGCAGAGGCTGACTCAGGTGCGGGGGGCGGCGGTCTTTCTCTCCTTTTCTTCTTCTCTTTTCTTCTGTCTTGTAAGCGCGGGCAACGGGTTTATATCTTCCTATCTTTCATCTTTCATCTTTCATTTGTCAGCGGGGACGAAGGGTAGTGGGTGGGAGCTCCACCATCTAGCCGGCTCGCCCGGAGGCGGAGGGGTTATTAGGCTCTGTCATACTCTAGTAAGAGTGAATACAGTATGAATAAACAACAACAACAAGAAATTTAACGTGCCCCGCGAATCGCAGTCAGGCTAGAGGGAGAGAGAATGTATGTATGGCCCCGTGAAACCACAGTCAGGCAAGCCCCACGAATCGCAGTCAGGCAAACATAATAGTCCCGTGCATCACACACGAACTTGAACACAAAATTGTATACCCCCGTGAGTCACAGTCGAGGCTAAACAGAAATCAGTACCAAAGGCCTCGCAAATCGCAGGCAGGTCAGCCCCGTGAATCACAGTCAGGCTGTATTTTAGATAAGATCTCGTTCCCCGGCCGTTATAAGATTCGAACGAGCATTATGTGCGCGCTGCCGCTTTGAACCATAATGGCGATGATGCGACTCCGGTTTAAGTTCCGGATGAAGAATCCAACAATCATCTTGTTGGTGACCTTCTCTATTGCAGTAGTTGCAAGTAGGACGAGGTTTATCAGACTGTCGATGGCGCTTTGGGTTGGAGTAGAGAGCCAATCCGGTACCGGCATCACCAAGCTTGGTAGTTTGGCCAGCTGCTCGTCGGCGGTCTTCATCACGGAGCTGGCTAACGAGTTGGTCGACATCGATTTCGGCATCTGCTGTCTGGCGAAAGGATTGGGTGGTAGCGACAATAAAGCTTTCGTAGCCTTTGTCCAGACTATTGAGAAGCACTGAAGCCTCAATTTCATTACTGACTGTAGCACCAGAGCTGCGAAGCTGCTGGATATGCGAGCGGTAGGCATCGAGATAGAGGTCCATTGCGTTTCCTTTGAGCTCAAGTTTTCGGTAGTCAGCAAGCTGTAGAGTAAAGAGCTTTTGCCAAAAATAGAAACGAGCAGAGAATCCCTTCCTTTCATAGAGGTTCTTCAGCTTTGCCCACAGCTCAACTGGATTGCGGATGGCTTCGACACAGCGTTCGGTGCGTTCGTCAAGGTAGAGGAAAACCGTAGCGGTAGCTCGTTCGGCGTCTTCGTCCCACTTCATTGCAGCGGCTGCATTAGTATGATCGGCGAGACCGGCGGTACTGGAGCGAGTGCGGCTGCTGCTGCTGCTGCTGCTGGCATTTCCGGAGTTAACTGTAAGGCGTAAAAGGCGTTGAGATACAATCGACCAGAGACCTTCTCGGATGAGCAGCATCTCCATTTCCGTCTTCCATGTTGCGTAGTTGTTGTCGGTAAGCGTCGGTACGAGATGTTTGTAGAAAGGAGGCGAGGAGGACAAAGGGTTCGGCATTGTGGGACATTTGTGTAGCGATAGTTTTCGGGTAGATCCGATTACTTCTAGACCAACGGACCTCTGAGAGCTACCTCGGTTCACGACGGATTCTCTTTCTATTCTCCTCACTCAAACCGGAAAACTACCAGAAGGCCTAAAAGAACAGTCAAGCTCGGTTTCTGTATATGCCGGTTTGGTCGTGGATCGAAATTGTGGCTGTGTCGTGAGTGCCATAGCTATCTTACGCTGATCACCAGCATCTGCTAAGAGTTGATTGACGTATTGTTGAACATGATAGGTTGATGGTCAGGTATAATTTCTTCATCTTGTTGCTTCATGGATGACCTAACATTGCGTAAAGGCTGCAAGTGGAGCAATGGTGAACAAATCTTAGAGAGCTAAATATCTAGAATTATCGATTCCAAGATATTCATCCTCCTGAAATCAATTTTATGTCCTTCGTCGAACAGCTCAATTCCAACGGTTCACACTTCATTTTCTTTCTCACCACGCCCCACCGAAAAGGATGACTGCCTACGGCTTAAACACATCTCGATAGATTTTATCTTCGAAATCGATACCGCTTTCTTGGGCCGTAGATCGAGGAGATAGCTAGCATGTATAACCTACAAGAGGTGAGACGTTGTAAGAGCGGATGATCGGATACGCACTGTGCACGGTAGCCACTGGAGAGAAAAAAGTACATATAGCTACTCATAAAAAAGATCGGGAATTCCCTGTTCTGGCTAATACAACAGTTTTTGGGGGGTTGGTCTCTACTACAACTTGGTATGATCTAGGGATCAGCTCTCAAAACCCTGGTAGAATTGCCTCAAATATTGAAGGGTTGAAGTCTGATGTCTGAAATCCTCCCTGAAGAGGTTTAACCACGTTCAAACCCCTTTGCCCACTGTTTCCCGATCTTTTCTACTAGTAGCTATACTTAGCTGCATGAGGGGACAAAACATTCACTTCCGGTCGATAGCCAAAAGGAAAACTAACTGATAATCGTGTTTTTGGTGTTGGAGGATGAGGCAGACCGCCAGGGCATCAAGCCGTCAACCCGCACCTAGAAAACTGAAAGCAGTATGTTTATGAGTTCGATGCGACGGGACTATGCATTCCGTGGGTATTGATAGAGTCCCAAGGACTGGGTTAGGTAGCGCAGTCCTGGTGGTTAATGACAAGCGCAATAGAGGTGTTTAATAAATAGAGTTCAAACATATGGTCAGATGGTATACTTTTCATCTCTCTTGGGCTGGCTGCGGCAGTGACCTATCTCTAATACTTTTGTTCCGCTGTTAGGTTGTATACGCGGGGGTCACTATACTTTCCTTCATTTATACAAAACTTTAATTTCATTCCATTTGTTACTTCTTGTTTGTGTGAGTACAGAATTAAAGTTCTAGAACTCCCCTAATCTTTTAGTTTTCTCAGGATAGGTTTGGGCTAATAAACTTCCGAAATTCCTTGCCGACTAGAGATTCCCATGTATATAAAAGTCACCGAATACATAGATCCCATCCTCGCGCCGAGGACGCATTTTCTGTAGGTACAACCTATTATTTCAGGCTATCATCCGGGTTTGCTGGTTCAAAATTTCAAACTCTTTTTTATACCAATTGAAGCTACAATCTTTGCTTATTAAAAGATATTCTGTGAGCATGAGGGGAACAGTTGCATCATGCACTCGCACTCGCAATTTTGTTACGTATATTGTTGAAATAGTGATACTTAGAGAAGCTTAATTGTATATTATCTAAGAGTGCCACAAGGCCATATATATATATGAGTACAAGTGTGAATGCGTGCGTACGCATCTATGTATAGACCCTTCAGGCCGACAGCAATCTCCGGTCATACGAGGCTCACCTCCGGCCATACGAGATGAGTCTCCGGCCACAAAAGACAGAGACCTATTATGTAATATATATAAGATCTGAGACGTGTTATAGTTCTAATACAGGCTCACTGTAACCGAGGCTGATGATAGTCACTTGTATACAATCTACCCTTGGTATAACGGACCCCCTTCTACCGGATTTTCAGAGAGCAAAAGTGTGCTTGCCACATAAAATTCACCTGTTATATATACCGGATTGGATCGTTGAAAATATTAACCCTTGCTCCTATACAAATAATCTCTGCTATACCGAATGCCAAGGCGACTTATATCGAATTGAGTGCTTGAGATGCTGAAAACTCCCTAGCTTGGGATTCCTGGAGGAGTAATTTTGTCTTAATATACCAAATTCGACAATTATCTCTGCTATAGCCCTTATTACTTGATTTATATACCGAAACCTCTCTGTACCGGACGAAAAAGGCCGGATTTTTGGCGTCCGCTATAGCAAGGGTAAACTCTATATCTTAAGTCCTTCTCTTTTCTCTGTACTATAGTCTATACGCACATGGTTCTCCCCTCCATTTTGCCCCACGTCAGTGTTGCGTATGTAGAGCTTAGCGTGATAGCTTATAAGCTGGTGAGTAGCATCCGGTAAAGGTATGCAAGACATATAGCTCTCTTATATGTATCTCGAGACATTTCTCTCTTTCCCAATACTCGTACCATGAGACTAATGGGACTAGAGACAGCAATTGCAAGCACACAGTTCTCTTTATGCACAACTCCAACTAATCGGAACGATGTTTCCTACTTGGTATATATACAGGCGATAAGACATCAGTAGCCGCTGTTGCAAACGACTACCACCTTCCACTTCACATCGTCATCACTCCGAAACCCATGCGGATGAAGTGACACAAACTGCACCGGCCTACCACAGAGCCCCGTATGAATACTTACATATCCACCGGTTATACATTTATCCCGTGTACATACGCACCCGGCTATTCATATATCCGAACATGCAGCAATATTTTTCACTACTTACAGCCATGCTAATCCTGAAGTATCATTCCAAGCAAAACATAACGCGGCAGTTTCATTGTGACTTATTAGTTCTTGAGCCAAAAACGTGAAAGCCGCAGTTGTCAACCGCAGCCCAGCGAGCATGCGAGGATAGTGAACCTACATTCAACAACACGCGCACTGTAGTAGGAGTGTATCTATTGCGTTAAGTCATTAGGCTATTCATGTCAATCGCGTAACTGAACACCCGCACATGTCTATTATTTCACAGTTCGTCCATTACCTAAGGTAATAAGTAAGTTACCCCGAGTATCACTGAGTGTTGATGTGCAAGTACAAATGAGTGAATCAACTTTCCAACCTAAGACCCTCCACAGGTGATAGGTGCCGAATACGTAAACACAAGACTTAGTAAAGCTATAGAGCTCGTTGCGTCAAAGTTATTGGCCGTTGAACTGTTGCCACAGCGCTCGCTGGTGACTGCCCGAAATTGTTTGATCGTGTATATACAGATTGGAAGAAATATCTTGTAGTCCCGACCAGTCGGCTAACCCACAAGTATGACTCGCGCTGTGAGAACGTTAAATCATGTGCTAAACCCAGGCTCATCACATGTGCATAGACATATACTCGGGTCTGGGGATAAAGGATCGGATGCTCCTGTTTTGGCAAACAACCACACAGAAACTAAAATTAAGGGTGCCACACACAATTTTAGGTAAAGTGCGATCTGAATAATACCTCAGATTTCTCCCTATTGACACCCACAGGAGCGTTCGATCCTTTACCCCCAGACCCGAGTACAAAGTGAGATAAAAATGCCGTGCGATTTGCTCGGGGCCTTTATACATGGGGGCCGGCAAGAAAAGAACAGACATCCAACAGAGTGAATGTCTTGTTTACTTATTGCCTAAATGATAATGTTACCATAGCAACAGCTATTGGCTGGATACGATCTGGATGGGCTGGCTCCTGGCTGGCTAGATATGATCTGGACGGGCTGGCCCTCTGGTAGTTGGATGCGATCTGGACAGGCTGGCTCTCGAATGTCTGAAGCAGATTGAGACGGGCTTGCTCTCTACTGGCTGGATACAATTTGAACGAGTTCGGCTGGCTGTACGTGATCTGGATGGGCTGGCTCTCGAATTTCTGGAGACGATCAAGACGGGTGGACATGCTCCGGATAGGCTGGCTATCTGCAGACTAGAGACAATTGAGATGGGCTGACTTTTGGCTCGCTGGATACGATTTGGACGGGCTAGCTCTCTGCTGGCTGGACATCGTCAAGATAGGCTGGCTCTTGGCCAGCTTGAGATGAGCTGGATGAGCTGACTCTTGGTCAACTGAATATGATTTGGATGGGCTGACTTTTGGCCAGCTAGAGACGATCTAGACAACCCTGACATACTCACTCTGAGATGGTTCTTGGCTAGCTGGATGCGATCTGCACAGGCTGGCTCTCAGCTGGCTGCAATCATTGGCTGGCTGGACGCAATCTGGACGGGCTAGCTCTTGGCTGGCTGTACGGGCTGGCTCTCGGCTGGCTGGACGTAATCTGGACGAGCTAACTCTGCGCTGGCTTGACGCAATCTTGATGGGCTGGCTCTCGGCTGGCTAGACGTAATGTGAACCGGCTGAGAGCTGGCTGGATATCATGGGTTTTGGGGTTTAGGATTCTTTTTTACCGACGGGGGCGGCAAAGCTGCCACCATACCTAGTATAACTAATGAGGTCATTATCTGGCGAATTTTCGAGTAGTCTCGGAGTATGGTACACTTTTCGAGCTCAAATCCGAAAAATTGCCGCTTCGCGGACAAAGACTAGTGTATTACTAATCGATTCTCCGAATGCTCTGGTTACAGGGTCCCCACCATATATCGATATCGCCAGCTACAGTTGCATCGCAGGGTAGACCTATGAGGGATCCAGTTACTTTCCTCTTAAACAAGCGGCCGCGGTCGGAGAGGTAAGAAAAGAACACGATGCCAAAAGAGAAATAAAAATATAGTACCTAGAATTCTCGCAAGGTCAGCTACTCCTACTAACCGGGCGATAATGTGCTTAAATACTTAGAAGCTGAGCGGATGGGCAGCCTTACTTTCACATTTCTATGACCATAACTATTGTGGACACTACCGTGAACCAAAAAGAGGATACCCAGACGATTGCGACGCATATAAGTAGAATAGAAAGTACTGATAATCTAGAGATTTGAGATTCAACTGTAGATTAAAAATCCTAAGAGTACCACCACAGTTGGGAGAGCACAGTCCGCTGGTAGGTAAGAATATTCTACCAGACGGCTCCATCCGTGTAGTGTTTAAACGCTTCGGGGGCAGATATCTTTTCGCCCACTTAAGGATACAAGACTCCACAGTTAAACGCCATGCCGAAGAAAAGGAATGAAATCGAGGTACTTTGTATGTTTCTGTCCACATAGTCAAGAAAATTCCTAGCGATTAACCGCGCGTGGGCTGTAACGAAGTTCTTTTCTCCTCAGTCCCTATGATGTACACGAAATTAACGGAATTGGGGAATGTCGAGCGACCGTTCGGAGGCAATTTGCTCTGGGATGTCGTCAGGGCTATAGAACGAAACCTTATATTAAGGCATTACTTACTTTATCTTAAGAAACCTCTATCCAGTTACTACTTCTTCCAATGAAACTATCCACAGAAGAAGTAAGGATACAAGTTTGTTGTGCAAGCCTACTCAAAGATGATTCCAGCAGGCGATATTGATTTTGACAGGAAGCTCTGATCAGCTGGCCTAGAGGCGTTGGCTGGTGTCTAGATGAGTCTAAGATCTCGTTCCCAGCGTTTTCGTCGGCCGTAATCTCGGCCCCACGTCCTCAAACGTGATTGAGCTTGCAAAAAAAAGGCAGACTCTGGATACGAGCGAAGTGTGCGCCGATCTATCCTACTATTTATCTATGACGAAGTAGGTGTGTACTCTGCAATATCACGCAAACACAATCCTTTACCTTTTGAACTACCCGGGAGTCCCCAATTGCCAACTAATGCTCCAACCCCCCATTTCTGTCCAGCTCATTCGTGATTCTCAGTGCCTTGAATCCAGCGGACGGTTCTCATAGGTACTTCCCTGCTTCATCATGATAGTTTGGGTTAGTTGCGGAGGATGCTGCGATAGTGGCCTCGTACCCCGGCCCTTTGATCTCACGTGATTTTATACTAACCGATGGGAGGAGAGTTCTGTTAATATTGAAGGAAAAGCTACTCTGTTCTGGTATCGGAACCCTATTGCAGCGGTTGGTGAATCTGACCCAAATTGAGATCATGAAAAAAAGTAAGGAGAAAAGGCCTGGAGACATCACTCCACCAAAATTTCAAATTACCTCCAGAGAGCTGAGCTTTGGGGGGCATTAAGTTACATCTACCTGAGTCAATACAAAGTATTTTTTAAAGAATTTCATCACATGTGCACTTACTGCAGCCTTAGCCTGGGCTTGATCCGGATTATTGCCAGCTTAACCCGGTTGCTCTCCTTCACTTTACACCACCCCTGTTCCTAGTATATTAATCTGTGCTTCGCCAAATAAGATACAGAACTTTGCGGCAGGCGAAGTAAGAGCCGCACTCATTCTTTCGGCCGAGACAAAGTAAGCGGACTAGCAGTCCTTAAGTTGGATGAACTTGATATACTCACACTATCAAACGAGATATAAAGCTCCTGGATGCAGCTCCTGGATGCGAAAGATAAATCCGCTGAATTGCTGTCCAAGTCGGTGATTAGCTAATCAGCCCTATGATCCCTGAAATTTTTGACACCGTAGGTGGTGTAACGCTGCGATAGTGGCGGCCTGGTCAGCTTTTGCATTTGAACTGTTCCATTAAGCATTTGATGCTTCGTATCTACCCTTTTGCCAACGCGGATTGTCGTGTTTTCACTTGGTGCAGGGAGAAAGTAGAGTATATCAATGAGTGGCTGAAACTTTCCAATAATAGTCATCAGTCTTGATCAGATGGCTTTCCCCGCTATATCATTTGTGGTGAGCGTCTAATCAATGCTAATCGAAGGATTCGAAAATTCGAATTCTTCGCATTGCTGGATGCATATATATTTATAATTTAAGCCGGTGTGATGTCTGCGGGCCGCAGTTCGAGGCAAAGTCGCTGCGTCATAATACACAGGGACTTCCTTGCATTATTATACCTTACAAATTACGACTAGACCTACAGCACTACACGTACAGGCCAAGACACGCGCACCGGACAAACAGTCCCAATGCTTTGATTTTGGGGTGTCAGAAGGCCCTATTGATTGTTGGTTTGAGTGAGTACTTAATTACCAGAATCTACCACGAATCCAGCCGAAGTTCCGTAGTAGCAATAGTGTTACACTTACCGGTGGGAACACAGCGAAGATTCGTAACATAACATCGGCATCCCTCCAGCCTCTTATCCCTGATTCCATGAAATGTTAAGAGCGGTGAAATGTTAAGAGCGGTGAAATGGCATCACGGGTTTGAGCATTATCTTAGCGTATCCTGGCCTTGGTCGTTCTGAAGGCCTGTGCAGCTGCGCAGAGTGCAACATGCAGCATGTATCTGCACATGTGCGGGACCTTGTTTGCCTTTTGCAGCCTTAGATCTGATGGGTGGAAGCCACAGCAAAAAGCGAAAGCGAGAGAAAAAAAGATGATCTGCTGTTCAGTTGAAAAATTGATAACGGGAACTTGCTCTTGTAGATTGACTTGAAGGGAACTTACTCGGTGTACAAAGCTACGTAGAAAGCGACTTCTACTTATTAACAAGCGCTCAGTACCAAAGGAAAGTATAGCAACAAGATGGTGTGCGGCCTGTCTGTACCAAGTGTACTGGCGGTGAGGTCATAGCGTCAGGGGTCAGGCGTAAAAGGAAATCAGACGCCGTAATCAGCTTTTGCCAAGTATCTAGCCTGTTGCAAAAGGAGTTCATCAAACGGAGTCAGAACAGCTTGGTGCTGTCACGATTAGATGTCAGCGGGAGCATGTATAAGGCAATGGATCTATTACCAACGAACGCCGGCTCTCTAATCGTGAAATGCCACATTCAAGCTATATAGAAGTGTTCTTCTGTGAAGTCTTAATTCTCAGGTTCTCGTATATGGAAGACGAAATCGGGAGTGCAGGGATTCTAACTAAGAGGGGAAATTTAAAACCTACTTCAGAGCACTCATAATGCAGATCCAAATCATGAATCCAGTAGCACCAATAAGGGTACTCCAACAAGAAAGGAAATCTACTTAAATTAATATACGACACTGCTATGAATTAGGACAATTTACCCGGCAGTTTCATACGAGTGGCAAAGAACCTAGCCGCGTCACATGTCCAATGGAGCCGAAGACAACTGATCAGTTGCAGTTGTGATTTCTCAGTTTCATTGAACTTTTGTTCGTAGCAACTGCAATGAGTATTTCCCTGGCTTTTCAATGTCGGTTGTCGGACACATCCCGGATTAACTTTGGCAGAAGGTCAACAAAAGCAAAAAGAACGTTCCGCAAGGCATGGTGGGGCAGTCGTTGAACATAACGCTCGACCCCCTAGCACAGGGAAGTCGAAATTGGGGGTGCTTTAGTGCCAGGTTTTCATATTGTTGGTACAAAAGGACACACATACAAAATCTGTCTGTGCGTGTTGGATTCATCTCGGATGAAGCTGATAGCAAACATGTAGATGGATTTTCTATGCGATCCTTTTAGCCCAAAATTGCCTGTTTGGGAGGGCGAAGGGTTCCTAGTGGCTGTGAGTACGTCCCCATCAGCTCGGCGAACAGACTTCTCGGACTTAGAGCCACGGTGGTAGGCATGACGAATAGAGGACCTCGGGATTCTGTGGGATGTTAATCTCAATATCGATTTTCGTCATATCCCCATTCAGTCGCGAATTTCTTCTTTCTCTTGCAATTGCCCCTGAGTACGCAATCCAACAACCCGTCTCTGTGAAGCAACACAGCTTGCATGTATTTCTAGCATATCCCTTTGTCATTTCCCACCTCCCGCCTCATTTGTTGCGCTAACCCAAGAACGGTCGCCACACCAGTAGGTGGGTATCATCGGTGAATTTTCGTGTTGCCAAATGGTGTCGATAAAAGCTGCAACTTCTTTCTCGAGAATATAGACTTAGATAGGATCGAAGACTGGGTAAGAGTGGCAATTTTATGCATTGTGTTGGCACTTCTCTGTACCTGTAGCCAGGCTGGCGAGGGAAATTTCCAGAATGCCGTAAATCTATTGCTAGAATATGAGGAATGCCAGCAGAACTCTGGAATATCTTGGAAAATCGATTTTGTTGGAATCAGAGGTATGATTGTATGGTTGCCTTTTCTCCGAGGGTGTCAGAGGTAGCGTAGAGTTGTCTCGTGCCTATGCAGGTTTTGTCGCTCCTCCTAACGTGTTCCAGGGACTTTAATGTGTCCCTGCTTTGCTGTGATCAGCTGTAAGCAACATACTAGTGGCGAGTGGGCTTGTGATATGTAGGAAATTACTTGACCACCCCCAACTGTCTACATCGGTAGCAGCAGCATCAAATATCAGCTCCGTCCCGTCAGTCTACTACCAAAAACCATCAAACCTACATATATATCTCCAGCAGGCAATCAATCCCGCGGCTCATCGTATCACATCGGCTCGATACCCGAACCCGAGTGGCTCCGATACCGTATTCGTGTTCTCCTACGTCATTAGCGGTAAGGAAGCTTGCATTCTGGATCCAATGCAAACGTAGGACTGACTTGTGGCGATAATAGAGCGGGGGTTGGAATCCTGTATGTCCTTGTTTTGGCGTCAACACGTCGAATAGAAAGATAGCCGATAAATCCGGTTGAGCGCGAATCAGTGCTGCTACTGCAATCGTAAGTTCGTTCACATACAAATTAGACGGTTGCAGGCTGCCTGTTACTTGAGACGCGAATTTACATGGGGCCGGGGACATGCGGTGACTTACTTGCCCGGACAGTGGTCCCGGAGTGAGTAGGTTCCCATACTGAGCAGTACTCAACCGCTCTAGATTGTTCCTTGTCCCTGGTATTCCAAGTGACTGCAGTCCAAAACTGTCCTCGTCTTTAACATAAATTCTTAATATCGTGGATCATCTAACCCGATATGTGGATCTATTAGTAAGTACTATTTATCCAAACGATGCAACCAGAAAATGAACCACAAATCAACTACAAGGAGAAAATTGGAGAAGGAGTCTTTAAGGTGGAATTGAAGCTGGAAAGCGACCTGGAACCACGCACCTATGCAGTAAAATGTTTCCGAACTGAAGAGTTCCGGGACAGAGAGTTCGAAACCCACGAATATATCGCAAAGGATCGGCTCCTGCACGATTCTATCATACAGGCGTACACGATAAGGACCTTAAAGGCAACTGATGGCACTATCTATTATTGTATTGTCCTGGAACTGGAGGGTGGAAGTTTGGCGGACCAATTGGCCACCGATGGCCCAGCACTCAATTTTTCAGATGACGAAAGCCATCTGATGCATGTCCGTGGATTGATTGGAGCTCTATGTTTCCTACACAAACTGGGAGCTCATTACGATCTCAAGCCAACTAACATTTTAGCCAAACGTTCCGGCCCAGGGTATGTTCTCATCGACTTTGGAGTGTTTGTTAAGAACACATTGCCAGTCCTTTGTGATAAGAGTTTCAGCGAATATTCTGCTCTACACTCACCCAATGAAAGAGCTGACGGGAAAGCCGATGTTTGGAGCCTGGCATGTGTTCTCCTCGAACTTTTGATATGGGGATATCTCGGTGGCAAACCTGCAGTCGATGAGTTTCGGAACAAAAAAAAAGCCGAGCTAGAGAAGAATCTACCAACATATTATACCGACAAGACTGAATTCTTCTATGTTCTTCTCGAATCTGGTGAGGCAAAATTGAACCCTGCTGTCGAACAGTGGTTAAAGAAGCTTGGAGATGTCTGTCAGCTGGTCCCTCTACTGCAGGGGATGCTCAATATCGATCCCGAAAAAAGATTAACGGCTGTGGAAGCGCTCAACCAGTTTGCAGAATGTATCAAAATTTGATTCCAGCGAATGATTCGAGGTTAGCACTATCTCGAACAGTCTGTAGTTGAGCTGATCAAATTGTACCAGGCACCACGCCCAGTCCAAAAAGCCTCGTGGATTCTTTGCTTCCAGTTCTTGAAAGATCGAGCCGCCGGATAAGATAGGGATATTGCAGTCTCATCACTAGGATCCGTTGAATTTTGGAAGCCCCACCAACGTTGCAGGACCGTCGACCAACAGGCTGGAGTTCACCCTAGTGGGACATACCGGTATATACAAGCAAGGAAAGAATAATACTTTTTGCATCGTTTGCTTTGCTTTTCTTTGCTTTGATGGACGCTGAGTGTATTGTATGTTGTAATAGAAAGGGCCCTAGTGCAATTGTACGGAGAAGCCTAGTGTTCCTTGGTTTGCACTTTTTGCGTTGCTTCTCTTGCTTTAGTTTGTATTGCTATGAGAAATCCAAAAACTCGTGCGACCCGTAGCAATCCCGAGTGACACCATGTGATTTGGACAGCAGTACTCCTATGATCGGACAGTGATACTTTAAACAGAAGGCGTTCTAAGCGGGCACTGTACCGACATATGAAGTCAGTATGGCCACTTGGAAACGATGGATACGGGCACCAAACGACGGCTCTGATTCGCGGATAGTGGTTATGGGCGAGTGATATTCAAGTACTAGAAGGAAAACTTTTCCTTGGCAGGTCAAATTCCCATGATACCTCTCGAGGAGGATGAATATGGCGAAGACGACAAATAACGAGACGGCCGAAGAGCCTCGAAGGAGAAGAGGAGAGATACAAGGTGAGAGACGCGAAGGTCGAAGGTGGAACAAAATCAATAGTCATTGGGAGAGCTAGCAGTATAAGTACATATACTCTACCATATTAATAGGGTCCCTCTAGAATTAGCAAACCTCAAATGACAATCTGGAAGCTGAGCTTTTTGACAAGAGTGGGCAGATCAATGATTCGGATATCCAAAGCCTTTAGCCCAGCATTTTTAGCGCTGACGCTAAACAGAGTTGAAATGGTGTGCCCGAGCTGATATAATACCAGTGTATCGAACCCACCGTTCAAGCGACCTATCCAGTTTCCAAAAGTAGGCAATTTCCAAATATAACAGCCGTAATGTATCTGCAATAACCGTTCTCTCAACGCCTAACTGGAGGTAATCTTTGAAGCTGAGTGAAGATCGACAATCCTATTTGAAGTCCGTATGGCTGGCTTGAGATGGCCAGTACGGGCCAACAACCCGGCGAGTGCACTAACTTGGTGCAGACAAGTAATATTTGCAATTGTCGAGTCATGGGAATTAAAGGTAAAACCCAAGCGAAGAAGATGAAGACCATAGATGACAGCATGTCCGCAATGGTGACTTTCAACCAATGGAAACCCAGCTCCGACTCCATTTTGTTGTGTCACCGTAGGCTGTCGTACAAAACCGCCCCCGTCTTGGAAATGGAATGATACATGAGGTCAACTGTAAGCATGTATGGTTGGTGTATTCGAATGTTAAGAATCAGTGTCGACATCTGCGTGCGAGAAAATTATACTTCTAGAAAGATGCTTCGGCTTTTAGCTTGGCGAAAGAGAACGCTACTGTTTAATACTGAAAGCCCTGGTCTAGACTTGGAAGACATCGGGCGATATTCGAGGTCGGTAAGGCTTAAGGGAGATTTTCATGCCGAACGTGAAGGGGGAGCGAGAGGCCCCGAAAACGACGACGCAGGGCTCGGAGGTGTGTATAGAGTAACTTCGAAACTTCCAAACGTACGGTAGCATATCTATCTGTCATAGGGCCCTCTTTAAAGTTAGTATTTGTTTCAGGAAGGGTTTACTGTCAAGCTCGTTACCTTTGAAGGGCCGTGGAAGATATCACGCTGATACTCTCAACTCGCAAGCCATAGGTCGTCCCTGCAGACCTCTAGTCCTGCTCTGCGGTACCTGGCGGAACTTTGTCCATACAATGTTAGGCATTTTACTGAAATTGGAAGTAATGGTTACCTTTCTGACAACTATTTTGGCTGGTAGTGGAGATGTTTTTTTTTTGAGTACAACCTTCTGGACCTGGAAAAGGCAGACCTGACTGCTGATAGGTTTGAGGGCAGTACGTCCGTCCCGGAATCTGGGAAGCAAATTGAGACTTACAATGGGGTCGCAACGGTTTTTTGGCTTCTGAATCTTGTAACATGTCTTTGTTAAACTTGAATTAGGTGGGAACCACCATCGTTAGAGGATTTGGAATTACTTACATTAGAGAATTGTTAGGTATTCGACAACCTGGGCGGAGATGGGAGGTCAACAAGAGCTAAGCGGACGAATTGCATTTCAACGGGAGGTCATAGTCTTTTAATGAGTGCAGAAACTTCCTTTTGGCGAGGCTGATCTTGCTTGTTGGACGTGTTTTGTTTCTTCTGGATTTTAGTGTGGAACGCAGTTACACTATACAAATAGCAGTCTGTACCCGTTTTCAAATAACACCTGCAACAAATATTCCTAAACCGTAGCGTTTACGCTATGAAACTCAGCCTAGGTTGCTCGGGGGTTCAAACTAAATGCGAAAAAGTGTTTTGGACCAGCTTGCATAAAAACAAATACCAAAACCAGTTAAAAACATTACACAGTAGTCTAAGACCCCCCTTTTTTCATGGCCTCGAATCAGGCTCTCAGTTGTGGACGTGCACTAAGATGAAAATGGAAGTAACAAAAAGGGAATAGTGTGGCGAGGGAATGAAGTTGTGAGAGACTTTTTTCATGATCCCAATTTGGATCAGAACTCATAATTTCGGTTAGTATAAAATCACGTGAGATCAAGGGCCGGGGTACGAGGCCACTTTTTTCATATCGTAGGTAGAAAGTCGCTTTAGGTTGGTGTGACATGAGACTGTGCCCAGATTTAGGGTTTAGTGAGTTAGAACTACATGTCATTACGTAGCAAGACAACCGAAAAGCTGGTATGAAAGAGGAGCTGCATGTGGGCGCCCAGGCTGCTTCTACCCTCGAGAACTATACTCACCAGCCGCCCTGTAAGTACTGTGAGGATATGCCACGTGCATTCTCTTACTTTGTCTCACTATTGTATGACGTACTGAGGTTTAAGACGTACGAGCTATGTAGGTGCTACTATCTGCAAAGTGACCGAAGCACCTCCAGAAGTATACGACGTGATACCACTACTCCGCAGGCATAGGTATCCAGCAATCCAAAGACTTAGAAGAGCACCTGCCAGCTTTGATATGATCCTATTGTACTATAGAAATTTGGCAATTAAGATAAACATGGGTACTTTTCCTGCTTACATGCTCTCCCGTCGTGTTGCATATAAGGCTCATACACTTTCAAAACCTTTTCCCAGTGTGACATAACAACAGCAAACCTTACTCGTTAAAAACAAACTCTCCAAACGCACTAATTAGCTAGCTATAGTAAGTATACACAGAACTATTATTCGAGAATTATCTTACCATCAGAGGTAATAAAAATACTAAATTCAGAATGGAAGCAATCATATATGGCTAATGTCCATCAATGATGCCTATGTTCGATTGTGCCAGAGGGTTAGTGTATCATTCATTTCAACATGTCTGGAGACTTTTGTTTTCGGCGGGTATATTTATCGCTGTTATACATTCGTATCATAAAGTTTGCAGATCCTGAGCCGAATGCGTATAGTGATTGGTGATCATTTGGATTCGGCTAGCTGAACCTTCAAGTGTCTCTGTCCCGCTTTTTAACTACTGGAAGCGACATGCGCACGATCTTCAGTTCTCAATTCCAAGTCTTGACGAATAAACAAATCAACCAGAACGAGGCTGGATATGAACTACAAAGAACTGCGGTCGTGGAGCGATATCGTAGGTCAAGGCTAAAATGTCGCGTAGTCCCAGCATTATGTTGCTCGTGCAAAGCATGCTAGCATGTCGTGCAGCAGGGGTTGATCGTTTGTTCAAAGCTTTAGATGATTGGGCAGCCCCTCAGTTACTCGGACATGCAGTTCCTTGATTGTGATTGGTGGCGACTCCATTTGCTGCACTATTGCAAGCCTTACGCAGCGAGGTATCGTAGAAAAATGAGGGAAAAGCAACCATAGAAGGGTCTAAAGGGTATGTGTATACTCACTGCGCTGTATACGTGAAAGAAGGCTTGAGCGACCTCTAATTTTTCGCGCGCTCGGTTTGTGGTGTGCTTCATTGAAAAAAGAAATTTCCCGAATTCAACAGCGAACCTTTCTATTCAGCGTGCGCGTGCCGCGCCGCCCGCATCATTCGGTCTTACCACAGTAACAAAGAGGGAGTCTACTAGCTCCGGATTTCTTTGCTCCTATTCTAATTGGCTAGATGTATACATGACATGTAGCTATGTAGACAGCAAACTAGAAGCGGTAATGGCAGGCCGCAGCGAGAAAAGTTTGTTCAGAGCTTTATTAGTGCAGCGAGGACATGTAATCCTACTTTCATGATCAGCCTCATGATCAAGGTTTAAGTTCAATCATTGGTGTAGGATTTATCACCCCGCGAGGAGAGCGTCGGCTAAACCAAATGTAGATATGGCAAGACATATCTAGTCTGGCTGGTAAACGTTTAATGAAGATTGGGATAAAACACTCTTATTCTTCATGTCATATATTACTTAGACTAGTGGAAAATTGACACGACCCAGAGTTTTAGCAAAACGGGAGCACCCGGAGTATCCATGGGGATGGAGTTGATACACTAGACGTTTTGCGTTGCGATTTTTACCGGCTGAAATGTCATTGTGCCTTCTAAAACTGCACTTTATGTGTGTGCAATATAAAAACTCTAACACACCGATTCTAGACACTATTGTGGAACTAAGCATTCTGTTGATATCTTGTAAGAAACAACAGGGCATGCGTAGGCAAACCTCAAGGCCGGTCAGCGTCTTCTAGAGTCGTATAGAAATTTATTTGACTGCATCGCCTTTGATAGGGCCAATACCCCAACCTTCGCATTTGGACACGCAATCGCTGCTGCTGTGTTCACAACAGCGCATGTAATTTTTTTATCACACCCAATAGAAAATTCCGATGAGCTATGAAGTAAGTAGGCTTGTAATGTGTGCAACCCCAAAACAACTTGGGACTAGAATTCACATTTCCCGGAGAACAAAGAAAGCGGTAGTAGCGCGGCAGTGGAGAATGCTGTTTAAAAGAACGAGAGAAAACCTCTGTTTGCAACCCAACGAAGTTTCGAAACCTGACACAACACTCAAACTCAGCTATGCCCCCAACGCGCCAAAACAAATCAACAAATCAACAAAACCCCTCCAATGCCAATTTTGTGGAGCAGCATATTCCGAAGGGGGATAGATACATCTCAAAGGGCGTTATGAGTGAATACCTTAAATCGCATTGGAAAGACCCCAAACTTGCAAGCTTGATCACCCAAAAAGTTTGTTTCCTAACCTTGCAATTGAACCATGCGCTTCTGCTAATCTCTTTACGTCAGGTCACTAACGGGGCCTGGACGCTCTTTGTTCCTAAGGCTTTATCTGAGGTATAAACGGTGGTCAGAGTTAGAATCTCATCGTTGTTGATAGGGCTAACAATATGCAATGCAAGGCAGATATTATTTGGCTCCAGAATGAATCGAACCCCTTGTCCTCGGAGGATTCGTCGCCTCCTTCTGGAGAGAGTAATTAGGATGGATATATATGGCGCGGTGACAAAATGGTGTGAAGGACGAGGTGACAAAATGTCCAGTGTGGTGGCAGATTAGTCGTCTTGTATGTAGTGCGCCAGTTGAACGGTTCCTGTTATAGTGACTATGCATACTCTTTTTGGAAATCGTCTGACCAAATGTTCTCGTGTCCGCACTGAATCTATTGAAAAGTCGACTGAGCAGTGCCAGTGCACAGTATGGTGATCCCTATCCCAATTTCAGGCAGATACAAAACCAACCAGACTTTAACTTATATAAAAGCTACCATAATCCTGTGAAGATTGTATAAGAATGTACCCTAGGAAGCACTTACAACCGCCTCATCTCTGTCTAAAGTGCTAATGGAAGGAATGGTTCAGATAACGACTTGGCCGACTGCCACAGACCAATCTGGAGTCTCCACCACCCAGGCTATAAGCCCGCTACCATCGCTTGATACTACTTCCCAAGAATCTGCTACAATTAAACAGCCCGAGACGCTTAACCCAGACAACGGACTTTCATCGTTGAGCTCTTGTCCGGAGTGGCAAAGGTACACCGAAAAGTTGTCCGACTACTACCCAATGGAGGTTGATATCGTCAACCACCAGCTTAGGCTGGATAAACATATTTTGTCTAAACGCTTGGTCGGAGATTATACCGAAGTTGAAACATTTACTGTGCATTGTACCAATCGTTCCCAAGACGTGGCTAGAGGTCAATACCCCCGGCACAGGATATAAATTGAGGGAGCATGCTAAGCAAGTCCAGTCGATAAACACATGCTCGAAAGAAGCAAGTTACGAAGTCTTCAGCAGGTTGAAGCCCTAGTAAAGGTAACTAAAGAGCTCCTAGTACAAGTTTCATGTTTACGTTCTATATTGATTTTGTGTTCCACAGAGCACGCCTCAAGATTTCGTCTCATTATTCATGTATCAACCCTCGTTCTTTTCAGCAGCCGTGAGGCCCTTACAACCGTAACACCTTATACTAACCATTGAATCAGAACTTTAACACTTCGGTACTCCTTCTCAAAGTTACCGATATGCAAAGAAGCACTTTTGAAACTGCTGGCACACTACTCAATACTACCGCAGTTTATAGACGTGCTCCTTACCTTCGGGGAAAAGACGGACGAGATCAACGAGAACTTCAGTATATACCACCAGCATATCTTTCAGGGGTTGCCAGGAAAGACCACAGATAGTGGTTTTCTAGGTAAGTAACGCGATAAACTAAAGCGGTGCATAGGAGCCGTTTCCGTGTATGCTATTCTAATATAGAAAAGAGGTATGCTACAATCTGAAATATCTACACGATAAAGGAAAGAATATCTTTTCTACGCGAAAGACAGGTATCTGGAGCAGGTACTCTCCAGCAACGAACCACACCGTATGGTTTCTCGTGAACCCCCCGGCACGTTTCAATGCCCGACTAGAAGAGAAGTTAAGGAAGGATAATATCAATGTGAGGAGAGGCCTGCGACATCATATGGTTCATCATCGATTGCTGCTCTCCTGTATATCCGAGAATTGGACAGATTATATAAGCGAACTAGAAAAAGTAATAAATGGGCTGGTACGTACTTTTGCCCATATTCATCGCACGGATGCCTAAGAACGTTAACCACAGTTCAGAACACGGACGCCTGCCATAGTTCGCTAGGAGGAAACGAGAACCAACGAATGAGCCTAAAACCTTCTATCGAAGAAGCACAGATAACTCAGAAAACCCGCGAGAAATTGTTGGAACTGTCCAACTTCCTCCAGATGAACCAGGAGGTCATCAAATTGATGAAGATGGGCTTTGAAACATATCGCCGAATCAGACAGAAAAACCGCGCTGAGGGGGCCACTCCTGAAGAAGCAGAGTCCGAGGATGCAGCCTTTGAAGAATTTAATGCGTCATTAAATTGGCATTCGATCCGGGCATCCCATTGTCAGACGCGTGCCTTGCTTTTGGCCAAACGCTGTGATGGTGTGATTTCCTTGGTAAGTTTGGTAGATATGGTGGATATTATGCATGAGTGTTCACGCGGGGCAGATTACCAACTTGCTGGCTTCACGAGAGAACATAATCATGCGAGAAATTCAAAAAGAGGCCACACGATATTCACGATCGATGAAGATAATAACAGTCGTCACCATGACGCTTCTCCCGGCAACATTCACAGCCGTATGTCCCCCAAGCAGCTCAAAGTATTAAAATATCTGTGCACTAATCAATACCGACCTCCCGGGCAACGTATAGAGCCTGTTTAGCGCGGATTTCCTTAGGATCCGTCCCGATCAGCCGTTCTGGGGCGTTAAGCAGTGCGGTATCACATTTGCGATTACAGTTATCCTGTTGACAGCTATAACCTTCGGCTTCTGGCGATGGTACGACCGTGATCCGAAACCTGGTAGCGGCGAGAGCAGGAGTAAGACCGAAATATCCCTGAGAAAGGTGCATGTAGAGTCTGCAGTTGATGAGTAGGAAGTACATGGAGCAGAAGTGTTGGTTTCATGGGATAGCTACTGAGATACAAATATATGAGATGATGAGGCTGGGTAATCGCGCAAATTTCAACGGGATCAATGTGTACAAATAAAAATTCGCCTAAGTAGTCCATAGCGCCAGTCAATTAAGCTTCGAAGCACCTAACCTTCATTTATATATGTAGAGTACACTACCTACCATCATTCCCAGCAATTATGTTTTAAACCTCAGATAATACGTAAGAAGCCCCTGCAATATTATTATATTGGCTAATGATATGCTTGTTTTCTTTCGAAGCAGCCCACGCCCGGCGGACGCCGAATTTAATCGATGAATGTATTACCGCACCCAATGACACAAACATCTATGCATGCGGATGAAAATACATGCATAGCCGGAAGCGTTCGGCCCGCACAAACTACTCTAGCGCTCTACTTAAGTAAATATCACCTAGTCCCTAACCCTATGTAGACGTCGCCCATGCGGATCTTGGAGAACCATCGAACGAAGAGGAAGAAGAGAAAATGCATCCATAAGGAATTTGCCTGGCTTCTACAAATCAATGACATTCTCTGGTTTGGCTTGTAGTATGAGCTGGGGGAGCTGGGTATTGACTTGATCTAGTTACTTCGACAGACTCGGCTGCAGTTTCAAGGGCTAGGTCGTTATTAGAACCTACTACATGGATCTTTCAATATTTACTTAGGGTTCGTTCAGTTGCACCTCGAAAGTAGAATTTACTATATAAAATTGAGCCTCATGAACTTAGATGAAATGTGATCTCAAAAACCAACGGCAGATTGTGACCTTAAACTTCAAAACTTGGTTTTCAAATTTATCTCTAGAGTGTTAATTGCTAGAATTCACTATAACAGCAAACACCTTTCTCCCAACAGAACAACATATTTGTTGATTGTTTTCAATAATGTAAGAGGGCTTTTCCCTCTCTCTATCATTTGATATAATTATTGTATTGAGAAATTGGTGGGTGAGTATAACGGAGGCAGAAACAATAAAATAACCTGTAGTGGGATTGATGTACTCACCCCACAATCACTTCCGAATTTTGGTTGCTACCGATCACAAACTACACAAAATTGGGCAACCGAGCGCGCCCTAATGTCTCTATTTCCGCATCCACCAAGCCTTCTTTAGCTTGGCGTTGTGACACCCTGTATTCCAGTACCTAGTTAGGGAGTCGAGGACTAGTAAAAATATTGGTAGAGATTGGTAATCGGCTCCGGGGGCTTCACATTCGTCTTAGAGTTGACTTAGTTGTATCACATCGACCGATGGCTCTTTTCTCCTTTCCTGAGATATTTGAATTAGAAGATTTTTACCCTGTTTGCAGTTTCACAATGTTATGAAACCACTATGTTACATGTGATACCACTTCGAGCCTCTTCGACGGGATAGGAAGCTCTACGGTGTTTGCAGTGAATAACAAAAGAAACCTTCCAACACATCATGGGCTGAATGAATGTACTCAGGTGGTCAATTGCAGGGCGACAAATTAATTATGGCAGGTGGAATTGTATTCACTACCGAAAAGACGAATACTTGTAGAATACATACATCAAAACAGCAACCACATCTTATCGGGCTGCGATGACTCTATCCACCACAGGTTCCAAATCGGGTCGGTGATGCTCTTCTTGAACTGGGGCCCCCGCACATTCCGTCACGTATGACACGAGCCGTGCTCTAGTGTAAACAGCAACATATATTTTAACAGGGGCGTGTTGGTGTCTACCGACATTAAGAGAATCTATAACGATAGATGCGATAAGTTTAGTAGCGTACGAATCGGCAAGAACGTAGGTTTCGTCTCTAGCTTTCTGTGAGGTGATAAATCGCTGCGCTAGTTCTTCATCTAAGCCTGCGCTCCTGCAAGGCTCCACCAATGCTTGGTCTTCTGGATAAAATGTTTCTGCAATCTCGAATGGGCGCACGAGTCCCATGGTTTAGAAACCTATATAGTGATACTGATAATCTAAGGTAGAGACGACATATCTTAAACTGTTTTGCTTGATCTGTTGCATAAAGAGATCCTAGCCTTCGTATTCCTGGAGATGATGGCTCGTTGGGAGACTAGGAGATTGCTGTTGGACTGATAGTATTTAGCCGTATCTATACATAAGTGAGTATGTACGCACTCGCGCTTGTATGACCATATATATATGGCCTTGTTGCCCTTTTAGATAGTATACAATCGAGCTTCTCTATCTCTACTTTTAATATAATTGTTGAAATAGTGATGCTTAGAGAAGCTTGATTGTGTATTATCTAAGAGAGCCACAAGGCCATATATATATGAGAGTACAAGTGCGTACGCATCTATGTATAGGCCCTTCAGGCCAACAGCAATCTCCGGTCATACGAGAGTCATCTCCAGCCATAAGATGGCAGAGACCTATCATGCAATAATAATCTCTCGCATATTTATGAGTGATGAGGTATGAAGAATGAAAGGCCTACGCAGCGGTAGATACTAAAATCGTAGTAGACTTTGATCGACACGGCGGGTTCGTATTTCGATAAAGGAGATAAAGCAACTTCGATGCAAGGATTGCCTTTTAGATAAGGTAGCAGATGTTCTCGGTGATTGGCCGCATAGAATACGATATAACTTCCGATAGAAGCGAACCGCAGCTCAACGTTAGAGTCAAAGACCACCAAAATGGCATCACCTGGAAGCAACTGCTGCATCCGAGAAACGTAGTCACCCAAATCGATTCTTCCGGCTATCAAATCGTCAGCGCTCCGAGGTGATTGGCATTGGGACGAACAGGCTAGTTTCTAGGCTAACTCGTCGAGAAGGCGGTGCGCTGTTTTTTTACCCTAAGATTTGGGGGGTGCCGCTGTCGGGGTGTTGGTGTTGGGTGTTAGGAAGGATGATCGTTGTCAGAGTATAGGTGCGGTAGACCAAGGCTACGACGGCGACAGTGTAGAGAGTATCAGGCGAACTGCTTCCGTTCTGGGGAGGAATACTGCGGTCGGTGCTCGGGGGTTGAAGAGCGCTGCTGCACGGTGGACTGACCGGTCTTTGGCGGAGCGCCGTATTGTGTTTTGTTTTTGTTTTAATCAATTCACTCTAACTAGAGTATGGCAGTACCCAATTCCCTTCCCTTCCGGATGGCCGGCTAGGTGGGGGGGCTCCTAAGTGATTCCGTATTGTGTCCTTTGGCGGAGTGGTAGACTGGCCAGGGACAAACCACCAACAGTCTAGATTGATTCAAGAGATGTTGGATTATAGATAATAGTCCGGACTGCGAGTGTTTGACTGTGTGGTTCAGCATAGGCCTGCTTTCTGCAAACTGTCGCTGATTGAAGTAATCCTGTGTTGTGAGAAGAGTGTGAGTGCTTCGTAGCTGTGGTGGTCGCCTTAGGACTCGACAGGAGGGTTAAGAGACTCGATCGGAGGAACCGAGAGTTTGACGATATCTGCTTAGAGCTGACCCTTCTCCTCCTTACTTCTACGTTAATGTAGCCATACCTTATTCATCAAAGCGTTAGGAGGCGAGGGTGGAGGTTGTGCGCTGTTAGTTTTCGGCGATGCTTGTTGACGAATAAGTTTGGGAGACTACCGACTCAAGTAAAAGTTGCTATCATGATGTTTGAGATTATGGTGGGGAAAAAAGATGAAGGTTCAATTACCTAGTTCTCCGAGCTCTGCTATCTGTCAGTCAGGCTCGTGATCGAATCTATCGGGTGCACTATCTAATCCAACCCATCTATTCACAGCCGCTTTCGTTGCGCATGCCTTGCACTCTAAACTACTTAAGTAGCTTCGGCCTCTTGTAGAACAATCTGCCGTAGTGAGGTCTTTTGCTATTGATGGGTACCTAATCATATCAAGAGACCTTTACAATACCGGGAGATAGGGTCCGTTTTATAATTTAATCATGAGAACCGACTCGTTTAGACTAATCGAAATTAAAAAAATAATGCATTTAAGACCATAATAACGAGGTTCATATCTAATATTAACTATAACAATTAAATGACCCTTTGCGAGCGAACAAACTAATATTTTACGTTGAAACATTACAGTTAACATCCACACATACATTTCCCTCGCTTACCAGCGCATATGTCTTCTGAAAGTTCCTGTCTTCGCTGCTCACAATTTTCTAAAAAGCAACACCAAAGACGTCGAAATTCTGTTATCCGGTGAAACTGAGCTGCCACCCTACACCTGTTGTTGAGATGGAGGCTATCTTTATTGCAGCAATGGATGGAACTGAGGTTTGTACTTCGGTGATGTGAGGATATCACATAACGTCGACGCTGTCGTCTTGAATTCAGATCAGCCCTAAATATGAGGACCCACCCTCCTCATCCGTGTTACGTACATGAATGGGAATTACACGTTTCCTAGTGGTAAGATATAACTGATGCCCTCTCCATTTGAACAACTCGAAGTTTCATTCACCCCCGACACCATATACCATCACGACAACAGTCCATTATCCATTTGCAGCCGACTGACCGTGCATTAACACAAGCCAACCCGCTCTACTCCAACCCTTCCTCCGACATCTCCCAAAACGCCTGCTCCCCCTTCAACAATCCGGCTACCGCGATCTTTGCCTCCTCCTTTCTCGCCTTCCACGTAATCCCCTTCATCCTAGCCTTCTCCACTCCCTCTCCGAGCAAATCCACATACTCTTTAAACATATCATTCGCCCACCACTCAATAAACCCGGCCGTAGTCGCATCTAGCTTCCCAAAGCCCTCTGAATCCTTAATATACCACATCGCATCGCAGTAAACCTTCTCCGACAGCCAGAGGACGCAAAACAACGTCGTCCAGTGATTATCTCCCCCAGCCAGGGTCAGCAGCATAAACTTCATATGCTCCTTGCATCCGTCCTTAACCCCTTCGATGCCGGCTAGCTCGTCATACAAAGTCTGTAGCGGTTTCTGTACCTCCTCCTCCGGGGACGCAGGGACCGGCGGGAGTGCTGGCAGCTTTAAACCCCGCTCACCCACGCGCTTCCGGAACTCGTCGAGCTCTGCGCCAAGGACTGTATACCCGTCTCTCAGCGTGTGGTCTAGTTCTTTCAGGAACGCATTTGCGTCGTATTCCGCGATATCGGGTGCCTCTGTGGGTAGCACTTGGATAAGCCTTGCAACGAAATGGATATGACTACGGACGTAGACAAAGTCGTTGTAGAGCCATGAGTTGAAGTTGGCTGCTGGCAGGGTAGTGCCTTTGGCGAGATGTTGGATGAAGCGTGTTTCCGTTGACGCTTTGGCAAGAGGGCTAGTGAGGGACCATTCTTCGAGGAGAGGAGGGCGGTCGGACATATTTGAAAGTTTAATGTGCTTGCAAAGACGGGAGGTTTATATCTATACGTGGAGTTTGTGCGCGGGGCGGCAACCTCGTTTACATGTCGCGGGGCTGGTGCGCGTACCCGTCTCGGCTGACGCAATTATGCATTCGTGCAGCTCAAATACGAGAACAGTACGAGTTTCACTAAAACATAGCATATTACGTCTTCAACTTATTTTGAGCTAATTTTTAAAACCTACCCTATCGTAAGTTACATTTTCTTTTAGTTATATGTTTCTCAAGTCCACAGTCTGAGAATAACCTCTTGAATACAGCGCAGAGCAACGAGCCATCATAAAGTCAACACCTAGAACAAAGCTAGCCCAGGGCACATACAACAGGTAGATCCTCTAAAGTAGCCAATCGGCTCGCTTGACAGAATCCAATCTCCAATTCTCCTTTGCTATACCGCTCTTCCGAGTTGGTCGGCGGAACCTACTCCCCCCACGCTACCATATCACCTTCATTGTTAGGTGGAATACACTTAGCAAAGACAGAGACAGCGCTAAACCGTATTTGGCTAGGTAGCATTCTCTCTGCTTCCTTTTTGCCGCCTCAAATCCGCGAGGTACCTGGATGTTCCATATTTGTTTTGCTTAATCGGCGAAGATATTCTAAAGCACTGCCCCCGTAATCTTGACTGTCCATGATATGATGTCCCTTTTGATAGCTTCAAGTTCGCTCTCAGTAATGTAGGCTGAACGAATCAAAACCGTAAAGGGAAAGCTTCCATAGGCAAGATGCTTTGCTCGAAAGACTCGTATACCTACTACTTTTTAGAATTCTCTTAGACCTGATAAAAGGATCAGCATACCCCTTCTTTGGGATTTAAGATGGCAGGGAGTTCTGCTGCATCCACCTGACACTGAGGTGTACAAGCTAGTGCTTCACGCACCGAATTCGCTCACGGTGTTGGAGAAGTCGTTGAATTTCAGTTGCATTTCAAGAACAAGTGCAAGAGCGGCAAGCTCTTCACGGGACAACCTGCCGAGTCGTTAATATACTCTCCTCATTGGGAGAGGTAAATTGGGGTATTTTCTCTATGCACAGCTTTCCATCCAGAATCCAGGTGTTCTTATATCGTGGTCTAATCGGCAAATAGGCTCTTCATCATATACAAGCTCTCAGCTTTGAATCCCCTCTAGAGAACAACTTCCACCACCCTCTCTATAGGTAAAAGCCTTCTGAAACTGGCGGGTGAAACAGATAGATAGTCTTTTAGTGAAGTTGACGACGACATTGAAGGAATACTGTCCTGTGATATGGCTCGACTGGCTTTCATCCTCGAAACAGATCCGGTGCTTTTGAAGCGCTCGAATAGTGACGCAGGGAATGCTAGGGTCGATCAAACTCGGACTTTTCTAGTTGTTCGGGCCCGCTTCTTTCTACCTGAAAATCCTTCGAAGAAATTTAGCTCAAGCTCAGTTGGACGATAGGTACTTGCCACAATCAGCCCAAGAAGAGGGAGGAGGAATGTGGAAGAAGATTACTGATGAGGACATCCGATTGGCTCTGTTCGATCAATCAGTGAAGAAGGCTCCCGGTCCAGACAGATTGGGATTTAAGGCAATCAGGTTATTGTGGGAGTGGGATGCTCCGAGAATAATTGCGATTGTCAAAGTAACATTTAGGTTAGGGATACACCCACAAGTTTGGAAAGAAGCGAAGGGGGTGGTTATACCGAAGCCGAATAAGCCAGATTACGGAGTCGCCAAAGCATACAGGGTGATTACGTTGTTAAATTGTCTGGGGAAAGTGGTTGAGAAGGTAGCGGCCAATGCAATAGCAGAGGAGTGTGAGCGAAGGCAGCTACTTCACGACGGGCAGTTTGGGTGCAGAAAGAGAAGGTCAGCAATAGATGCGGTTGGAAGGTTGATGAGGAGAGTTGAAGAAGCGTGGGGGAGGGGGAAGACCGCGGCGGTGCTGTTGATGGATGTTAAGGGAGCCTTCCCACATGTGGCGAAGGGGAACTTGATAAAAAGAATGGAAGAAATGAGGTTCGAAGCCGACCTGGTGAGGTGGGTGGAGAATTTTATGGAAGAAAGAAAAGTGATTATGTCGATGGATGGAAAGGAGGGAGACAGTATGGATGTGGAAACGGGAGTTCCGCAGGGGTCGCCAGTGTCGCCGGTACTTTTCATTATTTACCTTTCGGGGTTGTTCGGCAGAGTTGAAAAGAAAGAAGAAGAGTGCGGAAGTGAGGGCATATCTTTTGTCGATGATGTGGCATGGGTGGTAGAAGGGGAGGATGTGGGGGAATGCACACGACGACTTGAGGGATGCGCCAAGGAAGCACAAATTTGGGCGAAGGAAAACGCCTGTCAGTTTGACATCGAAAAAACCGAAGCGATATTGTTTACTCGAAAGAGAAGCAATAAGGAACCGAAGATGAAGGCCAAGATAAGGGTCGGAAGTCATGAGGTTCCATATAATAAAGAAGCGACAAGGTGGCTGGGGGTATGGCTGGATAGTATGCTTACCCTGAATGATCACACGAAAAAGATTTTTGCGAAAGCAAGAAGAGCACAGAGCAGGGTGCGATCCTTGATGACGAAGAAAGGATTAAGCCCGGAAGGATGCCAAAGAATTCAGATCGCTGCAGTACAGGCCGTTGCTTTATACGGGGCTGAGTTGTGGTGGAAGGGACAGAAAAATAGAGCGCAAGAGGTACAAAGAATTTTGAATGAACAAGGCAGAAGGATAACTGGATGCCTTCGAACGACACCTCAAGGAGCTCTGATGAATGACGCTGGACTTAGACCGGCGAATGCGATTCTTAATAACCGAGTTAGGCGGTATAAGATGAGGCAAATGATGATGCCCGATGCCTTAGGCGGAGGGAAAATGCTGGAAATGGAAGGAAATGTGGTTAGGAGGGTGGAGGGGATTGATGAGTTGATCCCGGAGGATTACCCCTTGGAGAGGAGATTTTATGAGGGGACCACGTTACCGGAAATTAAAAAGAGGCTGCAAGGCCAAGTGATAATTCAGGAAGAAGAACAAGCATTGGAAGAAGCGCAAAAAGAAAGGGAGGGCTTAGTTCTTTGGACTGATGGATCGAGAAAAGAGGACGAGTGGGTAGGGTGTGCGGTGGTATGGAAAGAGGAAAGGTGGAATAAGAGGAGGGTACACCTGGGCCGACAAAAGGAGGCGTTTGACGCAGAAATGTACGCGATGTCGGAAGCAGTAAAAATTGCGGACGAGATTTGCGAAAGAAAAGAAGTGAGGAGAGTGACGATTTTTACGGACTCCCAAGCGACTTTACGAAGAATACAATCGGACGAGCCGGGACCAGGACAGGTACTGGCTTTACGAACGATGAATTGGGAAAGCGAGTTGTCAAATAGAAACATCAAGGTGGAGTACCGGTGGGTACCTGCGCATAAGGGTGTGGAAGGCAACGAAGAAGCGGACCAACAAGCAACGAAAGCGGCGTATAAGCATTGCGGGAGTTACACCGAAACGCAAAATCCGCTACCTCAGTTGAATTATATATCCTTCGCACATGTCGGCCGACGGTTAACGGAGACAAAGTGGAAAGAAAGTAAAGAAGAAATCAGAAAGATGGGGAAGAAATCGAAGCACAGTTACCGGTATGATTTGGTGAAGAGGGGGGGTAACAGTGCGGTGATGAAATCCCAAAAATCGATTGCGGCGAGGTTTTATCAACTTAAGACAGGACATGCTCTTTTGGGGAAATACTTAATGCGCATCGGAAAAAGAAGAGATATGAAGTGCTGGTGGTGTGGGCACGAATATCAGACAAGAGACCACCTTTTTAAGTGGTGTAAAAGATGGAAACGAGAACAGAAGCGGCTTTGGGTTGACGGGCAAGAGGGGGAAGAAGGGTATGAGGGGGTGGAGAAAGTGTTGAAAAAGCCGAAGATTAGTTTGCCAATGTCTCTTGTTTTTGCAGAGGAAAAATGTTCGCAGGCACTGTTGGATTTTCTTTGTTTGACAGATGTTGGCAGAATTAGCGGAGTGGTGGAGGAGGCGGAGAACTCAGATCACGAGGAGTCGAGTGATGGGGGGGTGTAAAAAGTTGATGTTGTTTTTGTGTGGCGGTTTTTCTTTTGTTAGGGGGAAGAGGACTCGCGACTTTGCTTTTGTTTCTTTATGTTACGGAAGAAGCGGGGAGGAAATGTGTACAGGATATATGCCATGGCCGCCAGCGGCCGAATGCAATATGATTACAAACAAACAAACTTGCCACAATCAGCCACTTGTTAGGGGTCCCCTCCTGACAGTGATAGAGGTTCTGTGAAGACCGGGGGTGGTCACCTCGTTAGTACAACCCTGGGTGGTTGTGCTAGTCACATCTCGATTGGATAGGTCCAGGGTGATCTAGCGGATTCATTGAAAGCGAAGTGCTGCGGCAGCTGATTTGATGATGCAGCGTCAGCCAGGTACACTCCCGTAGTGCTGACGTTTCTGGCCAGATTTACTCTTAGATACTATGCGGATATGTATTTGAAATACACGGCAGTCGTGATTAAAAGGGCTCTGCGGTTTCCTTAGTTGGATGCGTGGCACACCCGGGTTTGTGAACACCTACGCACAAAAGGACTGAAGAGGATATGGCGTTAGAGCGGACATCCGGCATTGAGTTGAGGAGTTGGTTCTGCAATGAATTAATCTGTGGGTAGATTAATCGCGCATAAGTTCTACGTTAGCATAGCACCGGCTACTGTGCCCGATAAGACTATGAGCTGTCGAGAGATGATATCAAAGGCAGAGGCGGGCAGCCGGGAGAGGCGCGCTCTAACTACCGAGTACACCGGGGAAGCGGGATGTTTAAGTTAAGTTAAGTTATGATCTGATTCTGAGATTATGGGGTAACCATGCATTGAACACGTCGACTTCGCGGAAGGCGGGTCATGTCCGATAGGTGCATGCAAATAAGACACAAGGGGATCTAATGGGCACGGAACTAAGTCCCGCAGATTCGTGGTTATGACATGGCGAGGATCATAGTTTCAGTTGGAAGTCAAGGGACTGTCCAAGAAGCTATAAAGAGATCAGGTTGTTTCGTTGAAGAAGGAGGAGAGCAGCGACAAGCAAACAAGACCTACCAGCGGAGAAACATCCTTATTTATTATTGCGTTTTTATGATACCTATACCTATTATCATTATACCTAGAATCTATTAGCTTTGTGTAGCGGCAGCCCCGCACCATTGTTATCCACGAATAAGTTATAGCGATTACTTTCGAGAAACGATAAACGACGGGATCGTATCTGCTGTAGAGGAAGTAGTTCCTACTATCGTTATCTACGGAAACTCTATGACGATTACCTTCGAAAACGACAACGACGTAATCGTATACGCTTTAGAGAAAGTTATTTCTTTCGCTAGGAATACACAGCAAATATTCGTAGCGCAGTGTGTCTGGTGGCTAGCTTCGATTATCGGACTCGAACAAGGATTAGTTAAACACATCGATAACCTTGAAAGCCGAAGCTATATTTTGCCACAGGAACCAGCGCCTGTTCTCCAGAAAGAAATAAGCACGACGAGCATCAAGGAAGCGATAGGAAAATTATCTAGGGAGATATCGGCGACGCCTCGGGATATTCAGGAAGATTCAAGATCTTGCATTCGGACCAATTACGTACATCCGGGTAGGATCCAGCAAATTGAGAAAGAGACTCCCGGTCTAGAAGAGGAGTACGATTCGGAGCTGAATCAGCAGTCCCGTGTACTGAAGGAAGCCGATCGGTTCTTGCAACTATCCAAGAGGTCCAAGTTATTTGAACGATCGATCTGGAAAAAGGATAAGAGACCAAAACGGGATAATTCGCAAACCGAAGGAATAGACTCATCCGAGTTGCAACGAAGAAGGTCTGCGGGAGAGTGTCTCAGATGTGCCTGGCCCTCGGATAGGAAAGGGACTCATAGAGTGGCGGACTGTAAGAGACCGATTAAACTTGACCAAGGAAAAGCGAAGGACCAGTTGTCACAGACAAGGTCAGGGAAAGCTATTGCAAAACCAGTAGGACCCTTAAGCAATAAGCAGCGGAATTACCTACAGTCCCTCCCAAAGGATACGATAGCATTATATCTTGCAGATAGGAAATAGGATCTACGGTCGTACGCATCAAAGTATATAAGTACTTTACTAAGTACTTTACTGCGGTGTTGTTACCCCCGTAACACCACTCAGCCACTCAGCCACAGAATTCTGACCAATCAGGATCGACAAACACACATTCATGAATAATGCTGCGGACTTAATCAATTGTCTTGCGTAGGTGTTAATTTGACATGCATGATCACAGGGCCTGTTTGTATATGGATATTGAAGCAGTACAACCCTAAAGATGCTCAGGCTGATGTTCCTGGGAGATCGGCCGGCACAATGCCGTCCGCAAGGCGTTGTTGGCAGCTTAGACATAATGGCATCGGTCTATCCGTGCGCGTGGAACCGCCAAGAGAACAACCTAAAAACACAAATCACGACAGATGTCTTACCTTCGAAGAAAGCTTGGCCTATTCGATAGCGGGTAGTCCACCTTAAACCAGACTGCGATGAACAAAGAAAGCGTTTCTATCAGAGGCGAAAATCACCCTCCAAATATTCTAGATAATCAGCCTATCCGCTCTTCTGACCCTCCGTTTCTGGCATAAGCGCCGGAGGTGGGCGTTAAACGTTGCTAGCAGCCGATATCCTGGTGGTCATAGCGTTTCTCATGCTTTGACGCTTTGTGTTATCTACACGTATGCAGGCTTTTTGATCCTGGAGTGATGGAAGTGAAAGGGCAGGATGGACTTGGTGCTCAAGCCGCCCCGGCTCATTCTGCCAAACGACTATTGGTCTATTGTGGCTTGGGACGAGAGTTGCGTTAGTGGGTTAAATTTAATACCTGGCGAAGTTGGTTTTGAATATGGGGCTTTTAATATTGTATATTTGTGGAGTGAAGAATCCATTTATTGTTATGATATATATGAACAACCTTAGCACGGTTGCACATGGCTGATACAACTCTGCAGTATTTCAATGTCTTTTCCGATTAAAGGATCGGGATAGAGCGCAAGTGGAAAACAATCAGTTTATGCGTGTATATCATACTCACGCTCCTAGGCAACGTCCTCGGCTAGGTTCTGCAGTGCCGTTTTGACCCTTCAAGGTAACCAGCTGTTCCTCAAACACAAATTCACGTAATTTACAATGTCTCCCTTCCAGGATTATCAAAATGCAAGCAAACATCAGAAAGACCACACTAACCCTGCCTACTCCACCAACGTCTCCAGCGACCCCTGGCGTTCATATAAACCTCTCAAACCCTGAACCTCGCTGTCCATCGTTTCCCAGTCTTTGCCATCCCCTTCACGTTTCTCCGCGGGTTGATACTCAATAAACGGTTTGCCGCTGCAGTAGCTTTCATGTTTGCTGTTTTCAGCATGATTCTCATTGCTACTGCTGTGCGATTAGTTCCATCCTACAGGGTGCTACTGAAAAGTGAGGACTCGCCGGAGACATTGGACGTCGACGGGCTCGTAGTTCAACAGAGACGGTGATGCTATTGGGTTCAGTCGAGGGATAGTGTTTATGCTGGCGATATGTTTGCCATCGTTGAGAGCGTTTTTGAAAAGAAATGGAATGAAAGATTGGATACGCTGGCGGACTGTACAGCGGTGACAGGAGGCTACGTAGCTGAGGAGATGTGAAGTCAGCATTGTAAAGGATTCAACTTCTTAGGAGTCTTAGAAACTGTGAATATGGAAAGAAATACTATTCTCAGAAGTCTCTGCTTTGGGTGCCTATATTATTGAGCAGTTTAATACCATCAGCATATATTAATCATGCGTAGGAGTCAACAGCCTGCAGGATAACAGACACTGTATCATCCAAATAATAATACGAACAAACACACTTGTGCACTCATGTCCGACAAATAATTCTTCAAATCTCCAGCTCATTACTTTCCATACCCATACCCTCCTCCAATAAAACCGCCGCCAACCTTATGAGAATTGCCATTCATTGTTCCCAGTGGGTTCCTGTTTGCGGAAGCCCCCACCCCCATAGCACTTTGTCCAAACAGTGTAGCCCTTCCTCGATTAGCGATTGGTGTTGGAGGTAAACGCTGACGGTGTTCCTGGCTACCAGATGGCGCCGGCATCATATTCTCTTGTCCTAAAAGTTTTTCTTAGAAAAAGTGCCAATGAATCCGGGATTTTCCACAAAACATACCGAAAAACGCAGCCTGTTGCGATCCAGTACGAAACATATCTTGTGAACCATTACTGTATCTTGGAGAATTCCTTCCGCCTGAGGAACCGCTTCCTTGCCGTGGACGCCTACTGCCATTGATGGTTCCAATACGGGCACCGGTCATGATTAAGTCAGGCTCTACCGCATTTTTTTGTCTCCTCACTGTTGGTTGTTGTCTCTGCTGTATCGGGAAGTTGCCGTCGTCCAACCCAGTCAAGTCGTGGAAGACAGGTTGTGGTCCGTTTCCAAAAGCACGTTCAAGGTTCTCGACTGCACCTTGGCCGACCTGCGTCATGAGGGTACGACGTTTTAGTTTGTCGTAGAGCTCCTTCACATACAGTGTATCGTCAGTTCGAGGTGAGACCGTCCAACGAGTAGGAAGGAAATACGAACCTGCGTCTGCGCAAGCTTCCGTCCCTTCTCCCTCCAGTTCTCCGCTAATTCATGGTTTTTCTTTTTCAAATCCTTTTCACTAATTACCAACTCGGCAACCTTTTCCTGCAATCTCGCAATCTCGAGGTTCGCATCGTTTATGACCTTGTCTAGATCGTTCGATAGAGCGATACATTTTTCCGTCAAACCCTTGGCGATTGTTTCCTGATAGACACTGCTCTCTCAGGCTCAGAATGTGGAGTCATAGTTAAAGATGGCAACGTACACCTCTTGAGTTACTTGATAGTTCCAGAATGTCAATCCCCTTTGACATATTTCCATGATGATACTGGGACAAAGACCACTGAGAAGGGAAGTTCTGTAATCCTCTGACGGGTTGAGGTCGGTAATGACTGCGTCGTCCGGAGCGGTGAGACTGGATTGACATGCTGGACACTGGCGAGATCGTCCAGCGGGCGGGTTGATGAGATGCAGACTCTCCGCACAGGTTTCGCAAAATACATGGCTTCGGCCGTTAGATGAGGGAATATCTTAAGGCTGGAAAGAGGATGCTCGCCTGCAAGTGGTAACAACGGCACGGATATCAAGGATACGTCGGCAGCGGAGGTTATTGCAGCGTAAGCTAAAGCCGTCCATGATTGTTAATCGAAGAATGTAATAATATATAGCACGGAAAGGCGAATTGTAATTGCGGTACTGACCGAAAGTTGATGGTATGAGGTTATGTAGGAGAGAAGGTAGAGTTTCAACCGATCCTACTCGGTTAGGCGGCAGCCTGTAACTTCCTAACTGCAAAAATTCACAACTGGCGATTAAAAAAGTCCGACTTGAAGCATAAAATAAAATCGATAGATAGGGTAGTTAAATGGAAGATTAATGTGTTACGAGGTCTCTCCAAAGTTTGGTGGTGGTGATCATCCCAGCAAGTGAAAAGACGACAGGGACTCATCTCGCACTCGCAACAATCCTGCGATATCATTCTCGTTCACACATATGTATAGCTGCTGGTAAGCTCCTCATGAACTGCTACACAGATCACAGCTTCTAATAGTCATCACAGAGCCATGTAAAAGTCTAATTGAGTGAATTGTTCATTCTATATCATTGGTAATTTGTATTGCCTGCAAACAACTACCTCGCTACCTATCAAGGTTTTCTGCCAAAGTAGTATCTGCGCACATTAATGTGCATCTATCTCTAAGTGCACTTAAGCACCGTCTCCAGCCTCCAAGTGCACAAAACACCATAGCCAGCTCCCATCTCTAAGTGGACTTCAGAACCGTCTCCAGCCAGCTCCGGGTGAACCCAGAGTCGATAGATAGAGAATATCATCCTGCCGTATATGAAATCGCCCCTAATGTTGATTTGAAACGAGTTCAACTGCTCATTATATGATTATATGATGTGAAAGGAAACCAGCTGGGATTCGAGAGACGCTACGAAAGGCTGTGAAAGGCTGTGAAGGCTACGAAAGGCTGCGAAAGGAGGCACGAAAGGTGAAATGGTGCAAAAGCGGAGGAAAGCTACGAAAGCCGTGGTGCTTTCTGATAGTAGTGCAATCTCTGAAAGCGACCCCGAGTTCGGCGATAGATCTTGCGAGGATTTTCGCCTGAAAGAACTTCCGCCCAACTCAGTTTTATCCAAAGAAAAACGTATCCCCACCTAGATATCTTTGACTATTCCTCCATAATCCACATTTCGATTAAAGTCCGTCCAAATGCTTGCCGGAAATATATGCTTATTTCGCTCGTACCACCTCTGGTCGACGACCTTGGCCATAGTTGAATCCTCTTTACCACCTTACATCGTCTCATTGTTCGAAGACTCTGGCAGGATCCAACCTCGGAGGATAATCGAAAAGTAGTCCATTTGGTCTAACTGTCCGGTGCGGTAGAATTCGTAGTGATGTAGTTTTGTGACCTCTCCTCAGACGCGTAGGAGATCGTCAAACAGACACCTTGTGCCATTCGCGTCATCCCGACATACGCCGTGCCCGCTCAAGGAAGAGCTATACGGCATCTCCTTTCTTAACTGTGACTCCTCCACCGTTTGGAGGAGCTATGTATGTGCCTACGACTATAGTCAATGGTGGCGCCTTGAGCTTCGGGTTAAGCTTCCTCCGCTTAACTTCCCCGTCATCGCTAACCTTCAGACCTCGTGATACGGATCTCAACTTCGACTTTTCTTTGTCTGGCTGTCGCCGAACAGTAGCTTCCCTTTATCAACACCAGACTTCCGTTTCATAACAGCTTTATCCAAAACCAATAGAGCCCTTGCGTGCTGATTGGAACTTTCTGCGGCCTCGCGATCGCGCCGCTCAGCGAGTTCCGTGTGCCGCTTGAAGTAGGCGAGGGGGACAAGGCCGACAGTGTAGTTCTTTAGTCAAGGGTATCGGTGTGGTCAGCGAAGCGATATTGTTTTGCGATGCGTGAGGGAGGATTCGAAGTGTTCGGCGTGGACTCTGTAGACATAGCGGGCGATACGGAAGACTGAAGGTTGCTGTTGAGGGGGGATTACATTGAACAGAGGTTTGAGCCGCCGAGCCGCCCAGATGGCAGAGGTGTCACATGCATGATTCCACTCCGAATCACTCGAGCTTCAAACTACTTGTACTACATCTACATTCGTCACTCTCCTACCACGTTCGTTGTATATCTCATTTTTCCATTCGCTATATAAAAACATTTGGTCCCCGAACATTGTTGCTTGGAAGAGAGCTAAGACCTGTCTCATATCTATCTCGGCGTTACTTTTACTGTTTCAATGCTTGCCTTTCAGACCAGAGCTCTCTTTGCATTGGGATCTGTTGGCTTTCCTGACCATACTAGTTGAAGTCGACTAATTCGCAGTGACGCAGCGGTCATATTGATCTCCATTATTGCAATGTTATTACTCATCCACCTCATCGCTGTTGGATTCAGTATCAACTCTTCAAGCGAGGCTACGTATATATTCCGTGCAGCCTTTTTGGGTCACAGGGAAAGGGTCTCTATATTTGATACGCTGAAAAGATGATCCGCCTCTCACAATCAACGAAGGACTTACTGATGAATTTGCCGGCTCTACATCCACCACAATTCCATTGGCTTGGAAAGGAACCGATGGAATCCCTACTATCTTGTTAACAATTTCCTGATTAGTGTACTATATATGATACCACTGGTATGGATTTTCAGGGAGTAAATACCCGACCAATCACGGATCAGAGACATTTGGACCTAATATTGCATCTTCTGCAGCTACAACGTCATTCAAGCCGGAGACAATGAAGTGTTGCCTGGGGATTGGTTATACGTTAGCAGCATGCTACCCCCTTGCTTGCTCGGTCGTTCTTTCCGCGTACAGTACCCTCTCTTTCTTATGGCCACTTCCATGCTTCCTATACACGGCTAACCGCTCCGACTTTTCTTCTCATCCAGTTGTTCGAATTCTGCAAGCAGACACAAGCAACGGGCCCGAAGGACGAAGATCTATATTTATACAAAGCTTAACATCCTCACTTTAGTGATGTCTATCGTTATGTTTACGATACTACTGATTGTTCCAAGCGGGTAGTCGTGGTATTTTGCATCGGCAATAGCAGTAGATCTAACACTTGCTAGCGTAGTCGTAGCCTTGGTCACGTACTAGGAAAACATGAGACCCCCCTAGAAGTTGGGGAGGTTTACTCGCAGCAAACGCCGTTACTTTGTGTGCAGACTGCGAAGTGCGGAATGAGAGGAAGCGGAGCTCACTGGTTTAGTGGCACGATTGCTCTTTGGTTACGATTTTTTATGACTACTATGGGGCATACGCTTTTGCTAATATCTTAGTAGTTTTCATTTCTTGCTTTGTCGAAGAGATTGCTGTAGATAGAATTGGTGGTATTATAATAGCTCATCTGATTTTTCCACGGGTTCAGGAATATTAGGTTGTTACTTACGGTGGAACTGGGGGCTTGATCGCGTCGTAATAACCTCATACTGATTCTTGCGTTGTAGTATTCACAACATCTAATGGCAAAAAGTTCTACTGCAGGCTAGCATATACTAGAAGCGATAAATCTATATTGACATCGAATTCAATGCGTGATAGTCTATGGTAGACCGCATTTCTAGATATTTTAACTCCAGAGCTGAAAGTTCAAGAGGAAGGTCTTCCGCTATGGACATCAGTCAATATGTATTGACCTTCTCTTTTTCTCGGCCCCGCTGCAATGTTGTTCATATTCCTGTTCCTTGCATGGGTTTATTGATGCAGAGATGTGCAGCTTGCGAGCGCGAAAAAAGACGTCTGACTAGGAAGAGCAATCCCCTGCACACATTATATACCCCACGATGTTTCAGCACAGCCAACAAAATCCCACGAACCCAGCGATGCGCCATCCAGTGGCAAATATCACGCACACACGCACGGACGGCGAATCAGGCGGTGCACATCACCGATCGTTTGTAAAGTCTAGGCGATGAAATTTGTCGCTACCAAAAAAGATGTGGTGAATTTGAACCAAGAATCCCTGTATCCAGTCTAAGTATATGTATCCCCCAAGGTTATCCAGCAACCCAAAAACCGCAAGCAAGGAAAGCTAAAACAAAAGAGAGACTGCAGGCTAGGTATAATGATTCGCTAAGAAAGAACAAAGAAAAACCAAGGTATTATTTGTTGATCTATGATCTCGGAAAAAGTTTCCAGGCTTCCCCGCCGATCGCGATGAGCATCGCAAATATGCGGTGGAACAGACATTCGCTTGCTACCGAGCCATCCGGACCCGTCCACTTCTCGCGTTGGAGCCTACAGTGCCGGTACTCGAAACCTTGCGGACTCGCGTCCCCAACTCGTCGTCGTCGTAGTGTTGCTTGGGCCGCCGCTGCTGCTCGCCGCCCAGCACGCAGCACAGACAAAGCATGTAGCAGACGAAGCCGATGCCATCGCCCAGCGCTTGCAGTGCTTTTGAACGCTTCGTTTTTTGCGGCGGTTCTAGCTTTTCGCGGATTGGCTCGATGACCGTGATGGAGGTTGTGCGCGGGGTTGCGATGCGATGGGTCGTTGATGCGGCTCGATGCGTGCGTGTGGTTGGGTGGTTAGAGTTTGTGCTTCGCATGTCCGCTGTCGTGGTCGAGGGACGACGGGACGAGGCCGCGCTGTGCAGGCGGTGCATACTGCCGTTGTTGCTGTGGGCAGAACTCATGGTGGATGGAGGGCGTTCGGAGGATAGAACGGTACGGGTTGGCGTTGGCGAGCCAGATCGGGCAGACGCGGGGCTGTGACACTGGGCAGGTCGGGTTGCTTCGAAGAATTAATTTGACTTTCGTTTGTTTGTTGCGGGATGAGGGGTTAAGAAGTGGTGGTGGTGGTGGTGGTGGTGGCAGTAGTGGAGTGGTGATGGTGGTGGTGTGAACGGACAAGAAGTAGCTCCTGCAGTCGCATGTCCATGACTCTATCGCCGATGACACACGCGCCGTCTCGGGAAATAGCGCACGAGACACCCCTGTCTAAGCCTCCCTTGTTTCCAGCCGCTGCCCCACGGCCTCTCACTTCGGATGCCTAAATAAGCGGGAAACACGGGAAGACGCCTTACCGTTCACTCCTAGTCGTTGCTCGGTACCCGAGGCTGTTTATCGGAGCTCTTATCGGCCTCCTACACCCATTCTCTGCCACTGAACGCGGGGATTATGCACTAGAGCACAAACACTGGGACGACGACGAACCAGCCTGCTTACTGCTACACGGTTCTTGCGGCCTAGTAGTAGGCGAGTCGCGGCACGAGACACCCTGGCTATATGGTCCTCAAGGCTATATCTTATGCTCTGGGAGAGAGATAATTTGAAGATGGATTATCATGAGAGCTCTGGAGGTACGCTGAATGCAAGGATACACCGCCCGAGAGCCCGCCGGAGTTAAATTTGCAGAATACCAAGGCGGTTACATCGCTAGATGCACGACCTTCACGCAGTCGCTACTTCTTCCCTTCCATTGCCAAATCTCACGGTGTCAACAGCCATGGTAGTCACTGTTGAGGGAGTGGCTATGTTTAGGTTCTAGAACAGATTTCTAATATCGAAGATTCGGAGGAGCTCTGTTAACAGCCATAAGGTCTAGAACGGACTTCTTAGTAGCATCGTTTGCAGAAGAAAATCAATCAACCTGATTACTACTATTGGAGTGTACATGATTCTCTATAGTTGGGCGACGGCTTGGCAGACTAGCAGCAGACATCTTCAGTGCACTAGTTGCAATGACGAGTCAACGATCAGATGGAGACTGCAAGGTAAGTTTTTCTCGGAGATAAGGAATGTTCCCGTACACCATTGAATGGCTCTCTCTGATGGGATAGACGGAACTCTCCCATCGGTTCCACGGGGAGCTCCTCGCTTATTTTTGTTGGCACCGGGTGTTGCAGCGGGCGTGGACAACTCGTCAATCGTCTAAGTTCTAAAGAGCGAGAAGAGAAAAGAAAAAAGCTTAAGTACGCGATGTCAAGATAACTATACTGAAAGTAGCAACCCACGTAATAGCCAAGAAATGACACGATGCCAGTCGCCGATCTCGGGCGAAAGCCCGGTATTCCATCAACAATTTTCAACTAACACCGCCTCCGTGCCAATATAGTTAATAAGACTAGCGCGCGAAGGCAAGGCCAGGCTTGAAGGTGTAGCTGAGCATAAGGAAAGGTGGACGGTATGGGGAAGTTGGAGGCAGACTGAGGAGACGGCTATGCAGGGAGATAGTGGTAATTAAGTGGGGTGGTTTTTTAGTGGAGTGGAGGATGAAATGTCATACGGGCCTCATTCCTCAACAATTCTGGGTTTCTGTTCTTCTAGTGCGGAGGTGGCTTTTCTTTCTTGTGCTAGAATTGTCATAGTTGATGGCAGCGAGCAATATTACGGAGGGATTTGTTGCTGCGCATGAGTTTGTAACGATTCGCCAATTAGAAATCCAGGCAGACGTTGGGAAATGGCGGCAGAGAAGGGTCTAGGGTTGGGTTCTTCAAGGTGGCAGCCATTCCGATTCGTCAGACCCTCCGACAGCCACTGAACTTACTCTACCTTACGCACTTGTAAAAACTCGCTGAGGTGCCAGTACCGTTCCATTCAGTTCCCTGCTCTCTGTATCCCCCATCAAAGCGTCAACCAAATTTCCATTTATAATACATCCCTTGTCTCGTCCCCAGACTCTCGTTGCCTTCACTCGTAGGCTCGCTCTCCTGTGGATAACAACGAGGTACGAGTAGCAACACCCTGGAGGCTGGGCACGAGACAAATACATCCCCCAAATACATTTTATTTTATCCACAACCGCCCTCCCCATCCGCTACAGCCGCTTTCGGGCCCTTCCCCTTTCTATAAAACCTTTCATCGAGCGGATTAAAACCGCCATTGCCCCAGGTTGCCCATTCCGGAGTCGACTCGCCGACATACTCCTCGGGCCCAAATTCCCTGTCTTCCTTCAGCAGCTCAAAGAAGCGGTCGTAGTCGATCAGCGTGTGCCATTTCCCATTGATATGGAAGCGCTTGGAGGCCAGAAGGATGCAGCAACTGTGTGGGGTGTCAGTAGAGGGGTATAGGAAAGGGAGGGGAAAATCACCTGTGTTCGTGCTCAGCAGCAATGCCGTATTCCAGTCCCCGTCTTGCTAGCTCCGCATCAAGTGCCTCAACGAACTGCACAACCTCGTGGTAGAACGGGACGTTCCCCATCGTTAGCCCAGCCTCGCCAGCACTACTTGTTCCGCAATATCTGTACAAAAGAAATCAGTAAAGTCCGACTCACGGCATGCTACAAGACGACTTACGTCACACCCTTCACCTCTACGAATCCTGGCTGTCCGCGTGCAACAAGATCCGCGTAGCCTTTCACCTCGTCTTCTATGTTGAAGCCTTTAACAAGTGTAAGACGGAATACAGTGCGCTGCTTATTCCGCTTCTCACGGAGAATGTCAAGGCATTCTTGGAAGCGCTCCCAAAAGTCGCGGTGGAGGGGGCGATCAATCTTCTTAAGGCTATCCTTATTCGAGGCATCAATAGATACATAGAGTTGTGTCACTGGGCCAAGTGCTCTCAGCTGCGCCGGGCTGTTTGCAACAGTGTCAGCCCCATGTTGCCACTCTCGAGAGTAAAATAACGTACTGCTGAGCATTGCATACCAAGAAACTTGAAATTCCAGAATTATGGAGGAGTGCAAGGAATTCATTTATGTGAGGATAAAAGATGGGTTCACCAACTATCGAATCCCGGTATATTAGTTCGAAGTAGCTTTTTGTCTAGATTTCGAGCACTCACCGAGACTCAAGGCGCAGTGACGGATTCTAAAGGCTTCACTGAAGCGGTCTGCTCGCACACCAGGAACACCTTTCAGCATCTTGATCTTGCGGTAGTGGCCTTCAACAACGCCTTTAAAAATTTCTTCCGGTGGGTCGACTTTCCATCTCCTGTCTCCCAAGGGTGATTAGTGGTTTTATGTAGAGAGAGCGGCAGGACCGACGCACCAGGTAGTGCCAACTGGATTAGTTCCATGTCGCCAACAGAAAACGCATTTATTCGAGCATGACAGCGATGGTGTCGTCTCCATACACAGATGGGATTTGATGCCATAAAAGGAGAATTTGTAGCAACTGCCTCTGCCTCGTAAGGCAGATTTAGTCCACCGGCTTGGGAAATAGTTAGCATCAATCAATCTCACCTGGACAGAGGCTATTACCAAATCTTAACGCCACTGTGAGAGCCAACAATAGCATAACCTTGCTTGGTTAAGGTTTTGTATGTCACGCCATCTTTTGGAACCATTTCTTTACGGGCCGAGGATTGTCCTTCTCCAGCTTCTAGTGCTTTCCTTCCCGCGGGGGTAGTGAAATCGACAGGAAGGGGTGCCGGGCGAGATACTGTGTTCGGCTTCTTGAGAACATCTGGAGAGCGATTGATCATACCGCCTAGGTCTTCGAGATCCATCATGTCTTTTTCGGGTTCGTCTTCTGCAACGTCCTCAACATCAGAGTCTTCGTCTCCGGATTCCACGGCAGTTCGCCATTCGCCAGTAGTCCCCAGCTCGCTAGTTTCCATAAATTCTCTTAAAGTATCTTCTAAATGTATTCGCCATTCCTGGAAGTGGACAGCGGCTGTCCCAGATGTCCCATCCTTAGAAGAGGCCGGATTAACATCGCCCATACCAAGAGGAAACATCCTTCGACTACCAGAACGGCCTCCGGTAAGTTTTCCGAGCCACTTGTCTACCTGAACCGCATCTTGACAGAACTTTCCTTCCGACTCTGGCCACTCGGACGAGTCGCCGAACCCGAATACGGAGAATCCCCCAAGAGAACGAAGGGGTGCACTATCAATCCGAAAGTCGTGATGAGTGTCCTGGAGGTGGTCTAGAAAGGAGGCAACTGGGGAGTCTGTTTCGTACGATGGCACGATAACCAGATAGACGTATTTCACTTTCTTTCCTTCCTCCGGCTGGCTAGGTAGAGAAATAAAGAAGTCATCCAGCTCGATCTCTTCCAAGTTATACATCTGGGGCGGAAGGATAGAGCGAGATATCGGGATTTCCGAGAGCGAATTGGATGGTGTAGGAATCGAAAGTTTGGGGTAAATACCCTCTTTGTTGGAGAATAGTTCCCTCTTCAGTTGTTCCGCATATTGCGCAGTAGAGCCGGTTAACGAAGCGTAAAATATGCAAACTTGGATGTCTGGGTCGTGGTCTTTCTCTTCTTCTTCCGGAACAGCGGGGCCGCGACGCCCTTTCTTGCTCTTCCTGGTGGGCGAGACACTTTTCTTTCCAGTAACATGTTTGGGCCCAACTTTGGTTGGTGAAGGCGCAGGCTTCGCTCCAGTAGTAATTTGCTTAAGGAGGCTGGATTGCTTCTCGTCGGTGTTTGAATCTCCAGGTTTGAGCGTCGATTTGCCACCGACTGCAATCCCATTCAAGTTCGGTATGGACACTGTAGCTCCAATCGATTTCGTTTCCTGGTGAAGGAGGGTGCGAAGAGATTGTAGGCACTTGTAGACAATTGCGGCAACGGCGATAGCTACGAAGATTGATGCGCGATGTTCGTGCCACTGTTGGAAATGCCCTGTGCGAGATATTCGAAGTTAGATCAATATGTGGAAGAGGCGATGCAAGCTCAGCGCTCGTGTACGATTTACCTTGCAGAGCGCCTGGCTCCTCCGTCGCAGAAGACATCGTTTTATGGATTTGGCGGGGTCAAGGTTGAAGGGTTCATAATTTCAACGGCAACTTCCGTAACACCCTTGCAAGATGTCTCGCACTTGGATGTTACCCGGCTAAAAAGTACGAGACCAAATCACGTGATTGAAAGGAGTCTGCGAGACAACCTTGCCCTGATCCTAATCACATCATTCGCTAGCATCTCCCCTCATCCCACTTCCAGCAACCATATTAACGATGGCCTCCACAACCCCAAGCAGCGCCTTCTTCCAAGGAGAAAAAGTACGACTGTCAGCTACGACTATGGGGCGCCAATGGCTAATACCGACTCGAGGCTGCTCATATTGCTCTGTTTAGCGCGTCTTCTACCGGATATGAGATCCTCAAGAATCTACTGGTTCTAAGTGTGGATAGTTTCACCACTATCGACGACAAGAAAGTTACCGAAGCAGATCTGGGTGTCAACTCCTTTCTTGGTAAGGACAGCGTAGGTAAACCTTATGCGGAACGAACAGCTGCATTGCCGAAGAACTGAATCCGGATGTGAAGGATGCCTTCATCGAAGATGTAGGTTTTGACCTGAAGCTACCCTATGGCCATTCTAACAGATACTGAAATAGAATCATTTCAACCTACTCTCAAATAACCTAAACTCTACCGGCCGATCACGATACTGTTCATGCATGTTGTTATTGTGTCGCCGTTTTCCCCGTCAGATATTCTTCAGCACCAGCTTCTCGTTCATTCTATAGGATTTACAACAATTTTGCGCGCTCACTCATTGTATTATTAAAGCGCATCCGGGCTTAGTTATCGACCTCCAGCTACTCAAGGGAGGAGCTTTCAGCTCTGGCCATTTCCGGCGCTAAAGATGAATGTACTCGGTCTGGGAGTAAAGGATCGGACGCTCCCTTTCTGGTATTAAATTTTGCTGTGAGACCAGGGTGTCAACAGGGGGGAAAGCTGAGGTGGAGATCAGTGCACTCCCTAGCTTTACCATTTTTACCTTTATTCAGATTGTACTTTACTTAAAACTGCATCGGGCATACCTAATTTTACTGTTTTTATATGGTTATTTGCCAGAACAGGGACGTCCGATCGATCCTTTACTCCCAGACCCAAGTAGAGTCATACTCGGTACAGGAGGAAAATAACTACCATGCAGGTGCCACCGCCAACGTATCTTTAATCTAGCAGTAGAAAAGTATATGCTTCAAAAGTGCAATATGCGTTCTTATACTTCCCCTGTATCAACTGCAACTGAATAGAACATACTAAGTACTAAAACTAATCTTTTAAACTTGCATAAAATAGCATTTATGTTAATCATCTCATCAATTACCCACTTCGCCTTCTAGAGCATCTTAACCAGTTTTTAAACTAGTAGAGCGCAAAGCTCTTCGAGCTCTGCTAGACTGTCGGCGAAGTATATGTATCCGCCACTTTTCATTCTAGAAGAGTACTGCACGAGTCCCTCGGGAATGATTCTTTACCCAAGTAACCGAGAAACAGATGCCTCAGCTATAGTACCAACATAACTAGTGGTCATGGTGGTTTTCTGAGACGTCGACAGTGAAGTGAAATGTCGTCGCTAAGACAAATCACACCCAATCTAGTCGTGCTATTCTCGTTCGTATGAAATCGGTGTTTGTATAACCTTTGGAACTATGCGTTGCACGCTGACATGGGGAAACGTGACTACTAAAAAGATGAAAAGAGGAGAGAGATAGATGGGTTGATCTGATAGAGAGTAAAGATTAGCGAAACTTCGGAACACTAGAGTAAAGAATCCCTACTCGTCCAGTGACCCCCAAAAGCCCGCTCAGATCGCCTGATGAAAGTTTCCAAACTAAATAATTCCTGACTCCTTACTAGTTCGTACTGACTTTCCCAAGACCAGCAAAATGTCATGGCTCAATCACACTGCAATCACTCGGTGTGACAGTTCATCTTAATACAAGGTCAACTAGGCAAGACCTCTACTATCCCAGAAAGGCCAACTAGGCAAGACCTCTACTACCCTAGAAATGTCAACATGCCTCTTCTCAGTCTCACTAGTGAATAAATTCTGCCGGTCGCACAGCAGTATCGCAGCTCCCCTCCTTAACCTCCCTTACAAACCTTCAACATGTCGGCGGCCAAGCACAATAGGTCTCTAAACGCGGCCATAATAGCCTCGCCCGCAAAGAAGCCAAAGTCGTATATCTCCAGAAACAACCGCACCTCACTAACGATTTATCAGAACCCCCCCTCCCTCTTTTTGCCGGCCCCAGTTGCACAATCCACTTTGGACCATCCCCCGAACAAACCCGCAGCGTGCCGGAACACCGCCTGGCCGAAGTTTCGTCGTGGTTCAACGACCGTCTATCCCGCACCTCCGACCCTGGCAACGGAAAGCCCAAGGTACTGTCGATGGGCACGCTCTTGGGTGCTGGTATCATCGCCTTAAACTGTTTTCTGTTGTGGGCGTTTTCCGGTTCGTACGCGGCAACGATGAAACAGACGCCTGCCGAAGTGGAGGAAGGCCTCATGATTCACTTCTACACCTACCAGTTCTCGGAGGTATACAAGGTTGAGAAGTTGCAGGCTCTGGCGTGCGAAATGGCGCTCAAGCTTTTGATCGAGCACCCACCCACCAAAATGGCTGCGCTATGCAGACTCGAGACGTTGGAGATAGCGTATAAAGAAACTAAGCCTGGAGACAGACTCAGGGTCGGAATTAGAAGAAGTGTGGCAAGGCACTTGATAATTATCAGACGTACCTGTTCAAGAGAATCGAAAAGAACAGAATTACGGCGCTGTTGGAGGCGAACCCTGATCTAGCATACGAGATCATTGTTAACGTAAGTTCGCGGAATATCTAGATACTTCGATGTATCAATGCTTTTCGCTGGATATAGTCACATGCTTGTCAATTAGCATCGATAATGGAAGGTGGGATAACTCTACTTTCAATTATTGTCAGCTACTCTTTTAGTCAGACTGCTATCCTCCTTCGCTCTCTTGAACATCTGTACGTACACAATTCATTACATAGTTCGACAGATGTGCTTATGTACTCAAAGTGGCAAAATCTCTCTGTCTATCCGTCAAATAGTACCTTGAGCCCGAGGGGAATGGAGGGCTTGGGGCAGAGCATCAGAACGTATAGAATAGGAAGTCGCCCAGTACACTAACTAAAGGTTTCGGCCGCAAACCCATGAATTCAACAGAGGAAGAACGCTCTTTCAACCGATACACTTACCGAAACGACTGCAGTACGTATACAATCATCATGCTGCTTGAGTCATAAGACATCCAGTGCTTTAACTGCAAAAATTTGGTCCTGAGAAGTCTCGTGCCCAACTCTAACTAAGCTCGAACATCTATCGATGATTCCGATTGGCCCAATTTGGTCAAGTACCCATAAAACTGCAAATCTAGCTAGTCTAAGCTAGTAGGAGTTATTCCCGAGCAGTGAAATCGGGCGAACTAGAACAAGATCTCGATTGGCTCTTAGAGGTCGTTATCCTCATCAAATTCGCTACATCTACTGTATCGACCGTTAAGGTTTGTACGAGATTTTCAGCGTGACTTTTTTTTTCAGTACTTCACCTAATGCCCAATAGTGGGCTAAAATCGTAGCAAAATCTGTTCGGACGGGCCTTCTGTGATGCGTGACGTACGAACCTTGACGCTCTGTACAGTATTCTACTTTCCGGAAGACCTATACCGTTACCACTCTACGACATGTGGTTCGGTAGTTCAAGCTGTAGGTATATTTGATGCAATATAGTGGGCCGTCTAGCTCCCGCGGAGAAATTACAAACAAACAAACCCGCATTAGCTAGTTTCTATACGACACAGCGCCTATCGTATAAGCTGGCGAGGTGAGTTTTGTGTTGCAGTATGCGTCTAAGTAGCGTCTATTCGTCAACCCAGCTGATTTCTGACTACTCATGCAAGCTGGATCATCAAAGTAGAAACTCTAGCCCGGTTTTATACTCGAGTCAGGAGTTGTACGAATCACAGATCTAGCCAGGTAATATGGCATGAGTGTATACGGAGAAGTAAAAGATAGAGCCGCTGCGAGCTGTGGCGTCGCCTTCCAGCTCGAGAGACTCGGGTGTCTCGGACTGTAATTCTCCGTGGCAGTCGTGGCTACCCAAGTGCCGAACGGCTGTTGAGAGTAGCTCTAAACTGCTCCTCCTCATAAGTAGAGGAGAATCAGGCTCAGCTTCTTCTCCCACCTTGTTTGCTGCACTCAACCTGATCTGGCAAAGAAATATGAACTAACGTGATCAGGTGGAATCCACGAATTCATCTGGTTAGATCGAGATCCGTAAGTTAGCTACCGCTCAATGGGGGATCTGTTACAGCTAACAGGAATCGTACGAGCTGGCCGATATGAAGAAGGGACAGGTCGATATGTGGAGCACATGACCTGTACTGTCGACAAGAAGAACCGTAAGAAGAAATGACATTAGGCGGCTCTTACTCTTTCAAAGTACCAACCGTATATGGCCTCTGCTTTACCTTTTCCGCTAAGCATTTCAGGCAAGCCCACGACAGCGTTTTCTCGTGCCTAGCCTCCTGCGGCTGGTACCAGAAATGGCAGCGGGTGGCTAAGAGGAGCTCCGCATTACTTTTTCTCGGAACGATTTCTGCAAAAGTCAAAGCATGCATGACAGCAGGAACTCGGGTACCAGGGTAAAAGATCGGACGCGCCTTTCTGGTTATGAATTTGGCTGGCAGCACAGGGTGTTGACCAGGTCCGATCTTTTACCCTGGTACCCGAGTACTTTACATAGACTTCAGGCGCAAAACGAAAGTACATGTTTCAGCTGGAACCACTTGTCATTTCCACTAGACCAAGTCATAAACAATGATATTCGGTGCTTATATATACGACGCCTGCCTGTACGTGTTTATTTGGACAGCAACAGCCTCACTCTCGCTGTGTAGTATATACCCCTTGTTTTCTGCTGAATCTTGGAAAGAAGAGCAGGGGTTGATTGGAACACTTGGCCCGTGCATATGCACATCCACGCCGAACTTCAACCAAGAATAAGAGCAACACAGGGGTCAGATCGGCCGCCTGTTATCAGACCAGTCGTTTTCTGATGGCCACCCCTCGCATATGCATCGACCGACGGTGATCGACATGCAAAATATTTCGCTACCGACAGCGGCTCTAGATTTCTGCAATATCTCCTTGTACCATGGTATCAACTCACCGCATTCCTACCTAGACCCAAATTCTGCAGGAATTTGTGGGCATCACCAGGCACCTGACGCCATCAGCTGCATCTATCCACTTTGCTCTCGAAATTTCCCCAATCACCATAATCCACTTTCCCAAATCACCTTGTCCCACCACACTTGCCGCAAATACCGGCTTGTGAAAAATCTCTGCACTAGTTACACCGACTAGATGAATCATTTTGGAAGCTTGTTTTAGCATTGATTGGTGCAAATCGGCGGGGGGAAGCGAGCTGGTCAGAGGGGAAAGCAAATGTGACCAGACTAAATGAAAACTCAAAACTACTATTTTGCTTAAGCTTTACATATCATATTGTTCAATTCAGTGAGACATGACATGTAAACAGTAGAATTATTATCGTATTATCCATCATTACTTTCACAATCATAATTTTGAAATGAAAACCGGATCTGCGCAACTTAAATTCCCATCAAACAAACTGCAACAAACACAACACCCAGAATTACATCCCTCGGTTTGTTTGACATTGCAGACCCTGTAAATGTCGGAACGCCACTAACAGTTCCGGAGGGTGATTCAGGCGACGTAGTTGATGATGGGGTTGCACTAGAAAGAGACTTCACAAGATTGTCAGCACCGCGTTACTAGATACCAGATGGATTATTACCCCTTCAAGTTGATGAACAACCCCGTTCTTAATGATGATATTTCCCTTAATGATACGAACACCATTGACGAAAAGATCACCATCTGCAGCAGTGATTTCCAAGGCAGTCCCCGCATCCGATGTAAATGACTTACGGTTGAACAGTTCTGGTGTATATGCGAATGTGCCGGTGATAGTGTGTTCCTCTACAGATATAGAGTCGGTATTGTTAAATGCAAAGATTGTCACTCCGGGTGTGTCACTGAGCCTCTGCTGCAGTCCGGCTGAAATGATAGCATCACGGAATACAGCCAGTCCCACGAGTCCGAGAGTCTCAATCAGCGGTCGCGGAAGTGTGAAGTATCTGTAAGCACTGTAGTTAGCAGGATGACTGATACTAAGCTGGAGGAATCGCACCTGTTAACTCCAACGATAATTCCTTTGTCGTACTTGAAAGATCCATTAACTTGACTGGAAACATCGCCCAGCCCACTGGTGACTTCGAGGATAGACTCTTCTGTTCCCGCTGGCGGTGCGCCATTGTTCTGGACAATTCTTCCTGGCTGATTCGGTCCTAGGTTGACGAAAGCTGGGTCCTCAAGGAATGTCCGCAGCGTAACAAAGTTGCTATCAGGCAAGTCTCCGTTCTGTCTCTTCCGTCTCTCGGGAGGTGGAGGGCCGGTGTGAGCTGCTTGTTCACCGTTCTGGGATTCGCTTGCGCGCTTGCGGAGTTTGGTGTTATTTCCAGTATCGCCATGCGCGGCGGCAAATGCCTCGTTGGTAGGTGCAAATACGGTAACGTCGTTGTTTTCGGTGATTCTCGCTAAAAGGTCTGGGTAGCTCTGTAGATCTGCGGCAAAGGATGTGAATCCTTTGTCGTTGAGGACCTCAATGAGCCCTTGTCCAAAGACTGGAATTGAAAGCGACAAGAAAGCCGCGATAGACAGGCAGTTGATCCGCATCTTTGCTTAGCAATAGGTAAAGAATACAGAAGAAGCGAGATATAGTACCACTGCTGAGGGGGGATAATGCAGTGGAGAGCTTAGAGGTACGGATACGTACCTTCTTAAGTAGATATGTATATACATTCAGGTGTTCGACTAGTAGAATATATGCTATTCAATTATCTGAAGCCTCGTTACAGATGCGGGGCTGGCATCTCCTCGCCTCCGTCACATTGTATGCGGGCTTCGTGTTGAGTGAAGTTGTAAGTACGTGTTCTATGTACCAGACGTCTGTAAATGTATCCAATGATTGCCGGTTACGCAATTTCTTCGTTCGAGAGCATCATATTGGGACCTAGTAGTCAAAGAACAGGATGGCGTTTAGAGTGGTTGCTGGGTCACTCGGACAACCTCGCTATGCATTCGGACACCCTCTGATAGAGAAGGACAAGATCTTTTGGTGATATTGATTGATAATAGAGTTAAGATTGTGAGAAGGGTTTTGTGATCGTTGAGCGCGCTGTAAGTGATATTTCACAGATTGTTTACCGTTTACCGTGTGCTGGTAGAATCCTCTACTCCAGCGAATCGGAGGTCGTCCTAGTAGGCTGCTCTATTCTACATCAGGCACGCCGAAACTATAATACCCGGTAAGACCTCCATCTTTCAACCGGGCAGAGCCGATGCATCGTGAGAGAACGCATGAAAAAAGAAACTCCCGCATTGGAGCTTAACTCAACCTGCAAAAGGAAACGCCTCTACTACCTAATTCACTCTCCGGTTTGGGTCGCCATAATTCGGCCTGTTATGTTATTATGCGTTGTTGGTTGGACAGCACACGTCAGTGCAGCAAGGTGACACATTCTTTCTGCGTTGGCCAACCATAAAACCCTCACCAGTTTTGGAGTCGCGCAGCCTGAAATGTTACATTCAATCTCTATATGATACTGTGGTACGTCTTCTAGCGGGTGATGCTTTATGAACGGTCACAATGAAAAAGCAACTGCATATTGAACCCTTAAAAGTACGGTATAGTATAACCTGACTAGGTCCATAGCTTTTATAACGTTGCAAACGTCTAAGCAGAATCTATTCACCCATTCCAACAGATTTCTGGTTACTCTTGCGAGCCTTATCATGGATCTTTGGAGGGAGTAAAAACTCTCATCCATTGTCAGGTACGCGAGCTGTACGAACACAAAAATCACGAACATAGCCAGACAATACAGTAAAACTTGAAAGTAACTTGTCAAACGGCTGGCAAATGACTACTTCGGAGGCCGGAGGTCTATGGGTAAAATTTAACGATAGGCTAATGCTAGTATTTGTAAGATTCTTATTAAAAGTCAAATAGGTGGTTGTCACCGCTGATAAGCTTATAATATTAAGGGCGATGTACCATCTAGGCCCAACGATCCTCCAGCAAGAAGGAACTATCTAAATTCTGATTGGGACAAGTTTTCCTCTTTGGCGCAAGAAAATGAGTTGCATTGTGCTTTTACTCTAGTTAAGAGGTAGGTGTTATTGATTGGTTGGGGAATGAGATGCACCATCTTTAGTTGAGAGATAGCTGCTGTCAATCACAAGGACCTAGATCAGTCGCCTCTCCGAACGCGAGGGGCTCGGGAACTGCACCATAGTCATTTACCCCGCTCCGTTCGGAAAGGGCCGGACTATCCATATGATAGAGATGCCACAACCCACCGATATATCGAGCGACCTTCGAGCCTCGTGGTCGACGGCAAGTCCGTATGCTAGTGATTGATTCCGCATTCCGTTGCCTTGTTGCACCTGCGCCTTCAGCTCGAGGGATATTGAATCAGTAAGTATGTACATGTATCGATGGCACTGAATGACTTTTCAATTTACATTCATCGCAAGGCACAGGATTGCAATTAGTCGTCATCCAATCAATCAGATTCGGCACAAGCTAAAACACCCGACTACCCCCGCGCCCACAATCTACGGCCTCCGAAGATGGACCTATACGACAAACCGGTCGAGAACGCATACCGAACAGGGAGGTTCGAGTGGTTCGAGATGCCGCGTCTGGATGGAACCAGCCGGACGGTTATGGCAGTTTCCGCGACGGAAGCCCAGTACTGGACTATTGGGTATACCATTCTGGTGGGCATTATCTTCGCAGCACTCTCGAGACTAGCTACTATCCTAGTTCTGGCCTGCTACCCAGAAGACGGGAGTGGTAATCTACATGTTATGCTCGTTGCATTTTACAACGCAAATTCGCCAACGACCGTTCTTAGCCAGTTGTTCCACTTCGCCCGTCATGCAATCAAAAGCTCTTCAGATTCTATTAAAAAGGACGAAAGAAACAGCTGCTGCTATGTCCTGTGCTTTTTCCTGTGCTTTTTCTCCTTCCCCAAAAAGCGGTATAAGATCAACTGGAATACTCTGCTCTATTGTTTAATCCTAGCCAGCGTTGCTCTAACGCTCATTGCCTGCAACACTGTTGCAAAGTTTCTGGTCAACGGTAAGCAGTTGATTGTGAGGAACGCCGCCAGGGCAAGTCCAGACGCCATATATTATCCAATCTTACCAACGGTCCAAAATAACACCGCACTCGAAATTTTACAACCAGTACGAGCAGCAGCAGCTTTTCAATCCGCCGGAAGAGTTGAGGCAGCGAAGGGAAATATTCAAAAGGAGATCCCAATGTCATCAACCACCGCAGTCGACAATGAGGGCAGACCAACCTTCAAGCTCAGCTACAGTTACTCCATCGGTGGTAATGACATGGGCCTCCAGGGTGCGCCGAAGCTTAACTATTCTGTCAGCGGGCAATGCCGGACGGAGTACAGTTGGCTCAACACGACCTTCTTACAGGACAATGTCGATCAATACCCTCTATGGGGCAGTACGTACGATACGCTGGCCGAGGCACAGGTAGACTCAGAAGCAACGTTCCCGCCTTGGGTCAATGTGGTCCCAGAGCTCAACAGCAGCAATCGAAGTAAAATCACCCACGGTAACGAATTCGCCTTGGTCCCAAGCGTCTCCCATCGCAGATCGACGACCCTGAATCTCGTCGACCCATGGTATCTCACCGAAGAAACGCCGGGTTGGGCTACGGCAAATGCGACGGCTAAGAGGAGGATGCGGCAGTATCGCATCCAGCGCGGAAGACCACCTATCCATTGTTGGCAGAATAGCACCTGGAGCCTGGGCAATACAACGGTATACCATGTGGATGACCTCTACAAGCTTCCCGGTTTGCGTCTTTCGCGGTTCCTGAGAGGTGTTTTCGAGCGGGAGTTCTCGCTACCGCCAGTCATTCAAGTTTCAAACAATCTTGGATATGCTGCATTGAGTTCGGCCATGGACACGGTGGTAAATAAGCGGGAAATCGTCGCTAGCCGATGTAGTGCATCGAGGGACCTCGAACGACTCATACAAATCAATTTCGTATCCTCTCGCGACGCCGTACGCAACATCGTCTTACTGTATTCAAACCAACGGGGGCTCATTAATCTCGAGAACCTAGCCGCTGACAAAGATGGAAGAGTCCCGAATGAAAATGCAGATTTTATCTTAGAAAGCAAGGACGTGGCGGCGCTCTCGGCCAGAACACTGGTGGCCGTCCCTGCTGTGTGTGCTTTCCTGTGGCTAGTTGTTTGGATCCAAGGGCATATGGGGGATAAGAAAGTTTCAAATCATGGACGCACAGGCCGGCTTAACCTCCGACGAATCGCACTCCGTGCAACGCAATTGTATCGGTATTTAGATGAGGAGCTCAGTGGAGAGAGCAAATGGTCGGGGCGGTTGTCGGCGGCGCCATATGTTAAGAAAATTTCCAACGCAACCACAACCCCTCCAAAATATAGCAAAACTCCAGTCTCTGTACACCCGCCGCGACAATCCAATGAATTTGGGGCTACGATTCCGGATCCTGAGAAACATCCATCGGTAACCCAAGGTCGCGAGATCAACCCGAGCAGCAGCACGGGTGAACAGCCGTCGACATCACACTTTATCGTTCCAAAGCTTCTTCCGATTAACGAACCCGAGGAACCCACTAAGCCACAGCTTCTGGAACGAATTTGTAATGCCATAAAGTTCTGGCAAACCAAGAAAGTCAAACCCAGATACCAGTTGGTAATGACGAACAGTTGGCAGAAGATAAATAAGAAACATGGGGTGGATCTGAAGGATATCGTAAACAGTCTCAATGCCCCTGAAGGCCAGACTTCTAGAGATGGTGCTATTATCGATACATAAGGGGAGTAATGGCTAAGGCTATTGTGGGGTTCAGGACAGGTTTATTTTTCGACTTTTGCTAAGTCTCACTAATTCCATGTTCGGATGTATATTTGTATGAGAACCGCAGATATTCCTTTGACTTTCATTCACTTTGCTATTTTGGAGGGGGGGTTGTGGTATTGCTGATCACGATCATGGTCATGATTGTAGGGCTGGTTAGTCTGGATTTTTTAATGCTTTAGGCTACTTTTACTTATAATGACTGAACGTTACTTCATGATCCCTGATTCAATATTTCTAGTGTTGTACTCAAGATGACTATGTTCAAAAAATTACTGCTAAAGAGCTAGGTGTATAAGTCATACCGTCAGAACTTGATGCGGATTCGATTGTTCTCTGGTCAACTTCGCGGTGCGAAGGACTATTAAAGGCAATTAGCCACTTAGCGGAGTCTAGAACTTTAGGATTAATATCACAAGGAGCTACACGAAGAAAAACTGCGGTAAATAATGGGGAATGCCCTAGGGTAAAGAGGGATTTTTTAGGACTGTCGTCAGCAAGTTTCCTTCTGTCAACCACGCGCACACAAATGGTCGGTAATATTGCTATATCAATACAGTTAACTCTCCACATTTTCCCAGCACATGAGCGGTCGCATTAGTATCTAATAAACGTTGTCTGCCGGTCTATCGGTTGGCTTAAGCATCTATCGAACACGCCGTGCGCGTGTTAGAAGTTAAAAGCTCATGAGTTCCAAATCTAATCTTCCACCTTTCAAATGCTTTTCAATCGCCTTGTACACATAAAGATTATAACCGGTAGATCTTATACCAAAGCCTATCCCCTCTTCAAATTAAACATGCAACATCACTCGCTCTATCATGTCATCATGTGACAGCCACCGAATCAAATCTCGGCGGCAAGGCTAAGTGTTGCACACGATGCGGAGATGCAGAAGCCAGACAGAGCCGCACCTTATCCCGACGTCACACCGAGTCCGAAACTGTCAGACTTGCTATTGTGTATCTGGGATTGTCATTGTCAATGTATAAATTTCGTATACAGTACAACGTATTATACCACCGTATTCCATGACACAGCTACGTACCTTCACATACGCCAGGATTGATGTTTTGACATGTCATATCCCGTTGCTTTATCACCCAATTGTATTATTAAGGTAGGTATCACTATGATGCATCGAGAGGAAAGTTCCTAATTCAAGCGTGCTTGAATATATACCGAGTTTCTGTTATAAATCGTCGCGTGTATGTGCTCTTTCAACATTTGCTGTCGCTGTAGGCCCAAATTTCAAAGAAAGTTTGACCCTTCGGACTAGGACGTACATCAATGCACCTCCGCATACTTAAGTACCATCGTCTAGCGCGCAAGTTTATCTAATGGGTGAAACAAGCCTTGATAATAAAACCTAAGAGAAAATGACAGATACGGAACCCCAAGCAGACCTTACGCACTATCAAACAGCTATATTTTCGCTAGGCTAAGCCCCAGCTGCTCTCGTATACCGGACGTTCTTTTTCGCTTCGCGGCGAACGAGCTTGCGAGTGAGGTGAAAAAGTCTGGGCACGAGAGCAAGCCCCAGCAACCAAAAGCCGCCTACAGACTACCTAGGTACGATTTTTATCTACCCAACCACACGACACCCTGACGAAAGGACACCTTACCAAGCGACAACTACGAAGCTGTATCAAAAATACCACAAAAACTAGGGTAATTCATTAATCTCTATGCTGTTGGTATCATGATCACAATCACAGTCCGATCTCGAGTACAAACGCTGAAAAACATGGTTCTCGAAATCTCCCCTACTAAATGCGAACCTCGTAGAAGTAGAACGAAGGAGAGATATATACATGTGTTGCCGTTGTACATACCCGCCCCCACCCTGATAATGCCTTACGCATGCTCTTCCCCGCCTCCCGCTCTCGGACTTGTGACTTGCAAATCACAACATCTCACTATCTGTTATCCGCGTGTTCATTGTTGAAATATGTATGGGGAGAACCGTGTGAATAGACTTAAGATACGGAGACTGAAGAGCAGGAGAAAGACTCGAGATATAAAAAAGGTAATTGGGTGCCTTATGCCCTACCGGCTGTGTGTCCTGACATCAGCTCAGCTGAAGCTCAGCTCGGTCAGGTTCATGCAACATTCATCCTTGCGCGCATTTAGCTGCTACGCAGGTAATGGTACAACTCTCTTGTATGTTTCTAGTCTGATATCCTTCTTCTACCTGTACCATAAGACTATAGATTACAATCACACGCGCACGTTCTCCCCATACATAACATGGTACTTGTTTAAGTCTATTTTATCTGGGATATATAATTCTTTGGAGAACCGTATTTCGTAGGATAACCTTCTTTGCCAAAAATAAAGCGGGTGGGAGAAATCTTTGCCGTTAGTTTGCTTAGTCTATGCGGAACTGCGTATTTCTTGTCGTGTTTAAATATTATATTGAGTGGGTTAGAAAAATAATGAGTACTCATGCTTGAACAATGACTCGAGTCATAAACCTTGACATGGCTATTCATTAATTTGTTATTGAAACACACCATGCAACAACCCCCACGTATTTGCGCACACTTCCGCACATTCTAAAGCATAAGCAAATATTTGGTTATGCGAAGTGCCGAGGGTTATGCTACATAAATTTTGCGAAAGGGTTATTATATAAAATACTAGGTATGGTGGCGGCTTCGCCGCCCCCTTCGGTAAAAAAGAATCCTAAACCCCAAAACCCATGAAATCCAGCCAGCTCTCAGCCGGTTCACATTACGTCCAGCCAGCCGAGAGCCAGCCCATCAAGATTGGGTCCAGCCAGCGCAGAGTTAGCCCATCCAGATTACGTCCAGCCAGCCGAGAGCCAGCGCGTACAGCCAGCCAAGAGCTAGCCCGTCCAGATTGCGTCCAGCCAGCTGAGAGCCAGCCTGTGCAGATCGCATCCAGCTAGCCAAGAACCATCTCAGAGTGAGTATGTCAGCATTGTCTAGATCGTC